>Ga0265297_10008069_pt1 | contig 14228 bp, 17 predicted proteins | sample Munlanlwell13791_FD_192502 | JGI IMG/M metagenome (GOLD analysis project Ga0265297, IMG submission 192502) | Leachate microbial communities from a municipal landfill in Southern Ontario, Canada - Leachate well 137-91 | ecosystem: Engineered > Solid waste > Landfill > Unclassified | place... | reverse complement strand
TACAGGATGCCTTTCTTGTGTTCCCGAGTGTGAAGTTGATGCTATCGTAGAGTTACCCTACCGGGAGGTTTTTATTCTCTGTGATTACTGTACTGACTGCGGTCATTGTGCGGTTATTTGTCCGGAAGGCGCTATTTCAGAAGGTTAAATTTTGGCTAAAATTACTCCATCGGCTTTAATAAGTAAGATCGTCGGGAAGTCCCGCGGTTCCTGCTTTCAAATGCTCCGGGGAACGAATGTCATGCGTTCGGTTCCTCAGCCGAAGAGTAACGATCGCGCCAATGCCGCCAAATATCGCGGATTGGTTTCAGAAATAGCCGGCAGTCATTACGCAATGTCGGCTAATCAGAAAATCGCCTGGAACAGTTACGCAGCCCTGTTACCTACCGATATGTCCGGTTTCAATTCTTTTGTGGCCCGAAATGTAGCTCTCGAGTACGCCGATCATGCCTGCCTGCATTTTTACGCCAATGCCCCTGCCGTTTACGATCCGCCCGTCGTCCCGGCTCCAATCAATCTTTGCTACTATCCGGATACAAACCGCTATTGTATTTCGTGGAGTACCCCGAGCGATGTCAATACTTTTGTCCAGGGCTTTATGGCCCCCCAGGCCGGTTTTTCAAATCAGTCTTTTGCTAAGTTTCGCTACTTTGGCCTGGTTCGCGCCGACGCCCTGCACCTCGATTATGACGCTTCAGATTACCCTGCAGAGACAATGATCCGTTTTACAGTCCGATCAATCAATTTACTTGGAGAACTTTCCAGCACCACCGAAATCAATCCACCGCCCCCGCTTCCGGAATCCGTCGCAGTCCTCTCTCCAAACGGCGGCGAGTGGTATTACTTCGGCCAGGAGGTTTCTATATCATGGCGATCTAAAAACGTTGACACCCTTTCGATTTATTACAGCCTGGATAACGGCATTTCCTGGAATCCGGTTTCTACATCCGTAAATGGCGATGTCGGTTACTATACCTGGACAGTCCCTTCCGTGGCCAGCACTCTTGCGCTTATCAAATTAATCGATAACGATAACGCTGACGTTCATGATCAGTCCGATGCCGTTTTTGAAATTACCCCGGTTCCCACCCTTTCGATTACAGCTCCGATCGGAGCAGAGTCCTGGGCAGCCCTTTCCGAACAATCCATTACCTGGACTGAAACCGAAATCATTACCCTTTCTCTCTACTATTCAATCAACAACGGATCTTCCTGGGTATTGATCGAATCCGGAGTGACCGCTTCGGATTTATCCTATTCCTGGACTCTCCCGGACGTTGATTCCGCCCTTTGCCTTGTCCGCCTGGTAAGCGATGATGACCCCGATCTGACTTCCACCTCTCCGGCTATCTTTACCATTTATCCCGCCGAGCCTTCGATCGATCCGATCGCTTCCTGGATATTCAAAACTTCCGGATACGATGCCGGAAACACTCGTTTTACCGATCAGACCGGTAACGAGCACCACTTTACCAATCACGGCGCCGACGTCGGATCTGACTCTACCGATTTTAACGGATCTTCAGATTATATCGATTGTGCCGACTTCCTGGAATTAAGCGCCGGAGCCGATAAGTTCTCAATGGCTGTCTGGATTAAGACTGCCGACTTAAACGGTGGTATTCTCGGCCATTGGGGAACTTCATCCGGAAACAATGCCTGGTTTAATTACCTGCTTTCCGGAGAGTTTATAACCCTGGTTGACAAACTCGGTGATAATTCTATCAATAAACGTTATCGCTCGAATCAGAATATTCATGATGACACCTGGCACATGATCGGATTTTCTTTTGGTTCCGGAACTCTCAAGGTCTTTATTGATGGCGCTGAAGATACCGGCACCAATAAGGATTATGATAGTGTTATGACTGTTATCCGTAATTCAACCCAGACTTTTAAAGGCGCTAACCTGGCTGCGGCCGGATATTTTATTGGTTATCTTACTTGCCAGATATCTAAAGCCTGGTTTTGGAATGATACCCTTCCGGATGCCGATTTTGCCCTGCTTTATAACGTAGGTCATTAGCCATGCAGATCGTTACCGATGATCCTGCTGCTATTCTCGGCCCTGAATATGGCGGGGATTCTATCTATCTGCGAGGCTCCATTTGTGTGGCAAGAAATCGCAACTTCATTTCGGCCTCTTCCAAATTAGCAGATCGACTTGTCAATTCTGTTTTCAGAACCTTTTCGGACTCTTATTTCGGCCTTACCATTGATCAGATTGAGGATTGGGCCTATTATAAAACTAATGTCGGTTATTCTAAAAATGCCCGCAATGCCTTCCTTGCTAACAACATTCAACGAAATTATATGTTCTTTCCCGGTTTTAATCCGGTTTTAGATATTACCTCTCCAGCCGAAAATCCTCACCTGCCTAATTGCTTTGATGCCTGGTATGACGAGGAAGGCGATCAGATTGTCTTCGCCTGGCTTGATGATTACTGCTTCGAATCTTACATCCTGGGCGCTTACTGGAAATCTTATAAGCGCGTGGATAATGTTGACGCTTCTCCCAAAATGATCTTCGGCGAGGTTGCCGGGGCCGAGGAATATGGTTGCGGTAATACCGAGTTTACCTATTCTTCCTCTCTCTGGGTTACAATCCGTTCCCTTAATCAGCGTGGAGAGGTTTCCCCCTGGTGTCCCGCTATTCAAATCGATCTTCCGGATCCTCCGGTTGTTGATTTCTCTGCTGCACCCCGGGCCGGTGAGTCCCCGCTTTCTGTCCAGTTTACCTTTGAAGCCACCGGGAAAATCAATCGCTGGATGTGGGATTTTGGCGACGGTTATATCAGTTACGAGAAAAATCCTTACCACACTTACGACGGTGAGGAGGCTTATTTTACTCCGAAACTTACCTGTTGGGGTTGTGCAAATGTCAAGCGCTTAAAGTCCAAATATAATTATATTCATATTACCGAGGACGAAAATTGGGATAACATTATATTTATTTGCGACTCCGAGAATAACCGTGTTTTTAAACGCTTAACCGATGGCTTTTATTACCAGGCTAAGATCGGCTCCCTGGGTTCCGGCAATGATGAGTTTAATACTCCCTTTTCCTGCTGCAGTGATCTGGATTATGTTTATATCGTTGACCAGGGTAATCACCGGATCGTTAAACGCCTTAAATCCGATCTGTCCTATGTTTCACAGATTGGATCGGAAGGCTCCGGAGATAATCAGTTTGAATATCCCTACGGCATTACCTGCGACGATGAGCACCTTTTTATTTGCGATCTTAACAATCACCGCATCCATAAACGCCTAAAATCAGACCTTTCCCTGGTTCTTATGCTTGACGAGATTCCATCCGGAAACGGCCGCTTTCAATCGCCCTGGGGCATTTCATGCGATTACCAGTATATCTATTTCACAGATGTTTATTACGACGTTGTTCTTGTTTTTACAAAGGCATTTATGACTTGGGTTGCCCGCATCGATCTTGATCCGGATGGCGCTAAGTTATTTAACAATCCTAAAAACATCCTGGTTGACAATGGCTTCATGTGGGTGGTTTCTTTCGACGTGCCTAAATATGTCGTCAAAAAACTCGTTAAAGGTACAAATTCCCTGGTCGGCACTGTCTACACCGATAATGAGTCTTATCTTGAGACTTTTATCGGCCTTGCTACCAATTCAAGTTATCTCTGGGTTTCCTGTCCCGTCCTGGATGTTATTTACCGCTTTAACCGCGTTACCTTGTCTCTCCTGGCTACTTATGGCGGTACGGGTACCGGAGATAGCGAATACAGCACTCCCAGGGGTCTTGCTATCGCTTCCCCTTTTACGATTTAATTCAATGCGCAGGACTTCCTATGATCACCGGGATTACGCCTACATTCACTCCCGTTTACTCCGGATCCTTTCCAGGAATGCTTTCAATCAGTTCTATCATTGCCGAAACTGTGGCTCTCACGTCGATCTTGAAATTCATATTCCTGATATGGCCCGCTTTGATTTTGATCGTCCGGGTTCCTGGATGATCCTTTGCAAATCCTGTCACCGCAAAATTAAACGGCATTAGTTTTTTCCCCCCGGCTTTCTTATTTTATTTCGGTCTTCCGTTATTGCCGTGGTAAGCCGGCCGGGTTCTCAGCCCGGCCGGTTTTGTTTTACTTTCGTTTCACCAGGCGACCCTTGCTTTCTGGTCGGCGTTGTTTTACTTTTTCGGGTTCAGGTTTACATAAGGTTTGTTATGCGTAATTTGAATTGTTTTACATTTTACGGTTATCTCCAGTAACCTTGTAACTCTTTTGTGACACTTTTTTCATTTGCTTTGCTTTACATTTTTGTTTAAGATTCACCAACAAAATAGGAGATTCAATTATGGCAAAAACTAACAGTCTCAACATCCGGGTCGATGATCACACCCTCACAATGATCGACGAGATCGCCTCCAGGCTCGGCTGGGATAAAGGCGGACGCTCTAAGGTCGTCGATCTGGCCCTCCAGGATTTCTTCGATGTTTACCAGATTTGGACCGGCCGAATCCTGGATAATCGGATTGCATTAGATCGCCACCCTTAAAATCAATTCTTTTCAACGCCAGGCGCCCAAATTTAAACGATCCGGATATACCCGCTGTACCTGTACCGGCCCAAAATGGCATAGCGACCGTTTTCCCGTCGTGAAACTGCTTTACTGTTTTGTATAGCAGTTTTTTTTAATCCCTTGATTTATCTGTTTTATCCTGGAGTCTGCCCGTCCCTTTTTCTTTCCCGTCGTGAAACCCTTTCCCGCCGACCTGATAAGCGCATAGTTTCCCGTCGTGACCACCTGTATTTTCTGCCGGGCAGATTTTTCATCCCGTTTTTTTTCTCGTCGGGCGGACTTTTTTCAGGAGCATAGTTTCCCGTCGGGCGCGGCCCGGATTCGCGCCCCTTAGCAAACTATGCGCCTGTGAGGAGCATAGTTCACGTCCTGCTGACTTAATATATATATATCTAGAGATATATAGATGTTCGCGGGATCTAGTCCCTTTAAATCGGACTTTTGAATCGGATATTACAGATGGAGAGTCACGGGCACGCTTCACCCAGCCACCGGCTGGCTAAATCCGCTTGTTTATCTATCCTGGACAGATCGGCTCCGGCTTTGGATAGATTGACTTTCTCTTTTTTATAACGTATATTTTTACCGTGAAAAATACGCTACCTCATTTTAAAAAAAAATTCTTCCAGGGCTAATGCGCCGTAGATCCTGCTTACTCAGGATCGGTCTTGGCGTTAAGGCTTCACAACGGCGCTAAGCCTTGGATATGACTCGTTTATGACGGATATTCAGTCACCGACACCCCGCAAAAAGTTTTTCTGGCCGTTCTCTGTTGACCAGATCTTCCACCGCCACAAGCACTTGGATATCGATGAAATGATTTTCTGGTTTGTGTGCGATCGGACTGTCTGGCACCGCCGATTCATCCGGAAACGCGGCAAAGACACCGGCGATTGGTGGACGCTCTGCAGCGGCCGGATCGTTTCCCGGGAACTCTCTATTTCCAGTCCTTACGCCAGGAAACGCCTTAAATTCCTGCGCGAAATCGGTCTACTGAAGGCTTCCGGGATCACGAACGATCGGAGTTATACCCCGGTTTTTTATGACAAAATCCGTACTCAATACCTGGAAGATCGGCGCTGGGTCCGGAAACCGAAACCTGCGCCTGATCTCACGCCGGATTCTTCGATCGCTTCCGTCGATGACATTCATTCAATCGTCATTGAGACCAAAAAACAACTTAAAGAAACGATTACTTTCCGCGATAATACTATAATTTCTAAACGTCCTGATACCAGCGAGTCAGCCTTCCGATCGCTTCCCTGATGTTATCCGTTATACTTAAAAATACGAGCAAATTTTAGTTTTTTAAAAATGAAATTAAAATGAAATTAAAATGCTGAGCAAATTCAGTTTTTTGGACGAAATTTTCCAAAATTAATGACGAAGTATCCGCGATATAATCTCTAATCTCCGTCCAGCCGCCTAAACACCTTCGCGGCTTCTCTCCCTGATCACCAACTGAACTTCCGCAATCCATTACAGCCTGGTGCGCTCTGGCTATGGATAGGTTAGCGTGAGGAGTGCCCGGCTGCTTTTCGCCCCTTTCCCATTCGGGCGCTAGCGGATTTTTGTCTTTGTACCTTTATACCCCGTTTGCGGACGGCTGATTAGATGCGCTCCAAAGTCGCGCCAGCCGCCGCAGGTTCGGTGTAGCGCGGGTGAAAGATTTTGCGCCCTCTGGGAATTAGGGGCTTTGCGGGTGCCGGCTCCCCCTGGGCATCAATGCCAACAGACCCCAGCGCCCGCCCGACAGCCGGGCAGGTTTCTGAGTCCCAACGAACGGCCGCGGGTACCCCCTTTCGCGGCCAGCGCACCAGGTGACGTCAAGACCTTAGTTTCTCTCTTCGCCTTCAGATCGTTCAGCCGCTCCGGTGTCATTCAATCGCTCCGCGAGACTCCGGGGCGGAGACTCGCTCCGTTGTCAGGGCGAGAGATCATCCGCCTGCGTTCGGGCGGATCAGCGCCTTGCCGCTTCGCTCCAGGCGGCTCCTTCTCTCTCCGGCGGTTCATCTTTTTTCGCCCTTCCCAACAAAGACCCCGCTCCGCTTACCGGCCTGCGCCCGCCTTGTCTCTTCAGTTCATCTGGAGGCTTCCGTTCCCGCCGGGCGCTTAGCCGCCGCTTCGCTCGCCCACCCGCCACCCCAGAAAAAAAAACTCTTGCTTTTGTTTGTATTATATCATTAAATTTTTTCGTTCTTTGTGAAATCTATGACAAAGCAAACAAAAATAAATATAAACGTTTTATTATTCTTACCAGTCTTATTCTTTTATACTTGTTTTTTATTTTGTCTATATAATAACGTTATACTAGTGTTTTACCAGTGTTATTCCAATGTTACCGGCTCCCGCCCTTATTTTTACTTAGAAAGGAGGTGATTATCTATGGCTATTATTGAGTTTTCTTCTCTCGTAAACCGGATTAAAGGTCGTGTTTCCAGTGGCGTTGTTTCTTACTGGAAAGGTAAAGGAGTTATCAAATCGTACAGTTCCAGCATCCATAACGATCGCTCTGCTGCACAGCAGGAGGTTCGTTCCAATTTGTCGGAGCTTTCCGGTGAGTTTTACTCTTTAACCGATAAACAGAAAGAACTCTGGAAAACTTATGCTTCCGCGCTTTCCGATCCGATGACTGCTTTGAATGCATACGTTGCCGTCAATTCCCGGCTCCAGAAGTACTTTCCGGATACCGCTCGCAAAACCGGTCCGCCTTCCTCGCCTTCCACCCCAAAGAGTTTTAAATCTCTCTCGATCACTGCATACGCCGCCGGTCTGTTTTGTGTTCATTTCACAAAACCCACCAATTCGACGTTATTCGCTATCGTTGATGCCTGGGCTATGCCTGGTCTGGATAAGGTTACTAATCCTTCGTGGTCGTTCCTGGCTTCCGCCGGTTGCGATACCGGCGCCGTTCAGAATACTCCCGGATATCCTGCCGATACAGTCGTCAAATTTCGGGCGCGTACTATGGACGCCTGGGGCCGCGTTTCTCCGTGGAGCGAGACTATCAGCCTCGTTACTCAGGCTTAGTTTTAAACTTTTACCGGGAGCCGGTACCTTTTGGTTTTATTTTGAACTTTCCCGGATTTAGTAAATTTATCTTGTTTTTCTTCTCTTATTTGAGAATTTGGATCTCTTTTTTTTGTATTTTCTTCTATTAGTTGTAGTGTTCTTTTTATATAGCACTCTATCTTGACTTGGCACGGCTTTTGTCCTTATATAGCCGTTATTTTAAAAGGAGTTTAGATTATGCCAAAGGAGAAGTTTATTTTTCAGATTTTTAAGGATCCTTACACTGAACATGATCCGGAGTTTAAAGGTCCTTTCATTGCTGACCTTACTGTCGAGCATGACATTATTTTAGGATTCTTTCGCGATCCAGTCGGTCTTATATGTTTTCGCAAAGTTCTCAGATCAGGAGTAAATAAGGATATTATCACTCCTTTTATTCTTTCCCGATCGCAGCCTTTTGTTGACTGGCTTAAAAAGAACGGCCTTTTATGAAAGAACTTATTCCCAACGATAAAGTTACTTTACGCTTTAATCATGGCGGTAAATGGTTTTTTCTCTTTTGTTCTGTTTCTATGGTTTCAAAAGAAATGATCATTTTTAAAACCCGTAGCTGTACACCTGTTATCGAGTTTGTCTTGCGTCCCGGCCAGTTCAAAATCGAAAACTATACAATCGACATTAAAGTCAATTAGGAAGAGAGGTTTTTATGAGTATCAATTTACAGGCTCATTTTTGTGTTTTTCCTAATACTTCCGGCGATAGTCTTGTTTCAATTGTTTCTTTTTTTCGTACCTTTTGCAACAATTACAGAGGTCTTAGATACGTTGATCAAGACGTTGATTCCATTTTGAAACTTGACTCTGAAATTCATTATGTTTTTTTCTTCGGCCAGCTTACCGGATCCTGGAAGAAGCACGGCGTATATTGTCATCGCGATCGCAGGACTTATCACCCTGTTTTCGTTTCCCGTCAGAAGTTTCCCCTTTTTACTGTCAATTTTGGTAAACGTAGATATTAATTTTTTAGGAGGTCTTTTTATGCCTGTTACACCCGAACAACTCAAATCAATTATTGATAGTGTTTCTGCCCAGAAACGTATCAAATTAATTCTTGATATCAATTCCAACTATATCAGGAATAAGGTTAATAATTCCGTCGAATCTTTCAGCCATGGCGACGCCGCTCTTGACGGCCAGCTTATTGCTGACGTCATTTTAGCCCAGCACGGCCTGGGAGCCGATCGCTTTGCCAAATTAAATAAGGTGCAGCGCGATTACGTTTCTTCCCTGGTCGCTTCTATCCTGGAGCGTATGTGTGACCACCTGGAAAAGATAACTCTCTTCGTTGATTCCAATAATGATTGACAAGTACGAGGTTTCCTGCTGTCTGTGCGGTCACGTTTTTTTTACCGAGCCTTCGGTCTCTATGTATTGCGGATTCAATATTGGTGTATGTACCTGTCCTGAGTGTGGCGTTTCGCTTCGTTTAGAAGTATCTCCAGACCTTTCAGGAGATCATATGATTTCCGAGCCTTTTGATAGTTTTATAACCTAAATAGGAGGTGTATTTATGAGTAAATTTCCTTTTGATCCTGGAAACCTCAAAATCAAACGACAGAAAATTTTGAACCTTTTCATGGATCACAATTTCCATTTCTCAACTGAGTTAGTCGATCTTTTCGGCTCAGCCTGGAACCAACGTAAAAATATTGATCTGAAAGCCAAAGGTGGTCTTTCTTTTATTTCTAAACACGTTTCCGGCACTGTTTCCCTCTGGGAGTACCGCCTTATTACTCCCTGTGACGAAATCAATCTTGAGCATACCTGTTTGAAATCTAAAGTTCCAAAACCTAAATTACCGCTCGTGAATTATTCAGCATCCTGTCCGGATAGAATTATACCTTGTCGTCAGCGCCGGCGTAAACCCTTTCACCAGATTTCACTTTTTTAAAGGAGATTATTTCTTATGTTTAATTACTCGATCATCATTCCTTCCTGGAATAATTGCGACTACCTTTCAAAGTGTATCGGTTCAATTATTCGTAATACCAAGAATTATGAAGTCATTGTTTCCCTGAATGGCCCCAATGATGACAGTCTCAGATTCCTTTCTACCGTCGAGAAAAAGCTTCCCAATTTTCATCATTTTTATTCAGCTGATCAGCTTTGTTTTTCCAGGGCCGTAAATGCCGGCCTTGAGCTTGCTCATGGCAAATATTTAATCGTCCTTAACGATGACACTATCGTCACTCCGGACTGGGCCGATCACCTTCGGTCTGCCTTTATGGATTCTGAAACTAAACTTCAGATCAACCCGATCGGCATTGTTGGCCCGGTAACTAATAACGCCGGTGGTTCCCAGGCTATTGAGTGCGATCCTTATAACGTAGAGGACCTTGACGTTTTTGCCCCGGATCACTACGCGAAAAATAAAGGTAAATATCTTTATACCGGTTTCCTCTCCGGATTTTGTATGATGATCCGGTACGAGTGTTATCGCGCCGTCGGTGACTTCGATTCGAGTTTTTCAGTCGGCGGTTTTGAAGATAATGACTATTGTTTACGCGCCTATAAATTAGGCTGGAAATCAATTGTTGATTATTCTGTTTTTATCCATCACTACGGTCAGCGTAGTTTATCCCGGATCGGCACGAATTATGACCAGGTTTTTAACTCGAATCATATCAGGCTTATTATGAAACACCTGGAGAATCGTCCCCAGAAATTGGCAGTTATTACCAGGATTCATAACGGTATGCCCTATCTCAAAAAGTTCCTGGAAAACGTGACATCCTTTGCCGATATGCTCTGCGTTGTGTTCGATCGCTGTACCGATGCTTCCGAGTCTGTTATAAATCTCCTTGACTTTCCGACCTATACCAAAGTTTTCGATGATGGTTTTAATGAATATCGCGATCGTTCCTGGTTGACTGATTCTGCTGTTTCTCACGGCGCTACCTGGATTATTTCCCTGGATGTTGACGAGATCATGGAGAAGTCTTTTACCAGAATGCGTGCCGGTAAACTTATGCGGCCGGTCAATCCGGAGATATTCGCTTATATGTTTTCATTCCGGAATTTCTGGCTCGGCCAGACAAACTTCCGGGCCGATGGAATCTTTGGCTCTATGGTCGGCCTCAGGATGTTCAGGGTCGTTCCTCATATGAATATTCGAACCATGTATAAAAATGGGCTCCATTGCACCCACGTTCCTATGTCTCCGTATTCTTACGTTAGACACCTTCGCGACAGGATTCTTCATTACGGTTATGACGACGAGCATAAATGTCTTGAAAAGTATCTTTTTTATTCCGACCTAGATCCAGACCCGGACAAAACTCTGGTTGGTCCGGAAGGTTATCGCCACCTGATCAGCCCTACCGTTACCCTGCGCCGGTTCAATCCGGATTGCACCCTGGCGCTTGGCATCATGATAAAAAACGAGTCCGTTAATCTTTTTAACCTGCTTTCCCGCTATTATCACGCTTTTGATCAAATTATTATTGTCGACACTGGAAGCATAGATCATCCTGAATTTATCGCCAATATCTTCGGCGCCGATTATTATAAGTTCAAAGATAAGTTTGATTTTTCTTCCGTTCGCAACTTTATCAAATCCAAAACCAAAACAACCTGGTTACTTTCTCTTGACTGTGACGAGGATTTCAAGGATGGCGACCTGGAGAAACTTTACGATTGCCTGGAAGATTCTCCGGACGCTTATTTATTCCAGGTTGCTAATTTTATGCCGGACGGTTCTATCGGTTATTCCGATAACGTCCGCCTGATCAGGAATCTTGAACAAATCAAATGGTCTGGTTTTGTTCACGAATCAATTTCAAAATCACTCGCTTCCTTTGGCGGAGTAACTACAGTTGCTCCGGTAAACATCCGTCATTATGGCTATCTCAAAATCAAAAATACTCAGACAAGGAAGTCAAAACTCTATCTGGATTTACTCAATAATCAGATTAAGCAGAATCCAAACGACGCGATCGGTTATTTTCACCTGGCTTTCTTTGAGCGTGAGAAGAGAAATTATCGCCGGTTTGTAGAACTCCTGGAAAAGTCTTTATCTCTCGAGCCTAAGTTTTTCTTATCACAAAAAGAACTCGGTTTGTATTATATGGAAAATGCAGCCAAGTACTTTAAAGACCTTGCCACTACTATCCCGCCAGGGCATTTCTTCCACGATTGGGCGGTCAGCATATCGAGAGAACTTGAGCGTATTTCAAAAACCCCGGCCGGACGTTTAGCATAGTTGTTTTTTTTTCACTAACTTCGTTCTGTTATGGGTATAATTTACGGATCAGCAATTTTAAACAGTATATCCGGTAGAATTAAGGATGTCGTTTATCGCCGCCGCCGCAGTAAGACTATCGCCTGTATCGTTTCAACAGATCCTTGCGTTCCACTTACCGCCCGAACCGCCCAGATTCGCGCTAATATTTCCTGGCTTTCTTCGCTCTGGAGTAATCTCACACCGCAACAAAAGAGACTTTGGCAAAGTCATGCTATCTCCCGATCGCGCCATACAACCGGTAACAACTCTTTTATGAGTTTGAATGGAGCTGCTTTAAATGCAAGTAACACAGATTTTACAGTCCACTACGCCCCGCCGCCTACACCTTCGACCCCGCGATCGATCCGCGGCCTGTCTGTTTCTTATATCTCTCCGACTTGCGCTTGTATCAGTTGGGCTAAGCCTCTTACTGATTCCGATTATGTCTATCTCACCTTCCGGCTTCCAACCAATTTTTGTAGTCTTTATCCTGGTTTTGGCCTTTGTCCTACCTCTGGTTATACTACTTATTTTCATTTCATTTCTACCGTGAAATCCAGTTTTGGATCCTGTGCCTTTTGCCATGACTGGCCGGCCGGTGCAAAGTTATATTTTCGCGCTAAATCACTTGATCTTTACGGCCGCCGTAGCCCCTTGACAGCCGAGATCGAGTATACCAATAACCCTTAACTATGGAGGTTTTATTTCTAAGTTTTTCAAGTATCTTACACTCGGTTACGCTGTCATTCGCGCTATCGTTTCCGGAGAGGACGAAATCAAAGCCATTATTGCTCAGTACAAATCCGCCAAAGCAGACGGTAAAATAACCCTGCCGGAAGCGATCGGCATTATTGAAAAGCTTATCGCTTACCTCAGCGCGATCTGGCCCGGTTTCTCTAACTTGCTTTGATATCATGCCTAATCCTAACACCCGGGAGGCCTGGATAAATCTCTGGAAAGAGAACGCCGACAGATACGGACGCGACCTTTTTCACATTGCCCGCTTTCGTTTCGTTGCCAGCCTTTGTGTTACTTCCCGGACATTGCTCGACGTGGCTTCCGGCCCCGGATGGCTTGGCGATTACCTTCCCAAGACCTGCACTTATGACCGCCTTGACTTTTGTGAGGACGCTCTTAAACTTCGTCCCGGCCGGTTTTTATTACATGATGTTTTATCCTTTCCGGTTCTTTTTGAATTGTGGGACAGCGTTGTTTGCATGGAGTTACTCGAGCACCTTGACGATCCCGAGCCTGTTATCAGATATTGCGTCGGGCTTTGTAGTCTCCAGGCTGTTTTTACGGTCCCAAACAATCGACTTGGCCCCGACCAGGAGCCCTTCCACATTCGCAAATATGACATTGATTCATTTCGTGATCTCTTTTACAAACTAGGCTATTCCGGACACTTTACAACCTTTATCCTGGAAGGAAGTTTAATATGCCAGATTCGCAAATAATTTTACGTCAACCCTTTCTTGTTTTAATGCCGGTTTTTAATCGATCTTATTTCACCCGGATTGCCGTTAATTCTGTTATGAAATTCGGCTGCTTTAACCTGGTGCACAGCCTGATTATTTTCGATAATCACTCCGAGGAGATCGATCGTTGTTTCCTGGATAGCAATCTCTTGCAGATCGTATCCGGTGACTTTCCTAACGCAAATTATTGTCTCAATGAAATCAAGAAAATGTCTGTCCCGGATCACATCCGATTTATCGTTAAAATCGATAACGATATTGACATCCAATCCGGATTTTTTCAGACTATCTTGAAATATTTCAACGACTTTCCATCCTGTGGATCTGTTTTCTTTGCAAAAAAAGGCGAGCCTAATATCAACTACGCTTCATCCTGTCATGGCGGTGTTTTTGCCACCCGTCGCGAACTCTTCGACAAATATCCGGCCTTTCCCTTAGACGGCAAATATCCTGGCTGTGAATCATATCACCGGTTTGTTGCCTCTTCCGGATATAATCTCTTCAGTTTGCCCGGCCTGGCTTTTGACCTTAATGATTCAATGCCGGTTATGACCAATATCTATCGTGAAAAAGGATGGTCGAGGTGATATTATGAGTGATTTGGTTTCTTTTGTCCGCGATCTAGGTTTCCCGATCTTTGTTGCCGTTTTTGTTCTGGTCCGCATGGAGCCCACCCTAAACCGGCTTGATAAAACCATTGCCAAACTCTTAGAGCATTTGAAAATTAACGAATAAGGAGGTTTTATGTGTTATGTTGTAGACAATAAAAAATGTACAGGATGCCTTTCTTGTGTTCCCGAGTGTGAAGTTGATGCTATCGTAGAGTTACCCTACCGGGAGGTTTTTATTCTCTGTGATTACTGTACTGACTGCGGTCATTGTGCGGTTATTTGTCCGGAA
>Ga0265297_10008068_pt1 | contig 14231 bp, 17 predicted proteins | sample Munlanlwell13791_FD_192502 | JGI IMG/M metagenome (GOLD analysis project Ga0265297, IMG submission 192502) | Leachate microbial communities from a municipal landfill in Southern Ontario, Canada - Leachate well 137-91 | ecosystem: Engineered > Solid waste > Landfill > Unclassified | place... | reverse complement strand
CCTCCTCGTCTGGCTTGCCTTCATCCCAAATAGCAGCATGAAGGCTTCTCATTGTCTTGTTTACTGCCGTACCGCCGAAGGGGTATGTCCCCTTTTTAATATATATTGCCTTCTTTATCGGATGTACATTCTGGAGCTTGTTGAAGGCTATCATGCGGGTAAGGATATCGAAGTGCTGGAGCGAGGGCTCAACCGCATAAACATCCTTGGCAAACTGGGAGAAGTAGTAGGAAGTAACGCCGACATTGGCTCCGATATCAAGGATAGTTAGGCCCTTCTTTCCGCCAAGTATCGGATCATAAACGCGGTCTCTGTAAACCTCCGCCATCTGGTGTCCTATGAAGTTTGTTTCTATTGGTGTATTGAAGAAAATGGCATTTATCATGTAAAGAAAGCAGGTGGAGTCTCCGGTCCCCACCTGCCTCCTATCTATACACCCAAAAATTTGTATGTCAAATTTCTAGGCTGCCACTACTACTGCCGAACCAATCGCCATATACGGGTTGTATATAGCTGCTCTGGTACCGGAAGCCGCCGGTGATACATAAACGTTCGGGTCGGTCCCTACCTGTGTAAACCCGATTACGGTTGTATCGTTTACAAGAACGGGGCTGTTAGCCTCCACCGAACCCCTGATAGCAGAGGTTATGGCAAAGCCCGTCCCATTTACCAATCCGAAGTGACATCGGTTGAACATGGTATATTCCTTCGCCCCCACACCTGTGGAGAAGATGGTTTCAGTTACCGATCCAGCAAATATCTTGAAAATGCTGTCGTTGAATATCCACCTCTTGTTTCCTGCGCCGCCTGCGACCAGGGGAGCATTGCCTGCCGATTCGACGGCGGTTCCCGTTACTGCGAATACGCAGTCGTCAAACCTCGCGTCGTGTGCAGCAGTACCCGCACCCGCGACCACCGGGGGAGTTCCCCAAAGGTCCTGGGTGTTCTCAAAGACTGCATCGTGCGCCCAGAAATCGTGCGCGCTAAGATATGCAACCCCGTTTGTCATAGTACCCCCGTCATTAGTTCCGAGCGTACCCACAAACCTGATACCTGCCACCTCGCAGGCATTACCCGTCACATACAAAAGCTCAGTGTCGGGAGTAGTACCCATCGAATCCTCGATTGTTACAGAGTAGCTGTTTTTCGACCTTGTGTAACCAAGTCCGATCAGCTTAAGCCTGTCTTTATCAAGGTCAATAGCGGTTCCTGCCGACCATGTGCCGTTTGAATCCTGAGGAATGATAAATACATAGTCATTGTTGTCGGTAACCGTTTTATCGATAGCCGTCTGAATGTCAAGCTTTACCACACCCCTGCCGTATGCTTCCACGCGTGTCGTGTGCTGAGCGTCTCCAGAGTTGGAAACCCAATAAACGTTACCGTTGGTAATAATACCAGCGTTTCTGATGTCCGTTATCGGGTCAATCTTCCCTCCAAACGCTACATATGGATCATGTTGTCTTAAACTCATAATATCTCACCTCCTCCACGATACTTGTTAATTAAATATCGTCTCATCCTAATCTTTTGCCAGGGTGTTAGCCCGGCAATTCTAGCCAGTTCGTCTAAGTTTAGCGGCGCGTATTTCCGCCGCCTCACGGATTTTCTTCTTCGTGGCATCTCCTATTTTTGCCCTTAAAACATCGGCGATTTCCTCGCCCCTTAGCCGGGCAGTCTCCTTCCTGCCGAAATAGTCAACCACCTTAGAGCTGGTTTTGCCACTTTTAAGGCTGGCCAGGTATTGTGCTACCGCAGAAGCCCTCTCCCTCACGTTCTCCGAGCTTTCCCGCCTCTTTCTCTCGGAGAGGCGCTTTGAGTTCTTTATGGTTTCTTCGATAACCCTTTTATTGTGCTCAGGGCTGAAATCCGGGTCGGGATCAACCGGCACAAACCTCCAGTCCTGTTTTTGTATATCCATGTTACTTAACTAGCCCGCTAAGCTGCTCGAATAGCGAGCTAGGTAAAGCCGATTTGATTCAAGGTGTCAGCTAACTTATTTTGTTTGTTTCGCCTTGCCTCTCATCGATGCTCAAATCGGCCAAAGCACCGTTAGTCAGTCTTTCTCGTCTCCTTTGCGTTTGCAGCGGGAGCAAGACACATCATATTTGCAAACCAAGCAATAGTTGCCTGATATTTGATAGTGTTTTGCAACCTTAGCAATGCGCCGGCATTGGGTTCTTCCAGCCAGTCAAGGTCAGAAACCTGAGTAAGAGTCCATGTGTCCATATCAAGGATAATCACTTCCCCATCGGGAACCATGTAATCCAGGAACACGCCAACCCTACCGGCTCCTGCAGCAAATTCAAGACCGGTCCATCCACCCAAAAGGTCTGCCGAGTTGACACTTCTCCTCATAGCGGTCAGAAGATCGCCATATTTCTGGTAAAGTGTCACATTGACAAAGATCGCGTATTGGTCTTTCGGCGCGGAGTATTCGCGTGCCTTAAGATATGCGCTTTCCATTCGGGAGAGGGACAAAGCCTCAGAAGCTGAACCGAACTGTGGAGTCCATCCGCCTGTGCTTCTTGCGACTCCAGCATAAGTGCTTGAATCTGTCGAAGAAGACAAAGCTGCTCCAATTCCGAGGAATTCGTTGGTACCTGCACCTTCACCCGAACCGTCAACAATGTAAATAGAGTCGCCAGCCACAATAGCCGGTGAACCCGTCATTACAACGCTAGTTCCGGTAATCGACGCAACTGTACCAAGGTCTACACCTCCTGTACCGATTGCGAGAACCTGTCCGACCGCAAGATACTTGTTCGGGGTAATGTCCCCGTTAATAGTACCGTACCTGTCCTGGACACGTCCGTCATCAACGCCAGTACCGGAAGCAACAACCTCAATCGCAGCCGTACCAGCACCGACTGATCCGCCGGTATTCCTGGCCTGAGCTACGACACCAATTCCATCCCCATATAACTGCCGGTTTACATGCCTTGCAAAGTCTACAAGCAGCTTGTCGGCTTGTGCCGAAAGCATATTTTCTACAGCGCCTTGGGATGTCTTGGTCGCATCGATTGTCAATTTTGAGATATCGAACGCACCTGTGACGATCTCCACAGGAACAGTTCCCCTTGTAGTAGACCTTCCCGAGTTGCTTGTGTTTACGTTGTTCCCATCGTCTGCCAAGTTTGAAACCCCACCGTGTCTACCCGACCAGATAGGTGCCACAAACTCGTCATTCATAAACTGTACCCCAGCATTCCTCTTCATCTGATCCAGAAGGATGGTCTGCTTCGGGAAGTTATCTTGTATATAAGGCAATAAAACCTCTTTCAACGCAGAAGATACGTTTGTAAGTTGTATAGCCATGTTACTTTATATATTCACCTCCCTTCTTTTATTGACCCCCTTCGCCATATAAGGCGGACTTTAGTACGTCACGGAGGTCTTCACGGTTGGAGGGAACCTTAAACTCGGGCTTCTTTGCGCCCGCTGTTGATTTTGTTTCTGCTAACATGGTTGGTTTCTTCACCTTATTTATTCTTTCCTCTTTCCAGGCTTCGAGTTCCGGCTCAAACATCAGCTTGTATGCCTTCTCGGGGTCTTTCGGATTGGCCGGATCGGACATAAATTCCAAGAGTTTCTGCGGCTCAGCCGTTGGCTTGCCGTCTCTCTTGGCTTGCCTCAAGACCTTATTAACGTTCGCCAGCATCCTTTCGCCTGCCCTATTCTGGTTATAAACGTCCTTGATTACCTCTTTAACCTCAGCCAGAGTCGGGACATCGTACTTCTTAAGTTCTGCAAGCACCTGCGCCCGCATTTGCTCGTCGTTGACTTGCTCCTGCGAGGGAGGGTTCTTAACCTTTTCAAGCTCTTTCTCATATTCCCCCAGTTTCTTTTTGTATTCCCCGATCCTTTCGCCTCGTTTGCCCCAGCTCGTAAGGATTTCGTCTACAGGTTGGCCTTGTTTCTCTTCAATCTCTCTGAGCCTCCGGCCTGCGCCTACCAGCTCTTCAAGCTCCTCCGACGTAAACTCGGTTTCCCCCACCTTAACCTTTTCAGGTTCCGGCTCTTGGGCTTCCTCAGCCTGATCTTCAAAAAATTTTGCTATATTGCTCACCTCCCTCCGACACCCTATCGGGATCGATAGTTACGGCAAATAAAAAACCCGCCTTCGCTCAGACTCTCATTCTGAGAAAAGGCGGGTTCTTTACTCCGCTGACTTATATTACATTAAAGGCTTACCTATGTCAAAGTCCCACGCCGGTAAGCAACCTCCATGCGTTTGCGGTTACTGCTGGTGCCGCCCCCGCACCAAACCTTCTTATCTGTGCCAGTGAAGGGTAAATTATACGAGGGTGGGATATTGCTGACGTTTCCGTAAGTGTCCCATTGCTTCCCCCGATTAGCTCAATTTCTGGAGATGTTCTGCCCATAAGTGGAAGATACAAGACTAAACCATTGGGTATAAACAGGGGAGAATATGCATCTCCCAAAATAGCCACCTCACCTGAGGTTAGCACCCTATCCCAAATAGCAATTTCTGCCATTCTACCATCATGATATTGTCCACTTCCGCTGTCAGACCCCAAGTAAAAGTTAGTTTGTGAATAACTATAAGTACCAGAGGGAGTTTCCCTTTCAGTTATACTTTGTGAAGCGCCATCTTTATATATAACTGGGTTATTTCCCGTGCTTCCTGCATCGTATGTATAACAAAGATGAACCCAACTGCCAGTAGAAGGTTTTGAAATGGACCAAGAGCCAGTACCCGTACTCCATCCATGATCTGCAAAAACTAATCCGAAACCGTCGTCAAATTCCCAATCCCAATCTAAGTTAGGCCATGCATTCCCATTTTGCATAATTCTACGATATTGAGCAACGCTATCAAAATAAAACCATCCCGCCACAGACCGTGTTGTTAATCCAACTTGAGAAGCCGCTAGAGTCAAATCAATATCGTCGTTTGAACCATCGAAATCTCTTGCCATCTCATTTTATTTCATCTTTAATTGCCTGTATAAACTCGTCTTTTGTAATCTTTTGTCCGCTTGAAAGCCTTAGATTTATTATTTTAATTAAGGCTGTCATTACATCTTTTAATCCTGCATCGCCCAATTCTTTTACCGCATCAATCCTGTTCTGTAGCTCTTGTGCATCAACAGCATCCTTCTCCGACTGTGTCATCTCAATCACCCTATCGCCGTCAAGTTTCCAGTATTTTCTCGGCACATCGGTAACTGCCGATACATCAGGATTTATTATCCAGTCGGTTTCAGGATATTCTGGCGTATTGACCGAAGTCAAATAATCCAGTGTTGTCCTGTGAATTACACTGCTCATGTTTCCTTTATTTCCACGAATACCAACTCCATATCCCCCACCAAGTTATCTGTGCTGGTAGTGCCGTCCGCGTCCCTTGTTATCTTCATCAGGAACGCTTCCCCTGCTGCAACGCTGTCCATGTCCGCACCATCGGTAAAGGTAACGGTTGCATAATCCACCTCACCCGTTGCGCTTGCCGTAGTCGGATTGGCATTGTTGGCTGCTGCAAAAGCCTTGCTGTCCAAGTCGTCGGCGTCATCGGTAATACTCATAAACGCCACATCAAGCGAGATAGTTCCTTCCGTAGCCGTTGTCGCCATCCAGCCTACGGTTACAGTAATACCACCAGCAGCATAATTTCTGGGCATAAAGCCATAAAATACAGCACTCTCATCGGTTGAGTCGTCAAAATCAAGCACAAGATAGCCGTTCCTCGTATCCAGCGTTGCATAAGCAGAAGCGGGGGGCATATTTGAGTGTGGTGTGAATGTTGCTAGTGTATCTCCGCTTGCCATATTATGCTGTAGCCTTGTAATAATTAACCGCTATGTATGCCGTTCCTGCCTCGGCGAATTCATAGCATATCTCCGTGTTCGTCCCTGACTGTATCGGAAATGAGAAGTCTCTTGCAATACCCCCGCCGGGCGTAAACCTGCCCCTTGCCAGCACCCCCGCACCCGTCAGCGATGTGCCATAGCCCACATAGATATCCGAAGTCCCCGAATGTTGTACTACTTGTAACCCGGTAACATAGTGATAAGTACCCGCCCCGCTTACGGCAGATAGTGTACCGAATTGCGAGCCCCCCGCCGTGCCAAGAGCAGATACCGTAAGAACTTGGTTGGTAGGCTTAGGATTTATTTGAACAGTTCCTGCTTGCAGTGTCCCTGCGTTATGTACCACCGCAACGTTTGAGATAGACCCGAGTGTGCCCATCCCCGTTACCAAGCCGACCGTGCCACCGGGAAGGTTTGAAAGCGTACCTATTGATACTTGGGGAATGGCCGCAATCGTACCTGCGTTGTGAACCTTAGCAATGTTTGAGATTGATCCCAGCGTTCCCACTCCCGTCACCAGCCCCACCGTTCCACCCTCTAATCTGGTTATTGTTCCTTTTACCAAGTTGGCGACCGATGTTACTGAAGTTACCGTACCTGCATTATGTATAACCCCGATGTTGGCAAGTGATCCTCCTGCGATACCCAGGACAGTACCCACACTTGTTACCGTCCCTGTAAGTATGTTTATGCTCCCGTTTGTTACGTTAGAAACCACACCCACTCCCGTTGTTGTTCCCGAGCTTTGTATTGTACCAGTCAATATATTTACCGAGCCGTTGGTTATGTTTGATACGGTTGTTAGAAGGTCAAGCGTTCCACCCGTTGACTCGCCAATTGCTATGGCAGGCATGGTTCCAATCTCGTGGATGTAGGCGATATTGGCCAAAGAGCCGGTGGTAACCGTTCCGGTATCAAGCGCCAACGTTGGTAGTGTTCCTACCGAAATCTGCGGCACCGTTCCCACACTGACTTGTGGCAGTGCCGCTATCGTTCCGGCGTTATGTACCTTCGCTATGTTAGATATCGAACCCAGTGTCCCCACGCCAGTTATTAGGTCTACCGTTCCCCCGGTTAAATCTCCCAGCGTTGTGGTGGTGGTAACCGTTCCCTCAATAGCAGTGATTGTCCCGCCAACTATATTAGTAACCTCCGATACAGCGTCTACCGTGCCACCCGGCAAGTCGGAAAGCGTGCCTGCCGTTACGTTAAGCGCGGGCAGAGTACCCACGCTGATTTGTGGTATTGCTGCCACAGTTCCCACCGTCATTACTACCGACCCAAGCGGGTCGGGCAATCCTGCTATGGTACCCGCATTGTGGACTTTTGCGATGTTGGATATGGAACCAAGCGTTCCTATGCCTGTAACAAGGTCCAGTGTTCCGCCGGGAATATCTGTCATTGATACTGAAGCTGTGGTTGTGACAGTACCTTCTATGGCGGTTATCGTTCCCCCCACAATGTTGGTTACTTCGGACACAACGTCGAGCGTGCCTCCAGGTATATCAGTCATTGCAACCGAGGCAGTAGTTGTGACAGTCCCCTCTATCGCCGTAATGGTTCCGCCGACAATGTTTGTAACCTCACTTACCACATCAAGCGTACCACCCGGGGTATCACCAAGCGTTACCGATCCCGCTGGGCCAAGATTATAAACATACATTGCCCCGCTGCTTTCCCTTACACCAACTGGCAATATCTTGGCAGTACCGCCAGTGTCTGCCGTCCCAAGGCTTCCGACTACACCCATCATTGTGGGAATACCGCCCCCAAAGTGTGCCTGGTATGGACCTGTTGCTTTTGTACTCATTTCTTCTTAAGCGGCCTGTATTTAATCGTTGGAACTTCGCGGATTGCCTTGGGCAGGTGTCTGCCCTTGGAATACCTTATCTCCGGCCTGTCTTTCTCCCTTATATTGCCGGTAGATATATCCATCTTTTTCGGCAATGCCCTTTTCTCCTCTATCTTCCTTTTCTCAAGCAGCTTGGTTGAACTCTGCGGCTTTTCGGCCTTATCGGATATCTTCCTGTTAAACACATCCATGTCCCTCACGGTGTAGAATAGCTGGCTTTCGCCTGCTCCCATAACGCTTATTCTCTCCACCTCGACACCATGTTCGGCGTAGAAGTCCATCAGGCTCTTTTCCCACTGGCTCAGGTGCTGAAACGCGTCAGTGTCAAGAAAGAATGTCGCTTTTATAATTACTGTTCTTCTTGCCATGTTATTTCTTGCCCTTTCTGGCCATCGAGAGCGCGATTGCCACCGCCTGCTCCTGTTTCTTGCCCTCTTTCATCAGTTTCCTGATGTTCTTGCCTACTGTTTTCTTTGATCCACCCTTGTGTAACGGCATATTATTCACCTTCCTCCAAACTTCTGCATCCCTTTTAGTAAATTCATTGCATAATCAGGGTTTGCCGGTTCATAGGTCTTTGCAAACCCGCCGACCTCCTCCTCACTCAGGGGCTTGCCTGTCCTGAACTGCTCATAATAAGGGCTTCTCTCGCCCAATCCGCTTATCGCCCTCTGTAGCACATCCTCTACCGACATCTGCGAAAACGCCTCGTTGTTTCCCGGATAGTTTATTCCCCAGTTGAGCATGTTATTCGGCCTGGTAATGTTAAGACCACCCGATGACTCAAGAATGGCAATCTGCGGAAGAAGGTAAGGATTGGCCCTGAATATCGGGTACTTCTCTGCCGCTTCGACAAAATCATCAATATAATCTTCAGCGGGGACCGGGTTGCCTTGGTTGTAGTCCTCTGCGTAAGATCTGAGCCCCGCCCTTATGTTCTCCTCTATCTCCTTCAGGTCCTGCTTTTTCGGCTTGTCCTTGGCTTTAACTATTTTAATTGCACTATCCACTGCCTTTTGCTCCTGCTGTTCGGGCTTGTCCTTGGCCTCAATTATATAAGTCTTCTCGCCCCAACCGATTGCTTTCAGGATTTTATCGATTAGCCCCTGCATTTTGCCCTCCTTGTGCCTTCATAATGTCGGTCATGGCCTGTGCCGCCCCCACCTTGGCCTTCTCAACGTCCCTGTCCTCGTTCCTGTCGGCTATGCCTGTATCTTTGATTACCTCGGCCATTGCCAGCTTTATCTTGTCCATCTGCGGGTCGCTTACCTGTCCCTGCTGCTGGAACTCATCCAGTTGCTCCATCACCTCGCTTACCGGCCCAAACTGGTATGCCTCAAGCAGTGTCTCAATGTAAGTGGTTACAACCTGCGGAGGTATAATCCCAAGCTGTGCAAGCTGTATCATGTAGTCACCCAGCTCCTTGGCTGCTGCCTTCTGCCCCTCCCTGGTATAGCCCAGCCCCGTCTGTACCTCAATATCCACGCGGTATTCCTTGCTTAACGGCGTTACGTCTCCTTCCACCGGCACCTTAAGCTCTTCCCTCTTGTCCATTGCGCTCTTTCCTACGATATCAAAGTAAGTGGGTTCACCTTTCTCAAGGTAGTAAACCGTCTGCGGTGTCACAAAGTATTTGTCCGCATAGTCAAGGAATTTCTCGGCTATCCTTTTTACCGCCTTCTTAAACTGCCTCTGGGCTATGACAAGGTTGGCGTACTCGCTCTCCTTAAGGCTCTCTATTGCCTTTGCCGCCTTAACGCCCTGCGGTATCTTACCCAGGGTTGTGGTGGATACCCCCTGCTCCTCGATGTACTTATCCAGAAGGTTTATATAGTTAAAGAGATGGGCCGGAAGCGGAGCCACCTGTGCCTGTACCGGGGGAACCGACTTGTACTCCACCACCTGTCCTCCCGCTGCATTGCTTAGGTTAAACTGCTCTCCCTGCCTCTTGAGCCATACGCCCACCGTCATGGTGTGAGCGTGCCTCTCAAGCCTCGAAACTATCATATCAAGGCTCTTGTTGGTGGGAATAAACCTTTCAATCAGGCTTACGCCGTACATGGGGCCGGGTTCAAGCCTAAGGTCCACAATCGGATATCCCGGCAAATCAACATACTTATCATATAGCTCTATATTACCTGCCACATATGCCTGCCGGTAGACAATGTCACCCTCGTTCTTGTCCTTCAGTATCTCCGCCCCATCCTTCTGCTTCTTGATAACCTTTGCATTATCGGCGTTAAGATGTTCCTTGAGGTATGCCTCCCTAAGGATAAGTGTAGCCGAGTTGTCATCATTGAACTCCCTGCCGTACTTGCCCTTCATATAGGCTTCCTTGATCTCGCTTGAAGCATGGCGGTTATCGGGGTTTATCTTATCCCTCTGCTCCTTGTCAAACAGCTCATTAGCCTTGATCTCGCTAATCACCTTCGGGTGGTCAATAAAGACATAAGGGCTGTCCTCAATCTCATTCAGCTCACCCATAAGGTAAACGTCGAAGGCGTCTCTTACCACAGTTCTTATCTTTTCCCTCTCAGCGTCTGGGAATATATGAAGGTAGCTGACGTAGTTCTTTGCCGATAGTACCGTCATTAAGGCCAATTTGCTCTCCAGCTCCTGAGCCTTGAATTCCTCCTCAATCCAGTGTCCCGCCCTCTTTGCTACGTTCTTTGCCTCGTTCATGGCCTGTTCGTACTCGGGGTAGGACATAACCATCTGTCCGGAGTTCGGATCAAGCTGTTGTACACCAGGATAATTCGCCTTCTCCACCTTTTCAGGGTAAACCACCGGCACGTAGTTCTGGCTGGTAAGCAGGTTTGCTACGCCCCGTATCTGCCTGCTTGCCTTGGGAATAGCCCTCATGGGCGAGTAAAGGCTTGCCTTCTCACTTAAGTCCACAATCTTGTTCTGGAGCCTTGAGAGATATCTGAAGTGGTGGCCGTCATCAAAGAAGTTATTGTCGTACCATCTCCTCTCAAAGTTCCGCCTTGAGTTCTTGGCGGTGTTCATCATGTCCTCAATGGCCTGTCCGATCTCCCGGGTTGTTACCCTGCTGGTGTCGTAATACTTTGTAAAGTCTTTTGCCATTATTCTTTACCTAACACATGCTCATCAAACTCGTCATCGCTTATATCACCCAAAGGCACCAAGTCCTCCGCCGTCTTGGGCGGGTTTACCTCTACCTTGGTCTTGTCGGCAAGCTCAAGGTTTACCAGTTCATCGCTGCTCCTTGCCACAATTGTGTTAACAAGGCTCTTTCTTTCCTTGCGGTTGTTCCAGTCCATCCAGCCAATCAGCCCTGAAAGGATGGCTATAACTGCTACCAATACCGTCTCCGTCATTTAACCAAAAACCTCGCTTTCCAATACTTCTCAAAAGGATTTGCTATGTGGAAGCTACCGCCCCAGTAAGGTATCTTGTCCAGGTATTTGAAGAAGCCGTATCTTTTCTTGATAAGCCTGATATAAACTTTTATTCCCTCAATCGTGTGTTCCTTATCCGCCCAGTCCTCTCCCAGCCTGTCCCTCAGCGTGTTTCTGGAATACTTGCTAAGGTTCTTCTCGATAACACCTATCTCCAGTCTCTCAAGCTTGTCTAGGTCTTCCACTCCCTTGATCGCCTTGGCCGTGTCCTTCAATAGAACATAGGGGATCATTGCCCCCTCAAAATAGTAATCCAGCGTGTTAAGCGCCATCAAATTCTGTTGTTGTTTCTTAGATAATGCCATATTCGTCTAAGGGGTCACCCCCTTCCTCATCCATTCCTTCGATTTGCATAACCTTCTTTGCATAGTATTTTTGTAATCTGGTCTTGGGTTTCTCAACCGCTCCCCGTGAGATTGCCGGCCTACTCATAAAAAAGTACCGATCCCGATCGTAACAGTGATCTTCTCCATCGGTGTTTACATCCTCCTCTTTACTGCGCTTAATATCATAAATGAGTGACGGAATCGTTCTAATCGTATCCCGGCAATTCTCGAACACTTGGTAATAGGGCTTGCCGTCGGATGCCATTCTTAATGCCTCTCTGTACCTGATTAGCCCGTTTATGCGGTTATTGTCGCCTCTAAGTAGTTTCAATCCCGATGCCATCATAATCTCCGCCGCCGACTCTCCCTCAAAAACATCGTCTTTAACCTTGCCCATTGCGGCCTTGTTCCAAAGGGATGGGTCACAAACCATATAGTGATAATCCTCCCATTTCATTTTCTTAATCTTTATCTTTATTAAGTTAGCCAACCTGGCCACCGAAAAGGGTGCTCCCGTCAATCCCTCAAAGTCCTCACCGTTCATATATAACTCGTCAACGAGATATGCCCTTCCATCATAGTTTTCGGTGTAGAACCCCACCGAAAAGGGTTTATTTACACCGTGATCGTATGCCAGCCACTTATTCCAGTCATGGGGGATTTCAAAGGGCTTAACAACGTGCGTATCGTAACGAAACTCGCTAAATACTTGCCCTGCGGGTATATTCCAGTCCCCAAACCTCCATGCCCTGTATAAACCTTTGTTGGTTTTTTTAAGCTCATCAAGCATTATTACGTACCCGGGGTCTGCATTGACTAACTTTGGGTTGTCTTCTATCTTGGCGTGAATAAAAATCCTTGCTCTGGATACCATTATCTTCTGCCCTGTAATGGGGTTTGTTACCTCACTTGTATAGGTGTAGGGCGTCCCCCAGGGTGCAATGTCTACAAATCTTCTTTTGACCCAGGCGTGTCCCGGCCCTCCGGGGTTGGTTGTCGCAAACACTTGGGGCTTAATATCCTCAATTGTTGATCTACAGGAAAATAATAGCTTTTCGTATAACTCCTCTTGGGGAATTAGCGTCAGCTCCTCAAGTACCATTCTTTGGTATTCCTGTCCCAGATACTGCTCATAGCTTGACGGGTCTCCCAAGTGGCCCGTTCTAAACACTGCCCCGCTCGGAAAACGTATCTCAGTCGGTTTATTGGCAAAACCCGCCCCTGTTGAACGGTACATTTGTCTTGCTCTATCTATCCAGTCGGCCAAGTCTTTATAGCTGCTTCTTATTACAAGCGCTCTGTAAAGCGGATTGTTAATGTGCCTTAGTAACCATGCCATTCCGGCGTCTGTTTTACCTCCCCCCCTAGCACCGCCGTATAAAATCTCAAACTCAGGCCTCTTTAGTGCCTCCGTCTGCGGTCCCATCTGGGGCTGCCATATTATTTTTTGATTCATAAATTTCGGGAAGCACCACCACACCAAGCGGAGCGCCGTCCTTTCCTGTCATCTCATGCCTGTCGGTTTCTACCATGTTATGATTTACTTTTAAGAGCAATTGAACAATGGTTGCATTTATCTCCTTACCGCCGAATATCCCTATTTTTGTAAGCGCTTCTTTCTGTTTCATTTTCAGTTCCCCCAAAGTGTGACGGAATTCTTTATGCTTTTTAGCCCATCGATACAAAGCACGCCTTGAAACTCCTATCCTTAAAGCCAATCCTTCTATTGTGGGTATCTCCTGATTTTCAGGAATAGCATACTCTATGTACTCCCTGTAGGTATTTATATATTCAGGCTTGTATTCACTTGGTCTTCCTATTTTTGCCATAAAAAAAGAGGCCACTCGTGCCTCTCCTCACTCTTGTGCCGGCTTTTTACCGGCTGATTTATAATACTATCAATGTCCTTGTTAGTCAAACTTTACCGTCCCGCTCTTGACATCATCTAGTTTGTGCAGGTTGCCTGCGCTGTGCCATCCGAAGCCCGCCGGTGTTTTCCAATCCTTGCCGTAATATATCTCAAGGTATTTCTCGGGATTGCCGGGCGTATTCCATTCCCTTCCTCCCCACTTTATCTTTCCCCAGTTCTTTCTCCTCCATATTGCCTCAGGCCACACAAGGCACTCGCTCCCCGTCAAATTGTGAAAGCCGTAGCCGTTCTTGAAGTAAACAAGATGTATCTCAAAATTGCCCTTGCCGATCCCTTTCAAGTCCAGTATCCCTATGCCTATGTCGGACGTGCGCTCGGCAAACTCAACCACACCCTTGAGTCTTTTCTTTGCCTCCTCGGTTATATCCTTCTTCAGTACCGCAAATTCAAATATGCTCCCGATTGGGTTCTTGTCTCTATATATGCCGAGGAAGGTTGAGGCCATCAGACAAAATGGTATCTTTGCCTTGTCCATCAGCTCTCCGGCTTTCAGTACCGGATGAATATCTCCTTCAGTCATTTTAAGCACCCGACGTAATCGTTGCAGATACCCACCAGTCCGTTCTCGTCCATCACATAGATGTTTGCCTCTCCGTCCCAGTGCCATATGTAATTCTCCGATGTCAGCGTGTAGTTCATGTTTGGCCCCTTGTCATAGAAGCAGTGGTATCCGTCCTTGAGCATTCTCCTCAGCGTTGTCCCGTCCTTGGCATGGCACCACAGTTTCTTGTCATTCAAAAAGTCTTCGTTTATTTTATAAGTAGGGTTATCGTGTCCCAAGTAATACTTGCCGTCTATATATCTTACGTCAATCTCGCAGTCAAAGCCCTTCTCCACAGCCGCATTGACATATTCCGGGCTGTTCTC
>Ga0265297_10008067_pt1 | contig 14231 bp, 8 predicted proteins | sample Munlanlwell13791_FD_192502 | JGI IMG/M metagenome (GOLD analysis project Ga0265297, IMG submission 192502) | Leachate microbial communities from a municipal landfill in Southern Ontario, Canada - Leachate well 137-91 | ecosystem: Engineered > Solid waste > Landfill > Unclassified | place... | reverse complement strand
ACCCCAAAACATTGCTGTTGTTGATCCTAAAATTAAAAAATTAGAAAGTATATCTAATAATACGGCTTTAGTATTTATTCCTCCAATTGGTCTTGCTACATAATCAAATTTTAATTCAATACCACTCATTTCGAATTTAATTCCTGCCTTACGTTTTTTAACTTTCGTAATTCTGTTTACAGGACCAATAATTCTATTTTCGTAAGGACCATTTTCATATGGATCCGGAGGAAGCATCCCTTGATTTAATACTGCTTCTTGATTCCAATTTCCTGTTGCTATATTTAACATTTTTGCAAACTTTGTAAATCCTGGCCAAAGAGATCCTGGGCCAGATTGACTATCTGGCGTTTCACTTGTAGTTACAGACCAAACATTAGATTCAGCATCATCCCACTCAAATCCAGTTGTAAATTTTAATATATCGCTTAATTTATTATCTGTTTCATCTCCAAAATAAGTAACAGCACTTGCCATTGGAGGAAAACTTATTTTTTTAGATGATCCTCCTTCATCAGTTCCTGTGTTTGTGATATTACTGGTTGTATTATTTATATTTGTGTTATTTCCACTCGTTGCGTTTCCGGTGGCTTGCGTTCCATCCATTCCCGGGAATTTTAAATTATCAACTATTGGAGCGGCATATCTTCTTAGTGTTATTAATCTATTATTAGGAATTTTTTTCCAATGTTTACAAAAAACAAAATCCGAAAAATTATAAGGAGTTCTTCCATAAGGGTCTCCATTGCCCCAAGATATTATAGAAGTTGTGGTTGGGTTTTGAGATAAATTCACTAATGCATTATCTCCTATAGCCTGATCAACTTCATACCACTTTCTTTGACCTTTTTGATTTATTAAATATCTTCCTCCTTTTGACCCATATAATTTAACATGTGCGTAATTATTCATTAAAGCAGGAACACCAATAAAAAAATCATCATTTTGCATTTGGTTAATATCATTTCTGATTTTTTTAATTAAACCATCTTTTCCTTCTGCTTTTGAACTTCTAACATAAGATTCAGATACTGTATAACCTATTGTTCCAGATTGAGCATATACAGTACTTATAGGAATTATAGAATATTCTTTTTCGCCGTCTGATACTAATCTATCTAATCTTCTATCAAAAGGAGAGATTAGAGGAGTATTAGGATCAGGAAGGTCTTTAACATTTAAATTGGATAAATCAACATCAGCATTACTATTTAATAAAGCAGCCGAATCAGATCTTAAACATTGAGCTAATGCAGATTTTGCTTCATTTAAATAATTATTATGAACAGCTATGGGAGCTAAAAGTCTTATGTCATCAGATTGAACGCTATTAGACATTTTACCAATATAATTATTAATAAAGCCCTGTTTATCACTTTCCTGATATTTTCTTGTTAAATAAGTTTTATAAAGTTCATTAACTTTTGATCTAAAACATTCATTTTGAATATAATAATATTCAAATCTCGAATATTCTTTTATAGATTCTATTATTTGTTCTATTTGTTGATCAATTTTAGATGTTTCAGCCATTTATTAAATATTTTATTTATATATTCATTTTTGCTAAATGTAGATAATTATGATTTTATTTTAAGATAAATAAATAAAATGATGAAATAGTAGTGATTTTTTCTAATTTTGTTAAATCGGAAGTTGATAATTTAGTTACATTTAAAAATTCAATACCAATCCAAAATGTTGGAAGTATAAAATTTTATAAAGATAATTCATCTGGCTCATTTTCAAAAAAAGAATTTAGATGGTCATTTAATAAAGATTATTGGTCATCGTGGGAAACTCTTAATCAAGGAAAATTTACTAATATCAATACTAAAGGAAACCCTTGTATTTATATAGAAATTCGTTATATATTAGCAAATACTTCTTCAAAAGTAACATCATTTTCTTTAGATTATATAGACAACACAACGTAAATCTACAATACAATAACAACTCCTTCTGATTTACCAACAGGAACTTATAGAATTAATGGTTCATATAAGATGAATAGGGGTTACAAACAACAATATCTTACAAAGATTTCAGCTTAATGGGTTTACAACTAATATGGTGGAGTGCAAAATCATGAGTTATCGAATACCACTACCCAGCTATTACAACAATAATAATTTTTGTAACATTAATACCCGCCAACACATAATTACTCTTTAAAGAAATGATAAGAGTTAATTAATCTCAAAATTTAGAAAATAAGATTTTAAAAATGCAAAATATTGTAATTAGTTTTAAGAATGTTGATGGTTGGGACAGCTATTCTGTGTTACAAGACATAGTTGACCAAACAAACACTAATATAAATGCGTTGGATGCAAGTGTTTATGTAAGCATTTTTGACACATCTTTAGGTAATTTATCTACTTGGAATATTAATCAAGACAACTCAATTATAAACATAAAAAGTTATATTGATGGGTCTTTACTAATTAGAGATAATTCAATCTCATATATTTTTTTAAATAAGGCAAATAACATAGCTCCTGATTTTACAACTTCTATTAATTGGTCTGGAGGAAATGTAATATATGTTCCATTATCTGGAAATATTCAAACGTATATTAATAATGCTTCATCTGGTGATACCATTATTCTTTCATCGGGGGTTTATAATATAACTTCATCTATATTAATAAACAAACAAATTAATATAATAGGTCAAGGTAACTCTGGTTTTGTTACTTTTCCTATAACTCCGAGTCATGGAACTTTAATAAGTTCTTCTACTCTAGGAATAACAGCATTTCAAATAAATAGTGATAATGTGCGCATATCTGAACTTTCTATAAATTTAACTGGTGCAGCTTCTACAGCAATAAATACTATTAATAATTTACAAGGTATAGTTCTTTCAACAATAGATGTAATAGTAAATTGTGCTGGATTAGCTCAAGGATTTACTATTTATGGATCAGATGCAGTATTAAGAGATTTAACTTTTTATATAACTTCTACTAATAATGGGTCATCAGGATTATGGATATGGAATGATAATACAACAACAAAAAATAGCATAGTTGATTGTTTTAACGTTACAGGTACGGTTATTGGTGGAAGTACATATGCGTATGCATTTGTTTGTGAAAATATAGATTCAATATATACATTAACATTAAACCTATCTAATTCAGTATGTAGATCATTAGCTGGCACGCCACTTGATGTAGCAGTAGCTTCTATTTCATCAACTACAAATAATTCTATAGTTAATGCATATTTTTGTACACTTGATGGTAATAATTATGATGCATATCAAAACGGAAACAATCAATTAAATCTTGGGGCTTCTGTTGTTGCTAATAACTTAATATATGGAACGGTTACTTATAGAGCTGCCATGGTTTCGGGGATAACACAATCACCTATAATAAATGGTGGAATTAATGCTAATGATGATATTATAATACAAGGTACTAATAATGCAACTAAAACCACAAGTTATGTTAATTTACAACCAACTGGAGGAAATGTTGGCATTGGAACAATTGCGCCTAATTCAACCCTACATTTAATAGGTTCAATATCTACACCTCCAACGTTAGTATCATCAGATGTAAGTTTAAATATAAATCACAATAAAATAATAGTATCGGCAGCGGCTACCATAACTTTACCAACAGCAAATGGTATTTTAGGTAGACAATACAATATAATAAGATCTGGTACGGGCAATGTTATAATAAATCCAATTATTTCACAAACCATAAACGGAGACCCGAGTTTAACGTTAACTAATCAATGGGATAGAATTACATTAATTTCAGATAATTCAAACTGGATTCAATGTTCATAAATAAAATTTATTATATTATTCAAAATAAAAAGAGAGTGTAAAGACTCTCTTTTTATTTTCAGATAAATATCTAAAATAAGGTATTATCAAACATGCAATATCAATTTATTGAAAGATATGAATATGTAAAATCTATAGAATTTATAAATTCAAATCCTCTTCAAAATGTTACCAAAATAAATTTTTTCAAAGAAGAAAATATATCCGGGACATTTATATCTAAAGAATATAGATATTCTTTTGATAATGCTATATGGTCAAATTGGAATATTTTAACTCAAGCAAATTTAGCTAATATAGAATTTAAAAATAAACCTAATTTCTGGCTTCAAATAAAATATACAAGAAATTCTATAGATTCTGGAAATATTTTAAATTGGTATTTATACTATGATTCTGATACACCTACCCCATCTCCTACTCCATCTGATGTATCAATAGATGCAGATACTTTAGGAGGAGAAGGACCATCATATTATCTTAATAGAGAAAATCAAACAGGCGCATTTTTAGATTTAAATATTGAAAATGTTACTGATGGATCAACATTAGGAGTTTATTCTAGTAGAACCGATACATCGTTAGGCACTACATTTTATTTTAAAAGAATAGGACCTTTAAATAATGATATTTTAGTTTCAGAAACAGGAGGAAAAATATTAATAGGATTAAGTAAAACAACTATTGATAGTTCATTAAGCAATATTTATTCTTATATTGATTCATCTCTTATAACAAGAGATTCATCTATATCTCAACTTTATTCAATGTATGGAACCTATGATTCATCTATTGAATATTTAACATTATGGGATAGTATTTTAGATGCTTCAATTTCATTTTTGTCGACATGGAATATTGTTCAAGATGCGTCAATTGTTATAATAAAAAGTAAATTAGTTTTAGTTGAAAGTTCATTAGGAAATTTAACAGTATGGAATCAATATCAGGATTCTTCAATTATTAATTTAAGAAGTTCAATTTCTAAATTAGATTCAAGCGTTATAAGAATTGATAGTTCTATAAGTTCAATATTTAGTACCTTAATTAAATTAGATACTTCTGTCAATTATAATACAAATGTAAATATCATTCAAGATTCTTCTATTATAAGTATCAATACAACTGTTCAAATCCACGATGTTTCAATTTCAAATGTTTATAATTGGCAAATTGTTCAGGATGCTTCTATAGTTTCTTTAAGAATATCTCTCAATGATAGTAGTTCCAAAATTGATGGTTCATTAAATAATATTTTTGATCATATTTCTAAAATAGATTCATCTTTAAGTTTAATAAATTCAGAAATATCAGTTATTGATAACTCTATTATTTATTTTAATACTTGGCAAATTGTTCAGGATGCTTCTATAGTTTCTTTAAAACAACAAAATATAGTTCAAGATACATCATTAATAGTATTAAAACAATGGAACGAAACTCAAGATTTATCAATAGTCAATTTAAAGACATATATAGATGGGTCATTATTAACAAGGGATTTATCATTAGGTAATTTATCTAAATGGGAAATAACTCAAGATAGTTCTATAATTTTTTTAAGACAATGGAATGTTGTTCAAGATGCTTCAATAGTTTCTTTAAGACAATGGGAAATTATTCAGGATTTATCAATAAATGTATTAAGACAATGGGAAATCGCACAAGACTCTTCAATAGTCAATTTAAAAACATATATAGATGGGTCATTATTAACAAGGGATTTATCATTAGGTAATTTATCTAAATGGGAAGTAACTCAAGATTTATCGATAAACGTATTAAGACAATGGGAAATAGATCAAGATAATTCTATAATTTCTTTAAGACAATGGAATATTATTCAAGATTTATCAATAAACATATTAAAACAGTGGGAAGTAACTCAAGACAATTCTATAATTTCTTTAAGACAATGGAATGTTGTTCAAGATGCTTCAATAGTTTCTTTGAGACAATGGGAAATTGTACAAGATTCATCAATAGATATTTTAAGAAGTTATATTTTAGGCACAATACTCAATTGGGATAACGCACAAGATGCTTCAATAGTTTCTTTAAGACAATCAAATATTATTCAAGATACTTCTATAAGTTCGATAAATAATAATATTTTAATTATAGAATCTTCTATAGTTTCAATACAAAATGATCAAGTTATAAATATTGGAGATGGATCTATTCATATTTATTCAAATAGAGATGCGTCTAATAATATTTTATTAAAAACCATTAAATCTCTAGGTCCTATATATTTAAAGGAAGATAGTAGTTTAATAACTATAGATGCGTCATCTATTAAGCTTTATGATACAAGTATAGAAGCATCTACATTTGTACCATATACTGTTGGTGGAATAATAAAAGGAGCATCTGCTGGCAATTTTATAAATGAGACATATACTAAAATATTAGATGATATTTTATTTCCAACTGTTGATCCTTCAATAACTGAACCATATCAAACATTTTCCTTTGATTTGAGTTCAATAAACTTGGCATTAAGTAATACATATGTTAATTTTACATGTACATTTAATAGGGGTTTAATAGATGTTAATGGAGTATTTGAAAACTACAGATCAGGATTACCATATCAATATATATTTACAGGACCTGATGTTTCTGGAGTATTTGCATCTTCTAGTTTAACTTATACATTTGTAAATGAGCCTATACAAATACCATTAGGACTAACTATATGGACATCTAAAGTTAGATATAACGGAGGTCCTCAACCTTATAATAATAAAGGAGGATCTGTTGGAACATTTTTAGATGCTAGCATTACAATAGACAGTTCATTATATACTGAAGGCGTGTGGCCGTTATTTGCAACAGCTTCTGTTATTAATATATTAGCTCAACAATCATTAGTATCAATGTTATATGGAAATAATGTTGAAATAACATTAGTGCCTGAGACTGGAGGATATAAACAAAGGTTTGATATACCTGATGAATGGATAAATTCTCCTACAAACAGACCATTAATAGGAATAAAAACATATACAGAAGTTGGTGATGTATGGAATTGGGAAGGAGGAGATCAAACTAAATCTTTAACTTATTGGGATGTATCAACATCAACACATGTTATAGGTTCTAATACTGTAAATTACATATCATATACATATAATAGTATAGATCGTTCAACAATAAAAGTAAAATTAATTTTTTAAATATGAGTAGACCAGTAGGAACATTCAATTTTTCAGCAAATTTTGAACCTCGTTTAAAAGCACCTTTGGACGCTAGGCAAGTTGTAAACACATTTGCAGATTTAATTGACCCATCTACATGGAAAGATACAGACGGTAATGTTTGGCTTTATAATGGTGCTATTGTCGGTGTTGCAAATGACGATGCAAGTTTAAATGGCATTTATCTTCTTATAGATGCTGACAACTATACTTTATCTGGAAGTTGGTCAAAAACTTCAGGTGGAGGAGGTAGTGGAGACATAATAGGTGAAAATGTAGGTAATGGAGATGCAAGTGTATATTCTGAAAAAGTAGGAAGTTCTTTAAGGTTTAGAACATTAGTAGCAGGAACAGGCGTTACTATAGACACATCAGGAAATGTTATAATTATAGATGCATCTGGATCAGGTTCTACTTATCAATCTTCTTTAGATCCTAGTTTATCATCTCCATCTGCTGTTGGTGGTTACCCTGCAGGGACAACTGTTTATTCATTATTAGGAGATAGTTTTACTGAATTTGTAGATAATTTATTATTTCCAACAGTAAATCCAACTTATGTTGCTCCAGATAATACATTTATTGATGACGCAGACACATTGCAAGAAATTGGAGATGATTTAGATATTACATATACTGCTACTTTTAATAGAGGACAAATATTAGTAAGTAGTGTATTTCAAGATTATAGATCAGGATTACCAGTTGGTTATGCTTTTACAGATCCATCGGCTAATACACTATTAGTAGACGCATCTTCGTCATCTCTTACAAATATTCAGGTTGTAAATGGATATATTGCTAAAATAGGTACTCAAACGTGGACCAATAACGTATCATATTTAATAGGTCCTCAGCCTCTTAATAATAAAGGACAAGCATACGGATCTCCATTGCCAGCCGGTTCAACCACAAATAAATCAATAACTATGGAAGGAGTTTACCCACTATTTGGAACAACAGTAAATATTACCACTTTAACTAAACAAACATTAGTTTCTATGTTAACTGGAAATAATATAGTTTTTAGTTTAGTAGCAGAAAGCGGTGGTAATAAACAAAAAATAGATATTCCAGATACATGGACTGGATCACCAACAAGTAGACCATTAGTTGGAATTCAAACTTATAACACTGTATCAGGCCAATGGGAATATCAGGGTGGTTCAGCAGCTATATCATTAACTTATTGGACTACTAGCGCAGTAACTCAAACAGTTCAAGGAAATTTAATTAATTATACTAGATTTCAATATAATGGAACTGATAGATCTTCTATACAAATAAGATTAGTATTTTAAAAAAATGATAAATAATGGCTAGAAATAAAGGAACATTTAATTTTGCAGCTAATTTTGAAATTCTTACTAAAGCTCCTTTAGATGCTAGATTAGTTGTTAGTAATAAAGCTGATCTTATTGATCCATCTATTTGGGTAGATACAAATAATAATGTGTGGCTTTATAAGGGGCTAGTTGCATCTGTTACATCAGATCCATCAACTATTAATAACGGACTGTATTTTTTATTAGATGAAGCAAATTATACAAGTTATCAATATTGGTTAAAAATAAATAACACAGACGCAAGTGGAACATCTTCTTTAACATTTCAATTAAATAATGGTAATAATGGAGTCGTTTTAAAAGATTCCAGCGGAAATTTAGAAGTTGTAAGATTTGATGGATCTACATATGCTAATATAACATCAGGTTGTTTAACCACTAATTCATTAAAAATAGATACATTAAATGGAATATTATATGCAGTAGATGGAAGTATTTATGCTTCAGCAGGAAATGTAATTAAAGTTTATGATGCAAGCCTAATAGGAAATGGAACAACGGCGGATTTTACTATAGACCATAGTCTAAACACAATGAAACAAACAATGACAATTTATGATAATTTAAATAAAGTTATTTACCCCGATATTGAAAGAGGTTTAAATTCAGATATTATAAGTTTCTCAGAGCCTATAACAATGGGAACTGAATATGAAATAATTATAATAGGGTTTTAATAAATAAAATAAATATAAAATTATGGAAAAATGTGGATTTTTAGAAGAAGAACCGGGTAGTGGTTCTATAACAAGATTGATTTATTTAGGTGTAACCATATTTGCGGTTATATTTAGCGCTATTATATTAATAGCTGGATTAAAATATATAAAATCTATAAGCGATTTATTAATTTTAGGTACCGCTGTTTCATCTGTTTTCGGTTGTATGTTTACTTTAGGAGCAAGCACTAAATTAATTCAAAAACAACAAGAAACTAAAAATAACGTTTAATATAAATAATATAGCATTAATGGGTCCTATAGAATTTAATATAATTTATAATCCAGAAAAAAGCGGGTTTGGAACATATGAAAATTTTACAAATATTTTTCAACAAATTAATGGAATGTTTAGTTCGATTAAAAATGGTATTATAAATGCAAGTACCGGAGGATATGATGTTTCATTTGATACTAGTATAGGAACAAATATAAATGGATTAGGGTATACTTTGACAATAAACTGTTATGATAGCAATGGCGTGGTTGGGTATAATGTATCTAACAGATCTCAAAACGGATTTACAATAACGCCAGATGTTGATGCTTCAATAGAATATTGTGCAATTCCATTATTTAATGTTTAAAATAAATATAAAATATAACAATGGCTAGATATACTCAACCTAATTTTTTAATAGATTCTTCTTCATCATTTTCAAAAAATGTTTCGTTTGATTCTTCTACATATCTAAAGGGGGTGACTTTTATTTCATCACCATCAGAATCTGTATTGGGGACTATAAATTCATTGGTTATTGATAGTATTGGACCATTAATCCAAATTAAATATAAACAATTAGGTTCTATGGCTCTTGAAACATCATTAGCCTGGGATGCCTCTTTAATTAAAATTAAAAACGATATTTCAAATTTAGACATATCTATTGGAACTTTAAATACCTGGAATACTAATCAAGATACATCAATATCAACTTTAAATGATTGGAACATAAATCAAGATGGATCTATATCGTTATTAAACGATATAAATGTTATTCAAGATATATCTATAATTAATTTAGAAACATTAATAAACACATTTAATACTTGGAATATTACTCAAGATGCATCCATAATAATATTAAATACCCAAAATACTAATCAAGATACATCAATATTAACTTTAAATGATTGGAACATAAATCAAGATGGATCTATATCGTTATTAAACGATATAAATGTTATTCAGGATATATCTATAATTAATTTAGAAACATCGGTTAATATATTAAATTCTTGGGATGTTGTACAAGATGCATCAATTGTTGAATTAAGAAATAACGTAGTAAATTTTGAAACAAGTTTAGGACTTTATGTTTTAAAAACAGGGGATACAATAACAGGTCCTTTAATATTAAGCGGAGTTTCTGCTAACTTAACAATAGATTCATCAGCTATATTTAACGGAAAAGCAGTTTTTAAAAGTACTGTATATTTTGAAGGTTCAACATATTATACAAGCGTTGAAACTATCGATGTATCAAGTGCTTATATTTATTTAAACAGTGGTTTATCCGGAGAACCACCTACTAATTTACAATCTGGCATTATAATTGGAAGAGGATCTTCAGATCCTTATGCATTTGTATATGATGAAGAAACTCAATCTTTTAGAATAGGAATATCCAGTTTAGACAGCAGTAATCAATATAGTGACGTTTCAACTTCAATTGTAGCAACAAGAAGTGACAACCCAATAAATAATGGCATTGCAATTTGGAATAATCAATTTTCAAGATTTGACGTTTCTTCACATTTAACTTTTTCTAATAGTCTTTTTTATATAGATGGATCACTTGAGATTATTAATGGATTAGTAATTAATGGATTAAGTGCGCTAAATACAGAAACCACATTATTAGTAATAGATTCTTCAGGAGTTGTTGGAACAAGGGAAATTCCATTAACTGATGTATCATCAGTTAAAGGAGTAAGTGGTGGGTATGATGTATATTCAAATTACTCAAGTGGTGTTGCATTAATTAAGAAAATTATACCCGGAAATGGATTAAATATAAGTTCAGATTCATCATCAATTACAATTTATACAAATGAAACTTCTATTTTATCTTATATAGATGCGTCATTATCAATTAGGGACACTTCATTAGGTAATTTATCAAATTGGGAAGTTGTTCAAGATTTATCAATAATAGAATTAAGAAACGCTGCATCTTCTGTCGGAACTAGTAATGGATTAACATTTGATGGCTCTGTTAAATTAGGGGGATTGTTAACAGAAACTACAACCATTACGGCTCCATATGATAGTGGATTTAATTTTTCTTTAAAATCCCAACAAACAAATATAGGAGCAGCTGATGTTAGCGGAGGATACTCAGAAATATATGCATCAAAATCGATAGGAGATCCTACTACACATCCGTGGATTGCCAGTATAGGAGTTGGTAATGATATAACTCTTCGTTATTACGATATTAATTTAGCAACTAATAATTATATTAAATTTTTTGCATATAATAATGGGCAAACTGTAACTGCATATTTTGATGATTATGGTTTTATATATGCTGGTGATTATTCAGTAGGATGGAATGATAGACACATTCCAGATATAGCTTGGGTTAAAACATATGTAGATAGTAGTATAAGTCAAACAACTAAAAAATATATAGGAACTTTTGATGGATCAACTTTAGCAGATATAACTATTCCAGCTGTAACACATAACTTAGGTGTTGGACCATTTCATGTATCAGTTTATGACCAAAATCAATTAGTTTATCCTGCAATCTATTGTTACGATAATGGAGACGTATCAATTTATTGGTCTCCAGGAACAATGAGTGCATCCTGTAAATATATTATAGTAGGTTAAAATAGAAAGAGGGAAAATTCCCTCTTTCTATTTGAATAAATAATAAAAAACATATTGTCTAGATTTTTTCTGGATAGTGAAAGAAAAAATAATTAAATAAATGGGGCAAGAATTTAAAATTAAAAATGCTCTTAAAATAGGTAATACCACACCTATTTTTGGAATTTCGGATTCATCTAATTTTACTAATGATTCATCTAATTTAGCAACAATTAATGCTATAAAAAGTTATGTGGATATTCACAGTGGAGGAACAACGACTATTCCAGAATTTTTAAACGGATTAACAGAAGACTCATCAAAAGTTTATATAGGTGGTGATTTAATTTATAACACAACATTAAATGTAGATGTATCAGATTGTTTTAATCCTAATTTAGGCACAGGTTTTAATAGTATTATTAAAAGCATATATGTACAAACTAATAATAAAATATTAGTTGGCGGAGCATTTACGACATTAAATGATAAACCCACATCAAATGGTTTTTCTAAATTAAATTCATATGGAGAATTAGACGTATCGTTTAATAATAATTTAGGCACAGGATTTGTTGGTACTATAAATTTAATAAATATTTTATCAGATAGTGCAATAATTATTGGTGGAAATATGTCATCATTTGATGGTAGTACTATTGCAAACGGTTTAACAATACTAAATTCAGATGGAACATTAGATGCATCATTTAATGAAAACTTAGGAACTGGGTTTAATGGAGATGTTAAAGCTTTATATGTTCAAAACGATGATAAGATATTAGTAGGTGGGGCGTTTACAACTCTAGATGGGACAACAGGCATACCAAGTCGATTACTTAGATTAAATTCAGATGGAACATTAGATGCATCATTTAATGAAAACTTAGGAACTGGGTTTAATGGAAATATTAATTCAATATATAAAATTAGCGATAATATATTTCTTGCTGGAAGTTTTACAACCTTTGATGGTAGTACTATTGCAAATTGTTTAACAAAGTTAAGTTCAGATGGAACATTAGATGCATCGTTTAACGAAAATTTAGGTACTGGTTTTAACAGTGAAGTTTATTCAATATATATACAATCTGATAATAAAATATTAGTAGGAGGAACTTTTACCGCCTTTGATGGTAGTACAAGCGCGCCAGATCGTTTATTTAGATTAAACTCGGATGGAACACCAGATGCGTCGTTTAACGAAAATTTAGGTACTGGATTTAATAATACTATTTATTTTATAACTGGATTTAATAACGACATATTAATAGGTGGTGCCTTTATAACATTAAATGGAAATACAGTATCAAGCAGATTTATTAAATTAGATTCAAGTGGCAATATATCAGCAAACACAAAAACGAAATTAATTATAGAAGGAAACGGGTTATATTATAATTCACCAAATGTTATAGATAATAGTTTATGGATACCACATAAAAATTATGTTGATTCAAAATTTGAGCATATCGACAGTAGTTATATTGATTTACTTGAAATACCATCTCCTTCAAATCCATTAAGTAATTATGCTAGATTATATGCAAAGGATTCTTCAGGAACGACAAAATTATTTTTTAAGGATAGTTCAGGAAATGATTCAGAATTGGGAGCAGGATCCTATACATTACCAATTGCATCAGATTCTACATTAGGAGGAGTTAAGATTGGAACCGATTTATCCATACTAAATGGAGTTTTATCATTAAATTTACCTATAGCTACAGATGCAACATTAGGAGGAATTAAAATAGGTAATGGATTATCTATAATTGATGGAGTTTTATCATTAAATTTACCTATAGCTACAGAATCTATTTTAGGAGGAATTAAAGCAGGTAATGGATTAGTTATAGATTCTAGTGGTTTGTTATCATCTATAATAAATGTTAATAATTATTTAGAATTATCTGAAATATCATCTCCAGATAATCCATCTGATAATTACGTTAAATTATACGCAAAGGATTCTTCAGGAACGACAAAAATGTTTTTTAAAGACAGTGTTGGAACTGAAACAGAAATAGGTAATGGAGGTGGTGGTTCAAGTTATATATTACCAATTGCATCAGATTCTACATTAGGAGGAGTTAAAATTGGTTCGGGAATATCTATAGATTCTAGTGGTGTAATATCATCAATTTTAAATATAACTAGTTATATAGATTTACCGGAAATATCTACGCCGTCTGACCCATCTACTAACTATGCTAGACTATATGCAAAGGATTCTTCGGGAATAACTAATTTGTTTTTTAAAGATAGTTCTTCTATAATAACACAAATGGATTTATTTGCAGTAGATACTTCTACAAATGATGTTAAATT
>Ga0265297_10008065_pt1 | contig 14233 bp, 15 predicted proteins | sample Munlanlwell13791_FD_192502 | JGI IMG/M metagenome (GOLD analysis project Ga0265297, IMG submission 192502) | Leachate microbial communities from a municipal landfill in Southern Ontario, Canada - Leachate well 137-91 | ecosystem: Engineered > Solid waste > Landfill > Unclassified | place... | reverse complement strand
AAGAGCTAGACATCAAACAGTTTGTTGAGAAAGCGAAGAAAACTAAAGCTGCGATTTTTGTTCGCTATAAAGGTGTGACCGTGAAATCCGAGCAGGAGCTTCGGGAAAAACTTCGAGCTGAAGGGAATGCGTATACGGCGATTAAAAAAACACTGTTGCAAAAAGCATTAAAAGATCTTGGACTGGATATTGACCAGTTGAAAGATATGCAGGGGAGTATTGCGGTCGCTTTTGGGCTTGAAGATGAAATATCAGTTGCAAAAATTCTCCATGAGTTTGGAAAAACTAATCCAGGCCTTGAATTACTCGGAGGAATATATAACGGTGCAATTATTCAGCGTGAAGAAGTGAAACAGTTGGCAACTCTGCCTTCAAAGGACCAGTTACTTACCCAACTTGTTTTTATCATTGCGTCGCCACTCCGCGGACTTGTTTCAGTACTCAATGGTCCTTCGCGCGATTTGGTGCAGGTATTGCACGCGATACAAGAGAAAAAGTCATCCTAATTTGTTTATCAAATAATTAATTAATTCTCATAACTATGAGTGAAGAAAAAAAGGACATCCAGGTTCCTGAAAAATTCAAAACGTTGGTCGAAAGCGTCGAAAAATTGACCGCGCTTGAATTATCAGAACTGGTAAAAATTCTCGAAGAGAAGTTTGGCGTTTCCGCAGCCGCACCTATGATGGTTGCTGGAGTAGCCCCTGCTGGAGCAGCAGCTGAAGAAGTTGAAGAAAAAACAAGTTTCAATGTTGAGCTGTTGGAAAGCGGAGCAAATAAGATCAATGTGATCAAAGTCGTACGCGAAGTGACTCAAAAAGGACTCAAAGAGGCTAAAGATCTTGTTGATGGCGCACCGAAAGTTATTAAAGAGGGTGCTTCCAAAGAAGAGGCTGAAGAAATTAAAAAGAAACTTGAAACAGCCGGAGCTAAAGTTGCATTAAAGTAATACTGATTACAACAAAAAAATTGCAGTCCTCGCACTATGCGGGGACTGTTTGTTAATTTTCAGCGAATGGAATGGAGTAGATTTTTGTAGCAGACACCGCGAATATCCTTTGGGCTGATTCCGAAACGCTAAATGTTTCTAGTTGTTCAGTGCCAGTAATGATAAATTGTTGCAAAAGATTCCCATTGTTTTTATTGATTACAAGTACGCGAGAGCTTGTTGAGTCAAACACATATAATGAACTGGTTGTTTCGTCCGTCCAAAGTTTATCGATGTGTTCGAGAGCAGGCTGAATGCTTGGCATTGTGAAAGCCTCCTCTTCATTTTGTGTGAATTTCTTGATCGTTCCATTTTGGAAACCAACATATATTGATCCATCGACAGCGATTGTATTGGCAAGTGATAAGTCAATTTCGTTCTTCAGCCATGCTGTTGGGCGAGAATATCCATTACCTGACGGGACAGATTTGAGAATCTGATTTGAATTTATATCGATAAAGTATAAGCGCCCGGAATAACTTGCCATCGAGGAAAGATTGGCACTGTCTGTTGGAGGCGTAAATGATGCAGGAAGCGCCGACGCATCTGAAGTGGAAAATTTTGACAGTGATAATTCTTGATTAAGTATAAACACTGTTCCTGATACTGACGCCATGAGAATTGGTGTTTGTGTGTCGCTGGTTACGGCACCGTGTGTTTGACTTTCCCCATTCTCAATATTAGTGGTAACTAGAGTTCGCTGAGCTGGGTCAAGTGATACGAGCACAGTGTTTAGTAGGGATGCTTGAGTCAGGTGTGCGGATGTCACAAGGGAACTTACATTAGAAAGTACGGCAGGGTTAACAACGTCTCGAATTTTTTGCAGCCGCCGTTCGCTTAACAATATTGCTTGCTGAATTTGAGTTATAAGATCCTCGTTGTCTTTTGAATTTTGTAATGTCTGAAGTTCTTGACGCAATTCATTGAGGACAGTTTGTATACGGTTGTCATCTCCATAAAGCATTGCGGCGTCGATATCGTCCATCGCTTTTTGGATTTGCGTCTGGAGAGCTTGCTCGGCATTTTTTTGCTTGGCATTCTGTTGTCGTACGCCATTGACAATAATACTTTGTGAGAAAAGTGCTACAAGGAGAATCGCTATTATTAGGAGGACCCTTCTTTTTCTTTGAAGTCCTGCAAACCATACGAATAAATTTTTATACTCGACATTTTTTAGTGAACGCACAGCAGGTGCAAGGTCGTTTTTTTGCTCAGTATGTTTTGGGTATGGGAAAAGCGTCCTAATGTTTTTGACGCCTAATGTTGTCTTATGCCATACTTTTATAAATATGCTACGAGCCTTAAGAGCCGATGCATGTGCTTCCTTATGAGAATATTTTAGTGGCATCTCCATGTTTTCTTTTTCTGTAATAATTGGAGAGATGCGTGTGGGTTTTTTGAAAATATTTTTTCTGAAAGCCGCTCGGACTTGTAGTGCCCATAGCTTCGTTTTTCTTTTGAGAAATGGCCACAATTTAGGTGAGAGGATTTCTTCTGTGTTTTGTTCTCGTTCGATGAGCGTCTCCATTGAGCGACTATATGGCGAAGCAACATGTTGAGCAGTTTCTTCGTTAAATTCCTTTACAGTTTTTGTATGGCCAGGACGCAGTGTTATGGATAATGCGGCGAATGATGTGGTTGTTGGAGCCTGTAAGAGATATTCGTCAAAACCTTTTGCTAGTGAATCCGAGGTCTGTTCTTCAAGAATCCTTTTAATTTTTTCTTGAGAAAAGTAATCTAAGAAGTTTGTCGTGCTAACAAAGACAATATCATCTTGCTCGATTTTTCCCGAAGCGATTTCTTTGAATAGTTTTAGTGGATTTTTATTTGCAAGAAGTGAATGATCTCCGATTTCATGAATTGAGCCGTGTTGAACGAACAATATCGTTGCTGGACCGACTTGCGAAAAGTGCATGACGTTTCCTGAAAGCGCCCCAGCGACGAAAGATAAGGAGTCAATAAAGGATGGAGGACGATCAGCAAAAAGCGTTGGGAGGATTTTGTTCAATTGATGCAAGCCTTCTTCGAATGAGCTTTCCGTCAGACGTGTTTGCTGGGATTTAAAATAGCGCGAGAAAGTATTTTGGAGCTCTCGCAAAAAATATTGATTTTTTGCGTGATCCTGATTTCGAATTTCAGCTAATAAAAAGATTGTAAAGCTTGATTCGGCATTTATAGTATGAATATCTTCCGTAAAAGATGAGACGGTTGATCGGGATTGATCAGGGTCGTAATAGAGGATTTTTTGCGTGTTCGGACTGAAAGCTGGCATATTGTAATGGTTGTCAATTACCGTTGCGTTTAGTATACTCATATTTGACTGTCGCTTCAATAAAGAATGATGCGATTATGCTTGAGCAACTTTTTGGTTCAAAAACACGAGTTCGGCTCCTACACATTTTTTTGAGCAATCCCGATACACAATTTTTTGTACGCGAGCTCACACGAAAGCTTCATCAGCCGATTAATTCAATTAGAAACGAGCTAAAAAATCTTGAGCTTGTTGGTCTGCTTGTTTCTGATACCCAAAACAATAAGCGTTTTTATCATGTTGACTGTTCGTTTCCTTTATACCCCGAATTAAAAAATTTACTTTTAAAGTCGTTTTTACTTGTAAATAAAAATTTCGTTCGTCAGTTGAAAAGCATTGGTAATATTTCATATCTAACCTTAACAGGTTTTTTTACAGGAGCAAAAAATGTCAAAACAGATATTTTGATAGTAGGGAATGTTTCTCGAAATAAATTATCTCGGTTGGTGAATAAAATGCAAAATGAATTTGCTCACCAAATTAGATATACAGTTATGTCAAAAAAAGAATTTAATTACCGCAATGATTTAACGGACAAATTTTTATATGAAATTCTCGAACAACGTCGTATAGTCCTCGTAGATAAGATCCAAAAAGATATATGAGCATCGCAGTGGTCTCTTGGCAAAATACTTTTTCAGTGGCTGCGTTATATGACACGAGTTTAAAAAAATTTCTTTCGATACATCCGCTTCAAAAGGATTTGTTTGTAGACTCGCTTGACTATCTAATCAAGCAGAGAAAAAATTTTTCTCGCGCCCTTGTTGTTTTCGGCATTGAACGCTTCTCTCTCACCCGACAAGTGACATTACTCATAAACGTGTTGGCAGAGGAATACGGCTGTAAAGTGGCATCTTTCCGCCCTCAATCGCCATGCGATTCCCAAGACATGTTATTGAAGTGCATAGAACAGAGACTTCATACAATTATGTGGAAAAATGTGATAGTGCCTCAATATGTGAAAGAACCCAACATTACAAAACGAAAAAAGCATTCATGATGAGGAAAATTGGCACGACCATTTATCATATATCGGCTGGTGGATACATTTTGCACGAAGGAAAAATTTTGATGATAAAAAATTTTTACCATGGCGGCATTGTTCCGCCACATGGGCACGTAGAAAAAGGTGAATCGAATCTGGATGCCGCAAAACGTGAAATATGTGAAGAGACAGGATACTGTGATCTCCGTGTTATACTCAAGCTTGGGAAAGCCGAGTATCAATACATAAGTGGTAATACAAAAAACAAGAAGACAGAACACAGATGGCTTTTTGAGCTTAAAACTGATCAGAGAAAACCAAAACTCGACAACAAAGAGTCTGAACAATTACAGAATAGGTGGTACACGATTGATGGTGCCATTCGTGCAGCGTCGTTCAAAAACTCAAAAAATGATTTACAGAAAATTAAGCGATACCTTGCGCACCATCACCATACGAAAACAGTGGAAAAGTGAAACGATTGTTACTAGTAGTTTTTTGATCAATATTAACCCTTGAGAGAACGTTTCGGGTTTTTTGAGCTTGTCCGAGAAGCTTGCTTGTTTCGGGACGATTCGTCGTCTTCATGCTCACAGAGATTTTTATGATTGGTGCCTGAATGTGAGCCAGACCTTTTTTTATGAGCACACCAGCTTCATATTCTAAACGATTACACACATTTTTTTTCAATGACTTCTGTTTTGAAATTTTGATACCATTTGCTGTATGTAGGGTTACGAAAAGTTTGCTTGGTACGATACTTTCATTTCGAGCACGTGATGTTAATTGATAAGTCATAAATGAAGCAAGGGTAAGTATGTGGGGTGTGTTATGGCTTGGGAATGGGAGTTGATATGTTTGTGAAAGGTGTAGAGGTATTTTTTCTTTTATTGGTTGGGTGTCGTCGTTTTTTCCATTTGCGGTATCGGAAAGCGCCAGTCCAGATGTACCAAAAAGTCGAACAACGTCTTGTGTTGGGAGTTCGCTGAAGGCACCTATTGTCGTAATACCGAAACCAGAAAGCAATGATCCTGAACGTGTGCCAAGACCTGGAAGCAACGAAATGGGGAGCGACTTGATAAAGTCGAGTTCTTTCCCTTTTTTGATAGTTAAGGTTTCGCCCGGGGATGTTATTTCAGCTGCAAGCTTTGCTGTTACCTTATTTGACGCAACACCAATTTTTACTGGAATTTCTAATTCTTTCCATATATGTTTTTTGAGGTCTTCAATGTTTTTTTCAAGCTCATAGAGAGAGGGTGCGTTTTTTTGCATCTCAATATATGCACCCCATGCAGTATCTGGATAGACGCGAATGCAGCGCTTTGATAAAAGAGAAAAAAATTCCTCTGAAAAATTTTGACTTAGAATTTTTCTCGGGCGTTCAATCGCAATGTTAAAAATTTGTTTATGAGCATTTTCACATGATGAACCAACACGAATTCCACGAGAGCGTGCAATTTCATTTATTGCAATGATTCGATTATTTTCTGCTATAGCAAAAGGAATTTGTCGCAAAACAGGTTTCACGGCCTCATGTACTCTGATAAAAAAATTGTCGAGCGTAATATAAATCATAGAAACCGAAGAGAAACCGAATGTTAAAGACAAAAAAATTATGAGTAATTTCTCAACACACCAATGACTTTGCCTTGGATATCGGCGTTGTGTACGAATAATGGTTTGTAAAACTGATTTGCGGGCTGCAATCGAATACCATTTTTTTCTTTATAAAATTCCTTGAGTGTGGCAGTGCCATCCTCGAGCACCGCAACAACGGTATCGCCGTTTTTTACCATATCCGTCTTTTTTACAACCACGTAATCACCATCGAGTATAAAATTTTCTATCATTGAATCTCCCTTTACGCGCAATATATAAGAAGGGGATTCCTTGGCCATGTGTTCAGGAATTGATATTTTTTCAACAACATCTTGCTGAGCTTCAATAGGACTACCCGCAGCAATAACTCCAACAAGCGGTAAAAGCATTCCCATTTGTTCAATGTCAGCGGTTTCAGACTGATCAACGATCGAAATTGACCTTGGATCATTTTTACCCCTTTGAATAAACCCTTTTTTTTCTAGAAACTGCAAATGTTCGTGGATGGTGGCTAAAGAAGATACATGAAAGTGTCCAGCAATTTCACTAAGGGTCGGTGCATATCCGCGAGATGTAATAACCTCTTCAAGGTATTCAAGAATCTCGCGTTTCTTTTTAGGAAGTATTGGTGCCATATATAAAAGGTAACCGAAGAAAAACCGAATGTCAAATAGATACTGTGGATAACTCCAAAAATCCCTATAAATGCTATACTATCAATACTAAATAACTATATTTTATGGATACAACAAATAACATGAATTCAGATCAGCAGTCAGGGGCAAAAAGAAAAGATATCCACAGCTTTTTCAGTAAAACGATTTTTTATTTTCTCGTTGTTTTAGTGGTGGTTTTAGCACTTTGGTTTGTAAATTCAAAGGTATTTATAAGGCAAAGTAGCGGTTATCAAGCCATTTTCTTGAGCAATGGACAGGTGTATTTTGGCCATACCCAAACAAACCTCAATGGACAATATATCAAATTGAACGATGTCTACTATTTGCAAATAAACGAGAGCGATCAACTTACCGGTACAGAGGATACAACTACTACTGACACAACAGCCGATACCACGCAAAGCGAGTTTGCATTAATTAAATTGGGTAACGAGATCCACGGGCCGCATAGCTCAATGTTGATAAACCGTGACCATATTTTGTTTATTGAAGATCTGCGTTCAGATTCAGATTTGGTGAAATCAATAGAGGATTACCAGAAGCAGTAGGAAACCATCAAAACCTAAAAATTTTCAAATCCCCGGGGGCTTGCTCCAGGGGATTTTGTGTACTTGACGGTTATGCACATAATTTGTCGTGGTTGACCAAACAAGAAAAGTGGTGTAAAATGGATATAGGTGGTGACATGTGGATAAATGTGGGGATAACCACTCCAAACAGTGGATAACTAAAAATAAACAAAAAGCAACAATAATGTTTATCGGGGAATATCATCATGCAATAGACGAGAAAGGACGCCTTGCGGTGCCGGTTAAGTTTCGCAATGACATGAAATCAGGCGGCGTCGTGACTCGAGGACTAGATTACTGTCTTTTTGTGTATCCGAAAAAAGATTGGCAGGAACTTGCTGAACGACTTGCAAAACTTCCGATAGCAAAAGCGACGTCACGCGCATTCGCCCGGCTCATGCTTGCGGGTGCAATGGAAGTGACCGTCGACAGTCAGGGACGCATTATGATTCCCGAATACCTTCGCGACTTCGGAAGTCTTAAGAAAACTGTTGTTGTTGCGGGCCTCTATAACCGCATTGAGTTGTGGGACGAAAAAGCGTGGGAAAAATATCGAAAGGGGACAGAGTCAAAGAGCGGAGATATCGCCGAAGCGCTCGGGGAGCTCGGCGTCTAATCAATGACTGATACACATCAGCACATTCCAGTTTTACAAAAGCAGGTAGTTGAATGTATTCCAACTTCTGCGCGCAGCATGATTGACGGAACTGTTGGGGATGGAGGGCATGCGCGGGCGATCCTCACATCGCATCCACGCATGGCAACTTTATTCGCGATAGATCGTGACCCGGACGCCATCGATCGTGCGCGCAGGACGCTGGAAACATTTCCGCAGCGCATTGTGTATTACGTCGGATCCTATGAGTCCATTCCCGATATGCTGCAAACAGAAGGGGAATCAGGAGTGGACGCTATCTTACTTGACCTTGGATTTTCGACACCGCAAATCGATACACCTGAAAGAGGTTTTTCTTTCGAAGACGGGCCCTTGGACATGCGCTATGATCGTCGGACAGGAAAAACTGCGGCAGATATCGTAAATACTTTTTCAGCAGAAGACCTTGAAAAAATCTTGCGTGACTATGGCGATGAGCGACACGCAAAAGCGATCGCACGTGCCATTTGCGAATACCGAAAACATCAAAGATTCTCACGGACAAAAGAACTCGTTGAACGTGTACTCTCGGTGTATCGGGCAAAGCTTAAATCCACAAAAGAAATTCCGTGGATCGGCGGTGCGCATCCCGCCACACGAACATTCCAAGCGTTACGGATTGCAGTCAATGATGAGCTTGGGAGTATCACACGCGCATTACCACTTTGTCTCAAAGCATTAAACCCTGGTGGCAGACTTCTCATTATAACGTTTCATTCAGGAGAAGAAAGAACCGTTAAACAATTTTTCAAACATGAGCGTCGCGATTGTATATGTCCTCCGGAGCTTCCCACATGCGTATGTCATCATAAAGCATCACTGCATGTCATCACGACAAAAGGCATTCGAGCGGACGAACAAGAACAATTAATTAATCCTAAAAGCAGAAGCGCAACATTGCGCGTAGCAGAAAAAATTTAAAAAAAATATGTCAGAACACAAAAAGAAAAAATTACTCAAAAAACTAAAAAACCAATTTTCAAGGGATGAGCATTCAGGTCGAAAAGCAATCTCTCCTCTGGTTCATGTTGGATTTCTTTTATTGATGATTGTCGGGGGAATTTTTTATTTAGTCGAAGTGAATGCGACATCGACGCAAGGATTCCAGATCCGGTCCTTGCAGAATCAGGTTGACCAACTTGAAAGCATCCAAAAAGAACTTGAGTTCCGACAGGCGGATGTGTCTTCGCTAAATGCGCTGCAAGAAAAATCTGGTGAGCTCAACTTAGTCGCGGTTCAGCGGGTTGAATCACTCGATGGAAGCGGTTCGCTGGCTTTGTCAAGATAACAAAAATCACGCATGGCTTTGCGACGAGGATTACAAAGGCGCACGTTCGATAACTCCTCGAAGACGTCAGATCGATTGCGTTATTTAAGCATCGGCGTGGTATGTATAACCATAATTATTATTGGGCGTGTTTTTTATTTGCAGGTTCCCAAACACGCCGTGTATGCGGCTTTGGCAGAAAATCAACAAGCGCTTGAGCAGGAAATCGCTCCTGAACGAGGCATTATTTATGCGCAGAACCTTGCCGAACCGGATAAGCTCGTTCCACTTGCATCAAATAGGAATTATTGGCTTTTATATGCCGTGCCCGACGACATTGAAAATGCAAGCGAAGTCGCAGATCAACTTATTGAGGTGCTTCCGGATTTAAACCGTGAAGAAATCGTCGCGAAAATGAGTAAACCCGGTGATTTGTACGAAGAGTTGGCGACAAAAGTTGAAGAGGATGCATACAATCAGATTGTTGCAAAAAATCTTCGCGGGATTTATTTTACGTCAGACCGTATTCGCTACTATCCTGAAAAGAATATCGGAAGCCACATGCTCGGGTTTGTCGGTTTTAACGGTGGAGACGAAAAGACGGGACTCTATGGGCTTGAGGGTGGATTGCAGGAACTACTCGCAGGGAAAAAAGGATATGTGAAAGCGGATCAGGACGCAGCCGGTCGATGGATTGTTATCGGCACGCAGGAATTTGATGAAGCTGAAGATGGAACATCCATAGAACTGACAATCGATCAGACTATCCAATATACCGCGTGTACGAAACTGAATGAAGCAGTTTTAAAACACGGCGCCGATTCCGGGAGCGTCATTATTATGAACCCAAAGACAGGGGCGATTCTTGCAATGTGCGGGAGTCCAGATTTTGATCCAAATGATTATGGTAATGTTGAAGACATTGGTGTGTACATGAATCAAGTGACATCGGGAGCGTACGAACCAGGTTCGATTTTCAAATCGATCACAATGTCGATGGCGATCAATGAAGGAAAAGTAACTCCACAGACGACATATACGGACACGGGTGAAGTGAAGGTTGGAAATTACACGATTAAAAATTCCGACAACAAAGCGCATGGCGTTAAAACGATGACGCAAGTTTTAGAAGAGTCGTTAAACACTGGGGCAATTTTTGCGATGCAACAAATTGGACAGGAAAAATTTCGTGACTATGTATATGATTATGGTTTCGGCGCAACCACGGGAGTGCCGATTCAGGGTGAATCTGCCGGAAACATTTCAAACCTTGATTTGCAAGAAGAAATTTATGCGATGACCGGTTCATACGGGCAAGGAATTACCGTGACACCCATTCAGATGGTTGCGGCGTATGGCGTACTTGCGAATGGGGGCAAACTCATGAAACCCTACTTAGTGCAAAAATTATTGAATCCAGACGGATCAACAAAAGAGGAAACAAAACCAGAGGAAGTTCGTCAGGTTGTGACATCTGAAACTGCGTCGACGGTCGGAGCCATGCTCGTAAACGTTGTTGAAAACGGCCACGGCAAAAAAGCAGGAGTCCCTGGATATTATATTGCTGGAAAAACAGGAACCGCGCAGGTAAAAAGCGAGTCAGACGCCGGATATGATCCAAACAATACGATTGGAAGTTTTGCCGGATTCGGGCCGGTGTCCGATCCTGCGTTTGTGATGCTTGTTCGCATTGATCATCCGCGCGATGTGACGTTTGCCGAAAGCACAGCAGCTCCGTTGTTCGGCGACATCGCAAAATTCTTACTCCATTATTTGCAAATTTCACCTGACAGAGTAGAATAGCCCTAGATATGCGACAATGGATTAAAAGGTTTGTCCAGCGGCAATTAGAGGGATACGCTCGAAAAACACTTAAACATTATAAACCGGTGGTGATTGGTGTTGCCGGAAGCATTGGAAAGACCTCAACAAAAGAGGCGATTTACGCCGTGCTTTCAAAATCCATGTTGGTTCGAAAAAGCGCAAAGAGCTACAACAACGAATTTGGAGTTCCGTTGACTGTGTTGGGTTTGGAATCCGCCTTTAGTTCACCCGTGAAATGGCTGCTCACGCTGATCCAGGCGCAGAGCATCGCCTCGGGTAATGCAATTGATTATCCTGAATGTATCGTGCTTGAAATGGGGTCAGATCATTTGGGTGACGTTCATAAACTGATGGCAATCGCGCATCCGAATATCGGCGTGCTGACGGCAATTGCTCCGGTTCACCTTGAATTTTTTGAAACGTTCCAGAATGTGAAAATGGAAGAGTCAACAATTGTGCGTGAGCTTGACGAAGCGGATGCCGCGATTGTAAACGCAGATGATCAAGAAGCAAGCGTATACGCGAAGAAAACGTCGGCAGAGTCAATCACTTTTGGATTTGCTGAATCCGCGCAAGTCCGCGGGAGTAACATGAAATTGTTCACGCAAAAAGAAAATGGTGGATTTGCGCTTTCGTTCACATTGCAACTTAGCGGAGAATCAGCTGACGTACTGCTGCCACACGCATTAAGCGCGTCGCATGCCTATGCTGCGCTTGCTGCTGCTGCGGTCGGGAAACGTTTGCAGATGTCGATATCAGAAATCGTGCAGGGACTCGCCGAGTTTGTCCCTCCTCCTGGGCGAATGAATTACGTTGAGGGGATCAAACATACACACATTATTGATGATACGTATAATTCGTCTCCGCAAGCGGCTGAAGCGTCGCTTGATGTGCTAAAGGATTTTCCTACAGACGGAAAACGTTTTGCGGTTCTGGGTGATATGGCTGAACTTGGGAATGAAACAAAACCGCTTCATGTAAGAGTCGGAGCGTATGTTATGGGCTGTGCAGACGTGTTGATTACCGTTGGCGAAAAAGCTCGGGACATCGCACATGGCGCACGAGACGCAGGAATGCACGAAGATGATGTATTTTCTTTTGCGAATTCGTCAGAAGCGGGAAAGTTTTTGCAGGATCGCATCAAAGAAAATGATGTGATTCTTATTAAAGGATCCCAAGTCGCGCGTCTTGAAAAAGTTGTTAAAGAAGTGATGGCTGAACCAAATCTTGCCCCTGAATTGCTAGTTCGACAAGAATCCTATTGGCAAAAATCGCCAAAAAAGATAAAATAAAATAACCTTACAATTGAAACGAACATATGAGAAAAATTTTTATATTTCTCTCACTTGCGGCCATACTTGTCATGATGCCGTTTGCTGTGTTGGCCCAAAGTACAAATACAGTGCCTGAAGACAAAAATATAAATTCTGACGAATTTGTTACGACAAGCATAACAACAAACGCTTTAGACACTAATGTTAATGCTACAAATTTAACTACTACAGATCCGATACTTGAAAGTGATATTAATTCAATCGTTGAAGATCCGGGGACGCTTCCTGGTTCCACCTTTTATTTTTTAAAAACATGGGGCGAAGGAATTCGATTATTTTTCACATTTGATGAAAATAAAAAAACAGAATTGGATTATATGTATACCCTGCGCAGATACGCTGAAATCCAGAAATTAATCGCTCAAGGTAAAACTGATCTTGCAGAAAAACAATTGGCAAAAGCCGAGCTGAAAACAGAGCGATTGCGCAACCGAATTGAGACTACAACCGAAACAAATAATGGAGTAGATAAAGAGGAGCTAGTCGCGAAACTTGAAGCAATTCAAGCGCGGCATCAAGAGGTCATGATGCGCGTGTATGAGCAGGTACCTGAACAAGCGAAAGACTCAATTTTGCGCGCACTGGATAATTCATCCGCTGGACTTGAAAACGCTATTGAGCACGTGAGTGGTTCTGTTGCGGCAGAGCAGTTTACCGAACGCGTTCAAAACAGGATTGAAAATCAAAGTGAAGACATAAAACTCGAGGTGAAAGCCCGACTTGAAGAAATTCGTAACCGCAATTCAAACAATCAAAGCGATGAGGACACTGAACCAGAAGACGTAACAAACACCAATTCGCTAAGTAATGCAAATAGCAATATAAACAGTGTTACTAATTCTATAGAGAGTGATGATGTAAATACAGACTCAACTGATGCGCAAAATAACAATCGTCGAATAAATTCTTCAAATAATAATTCAAACGAAAACGAACTAGAAAACAATTAATATTTTTTGCCAAGGAGGGCAAAGGTGGAGTACCGAGAGTCTTCCGGAAGTTATGTCGACAGACAAGGAGACACGATTACTTACTATACTGCCTGGTATGAGATAACTTTCTGTGGCGATAGAACATTCCGATGCTTCTTAGTCCCAGGATCTCTTCACGAAACGATAGTTCCTTGTTGTGCGAGTACTTGAGTTTTTAGGGTAATCGCCACATTCGACATAAAACACACCCCGAACAAGCTTTTGTCCGGGGTCTGTGCAATCTTTGTGATGAAGGATCAGTAGACGTTGATGACGCGGTGATAAATGCCATTTACCTTGAAGCGAACTCCTATGCGCCTGGATTTGGCTGTTTGGATGATAGGGGCACTGAGTAAAACGATTGTCACGGCGATCCTCGATTCCTTGGTGATGATTTCTTTCCCGGAACAACAGGGGAGAATATAGTACAAATTCGTACCATCCTCGTTTGTTTCGATTTCGACCAGAGCCCCGTTTTCTATCTTGTGTGAGACAGTGACGGTGTGTTCTTCAAGCAGGCGCAGGTCCCGTTGCATCTGCGCTATAATGCAACTCTGGTGTGCCATTATAGTAGGGGTGTCTACTTCATGTAATCGATCGTCTCCCGCATCATGAACTGGGAGAGTTACATCCAGCCTTTTTCGTACCGGAATGGCAGGCATGTTCGCATTGAGATCTCTAATTGCTTGCGCAATTATATCACTTTTGATCTCCATCGGGTTGTCCATACGTAAAACCTCCTTGTGTTGTCGAAAGAACTAGTTGATGGGTTAGTTTCAAAAAACCTTATCATTCGCTTGTTGGTTTGTCAAGGTTGCACACATATTTAACGCCGTCGCGTGCTTCAAGTTTCCGGTGGAAAAAGTGCAATAGTGTGCGGGCTGGATTCCGGTGGAATCGGCCTCGATCCCTATGATGAGCAACAAGTTCGGGCTCATACGATCGTCGATGAGCTTTCTCCGTTTGCGTCTGTCGTGTCCATCTCTTATGGTGATTTGTATCAGGGGAGTTTCATATTGAGCCCAAATGATTTCGGGATTTCCATTGATCCTC
>Ga0265297_10008064_pt1 | contig 14235 bp, 14 predicted proteins | sample Munlanlwell13791_FD_192502 | JGI IMG/M metagenome (GOLD analysis project Ga0265297, IMG submission 192502) | Leachate microbial communities from a municipal landfill in Southern Ontario, Canada - Leachate well 137-91 | ecosystem: Engineered > Solid waste > Landfill > Unclassified | place... | reverse complement strand
CGGTGGGGGTCAGCCTCTCAGCTCCCCTAGACGTCATAGCCTTGGTAAGCCATTACCTTACCAACTAGCTGATATCTCGCAGGCTTTTCCCAGAGCGATAAATCTTTACCCTTCAGCCTTACGGCTTCAGGGACCATCGAGAATTATCTGGCCTTTCGGCCAGTTATGCTCGACTCTGGGGGAAATTCCCACGTGTTACTACCTCGTTCGCCATGCCACACTCCAAACGCGAGAGACTCGTGTTCGCAGTGTGGCATTCGACTTGCATGCCTTATCCACGCCGCCAGCGTTCATCCTGAGCCAAGATCAAACTCTAATGTAAAAGCAATTTGATTTAGCTTAATAGAACGGAACAGAAGAAAAAACATTTATCCCGCCCACGGCGGGGTTTTCTTCTACATTTTCTGGTTGACCCTATTTCGATAGGGTCGTTTTTTTGATGCTTCAATTGACAAGGGACTATCTAAATACTACCAGCCCTTAAGCTGATAACTAGGCCATTATACAGGAAAAAATAACCCCGTCAACCCTTCGACTTCGCTCAGGACCAGAACCAAAAAGTGGCCTAACTGGGCCGTAAAAACAGAAGCCCGCCTCGCAAGGAGAACTCCACCTCATTATCGGGCTTCCCAATTATAAACCAGAGATATTGGCATTTTTCCCTTTCTCACTCAAGACGCTGGTCCCTCTCTTAGAACTTTCAAGGAAACCCTTCCTTTTGAGGTAATAGCGCGCCCAAGCGACTCGTTCGCTTAATTTGGTTTGGTTGTCTCGATGCATTTTCTTTCTGTCTTCCTCTGGCAAGTTTAATATTTCTGCCACTTTATTTTCAACGTCCTTAACCGAAGCGGTTCCCCCAAGATCTCGCAGGGCGATCAAAACTGTGCCATATATATTTTTAAATAAGGGCAATGCCATTGGCTATATCATACTCCCAAAATAACTTATTTACCACCCCAATCTTTCCTGTCGTTAATTTCTCTCATAACTTCCTCAAACTCTGCCACGGCTCTTTTGATATATTTATTTAAGATTTCCCTCAATTTTTCTTTAGCTAATTTATATTTATCGGGGTAAAGTTTTTCTAGGCCATTAATGTCTTTGTAGATAAGATCATGTTCAAGCTCTGCCCAGGCATGGTAAATGGCTGAGGTGATCTGAATTTCACATTTTAGCCCTTTAAATGGCTCGTACTCCACTAATTTTAATCGTCTACGGCCAAGGCTGACGATGGCGTGTGTTGCCATATATCCCGAATCTCGTTCGATCTCCTCAATTCGAATGTTTCCCATAATTTCATTTTTTAAATCTTTAAGAAAAGCCTCTTTATCGGCTTCGGTATAAAATATTATTCTGATCCCGACTAAATCTTCAATATCACTTAACCTTTTATATCTTGCTCCTAGATTATGTTTTCGTTCGATTTTTTCTTCTAATTTTTCAATATCTTTAACCCGAACACTCAATTGATACTTATATTTTCCTTGACTGAGCAAAGCCTCGATCAATTTTTTCATCACCAAAGAAAAGGCCTCGTGCAAAGGTTTTTGATTTTTATACTCTAAAATTATCTTTTCCCGCCGAGCCGTATGTCTATTGGGGATATTAAAGCCCAAAAACAAAGCTCTTAGTGTTTTAAAAAGATCATTAAACATGGTTATTAAATATTTTCTTCTTCATACTCTCGATTAAAATGATCTCAACGATACCAACCATCATGATCATGAACCAACTAGTAATGACCAGTGGTTGAGTTGATAAAATTTTGTTAAGTGGTGGAAAATAGACAGCTAGCAATAACAAAACAAAGCTAATCACGACCGCACCGTTTAGGAATTTATTAGAAAAAATGTCTTTTCGCCATAATGGTCGCTTAAACGAACGGACAATAAAGGCAAAGGTTAGCGAGTCAAAACACATTAAAGCAAAAGTCATCGTCCTAGCAATTTCAAGACTACCCGTATATCGCCAAAAACCAATAAAAGACAAGAGGGCAGCCAGACCAGAAATAAAGAAGATAGAGATCATCCAATTACGTAGCGGTTTATTTAAAATTGGTTCATCAGGGTCTCTTGGTTTCTCGTCCATCACGCCAGCTATTTCTTGTTCGGTCGTCAGGGCAATATCAGGGAAACCATCTTCAACCAAATTAATCCAGAGAATTTGGGCGGCAACGAGGGGCAGTGGTAAACCTAAGGACATCGCCGCTAAAAACAAAAATAATTCCGAAAAATCGTCGGCGACTAAATAAACAAAAACTTTACGAATATTTTGAAAAATGACTCGGCCCTGCTCAATCGCTTTGACCACTGTCTTGAAATTATCATCGAGAAGCACCATATCAGCCACCTCTTTGGCCACATCAGTACCAGAGCCAACAGCGACACCGACATCGGCCATTTTAAGGGCTGGGGCGTCATTTACACCATCACCAAGCATCGCTACAACTTCCTTTTGGCTTTGTAGAGCTTGGACAATACGAAGCTTGTGTTCGGGAGAGACTCGGGCATAAATAGAAATTGTTTTGGCTCTTTCGGCTAACTCTTGGTCAGAAAGGAGATCAATATCTTTGCCTTCGATAATTGTCTCTTCGGTCGAATCAATACCCACCTCATTAGCAATTGATAATGCCGTTAGGCGGTGGTCACCCGTAATTAAAACTATCCGGATACCGGCTCGTTTGGCTAAAGCGATGGAATCTCGAGCATCTTCACGCAAGGGATCCTTAATCGCGACATAACCGATAAGAGTCAATTGTTTAGAACTTTCTTCTAGATTTTTGACATCCTCATTTGGTGAAAATTCTTGATAAGCGCAGGCAATAACCCTCAATCCTTTTTGAGTGAGAGCTTCAAGTTTAACCAGTAAACTTTTATGAGAATCCGAATCAAGCCGTTCTTTTTTCCCGTCAACATAAAAATCGATCGAGCGAGCCGAAACTATTTCTGGCGCGCCAATGACATATAAAATCTTCCCGCCATTTAGATTATGATGAAGCGAAGCTGAAAACTTAGCTTCGGATTTAAACCCCAGTTTATCAATCAAAGGGTACTCTTCTAGTAATCTTTTTTGAGAAAGACCGGCGTGAGTTCCCGCAATCAAAAGAGCTCGTTCGGTTGGTCGGCCACGCACTACCCAATTATGAAATTCGTCATCGGGATTCTCGATAAAAGCTTCGTTAGATAAAACGGCCGCTTTAAGAGCGAGAATGTGAGATTCTAAACCATTGGCTTTCGTTATGTCTATCATTGGTTCATTGCTGTTATTTAAAAGCTCGTTGGTACCAGTAAGAATATGGCTCACCTGCATTTTGCCCTCGGTTAGTGTGCCCGTTTTATCAGTACAGATCACCGTCACACTGCCTAAGGTTTCGTTAGCAATAAGTTTTCGAACTAAGCCTTTTTCCTTGAGAATACGTCTCATCCCGAGAGTTAAGATAACGGTGATTGCCGGCAATAATCCTTCAGGAATGGCGGAGACCGCTAGCGCCAATGAGGCTATAAAGATTTCAGCAAAAGTTTTCTCGGTAAAATAACCAATCAGCATTACCAGGCCAACAATTGACATGATAAAGATTCCCACCAGGCGAGAAAGAGAAGCAATTTTTTGCTGTAAAGGAGTCTGGCGCTCTTTTGTTTCTTTAAGAAGAGAGACAATCCCCCCAAAAGCGGTTTTGGGTCCAGTTTCGACAACGATAGCGGTAGCTGTGCCCTCCTCAATAATTGTTCCCATATAAACCATATTTACTCTCTCGGCTAGTGGAGATTTTTCAGGAACAGCGTTGATTGATTTAGACACAGCTAACCATTCTCCCGTTAAGCTCGCTTCATTAACCCTTAAATCTTTCTGTTCAAGCAGTCTGGCATCAGCTGGAACTTTATCGCCAGCTCTTAGATAAATAATGTCACCAGGAACCAACTCGGAGCTATCAATCTCTTTCTTGTTATCGTCTCGTAAAACGCGAGCGGAGATTTTAACCATTCTCTTAAGAGCCTTGATTGAAGCATTGGCTTTATTTTCTTGGTAGAAGCCGACGAGAATATTTATAAGTAAAACAACAATAACGAAAATGGCGTCTGAATAATGTCCAAGATAAACAGAAACACCACAAGTAAAAAGGAGGATGGCAATTAAGGGATTATTAAATTGACTAAAGAAAAGCTTTAATTTTGAATAGGGCTTTTCTTGGGGCAAGATATTCGCTCCATATTTTTTAAGCCCTTCTTCAGCAGCTTTGTCAGTAAGCCCGTTAATTGATGACCCTAAAAATTTAAACACCTCCTTAAGGGACAGCAAATGCCAAGGCTTTTCCATGGTCTTCATTGTAGCAAAAACCCGTTGTTTTTTCGACAATAAACGGGAAACACCAGGCTTTATTTTTTACCCCTAAAACTGAACAGTTTGATGACATCATCGACGACAAGATGAAAAAGATATCCGACGAAACCAAAAATTGGGAGCATCAAACTCTTAAGCAAGAAGTCTGGCCAAAATAGACTACCTAAAATAAACAGAAAGATTGCCCAGACCAAGGCCGCTTTAAGACCATGAAAAGGTTTAAAAGTATTAGAGAATAGAGGCTTGGCTTTTCCGTGAAAAACATAATAAACAACAATCGGCGCAAAGCAAAGCAAGAAGAAAATCTCGTACCAGAGAGATTCGCTTTTGCCTTCGGGAGTTTTCTTAATTAAAATATCCGCATCAGGCAAAATATTGCTATAAATAAAAACCAAAAGAGATAGGAACAGGGCCCCAAAAATATTAATGCGAAAAACCAGCCCCATAACTAGATAAAAAGCGACCAAGGGGATAATAAACCTCATCCACATAAGCCTGACGAAAAGATAATGTTCCTTGACCTCCTCCCCGACCTTGTCTAGGTTGGCGTGAGCCGGAAGATGGCCAAACAATAAATTATCCCAATATTCCGTTAATTTTCCTTTAGTTTTGTCCATACAAAATAATTGAGTAAAAAATAAACTCAAAAACAAGCTCGACTACAATAATAGCACGATTCTAAAATTTAAACAAGGCTTTTGGGGTTATTTTTCCCTAACATCCGAACGATAAAATAGATTGTCGTTACGACAAAAAATACCCACCAAAGAGCGACAAGCCCGACAAGGTAATCGTAGAAATATAGACCCAATAAAATGCCAAGCGATAATAGACAGAGCTTTATAAGGCTCACTTCCCACCACTTAAATACCCAGGTTTTAAATATCTTCATATTTTTATAAATTAGTAATAATCCTAAGATTATACCATTTAACAAGAAAAATTTGGTTGCCCTGATCTTGCTGAACGTCTCCAATAAGTAGAGGGGCTAGGACGTGTTTAATTTAAGACCGTCAATGATTCAACAGACTCCCTACAAGCCTTTATTTTTAACCCTATTTTTTCACCTTTGCCACTAAGCGCCCCCGTTGCCAGGCTTCCCATTCCACCAAGAGATTGGAGGCAATGAAGATTGAGGAGTAAGTACCAATCGCCATACCAACAAGAAGAACGGCGGAGAAATAACGAGTAGATTCTGGTCCAAAGATTAGCAAACAAATTAAGGTGATAATGATAGTGAGGGCCGTATTGATTGAACGAATATAAGTTTCGTTAATACTAATCCCAACCACTTCAGCATAATCATTACTGGCATGTCGATTTAAGTTCTCTCTAATTCTATCAAACACTACTATCGTGTCGTTAACCGACAAGCCGAGAATGGTTAGGAGCGCCGTGAGAAAGAGTGCATCCGCTTCGGCCCCATAAAAATGTCCGAGCAAAGCCATCGCGCCAGCACTAATAGTAATATCGTGAATGAGAGCAACGATAGCGGCCACCCCATACTTCCATGACGCCATATAATGCTTAGAGACCTGGCGAAAGGCAATGGCCACAAAAATGATGATTAACAAAACCACTAATACAATTGCAATCATCCCCTTACGTGACAATTCTTTACCAAGCGACGGACCAACTTGCGAAAATCTTTTTTCGGTAAATTGGGCTTTGCCATCAAGCGATAAGGCCTTGGTTACAATATCTTTTTCGGTCTCACTAATAACCTTGGCTTTAACAATCAAACCCTTCTCCCCCATTGGCACTACTGATAAGCTCTCTAATTTGGTCGCAACTAAAGCGGTTTTAACATCAGCGACATTTGGTCGCGCTCCGTTATACTCAATTTCCATCACTGTGCCTCCGGTAAAGTCCGAACCAAGATTAAGACCAAAGGAGAATAACGAGTAAAGAGCGATCACAATTAAGATCAGTGAGCCAGTGAAGAAAATTCGTCTGTATTTTACAATTTGCATATTTTTATTTTTATAGTGAGCTTGTCGAACTATTAGTGCTTGAAGAAAGCGCTACCGAATAAGAATTTGGTAATGCCGACCTGGTTACGAAAACCAAGAGCAAAAAGAAAAGTTCGGGTCACGACAATCGCCGTGAACATGCTCACGATAATACCGAGCATCAGAGTAAGCGCGAAACCTTTAATCAAGCTGGTACCAAACCAAAAGAGGATCGCGGCCGAGATAATACTGGAGAGGTTAGAATCGCGAATCGAGGACCAGGCCCGGTGAAAGCCTTCTTTCGTGGCCTCATGCATCCCCTTCCCGGCTTTAAGCTCCTCGCGAAAACGTTCGAAAATTAAAACGTTGGCGTCAACGGCAATACCGATTGAGAGAATGAACCCAGCAATACCGGCCGCAGTTAAGGTCACTGGCATCATCTTAAAGATGGCGAGCATTAACATCACATAAATTGAGAGTGAGATAACGGCTACCAAACCGGGCAAGCGATACCAAAGAATCATAAAGACAGCAACGATGAACAAGCCAATGAGGCCAGCCCCCACACCCTTTTGCGCCGCTTCACTACCAAGAGTAGCGCCGATAATTTCGGTCGAAGCCAATTTGATTGGCACCGGCAAAGCGCCAAGATTAAGATCGCGAACCAAATTCTTCGCTTCATCAACGGTAAATTGTCCGCTAATCTCAGCCTTACCATCACGAATTTCTTCGCGAACGTTTGGCGCCGAAATAATATTGCCATCAAGCAAAATCGCCACCGGCTTATTTACGTTAGCCTTAGTGATAGCGGCAAAAAGTTTTGCTCCTTCAGCGTTAAATTCAATCGAAATTGAAGGTGACAAAGAATTTTGATTGAAAGACACTTGGGCCTTTTTTAAATATTGGCCAGTCAAACCAGTCGCGATGAAATCGGTTGAGCTGGCGTTGCCTTCAGTCACCCCCGGCTTTAAAACCTGAAATTCCAATAAAGGTGTTTTGGCGATCATCTTGGTCGCCTCTTTAATATCAGTTACCCCGGGCAATTCCACAATCAAACGGTTATAGGTCGTACCCGAAAGGGCCGAACTTTCAGTTTGGACAATCGGTTCAGAAACACCAAAAACGTTAACGCGACGGTCAATCACTTCGCGCAAGGACGACATGGCGTCAGGCACATCAGCCGGATTAAGACGCGAGACATCAGCCTCATAGGTCAAGCGACTCCCGCCCGAGAGGTCGAGGCCCAATTTGAAGGGTTTATAAAAACTCCACTCTGGATTAATTTGCGAGTAATAATTAAAATAGCCAATCAAAATTCCCGCTAAAAGCAGGATAATGGCCCAAAATCGGATCTTTGTCATATGGCCGTATTATAGGCGAAAATAAGGAAAAATCAACCTATTTCGGATAAATTTTATTGTAAATCAGCCAGACAATAATTGAGACAAGGGCGCCCCAAATGAGGCCGGCGATGACATCAAGGAGTGAATGAACATTGGCTAACACCCGAGCAATGGCAATTAAAGTGGCGCCAATGATAAAAACGAGATCGAAGATTCTCGCCCTGAGCGAAGTCGAAGGGTGATTTTGCAAAAACACGCCCATCGCTAGCGCGCCGAAAAAAGTCGCGTGACCGGAGGGAAAAGCGTCTCCCCTCCCCGTTATAAATAAAGGTTTAAGATTATCGTAGATTTCAAATGGCCGAGGTGACGGAAAATTATATTTATATAAGCTAGCCAAAAACCAAGCAATAATGGCGCCAAGAAACGAAAGCCCAATCAACCGCACCGCCGCAATTTTCTTTTTGGTAACAAAAAAATAACCCGCCAACCCAATGCCCAAAATCCACGGCAAAATCACAGCACAAAAATAAATTAAAGAATTTAACACTTATTTATTATAACAAATCTACCTAATTAGCACATAATTGTACGACCGTTTATTTATATACTAATCTAAAAAATCACTATTCATGCTAAAGGCGGACCGCGGGGCCCGCCTTTAATATCGCGATATTACTCTGAATTCTTTTCTGCTTGCCACGCCGTCGCCTGTCGCTTACGGAGAAGTAAGCTAGAAAGTCTTTCTGCCCCCCGAGACCGCTCTTTGGCAAGGGACCAGAGACGTTCTCTTCTCCGAGTCAATCCGTCAAGATAGCCAAAAAGACTCTCGAGCATGTACTCAACCGGAACAGTATCGGTTATGGCGAGGTTGAATAACTCTTCCCAAGTAGTCCCCCGAGAGACAATCTTAATGATGCGTCCGGGTTTAGGACCATCTGGGATGATGTGAAATTCCCAGATAATGAGCGTCTGGCTCTGGGAGACACCCCACGCCCGAGAGATATAACTCATCGGACTGGAAATATCTTCGCCAAGATGAAAGTAAATACCCCGACCGTTCGGAGACTCCTTCAAGTTGTCGACACCGACACTTTCAAACCACTCATCTCGACTTTCGGATGGAGGTAGACGAAAAGCGTTTGGTGCGATAAATTTGTCCATTTCCGCACCCTTCACCCTCGACTTTTTAATCACCTTTGCGTCGCCAAAGCCCACCAGCGGATCCTCTTCGAGATATCCAAAAACCCTCTCTTCCAAGATCAACCTGATCGCCGTCGCAAAATAAGCCCTTTCTGTCGCACTCTGGTAATTTGGTTCAAGAAGAATCTTGTGCTCCAATTCCCAAAGACAATTAAGTCCCAAAAGTTCGTTTCTCAATTTGGCATCGTTCTCACTACCTGCTTCCATGATGACTCCTTTTCGTGTCGATTGAGGGGTCTCCCCTCCGACATTAAGGTTATAGCCAGGTGACACACCTAGCCTTTGACAAAAGTCTAATTAAGTTATACCCCTAAAAAATGGGGTTGTCTAGCGATTGAGTTCGAGCAGGTTTTTGAAAAGCATTACCACGGTGAGGGGGCCAACACCGCCGGGGACGGGAGTAAAGAGCGAGCATTTGTCGGCACAGGCGGGGTCGGCGTCACCTTTTATTTGGCCACCAGATTCAGAAGTGCCAGCGTCGATTAAAACGGCGCCATCTTTTATTTTATCAGGCGTAATCAAATTTGGCTTCCCTGCCCCACTCACAATAATATCAGCTCCGCGCAAAATCTCTTCAGGATTTTTGGTCTCGATATCAATCACCTCAACATTAGCGCCTTCTTGAGTTAGCCAGATAGATACCGGTCGTCCAACTAACTTGCCATTACCAACAACCACTACTTTTTCACCTCTTATCGAAACTGAGTTTCGATTTAATATTTCCCGGATAGCGCCAACCGTTGGTGACAAAACTTTGGCCTCGTTACTTAAGGCATCAACATCTTTATCGGGCAAGACTAGATTAAGAATCTTTTGCTCATCAATTTGAGCTGAGAGCGGAAGTTGCACAATAATCCCATTTACTCTTTCGTTATTATTTAATTTCTCTATTTCTTCTTCTAAATCAGCTTGGGTAATGTCTCCTAGCAATTCGTGCACCACCACTTCGACCCCGATTTCTTCACCCATTTTTTTCTTTCGTTCAACATATTTCTGTGACACCACATTATCGCCAACCAAAATAACCTCTAACCGAGGCTTTAAGCTTTGAGCTTTTAGCTTTTCGCTAAGTTCAACTTTTATTTTTTCAGCCAGAGCCTTGCCATCAACAATCATAATTATCTCCCTTTCCGCATTAAAAGAATTTTAATTGTCTTAAGTGAAATCGAAAGATCCAACCAAAAACTACGATTTTTAATATAATACAAATCGTAAGAAAATTTCATCCGTGTACCATCAATATCCACCCCGTGATGAGGCTCATATTCCTGTTTAATTTGGGCCCAGCCTGAGAGCCCCGGCTTGATGATGTGGCGAATATTATAATATTGGATATCTTGGCTATAAAGTGCTACCGGATCAGGAAATTCGGGTCGCGGACCAATCAACGAAATATCTCCCCGCAAAATATTCCAGAGTTGGGGCAACTCATCAATCCGTGTCTTGCGTAAAAAGTGACCAACTTTCGTTACTTTATTTTCTTCTTTGCCCCACTCGCCATTTTCATTCGGGTTGGTCATGGTGCGAAACTTTAATAATTTAATAACCTGATTGTCTTTGCCGACTCGCTCTTGCTCGCTAAAAATTACTCCGTTATCTTCGGTCTTAATCGCCAGATAAACAAACGGGTAAAAAACAAGAGAGAGAAGCCCCAGCAAACCGGCCACGACGGTGTCCATCAGCCTTTTGAGACCGTCATAAACTGGTTTGGGTCGATTCGAAATATTTTCAAGGAACCATTGTTCTTTAATTGAGAGAACCGGTTCGCGATCAAAAAGTTCTTCATAGAGAGTGTGAAGCGGGATAAAACGAATCCCCGAAAAAATCATCCCATAAAAATTCTTCAGCGCTTCGGCGATGGCTTCATCGTAAAGGTCCACCACAATCGCGGTGATACCTGTTTTTTTAATATCCTTAATTTCAGTCTCGCGAGCAATCGTGATGTTATAACCAGGATTATTTTTTATTTCGGCCATCACCTCATTCGCCTCTTGCCCACGGCAAGCAAAATAAATTTTCTCTGGCAAATTTAAGTGAATGTTTGGTGCCAGCCAGCCCCGCCAGCCAAACAGCAAAAAGAAAGAGATAAATAAATCAACAAATAAAAGGGTCTTGGGGGTGACGCCAAAATAAGGAACAAAATAAAAGAAGATAATGGCAATCGTTGAGTTAACGAGTTGAGCGTTAAAAATGACCCGTGGCAATTTGCGACGGAAAATTGAAGTGTGCTTGCCATACAGATCGGCAATATAAAAAACCAATACCCACAATATAAAAATAAAAGAGAACGGTTCAAGCAACGAAGAAAAAACCTCCCCGCTCGGATATTCAGCGTTTCGGATAAAAAGGGTTAGCCAAAGGGACACGCAAAAGACGATAATATCGCCCACCAAGAGCACCCAGGTCTCCTTTTTGGACGTGATCTTCATAATTGGCAACAGCATACACCAAAAAGGCGAATTATGCTATATTTACCGCATACCGCTAGGGTATTTTTATGTTGAATAAAACAAAGATATTTTACCTCATTACCAAAGGCAATTGGGGTGGCGCCCAACGTTATGTCTATGAATTGGCGACGGCTCTCCCCCGGGCCGAATTTGAGGTGACCGTAATTATGGGCGAATTTGAGACCCTCGAAAAAAAGTTGGCAGGCATGGGAATTAAGACCATTAAAATTCCCGAATTAGGTCGCAATGTTAATTTTACTAAAGATCTAAAATCATTTTGGCAACTTCTCCAGATTTTTAAACAGGAGAAACCACAAATCATCCATTTAAATAGCTCAAAAATTGGCGGCCTCGGCTCCCTCGCCGGCCGATTGGCCCGAGTACCCAAAATTATTTTTACCGTTCATGGCTTAGCCCACAACGAAGAGCGCCCGGGTTGGCAAAAAACTTTAATAAAATTTAGCCATTGGTTGTCCTTCATTTTTAGTCACGAAATTATCACTGTGGCCGATTGCCTGCGCGAGCAAATTTTTGACTGGCCCTTTGTAATGAACAAAGTTACGACCATCCACAACGGTTTACCACCGATTAAATTTTTTGAAAAATCAGTAGCCAGACGCGAAATTTTTGCCGGCCACAATGATCGTTTTTGGATTGGTACCGTCTCCGAACTCCACCCCAATAAGGGTCTTGATTTATTGATTGACGCCTTTTCTTTAACCGTTCGCGCCCTTTTGGGGAGCTCGCTTGGTTGGTCAACCAATCTGATGATTATTGGCGAGGGTGAGGAATTAGACAAATTAAAACGGCTCGCTCGCGCCCGTCGACTCGAAGATCGCATCCACTTTCTGGGTCGAGTTGAAGACGCTCGGGCCTATCTTAAAGCCTTCGATATTTTTACCCTCACCTCCCGCACCGAGGCTCTCCCTTATGTAATCCTTGAGGCCGGCGCCGCCGGTCTCCCGATCATCGCCTCCGAAGTTGGTGGTATCCCCGAAGTGATTACCGACCCCGAACTCGGGATCTTGGTGCCACCCGGCAATGTGGAAGAAATTAAAAAGTCTCTCCTCTTCATGCTCAAAAAACCGAAGTATTGTGACCTCGCCGGCAAAAACCTCCGTCAGCGTGTGACCGCCAATTTCTCGCTAAAGAAGATGGTAGAAAAAACAGTGGGGTTGTATAGAAATTAGGGCTTGACTTTTTTAGCCATTTTGCTATCATTTAAACAATCATCACGAAAAGGCCCCTTTAAGGTTTCGTCCTTACTGGGCCCTTTTCTTATATTCTAATATTTCTTGAGATCGATTAATGAACGTCAAAAATTTTTCATCTTTAGTATCTATTCTTTTTAATAAAGCCGAGTAACTAAATTCGTTCGGAATTAACAATTTTCCCAATTTGTGATTGTTAGCTAGATATTTGGCCAAACAATGAAAATCACCATCACCAGTCACCAAAACCGCTTTATCATAATTTTGATAATCAATCATCGCCTGTAAAACTAATTCGGCATCGCAATTACCCTTGGTCGTCCGATCCTTATATTCCAGCGTTGGTTTAAAAATTAATTCGTAACCAACTAAACGCAAAAAATCATATAGTTTTTCATTGTCTTTGACATAACCAATAAAAATATAGGCTTTAGCCACGCCATACCTCTCTTTGAGAAAAATTCTAAATCTGGCAAAATCCAATTTCCAACCCAAATCCAAAATTGATAGATTCAAATTCTGGCTATCAATAAAAGCGTAATTATTTTCACCTTTCATACTATTTTTATTTCTCTCTCAAAAAGACGGCCAAAAAAACAGTGGGGTTATATAAGAGCTAATAAGCATTAGGGTAAAAGAAAGGATAGAAAAAGGCAGTAAGAAAGAAGCCGATGTTGATAATTGTTAAAACTAGAAAAATTAAAAAAACGGCCCTAGCCATAGCATATTGAGACCCAGTTAAACCCCTCGACACTTTAAAGGATAAAAATAATCCAACTAAAAATATAATGGGGTAAATAAAATAAAGAATAGAAAAAGAATAACTAAAAAAAGCAAGGAGAAATCTGAAAATCATCATATTATTTTTTTATTAATAATAAACAAATTATAACCTTAAAAATAACCGGTTACAATCGAGTGGCTACTGCGGGCCGATGAATTCGTTTTTGGCATCGTCACGGTGGAAGGAGAGGGAGTATTTGCGCATGCCCATTAAAATGCCGAGGCCGGCAAATTCGGCAAAAAGGTGTGATCCACCATAGCTCATAAAAGGCATCGGCAAACCAGTGACGGGCAAAATCCCGATATTCATCCCGACATGGATGATGAAATGCGAGAGAAACATAATCGCCAGACCCAACCCAAATAAGGTTTCAAAATTTGTCGCGCCAACCAAAGCATTAGCCAAAATACGCCAAATAATTACGCCGAATAAGAGGAATAAAATTAAAACGCCAATCAACCCCCACTCTTCGGCAAAAGCGGCAAAGATGAAGTCGGTTTGATATTCAGGCAAAAATTTGAGTCGTGATTGCGTGCCATAGCCAACCCCCTTGCCTAAAACTTGGCCCGAGCCCACGGCCACCGTCGACTGAAAAGCGTTATAGCCCGAACCGTGGATATCGGCGAGCGGATGAACAAAGGTCATGATTCTGTCTTTTTGATAAGGATGAAGAACTAGCGACCAAGCCCCCACCGATACCAACACGGCAGCAATTGCTAAAAAAGCCAAGTGTTTCTTAGATACGCCTGATACCAAAATCATCCCCAGCCAAATTAAAAAAATAATTAAGGCCGAGCCAAAATCGGGCTGGAGCAAAACAAAAACAAAGGGAATAAAGGCGTAGAGACCAGAGACAATAATGTGGCGAATATTGGCAATTTCAATATGCCGTTTCGAAAAATATTTAGCCAACATTAACACCAAAACCAATTTCATAAAATCGGCCGGCTGAAGCGA
>Ga0265297_10008063_pt1 | contig 14236 bp, 12 predicted proteins | sample Munlanlwell13791_FD_192502 | JGI IMG/M metagenome (GOLD analysis project Ga0265297, IMG submission 192502) | Leachate microbial communities from a municipal landfill in Southern Ontario, Canada - Leachate well 137-91 | ecosystem: Engineered > Solid waste > Landfill > Unclassified | place... | reverse complement strand
TTATTGAGAAAGGCGGAAAAATTCACGCAGCAGGAACAGCAAATGAACCTATCATTTTCACTTCCAACCAGGATGCAGGAAACCGCTCCTATGGCGACTGGGGTGGATTGGTGATTTGCGGAAAAGCGAGGATCAATGTGACCGGAGGCTCGGCAACCGTTGAAGGAGGCCCGAGAAGTACTTACGGAGGTAATGATGATACGGACAGTTCCGGTATGCTCAAGTATGTGAGGATTGAATTTGCCGGTATTCCCCTGCTTCCCGACAAAGAGATCAATGGACTTACTTTGGGTGGAGTTGGCAATAAAACAATGATTGAATATATCCAGGTGTCTTTCAGTGGTGACGATGCATACGAATGGTTTGGCGGAACCGTAAATGCCAAACACTTGGTTTCGTTCAGAAATTGGGATGATGACTTCGACACGGATTTTGGATTCACCGGCAAAATACAGTTTGCTGTCGCATTGCGTGATCCCAATATTGCGGATGTAAGCGGTTCAAATGGATTTGAATCAGACAATGATGGAACAGGTTCAACCAACGAACCTATAACTTCTCCCACATTTTCGAATGTAAGTTATTTCGGCCCCAAGATCACCTCATCAACCAGTGTGAACAGCAATTATAAAAGAGCCATGCATTTAAGACGGAACAGCCGGATTGATATTTATAATTCGTTCTTTGCAGGCCATCCTACCGGTTTATTTATTGATGGCACAGCTACTCAAAACAATGCAAGCTCACAGGAACTGAATGTAAAATATGTTATCCTCAGCGGAATGACAACTTTCTTTGCCAGTTCATTTGAAAGAACTTATTTCACTGTTTCCAGTATGCATAACGACACCTTCCGTTTCAACACCCAACTCATGATTACCGACCCTTTTAATCTTGATAATCCCAACTTTTTACCCTTGAGCGGTTCTCCTGTTTTGGACCGTTCCATTTGGTACACCTCCGAAGTAAAGGATGATCATCGTTTTTCGAAATCAACCGATATTCATTGCTATCCCAACCCAAGCGAGGGAGAAGTTATCCTTTCCTTCAAGGTCAGCAATCCGCAAATGGTACATATTAATCTTTTTGATCTTTCCGGAAAATTAATCCTGCCCCTGGTCAACGAATTTAAAAACGATGGACATTATACGATGTCATTGCAAGGAGAAGACCTTCCAACGGGCATCTATTTACTGAAAGGAGATATAAACAACACCACCATCTTTACAAAAGTCCTCATTAAATAAATTCAGAGCTTTATTTGAAAAAGCTGATTGTTTAAATCAGCTTTTTTTTACCTTGTATTATCCCGTCAACTTTGTCGTGCTATTTCAATCCTTTTTTTCCTCCTTCAGAAGACTTTGAAAAAGGATCATATGACATCAAAACAATTAACAATTATTTAATACAACTGTAATGGCTTATTAATAATGAATGGAGTCCTTTGCTGCATATCAAAATTTAAATTTAAACATATGAAAGTAGTAAAACTTATGCTTGCAGCGGCCATTATGATAATGATCCTGCCCTCCTGTAATTCTAAAAAATCTTCAGAAGAAGAAAACAGTAAATTAACCGGAGAAATCAAAATTGATGGATCCAGTACAGTGTATCCCATCACGGAAGCAGTTGCTGAAGAATTCAGAAACATTCATCCTGACGTCCATGTAACAATCGGATTTTCAGGAACAGGCGGAGGTTTCAAAAAATTCAGCCGTATGGAAACGGATATTTCTGATGCATCAAGACCGATAAAAGCCGAGGAAGAAGCAGCTTGCAAAGAAAAGAATATAGACTATATCGGCCTCGAAATAGCTTATGATGGAATGGCTGTTCTGGTAAATCCTCAGAACACATGGGTAGATCATCTGACCATTGCTGAATTGAAAATGATATGGGAACCTGCTGCCCAAGGCAAAATTCTCAGGTGGAATCAAATAAGGCCTGAATGGCCCGACAAAGAAATCCATTTATTCGGACCCGGTGTAGCCTCCGGAACATACGACTATTTCACGGAAGTTGTTGTGGGAGAAAGCGGTTCCAGCAGAGGTGACTTTACAGCAAGTGAAGATGATAATGTGCTGGTACAGGGAATAAAAAATGATATGCTTGCCCTTGGATTTTTTGGCCTTGCCTATTACCAGGAAAACAAAGAATTTCTTAAACTCATTCCCATTGACAATGGACAGGGACCGGTGTTACCTAACTTCGAAACCATCACCAATGGTACTTATACTCCCCTGTCGCGTCCACTCTATATTTATATCAGCAGCCAGTCTGTCATAAGACAAGAGGTCGTGGAGTTCGTTAATTTTTACCTCGATAATGCCAAAACATTGGTTAAAGAGGTTGGTTATGACCCTCTTCCTGATCAAAAATATACGGATGAAAAGTCAAGATTTAATGACTTTGTCATCAAATACAAGGAATAACCTTCAATACTTTTACGTATATGCAAACTGCCTCAAAGATTTTTCTTTGAGGCTTTTGTTGTAAAAAATCCCAGGAATGACCACCCAAACGAAAGAAAGGATTATTGAAAAACTTCTTCAGTTCAGTGCTTGGGTGACTATTTTGACCACCCTTGGGATCATTGCGATATTGGCAAAAGAAACCTTCAGCTTTTTCAGAAAAATTTCCTTATTCGACTTTCTGACCGATACACAGTGGACACCGCTCTTCACCGACAAACATTTTGGCATTATGCCTTTGCTGAGCGGCACTATCCTTACCTCCCTGATTGCGGTTCTGGTTGCATTACCCATAGGACTCAGTATTGCCGTTTTTCTGAATGAGTACAGTAACAAATCGTTTCGAAATGCAATCAAACCCCTCCTGGAACTGCTTGCAGCCGTTCCAACCGTGGTATATGGCTTTTTCGCACTCGTGGTCATCACTCCGTTTTTACAGTCCATTATCCCTTCCTTATCCGGTTTCAGTTCACTTTCGGCAGGTATTGTCATGGGAATTATGATCATCCCTTTTATTTCCTCACTCAGCGAGGATGCGCTTTATGCTGTCCCCAACTCACTCAGGGAAGCCGCATACGGTATGGGCTCCACCCGTTTTCAAACGGTATTTAAAGTGACTCTTCCTGCAGCAAGTTCCGGAGTAATCGTATCGGTCATTCTTGCCATCTCCAGGGCTGTCGGTGAAACGATGATCGTGGCTATCGCTGCAGGTCAGCAACCGCGTTTGACTTTAAATCCTTTGGTTCCCGTTGAAACAATCACCGCTTATATCGTTCAGGTAAGTCTGGGTGATGTCCCTCATGGTTCATTGGAATATCAAACCATTTTTGCAGCAGGTATTACCTTGTTCGTTTTTACCTTTTTACTTAACACGCTCAGCTACCGGCTGAAAAAGAAATTCATGGAGAAATATGAATAGCATAGTAAGAAACAGGTTAAACGACAAACTTTTCTATATTTGGGGACTGATAAGCACCTTTATCGGTCTTATTATGCTTTCCATATTCCTGGGGCAAATTGTAAAAGACGGGGCACAACGCCTGAATTGGGATTTCTTTACTTCACTTCCTTCGCGGCTCCCCGAAAAAGCAGGAATCTATACCGCCATGATAGGCTCTGTCTGGATACTTCTTATGACATTGATTATCGCGTTTCCGCTGGGTGTAGCTGCAGGTATTTATCTGGAAGAATATATCAAAAAAGGCCGGTGGTCCAATTTGCTCGAACTCAATATCTCAAATCTGGCAGGTATCCCTTCCATTATTTACGGATTGCTTGGACTCGAATTCTTTGCAAGAACACTTCACCTCGGAGGAAGTATACTGACCGGCTCTCTGACCTTATCCCTTTTAATCCTACCCATTATTATCGTTACTACACGTGAATCCATCCGGGCTGTGCCGGGTTCCATTAAAGAAGCGTCTTATGCCTTGGGAGCATCCAAATGGCAAACCATCCGCATGCAGGTTTTACCGGCTTCCATGGGCGGAATCATGACCGGAGTCATACTGGCACTCTCAAGAGCTGTAGGTGAAGCTGCCCCACTCATTGTTATCGGTGCCCTTGCTTATGTTCCTTTTGCACCATCCGGACCTTTGGATGACTTTTCCGTTTTACCCATACAGGTATTTAACTGGATATCCCGGCCACAAGCCGGCTTTATTACCAATGCAGCAGCAGGCATTATCGTCCTCCTCGCACTCACTTTTCTGATGAATGGTATAGCCGTCTTCTTGCGGTATCGTTGGCAAAATAAAACAAAATTGTAGCTTTTAAATGAATTTTACATGGACGTATTGGAAAAAGAAATAAAAATCGTAAAGGAAATAAATAGTCAGCCTCCGCAGGATATTAATATCAAGGTCAGCAGAATGAATGCCTATTACGGGGATTTTCATGCGTTAAAAGACATAAATCTCTCCATTGAATATAATTCCGTAATGGCACTCATAGGCCCTTCAGGATGTGGGAAATCAACCTTCATTCGCGTTCTGAACCGGATGAACGACTATATTGACAGCTTCAGAATGGATGGAGAAGTCATTATTGACCATCAAAACATTTATGGCAAAGAAGTCCGTATTGAACAATTGAGAAAACAGGTAGGCATGGTTTTTCAAAAGCCAAACCCTTTTCCAAAATCCGTTTACGAAAATGTCGCTTACGGACTACGCATACAGGGAGTCAAGGACAAAAAATTTATCGAAGAGCGTGTAATCAGGTCGCTGCAACAGGTGACCCTTTGGAATGAAGTTAAAGACAATCTTAAAAAAAATGCCCTTGCATTGTCAGGAGGCCAACAACAACGTCTTTGTATTGCCCGCACCTTGGCAGTGGAACCTTCCGTTATTTTAATGGATGAGCCTACATCGGCATTGGACCCCATTGCTACTGGAAAAATTGAAGATCTTATTACCGAACTGAAAAAAGAATATACCATTGTCATCGTTACCCACAATATGCAACAAGCTTCAAGGATCAGCGATTACACCTCCTTTTTCTACCTGGGCGAAATAATTGAAACGGATAAAACCCTGAATATTTTTACAAAACCAAAAATAAAACAAACAGAACGCTATATCAGCGGGTATTTTGGATAACAAATAAATTAAAAACGCATGAATAATCTGGTCAATGAATTGAACTACCTCAGAGAAATGTCCATTGAAATGATGATTATGGTTAAAAATCAGCATGAGAAGGCAAAAAATGCACTTGTCGAATTTAACCTTGACTTAGCCGAAGAGATCATCCGGACGGAGCAAAGAGTAAATGCACTTGAACTGAGCATAGAGAACAAATGTGAAAATATTATTGCACTCTTTCAACCCGTAGCTACCGACCTTCGCTTTGTATTGTCCATTTTTAAATTCGTTTCGGAGCTGGAACGTATTGGCGACCATGCAGATGCAATTGCTAAATTTCTTCTTGACAAAACAGAACCTTTTGATAAGGAAATATTAAAAGCACTTAAGCTGGAAGAAATGTTCAATGAGACCAACAGCATGTTTGAAGATGTTATTCTGGCCATGAATGAAAATAATAGTGCACCGGCACGTAAAGTCTTTAAAAAGGATAAGGATGTAAACAAACATCTCAGAACTGCAAAAAAAACCATAGGAGATGAACTTTCCAAATTCCATCCTCAAAGTAATGAGTTATTGACCCTTTATTCAGCAGAAGTGCGTCTCGAGAGGGTTGGTGACCTTTTAACCAATGTGGCTGAAGAGATTATCTTTTATCTTGAAGCAGAAATTATGAAACATCAAAACAAAAAGAAAACTCCTGCAAAAGGGAAAAAGCTACACCAAAAGCCAAATCAGGGTAATTAATAACTTTGAGCCGGCTTCATTTTACATAATTGTTTTACTAATTTTGACCTCTTTTTTTTATCAGCTTTGCTGACCCTGATGAAAAGAGGGATAATGGGTAATAATACATTAATGAAGTTTCAATTTTCAGGCATACTGCAGGTATTTATAGATAAGGCACAAAATGGTAATAAAGCAGATGTGGACTTCATTATGAGCAATTTGACAAGCGACTCAAGTTTTGCAATGACCCGCTATGTTGATTTTGCACTTAGTCTCGTAAAGAATCCGATGGGATTTGAACGAATAAAATACTATCTGTTTAACGGAACACTGATCCAACGGAATTATGCAACCTTATATTTAAATCGGCTTGGTGAATGGGAAACAGTAAAAGAAGCGTTTTTAAAAGGATTAATTGATGAAATTCAGGCGTATTCGAGATGAAAAATAGGATATTGGCCAAAGTTCTTTCACTTCTTAATTTACATTTAAGCTGCCCTTGCCTTCAAAAAACGGGCAGCATTTCATTCTGAATTGAGCCTCAAACAGTATCATTTTTCTCAATCTTCTTCAGCAGACTGCCTTCCTTATTCATTGGCACTGGCAAAAATAATGATGATTGCACATTAAAGTTTTGCTTCATTCAACTTACCAATCTGCTTGTTTCGTCAACTTTTTTTTTTTCTTGCAAACGAATGGCTTACTTTTGTAAAGACAAATTGTTTATCAAATGCATATAGTAAAAGAAATATCAAGGATTCTGAATGATGCGGATCCAATCTAAACAACAATGACTATTAATTACAATATTGATAAACCAAGCTGTTCGGAATGTCCCGTGAATTGTAACACCTTTTTCCGAATTCTGAGTAAAGAAGATCTTCTTGACTTAAGTATTGACAAAACCTCCCGTCTCTACAAAAAAAACAAATATATTTATAATGAAGGATCAAATCCGGTGGGGGTTTATTGTTTACATCAAGGAAAAGTAAAAATCACAAAAGACAGTTATGACGGAAGAGAGCACATTTTACGTTTTATTAATCCGGGAGAAATGTTCGGAATCAATGCCCTCATCAGTGGCGAAAAACATGCATCGGCAGCGATTGCCATTGAAGATTCGGTGGTTTGTCTGATTAATAGCAGGAAAATGTTGGATCTGATCCTGAATTACCCCAATATGATCAATTATATCCTGATCTATTTAAATAAAATGCTTGAAGATGCCGAGTGCAGAATGGCTTCCTTAAGCATGAAAAGCACCCGGGAGCGAGTGGCTGAAGCCTTACTCGTTATCCATAATAGTTTTCTGGTCGAGGCGAAAAGATTAATTCCTATAAAATTAAGCAGGGAAGACCTCGCTAATTTTGTTGGTTCCGCTACCGAATCTGTTATCCGGATTCTCTCCGAATTCAAAGAAGAACAAATAATTGAGATTTATGGCAGAGATATTTATATCAGAAATCTTATTGCCCTTGAAAAAATTGCTCATTCCCCCCATTAGTCACATCCTGATTTAAATCACAATTTTCAATTTTACTGATTAATATCAGTGTTTTTAATGATGTATATCATTTTACTGATCTTTTATTGAACATATCTTTTGCTTCGATTTAAATGTTCAAACATTGATTGATTTTTTATGAATTTTGATAAAAACACGAACAGAGTTGTGAATTTTATAACAGTCCTTTGTTGGTTTGTATCAGAGGGTAAACGGAAACAAAACTTATTCTTGAAAAACTAAAAATATGAAATCGATTGTAAAAACGGTAATTTGTACGGTTAAAACGGATGGCGATTATTCTCATTTATTTGATTATGAAGATATTGTACATTATGCTGATCATATTGAAGGTGTACTTAAAGTATTGGACATATCAAAGTTGCCTGTAAAATCACCCCTTCAGTTATCAGAGATTTTACGTGAAACAGGAGCCGATCGCATTGTCATTGCCGGAATACACCCGGGAATGCACAAAGGCATTTTTGCCAATGCAATGCTTCGAATCGGTAAAAAAGCTGAAGATGTTATACTGGCTGATTTCACCGAATATGCCATACTAAACGGAAAATCAACAGAAATGGCAAAGGCTGTGCTGCTTTGTGCTGTTAAAGGTATTGAACCTTCATCGGTATTAATACCCAATGAGTACGAAATAATGCCGGACACACTGGTTATTGGCGGAGGTATTGCAGGCATTCAAGCCTCTCTTGAGATTGCCAACGGAGGGCAAAAAGTGTATTTGCTTGAGCGAACAGGCACCATTGGAGGCCATATGGCCATGTTCGACAAAACCTTCCCCACCCTCGACTGTGCCGCCTGCATATTGACACCAAAAATGGTAGAAGTAGGCCAGCATCCAAACATTGAGATCATTACATACTCCGATGTCAGGAAGGTCGAAGGTAGTCCCGGAAATTATACCGTCACAATCCATAAGAAAGCCAGGCGGGTTGACATAAACACTTGCATTGGCTGTGGCACTTGTGCCGAAAAATGTCCGAGAACTGCGCCTAGTGAATTTGACTCAAAAACAACATTGCGAAAAGCTATTTATATTTCTTTCCCGCAAGCTGTTCCCAACAAATACCTGATTGATGCCGACCATTGTACTTATGTCGAAAATGGGAAATGCGGTGTATGCGTTAAAGTATGCCCTGTTCCGGATTGTATAAATCTGGATGAAAAGGATACTGAAATTAAAATCAAGGTAGGCAGTATAATTGTCGCCACAGGATTTAAGGTTTTTGATGCTTCCAGGGCAACACAGTTTGGTTATGGGAAATATCCAAACGTATTAACCTCTCTCGAATTCGAAAGAATCATAAATGCAAGCGGACCGACAGACGGAAATATTACTTTCCGTACACAGGATAAAAAAGGAAACTGGATCTTTACCAAAGATAGCGGTGAACCCGAAAGTATTGCCATTATTCATTGCGTGGGTAGCCGGGACGAGCATTTCAACAAGTATTGCTCGAAGGTGTGCTGCATGTACTCCTTAAAACTTGCACATCTCGTCAAGGAAAAAATCCACCATGCGGATGTTTATGAATATTTCATTGATATGAGAGCTTTCGGCAAAGGTTATGAGGAATTTTATGAAAGGATAAAAGGAGAGGGCGTTCATATTATACGCGGGCGTACGGCAAAAATTGAACAAAAAGGAAACAAGTTGATCTTAAGAAGTGAAGACATCCTCAATGAAAAAATAATTGAACAGGAAGTTGACATGGTAATACTATCCGTGGGTCTCGAACCGACTGAAGATTCCAAAAACCTCGCTTCATTGCTGGGCCTTCAGACTGATAATTCGGGATGGTTCAATGAAGCAAATTATACCATAGACCAAGTCAATACGTATACAGGAGGAATTAGTATTGCCGGTTTATGTCAGGGACCGAAAGATATTCCTGATACGGTTGCTCAGGCATCGGCAGCAGCAGCCCGGGTCTTGCAACGCATCATCCGAGGAAGTGTAAAAGGAAGTATCAAAGACCTTTCGCTTCGATTTGTTGAAGAAAAAATTAAAGCATTAATGTAGGAAAAGATATGAGATACAAAGTAGAACCGGATCTTAAGCAAGATCTTAAAAAGTTTGGTATTCATGACGAATGGAAGGATTGTTTCCATTGCGGGAACTGCACTGCAATTTGTCCTCTTACCGAAAATAATTTTCTTTTTCCACGCAAAGCCATACGAAATGTCCAGATGGGATTAAAAGACAAAATCACCTCCAATTTGGATCCCTGGCTTTGCTACTATTGCGGTGAATGCAGTGAAACCTGCCCGAGAGATGCCAATCCGGGAGAATTAATGATGACATTGAGAAGATACCTCACCTCCAAATATGATTGGACCGGACTATCCCGAAAGTTTTATACCTCTCATTTCTGGGAATTTGGTGCGATTATCTTTATTGCGGCAATAGTGGTTGCCTTATTTGCGATTTTTTTGCCACCTGCTGCAGATCTCATGCTTAACCCAAAGAATTTTATCAACGAACAGGGTGGTGTCATGATCAATAATCTGTCGGCCACATTTGGAGGCGACAATTTTGTAAGTATCATCGAATGGGGCGACTGGACCATGGCCATTATTGTCGCTACATTATTAATAACCAACATCCTTCGAATGTTCTATAAATCAATTATAAAAGACTATACCATAAAAGTCCCTTTTGGCTCTTACTTCAGTGAGGCATGGCAACTGGTCTGGAATTTTGCCCTTCAACCCAAATTTTCTAAATGTGATAAAAAAAGTTATTGGATTGGTCATCTTTTACTAATGAGCAGTTATTCCATCATGTTTGCTATTATTGTCGTCCTTTTACCAAAATTCCAGATTGAAGAAATAAAACCTTGGTACAACTGGCAAAGAATCCTTGGTTATTATGCCACCTTTGGATTGCTATTCTTTTTAATTTACGTCAGCATTAAAAGATTTCAGGCCAAAGAAGTCAGTACAAAGTATTCCCATATCACCGACTGGCTATTTATTATTATGCTGGGGTTGACTACCATTACAGGAATTCTAGTTCATTTCTTCAGAATTGGTGGCTTACCTGGAGCTACTTATTATATGTATGTAATTCATCTTGCCATCCTGGTTCCGATGATTTTAATAGAAGTACCCTTTTCAAAGTGGTCTCATCTTGCATACAGGCCTTTTGCAGTATATTTCTCTCAATTGAAAAAGGCCGCTTATAAAAAACAATCTAGTGTTAAAATCGCTGTTGCAGCTTAAAAAATAAATTATGAACGATATCAGAATTGGCGTCTATGTTTGTTGGTGCGGCACCAACATAGCAAAAATGGTTGATGTTGAAAAAATAGCTGAGGAATTATCAGCCTTGCCTCATGTTGTTCTTTCCAGAAATTACAAATACATGTGCTCCGATCCGGGTCAGGACATGATCATCAAAGATATTCATGAACATAAACTGAACAGGGTGGTTGTAGCTGCCTGCTCCCCCAGAATTCATGAACTGACCTTCAGGAAAGCCTTACAGAATGCCGGCCTTAATCCATATATGTTTGAAATGGCCAATATTCGGGAACAAGTATCATGGGTGCATACCGACAGGGACTCAGCAACAAAAAAAGCAAAATCATTGGTGTCGGCTGCCATAAATAAGGTTTCTTTCCATGAACCCCTTGAAAAAAGGACAGTCGAAATCAATCCGGCAACCCTCATCATTGGAGGGGGAGTTTCCGGAATATCCGCAGCACTTGAAATTGCTGACTCAGGACGACATGTTTTTTTATTGGAAAAATCCGACAGCCTGGGAGGTCTGGCTGCAAAAATTGATCTTAATTTTCCCTATCTGAACAGCGCCACAAATTTGCTGAATCCTCTGATAAAAAGGGTAAATGATCACGAACACATCGAGCTTTTTACGAATGTTAGTGTGAACGAAATTTTTGGATATATCGGGAATTTCAAAACTAAAATTACTTTGAAAAATGGACAGGAAAAAGAGCTTGAATTCGGTAACATTATCGTTGCCACCGGATTGAAAACATTCAATCCTTCAGCTATTAAGGAATATGGCTACGGCAAGTATTCAAACGTCATTACTTCACTGGAATTTGAATCCATGCTGAAAGAAGGGAAAATACTGACCAAAGAAGGAAAAGTTCCAAGAAATATTGCCATTATCCATTGTGTTGGAAGCAGAAACAGCAATTATCATAATTATTGTTCACGTGTGTGTTGTATGACCGCACTGAAATATGCCAATCAAATCAGGTCAACTTTACCTGAAGCCCACATTTACCAGTTATACGCTGATATGAGGGCATTCGGCAAAGGATGTGAAGAATTTTATGCCGAAACCAGCCGTAAGGATATTGTTTTTATGATGTTTGATCAAAGGCAGGATTTACCTTCTGTTTCTGCGTTGAAAGACAAAAACCATTCGGAATTGCAGATTTGCTTTCATGAACTATTGTCTGGTGAAGATGTGGAGGTTCATGCCGACATCGTCATTCTTATGGTCGGAATGGAGGCTCATGAAGATGCAAAAGAAATAGCCCACGCGGTGGGTATAAGTCTTTGCGGAAATGAATTCTATCTTGAAAAGCATCCCAAACTCGACCCTGTGGCAACCACAACGGATGGAGTATTCATTGTTGGAACATGTCAATCGCCCAAAGATATTCCGGATTCTATTTCTCAGGCAAAGGCTGCAGCAGCCAGAATTTTAGCGACCATTCTAAAAAAGACCGTTGAAGTTGAAGTTACTACTGCTGTCGTCAATGAAGAGGTATGCTGCGGATGCCAGACTTGTGTAAATGTGTGTCCTTACTCTGCGATCAGCTATATTGAGGACAGAAAAGTGTCCTTTGTAAATGAAATCCTTTGCAAGGGTTGCGGAACATGCGGATCTGCCTGTCCGAGCGGAGCAATTAAAAGCAGGCATTTTACCGATCAGCAGATCATGTCTCAGATTGCTGGCTTAATGCAAATGGTTTTAAAAGAAGAGGTTTAAAAAATAAAAACAAGTATTATGAGTTTTAATCCAAAAATTGTAGCTTTTCTTTGTAACTGGTGCTCCTATACGGGTGCCGACCTTGCGGGTACCTCAAGGATGAAATATGCACCCAACATCAGGATTATCAGGGTTATGTGTTCAGGTCGGGTTGAACCTACCTTTGTGCTTAGTGCAATTAAGGAAGGAGCAGATGGTGTCTTAATTTGCGGCTGTCATCCCGGAGATTGTCATTATCATGAAGGAAATTATAAATGTCTGAGAAGATATAAACTGCTGAAAAAATACCTGACACAAATGGGCTATGATCCGGAACGCCTGCACCTGGAATGGATAAGTGCAAGTGAAGGAAAACAGTTTGCAGAACTTGTTGATGCGTTTACTGAAAAAATTAGAAGCCTTGGTGCCCTGAATGCAAAGCAGATCATTGAAACATTAACTTAAAAAAAGTAAAGCAAATGACAAATCAGGAAAATAAAAAGAAGATAAATCTTGCCATATATTGGGGAGCAGCATGCGGAGGCTGCTGTGTTTCTGTGCTCGATGTACATGAAAAATTATTTGTTGTTACTGAGTATGCCGATCTTGTATTTTGGCCGATAGCACTGGACATAAAATATAAGGATGTGGAAGAAATGCCCGATGGATTTATTGATGTTACATTATTTAATGGTGCAATACGCAATAGTGAAAATGAACATTTAGCACATCTGTTGCGTAAAAAATCCAGGATATTGGTGGCTTACGGCTCATGTTCACATTTAGGTGGAATCCCCGGTTTGGCAAATTTCCATTCCAAAGAAGAGATTTTTCAACGTGTGTATTACGAAAGTGAATCCACTATCAATGAAGATCGGGTCAGACCCTTGCAGGAATGTGTGGTTAATGAAGGTACACTTAAATTACCGGAGTTTTACAATGATGTACGATCATTAAATCAAGTGGTTGATGTGGATTATTATTTACCAGGATGCCCACCGCAAACCGAACGTCTGGTAGAGGTTTTTCTGGCCATTGTCACAGGGGCTGAACTGCCTCCCAAAGGTTCTGTTGTTGGTGCATATTCCAAATCCCAATGTGATGAATGCAAAAGAAAAAGAACAGATAATAAAGTAATTAAAAAATTTAAAAGGCCTGTTGATGTAATTGATGATGGCGAAACCTGCTTTCTGGAGCAGGGAATAATTTGTATGGGACCAGCTACCCGCGGAGGATGCGGAGCAAGATGCATTGAAGGAAATGCCCCTTGCAGGGGTTGTTATGGTCCTCCTCCCGATGTTATTGATCCGGGTGCAAAAATGCTTTCAGCGATTGCCACCATGATTGATGCAGATAAAGAGGATGAAATTGATGCCATCATTGAAAGTATTGACGATACCGCAGGCACTTTTTACAGATTTAGTTTACCAGGTTCAATCTTAAGAAGAAAATTAATATGAAACAAATTACAATTGATCCCATTACAAGACTGGAGGGACATGGAAAAATTGAAATTTTTCTGAATGATGAAGGAGATGTTGAAAATGTGTATTTCCAGGTTCCCGAATTAAGAGGTTTTGAAAAATTTATCGAAGGGCGGCCTGTTGAAGAAGTTGCACAAATCGTAACAAAAATATGCGGTGTATGTCCGGGATGCCATCATATGGCTTCAGGAAAAGCTGCCGATGCAGTGTATGGCGTGGAACCAACTCCAACTGCAAAAAAATTGCGTGAACTTTTTTATATGGCCCATTTTGTTCATAGTCATATTGCTCACTTTTATGCCTTGGCAGCACCCGATTTTGTTGTCGGCCCTGATGCACCTGCCTCGCAAAGAAATATTCTGGGCGTGATTGCTAAAGTTGGCATTGAAATCGGCACCGAAGTGATCAAACAAAGACGTATTGCTCAGGAAATTCAAGCCCTGTTAGGAGGTCATCAAACCCATGTGGTGATGAATATTCCCGGTGGCGTC
>Ga0265297_10008062_pt1 | contig 14236 bp, 14 predicted proteins | sample Munlanlwell13791_FD_192502 | JGI IMG/M metagenome (GOLD analysis project Ga0265297, IMG submission 192502) | Leachate microbial communities from a municipal landfill in Southern Ontario, Canada - Leachate well 137-91 | ecosystem: Engineered > Solid waste > Landfill > Unclassified | place... | reverse complement strand
CAAACAGATAATAAAAGCCAGGAATTAAATTTTTATTTTTATCGCCGGCATCTCTAAATATGAATGCAAAATGGCGTTTGATTTTAGACGATAAATGCAACGGCTATTACAACATGGCCGTTGATGAAGCAATATTCTCTTGTTACCCGAAAACAAAAATACCCACGCTTAGAATCTATGGCTGGAGTTCGCCTTTTATATCCATAGGCTGCAATCAGAGCGCTTCCGGCGTATTAAAACCAAAAATAAATATTCCTTTTGTGCGAAGAATCACGGGTGGCGCTGCAATTTTGCATAACCATGAAATCACCTACAGTTTAACTTGCTCTTTGGCTGATTTGAATTTACCGCGGGAAGTTAAAAAATCATATGAGGTGCTTAATTCTTTTATCAAAGAATTTTATATGAAATTGGGGCTAAGGGCAGAATTTGCCAAAGATATACTTTCCGGCGGATTGGGAAGGCGCGAAAATTTTTGTTTCAGCAGCTCTGAGCATTTTGATTTCGTAATAAACGGGAAAAAAATAGGGGGGAATGCCCAGAGGAGAAAGAGAGATTTAATTTTCCAGCACGGAAGCATACCGCAAAAACTTGATTTTTCCTTGATAGAAAGCACAATAAAAAATACCGCATACCTGTCTAAGAAAACCACCTTTCTTGATGAGCTTTTGCCGGAAGGCGTAAGCACTACCCGGGAAATTACCGGTATCTTTTGCGCAGCTTTCGAAAGCGTTTTCAGCGTTAAGCTTGAGTTTGAAAGGATTTCGACGGAGGAAAGGCAGGCTTCTTATTGCCTTATGGAAACAAAATATACGACAAAAGAGTGGAATTTAAGTAAAATGCATAATGATGTAATCAACGCAGGCGTTTTTAACGCGCCCCGCGGCTAAACTCTGAAAAATAAGCAGTTATTTTAACATAAACTCTCCTCGTTCTTGCGTGCTTTGAATCAAGAAAATGCTTGATATTACTACCTAAAAATGGTATATTTTAAACACGGGAAAAGAGGGGGGTATTATCTTCAACAAAACTTCAATTACGCTCGTAGAAATAATTATAATAATAGCTATTATCGGCATACTCTATTCGCTTACAATTCCAGGCCACCAAAAGCTGATGGAAAAAAATAAAGCAGAAGCCGCCAATTTCAATCTAATTTCAATCTACAACGCAGAAAGAAGATACAAACTAGACAACCAAAATAATCAATACTTTGCCTGCGGAACAACCTGCGACATGAATGTTCTGAATAATACATTAAGTACCTATATAAGCGATGCTAACTTTAGGTATGGCATAGTGCTTGACGCGGCAGAGGGATTCAGGGCTACAGCTACGCGCGTCGGAGGCAATTTATGCTCCGGAAGTGTAATGACCATAACAGGAGCCAATAGCGAAGTTGTCAAGGGATGTCCGGTGTGGTGATTTTATGAAAAAAATATTATTATCAATTTCGTGTTTGCTCGCAGTATCCTTTGTCTTATTTACATTCAGCCCGATTTTTGCCCAGGTCCCGGGAAAATCTTTCAAATATCTTCCTAAGGATGAAGCGATAGAAAGCATAAACAAAGAATATAATCCACCTTTAAGAAAATCAGGAATAAATTGCCAGGCAGGATTTGACGAAGCAAGCCGTTGTTTTTATTGTGTTAATACCCTAAGGCCAAAATGCCCTGATTGCTGTTTAAAATTTTCACCGCAAAGGGCAATCCGCTGCACGCCGAAAGATAGCAATATTTATGACTGTAAGAGCCTTGCTTTTTCTTCTACCAATTGTTCGGCCGTTGCTAATTGCAAATGCCCCGGTACAGCCGAAGAATGCAATGAGATTTTATATAATTGCGAAGATTGCCCGGATACAACAGGGGTTATGACTTGTTCAAATATACCGCAATGCCAGCAAAAAGGATGCCCTTCCACAGAACCTTCAGCTTCTCTCGGCAGGAAATGTATATCCAGAAACGGTGAATGGATTTGCGAAGAAAATAATCTAAAGCCAAAATTTTCCGGTTGCACTTCGAACATAAACATCGCTGGCTGCCCTGTTTCTGCTTACTATACAATTGCGCCAATTACAGATTGCCAGGGTTTAAGCTCTCCGCCGCCAAACGACTGTTATGCATATACTCCTACACCAGAGTATGAGGATTGCATTTCTAATTGTTCTTCTTATTCAGATGAATGGGAGAAGTGTACCAAGAGAGTTTATTGCTGCAATAAAAATGTATGCGGCACCGGTTTTGAGAATAATTGTGAAATAGAGAACTGCACAGAAAGAGTTAATTGGCCTGAATGCGACAATCTTACTTTAACTAACTGCATAGCGCTGCAGCAGCAGGCTTTAGATTGTCTGACTAACCCGTCTCCAGGAAGCGCCTGCTCCGATTGTTTCGCGGAGATAGATTCAGGTTTGGCTTACCCGTTTGTAGCGCGCAGCCGTGAAACTTTTGTTATCTTTTGGCAGATTGCCGCTATTACAGAATTTAGCGGAGCAGTAAATCCTGCTGATATACCAACTTATTTCTTTACTATGGTTAAAGTTGTTGATAGCCGCGGCCGCGAAGTGCACAGAAGTATTATCCACCAGAAGAGTTTTCAGGGGTCATTTTCTATATTCTCGGCAACTTCCCTTGATAGTTCTGTGGTTAAACAGGGAGAAACCTATACTGTAAGGCTGTATTATTTTCTTCCCCAAAGCCTTCAAATACCAGGTTTTCAGAATTTGAACTTATCCGCAAAGATAAGTAAAGCAGAATTAATTGTTATGAGAACGAGAGAATAATATATAAATAAGGTAAGAAAGGGAGGTGGGATATGCGCATAACGCTAATAAGTATACTGATCCTTGCATGTACGGTATTTGTGTGCGCTGCCGAAGAAGTGAAGATGCCGCCAGACATGGGGCCACAAATACGGCAAGTTACAGGTGATGACACCGTATGTTTGGATGCAACACGTTACCCCAGCTTTTACAGCTATCAAAGTGATAACCCTGCTTGCGGAGAATATCTGAAGAAGGAATATACTGCAGCTAACGATGGTTTTAGTTTAGCGCCACTATGGATTAAGAGTAAATATAGCGGAACGAAGGGTAAGACCCCGCCTATGAGCGCGAATCCAGGGTATCAGAATATACCCGGGCTTTCCATAACCTATAGGCCGGATGAGGCTTATAGAAAGACCGCAAATTTACTTATAACCTGGACGGTGCGAGTTGAAGCGTATAAACATTGCGGTGCCAATAATAACCGCTGCCAAACAGCCAGTACTGCGGAATATTGCGATGGAGATGCATATAAAATATGGCCGGACCTCTGCGATTTTTGGCACGGAACAAGCAATCAGAGTTTTCCGGGAGGAGAAGTCAAAACGGCGATGTTTATAAACGGCGTGCAGAAAGGCTCGGAAACAGTAATGACTATTCCTGATGGCGGAGTAACTTCCAGCTATCAACCATGCGACCCCACGCATACGGGCAGTTTCCTTCTTACTGCTGACAATTTTCCAGAAGGAATACTTCCGGCATCTATTGATATTGCTATTAAGTGGTATAATGACACATCAATGCAAATTAAGAGCCCTGCTAAAATGCGTAATTTGATTATTACGGTTATTCCGCGTGAGAAAGTAACGGAATAACAAAAGGTATGCATTAGTTTTGAGCCGCAAGCCAGCTGGCTTGCGGCTCATTTCAAATTTTTTATATGAAAAGAAAAAATTCATTTACACTCCTTGAAATTATTGTATCCATAATAATTGTAGGCATCGGTTTAAGTACGATAATAGTCGTATTCATGGGCGGAAGATTCATGCTTAAACAAGCAGAAAATAAATCCCGCGCCACAAGCATTGCCGCACAGAAATTAGAAGAATATCTGACGAAATCTTTTGCGGGTTTAGGCGGATTAACGCAGCTTACCCAGACTTACAGCGATGTCGATACAGGCGGCGGAGGAGAAATCCCTGTTGACTGGCGCGTAGACATAAGTACAAAATGGGAGACCAATACTTCTTTGGGGATAAGAATTCCTTATAAATTTATAGAGGTTACTGCTTCTTATAATGAGGAAAGCCCTTCCGGTGCGGTTCAAAGAAGAATTGTAAAATTAGCAAACATTGTACCTTTTCCTTATATGCACACCCAAACTTTAAACGTTGAGCCTTCTTCCGGGTCTGCGCCAGGAGTTCCAGCCGGAACATATCAACCGATAAGCGGTTTGTCTCTAAGTTTTAATTACCCTGTGAATAAGGACGTTATGGTTATATATAATATTTCCATACACATAGAGAACGATACCGGTATTACTCCCATAGACACTATCTATACAGGCTGTTTCCTTGATGGCAAAACTACAGCAGAAGGAACCGAAACGCGTACCCCCATAAGCATGCAGCCTTTCATAAGCAATGTAGTTGCTTTAAACGGACTTAGTGCGGATACAAACCATACTATACAGATAAAATGGAAAAAAGATACCACAGCAGGAAACATAAAGCTTAAAGAAGCCAATATTATTATAGTTTCAACCGAGAGATAATAGAAACATTAAAATATGAAACCGAAAAAAGCTTTTACGCTTACGGAGCTTGTTATAGCGATAGTAATGATAGCTTCAATTATTGCCATGTCGCTTTCTATCTATGTATTTTTCAGCAGGCAAATAATGATTAACCGTGAGCGTTATAATATGCTAAGCCAGATAAATTATGCCTTTGAAGATATGGCTATACGCACAAAAAGCGCTATGCGCGTAGATTCTTCTTCCCTTTTTTCGTTAACCGGAGGCGCAATCTCCGATACCAAAAATAAATTTAAATTCTTCGGAGAGGAAGATATTTATACCATAACTCCGGACAACAACAACGATAATGTGTGGTATGAATACCGCCTTCAAAATGGCGCATTGGTAATTGAGAATTTTGGAAATGCCACACATTCCAGGGAGACTGTCACATTGGTTGAAGCAAAATATCAGCCGGCAATAACATTTTCGTGGTATGATGGATATGAACCAAATTTTCTTACGGTAACCATCACCACAAGAGGGACGATACCGCCACGGGCACAGGTTTCAAGGACACAAGGGTTGCGTTTCTGGTTTATTGATATTAAAAAATGATTACTATAGTAGCTTCTGTAATTTTGGGGCTTACGATTTTAATGTCTGCGTTTTTGGGTTTTAGCCCGCAAATCCATAAACTGGTCGAAAGTGATCTTATGCGCCGGTCATACAATAATGCATTTTTGTATGGTTTGCAATTAGGCCAGTTAGGTTATCGCGCCAAAAACCTTGTAGTTAATAATAGCAATACGGCAAAAGATATAGATTTACCTTTCAGGTATATTTATGACAACTCTCGAATCGTAATGCAGGATAAATTTGAAGGTAAAGCAATGCTCGAAGAAAAAAATGGAAATTTGAATATAAACATCAACGTAGAACATAAAAATCCCTAACCCGCCTTCTTTATGGAAAAACCCTCCTGGTTGACAAAAAAATTAAATTTATCCGCTTGCCACGAAATGAAACAATTCCTTCGGGCTTTAAAATTACATACAGTTTGTGAAGAATCGCTTTGTCCGAATATTTCGGAATGTTTCAACGAAGGAATTGCTACCTTTATGATTTTGGGCGATAGCTGTACGCGTAATTGTAAATTTTGCGCTGTTAGTAAAAAAGAGCCTTCCGGAATTGACTGGGAAGAGCCAAAACGTATAGCCGAAGCAGTTAAAAGGCTGAATTTATCTTATACTGTAATTACTTCCCCTACGCGAGACGATATCGCTGATGGAGGGGCAGAGCTTTTTTATAGGACTATCGAAGAAATAAAAAATCTTGATAGCTCTAAAAAGGTAGAAATTTTAATCCCTGATTTTTTAGGCAGGATAGAACCGTTAACCAGAGTTGCAAATTCCAAAGCGGATGTTATAGGCCATAATTTAGAAACCGTTCCTGATCTTTATTGTGCTATCCGTCCGAAAGCCGATTATAAGCGTTCCTTATCTGTGTTAAAAACGCTTAAACAATTAAACAAAAATATTTTTACAAAATCCGGAATTATGCTTGGCCTTGGCGAAGACGAAAGGCAGGTTATTGATGTTTTCCATGATTTGCGGTGTGCCGATTGCGATTTCCTTACATTAGGCCAGTACCTGCCGCCATCGTTAAGCCATTACCCCGTCAAAGAATATATTACGCCCGATAAATTCCTGTCCCTGGAGAAAACAGCATATAGCCTCGGGTTTATGAAAGTTAAAAGTTCGCCCTATGTCCGTTCTTCTTACCTGGCCAGCCAATTTTTAAAATCCGCCTGAAACCTTTAAAATAGCAGCTAACTTATATTATCCCCTGAGACTCTCCTGTGAGCTGAAAAATACGGGTTCAATTTAACATAGAGTTACCTTTTTGTGCCGCCAATCCGCATCTTTTTCAAGCTATAACACTAAAAAGCGTATAAATTCGTTTATTTTAGGCATCTCTATCGATAATATTAGGATATTTTAGGCTTTCCCGGGGTATATTCGTATATATAGGTATTATATATATAGTAATTAAGGATATATTACTTTAGGCACTATGTTTTTATGGGTAAAATATGCTAATAAATTAAGGGTTTTTTCTTGCTACAATATATAGTGGTATCTATTATTATATACAATATATTGAAAATTATGATAAATTATAATAAAATATTCTTGACATAAATATAAATAGATATTTAAATGGTATTACCATTAACTTATAAAAAAATGAGAAAGAAAAGATTACCCAGATTAATGACGATTAACGAACTCTCGGAATATCTTGGCTTGCAGAAGCAAACCATTTATAATTGGCTGCATCAAAAGAAAATTTCCGGACTAAAGGTTGGCAAGGTTTGGCGTTTTGACAGGAAATATATAGACGAGTGGCTTAAAAATACAATTAAATAAAATTATGGGCAAAAAAAAGATAGGCCTTTATCTGGGATTAAATTCAATAGGCGCAGTAGCCATGGAAGGCAAAAAAGTGCTTTCTTCGGTAAAGTATGATTTATCTTCCGTGGAAGAGGAAGCCAAAGTAGAAAGCCTTAACGAAGAAATAAGGTGGCAGGCGCTTATAAATAAAATTTTACGCGAGATTGGCTCGGAAGAGAAAGAGGTTTACGTTTCTCTGGCTGATAAGGATTTTATATTCCGGTCGCTGGAGATGCCTCTTATGAGTAAAAAGAACATAGATTCTTCTCTGATTTTTGAAATTGAAAAATATATCCCGTTCAAAATTGAAGAATTAATGTGGGATTATAGTTTTACCCGTTACCCAAAAGAGAAAAAGCTGAATATCTCTTTTGTGGGTATAAGAGAAACCAATATTTATAAAGTTCAGGAGATGTTTTCGCATCTAAACCTTGTCACAGTGACCATTGAGCCCTCTTCTTTATCCCTTGTCAAAATATTAAAAGCTTCCAAACAATACTCGCAGATAAAGAATTTTGCACTTTTAGACGTTACCGATAGCGAAAGCTATCTGACTTTTTTCAATGAAGATTTGCCGGTTTTCAGCCAGTATATAACTGTAGCCAAAAAAGGGCCGGCGCTAGATACGGACAAATTTATAGAATCCGTACGTGTAAGCTACCAATATTTTAAACGTGAATTTAGGACCTATGAATTAGAAAAATTTCTTCTTATAAGCAGCCGCAAGGATGATGCCATCAATGCTTCTTTGTCGGAAGAATTGCAGGTAAATGTAGAAGCGGTTTCCCCTTATGATTTAGCTAATATATCCCAGGCAGAACCAGAAACCCTTAAAGCTTTGGGCGCTGTAAGTTTTGATTCGCCATATAAGTTCAGGCCTATTCTGAAAAAGACGGAAGAATATACCGAACAAAAAGCAACAGAAGAAGTGGGAGAAGTCCCCTTAAGGGGATGGCTAATCGCCGGATTAATAGGAGCAGGATTGCTCGCGTCGCTGGTTATTGCAATTATATTTGGAAACGAAGCAAGTGTTTTACAATATAAGCTTGAAAAAGCGGAAAAAGAATTACAAAGGCCGGAACAATTAAAAGGGCTTTCCTGGTCTGATGTTGAAATCGCGCTTGCAAAAAAAGAGGAAGAGACCGGAAAGTTGAGAGATTTAGCAAAAGATATTCCTAAAATTACACCTGTTCTTGAAAAATTTTCCACATTACGGCCAAAAGGCTTATGGTTTGAAAATCTAGAAATTACTTATCAGGAGAAAAAATATTCGGCAACTCTTACGGGTTTTATATTTCAGGGAGATGCCTCTAATGAACGTTTGGGCGTGGATAGTTTTATTTCAAGCCTTAAAAAAGATGCCGAAATCAGAGGAATTTTTTCCACTATAGAAATGGGCTCTCTGGAAAGAAGGGCAATAGGCGAATATACCGTAACGTATTTTACGATAAAATTTAATCAGTAGGCTTATGAGAAAGAATATATATATTCCAGATGTAGAAGGAGGGCTAGCTGCGTGAAAGACCTTTTGCGTTATAAAAATATATTGCTTTCAATTGTAATCGTTGTAGTTTTTATTTTTGTCATAAAAGGCTTATGGGAAAGACATACTGCAGTTATTGAAGGCCTGAAGCAAAAAATGGCCGAATTGGAAAAAGGCAGAGGCCTGATAGAAAAATGGGATCAGGTAAGCGGCGAATACGATAAATTAAAACAGAGCTTTTCCATGAAAGACCAGGCTTCTTTTAAGAAATTCCTGGAGGAAACAACGAAGAATGTCGGAATAAATGTTACTTATCTCAGCCCCAGCCGTAAGCAGGAGGATTTCTACTCAGAAATGTCTTTTAATATGAAAGCAGCCCCTGACTCTTATGAAACCGTAGTCAAGTTTATAAGCGCGCTTGAAGAAAAAAAGGTGCTCGTAGAGATGCTAACGGTGCGCGCCGTGGAAGATAAAAAGAAATCAGCAGATATAACCGTAAGAAGTTATATTATAGAAAAATGATGATTAAAAAAATTATTATATTTCTGGCAGCCATTTTAACCTGGTTTAATTGCTCCGGTCAGGAGAATAAGACTGATCCGTTCGATTCATTACTTCCGGAAAAAGAAGCAGGCCAAACCCAGCTTCCTGACGGAACAACAAAAGTTGCAGCACCGCCGCCGGTAGCCATTGAAGGAGTTGCATGGGATACCAGCATTCCGCAGGTAATAATAGACGGAGAGGTGTATAAAATAGGCGAGACGCTTAAAAATGTGGACGCTAAGGTTTATAAGATAGAGAAAAACAACGTATTTATTTTTTACGAGGGAAGATTGTATGAAATGAAAGTAACAGGAAAAAAGGAGGCGCAATGAAGAAGATTATTTTAACGATTTTATCTTTACTTTTGATACCTCTAAATATTGCTCTCCCGCTGGATAATACTTACGGAGATTATCTGCTTGCGGGCACGCAAAAACTGATTTCTCTTGATCTGGAGGGAGCAAAACTTGTAGATACGTTGAAAATGCTCAGCCAGCAAACCGGCCTTAATTTTGTGTCAACTGAAGCGGTGAAGGAAAGGACTTTCACTTTGTATCTGGAGAAAGTGCCGCTTAAAGAAGCTATGGATATAATATTTAAGGCAAATAATCTAACCTATGAATATTATCCCGATGCAAATATGTTTGTTGTAAAGGAAATGGGAAAGCCTACTATTGAGTTAAAAACCAAAGTCTATCATCTACAATATGTGAGGATAAAAACTACCAGGCAGCAGAAAGAAATAGATGTTATAATGGAGCCGCAAGCTCCTACAACCACCTCTGGTAGCAGTGGCAGCAGCAGCAGTAGTAGCAGTAGTAGCAGCAGCACCAGTAGCAACCAGGAAGATACAAAAGAATCAGGGATAAAAAATGTTGTTAAAAACATATTAACCGAATTCGGAAAAGTAACCGAAGACCCCATAACGAATTCCATTATAGTCGTAGACGTTCCATCGCAGTTTCCGATAATAGATGAAGTTATAAAAAATCTTGACATTCCGGTGCCTAAGGTAATGATTGAGGTAGAATTACTTGATGTAACAAAAGGGTTAGTCGACCAGATAGGGTTTAAATATGGACAGACTCTGGGAAGCAATGATTTTCAGGCAAACTATTCCGGACCAGCCAGAGCAACGGCATTTCCTCTGGGCAGTTATACAAAAGGCGCAGTACCAGGAACCCCTTTTACATTTGGCCAATTGGATGTGCAGAATTTCAGTATGCTCATACAGGCGCTTTCAACAGATACCACAACAAAAATTTTAGCCAGGCCAAAAATACTCACGCTTTCAAATGAAACAGCTGAAATAAATCTGACTACCGACCAAGCTATAGGTGTAAATTCGACAGTAACCGAAACCGGGGTTTCGACAACAACCACAGAAAGAAGAGAAACAGGAACTAAGCTTAGAGTAACTCCGCAGGTAAATAAGGATACAGGTGAAATTACTTTATTTGTTGAAGTTTTTAACAGAACCGTAACGGAAAGCGATTTGACCTTGACTTCAACAGCGGAAGGTAAAATACTGAACCCCGAGGAAAGAGGCGCCAGAACTGTTTTACGCTTAAAAAACGGAGAAACATTACTTTTGGGCGGCTTAATAAACAATACCCAAACTAAAACAATCACCAAGGTTCCTTTTCTGGGGGATATTCCCTTCATAGGCAATGCATTTCGTTATAAAGACGATGACCGTGGTGAAAGAGAATTGCTCGTTTTTATGACGCCGAAAATCATTGAAGATGTGCCTATGATGTCAGCTTCGGGAAAAACTCTTCCTCGCGAAATAGGATACTCGCGGCGCGAAGTTATGAGCTTGGCAATGGATAAATATTCCAGGTAATTTTTTCTTTGTAAATAGCGCGCTTTAACATTTGTTTATATTAGTTATGTATAGCCCCGTTATTATAACGGACGTGCGTGAGCCATTACGGGGCGGCTTCAATTAAGCTCATTCCTTTTTAATAATTTTTCTAAATTGTATAAAAAATAATTAAATATAAGGCATGGCTAGATATAAACGATTAGGCGATATATTGATTTCCGAAGGCGTTATTACAAAAGAACAGCTGAGCGAATCTATTTCCCTTCAGCAGAAAGAAGGCGGAAAATTAGGAGAAGTGCTCCTTAGACTCGGCTATGTAAGCGAAGAACAAATCGTTATCGCTTTAAGCAAGCAATTATCTATACCATATATTTCTTTAGCCTCGGGAAAATTGAAACCCGCCCCTGACCAGAACCTCGAAGAATTAATACCTTACGATTTTGCAAACAGGAACCTGGTGCTTCCGCTTTCTCGCAGCCTCAACTCGCTTACTGTTGTTATGTTTGACCCCCTTGACCTTATCCTTATCGATAATCTTAAGAAATTTACAAGCTGTGAGATAAATATAGTAATATCAACGCGCTCCGATATTTTAAAAGCAACGGAAAATTTTTATGGGAAAGAACGTATTTTCCGTGATGCCATGGATATACAGGGAGAAGAGCAGGGTGGCATTAAGGAGCTGTTTGCTGAAGAAACCGATTTAAGCCTTGATAAAATCATCGCTCAGGCAGAAGAAGCGCCGGTTGTAAAATTAGTTGATTTAATAATAAGGCAGGCAATTGAAGACGGTGCTTCCGATATTCATATAGAGCCAAGGTATGATAAGCTAAGTTTAAGATACAGGATAGACGGCGTCTTGTATGAAATGCCTTCCCCGTCATCTTCTTTATATCTGCCCATAATATCAAGAGTGAAAATACTTTCTAAAATGGATATAGCGGAAAAACGCCTTCCGCAAGACGGCAGTTTTATGGTTAAATCAGGAGAAAAACTGATTGACCTCAGAGTTTCTTCTTTGCCGACAATTTATGGTGAAAAAATAGTTTTAAGAATCCTGGATAAAAGCAGGGTCCCTCTTGATTTGGCTAAGATGGGATTCCTCCCCCAGGAATTAGAAAAGATAAGAAAGGGTATTTCTTCTTCTTACGGATTAATTCTTCTTACCGGGCCAACCGGAAGCGGAAAATCAACAACTCTTTATGCGGCATTAAGCGAATTAAATTCCCCGACTTTAAATATCTTAACCGTTGAGGACCCGGTAGAATACCGGCTTGACGGAATAAACCAGACCCAGGTAAAACCGGAAATAGGGCTTACCTTCGCAAATGCCCTTCGGTGTTTTTTAAGGCAAGACCCCGATATAATTCTTGTTGGTGAAGTCAGAGATTTAGAGACAGGAGAAATATGTATTCGTTCTGCCCTTACGGGCCATCTTGTTCTTTCAACGCTTCACACAAACGACGCGCCTTCGACAATAACAAGGCTTATCGATATAGGCATACCTAATTATCTTGTAGCCGGGTCTTTACGTTTAATAGTTGCGCAGCGTTTGATTAGAAAGCTATGTACTCACTGCAAAGAGTCCTATGAAATCAGCCAGGAGAAATTACCATTAGGCATAACTATCAATTCGCCGGTAATATACAAAGCAAAAGGTTGTGAAAAATGTAATTTTATAGGATACAAAGGCCGCAGCCTTATTGCCGAAGTTATACTTATTGATGAAGACCTCAGAGATGCTATCTATAAAGGTTTTGAAACTTCAAAAATTATGGAGCTGGCAAAGAAAAAAGGCGCATTGAGTTTGCTTGAAAGCGGAATAAAAAAGATAGAAGAGGGTATTACTTCTCTGGAAGAAATTCTTTCTGTTGCAACCGTTTATTGAGGAAGTGCTTGATTTTGTCAGTTAGTTTGTTATAATAAAAAAAATGCCTAAGTATAGCTATTTAGCAAAAACCAAAGACGCAAAAACCATAAAGGATACAGAAGACGCTGCCTCAAGAGAGGAGCTGATTGCAAGGCTTAAGACAAGAGGGCTTTTTATTGTTTCTATAAACGAAACAACCGCCGACAGCGAAAAATCACTCTTGTCTTTTTTTGTTAAACAAAAAGGAAGGCGTTCTTCTATTAAGCTTTATGATTTAGCATTTTTGGCCAGAAACCTTGCCACAACTCTTTCAAGTGGCGTTACATTACTTCGAAGCCTCGAAATTATTTCTTCCCAGACGGAAAGCGCCAAATTAGGTAAAATTTTAAAAGAATGCAGTAAATCCATAAAAGAGGGTTTATCTTTTAAGGAAGCTGTTGCCAAATATCCTGGGGCTTTTTCGCCTTTATGGAGGGCCATTGTCGAAGTGGGCGAAGCATCAGGTAACCTCCCCACAGTTTTAGACAAGCTGGCGGATTATCTTGAAATAAGGATGGAATTCGAAAGAAAGATAATAAGCGCATTAATATATCCGCTTATATTGCTCGGAGCAATGACTATAGCTGTTTTTGTCTTTTTTAAATTCATATTGCCAAAATTCATTATGATATTTAAAGATTTCGGAATAACCCTGCCGCTTCCCACCCAGATTATTTTCAATATAGCTGATTTTATAGATAAAAATTTTATAATGGTTATAATCGGTTTTATTGCTGCAATTGTCGGTTTTTCTATCTTTATGCGCCGGCCTGAGACAAAAGAATTCAGGGACAGGATAAGCTTAAAGCTTCCAGTCGTCGGGGAATTAGCTTTTTTATTCGCGCTGGACAGGTTTACCTCTACGTTATACATACTTTTGGATAGCGGACTGCCTCTTGTGTATGCTTTAGAGATTGCGGCAAGAGGTATAGGCAATAGTGTTCTTGAAAAAAATATAATATTCGTGAAGAATAGAGTAAAAGATGGCGCATCGCTGTCACGCGAATTCAGCAAATTAAATATTTTTCCTGCGCTTATTTCCGAAATGGCAAAAATAGGAGAAGAAACCGGAAGCATGCCGGAAATTTTTAGAAAAATATCAATCCATTACAGCAAAGAACTTAGCACAAGGGTTGAGCGCATGATTGTTGCGTTTGAGCCTATAATGATTTTAGTGCTCGGTGTTTTGATAGGCGCAATTGTAATTTCTTTATTCTTGCCTTTATTCAAAATTGCAACCGGCGGAGGAATGTAGGTTAAGCTGAAAGGCCGCAGGTTTAATTACGGTTGTTGGCTGTTTGCGCTAATAAGATATTTGACAATTTATTGTAGCAGTGGTATAAGTATTCAAAGGTTGTTTTTGTGGTAGTTGTTATCAAAAAAGGAGGTGCTTCGTGAAAAAAGGTTTTACGTTGATGGAATTGATTATTGTAGTAGTAATCATAGGAATTCTTGCAATGGTAGGCTTGCCTCAATTCTTCAGAGTTGCTGAAAGAGGCCGTTCTGCAGAAGCAG
>Ga0265297_10008061_pt1 | contig 14237 bp, 16 predicted proteins | sample Munlanlwell13791_FD_192502 | JGI IMG/M metagenome (GOLD analysis project Ga0265297, IMG submission 192502) | Leachate microbial communities from a municipal landfill in Southern Ontario, Canada - Leachate well 137-91 | ecosystem: Engineered > Solid waste > Landfill > Unclassified | place... | reverse complement strand
TCGTCGGGACTGTTGTTTTGCCTACAGCTCCCATAGGCATTTGCGCTGTATTCATATACTTAACAAATGACGCAACCTATTTTAAGAGTCAAGAGCGTCCCGTGTAGGCAAACTGTCGATAACTTATTTTCCTATTAGTAATACGGGTCACCATCGTTCCATAATTCGTCAGACGTATCAACATATTCGTAATACTCGTCCGAATCATTATTGATTTTTTTCTCGACTATAGCGGCGTAACGATGAACATCTGCAGCGTGTGACGTCCAATTGTGATATGGAATCTCTCTATACATATTTCTTTTGTCATCCCATTCTCGTTTATATTCCGAAATAGCATCAATCCATAATGCACATCTATTCTTATCTACCATTAACATGTTAAACATGAATTTACCCATCTGGATACCTTCTTCCACTTTAAATTTTGAATCAATAACATTGAATGATATTCCAAGGTCTTTAGCATAATCAATTCTCGTTTTCCCTGTACTGGTTTCTCTAGTATTAATATCGTGTGGTGCAAAATGTTTTCCATAGTTATATTCTTTTTGTTTGACCGCAAAAACTGCCTGATCGATACCATCGCTTTCGGTTCCTTGCCAATAATCAATCATGTGTAACATTGATCCAATACGCTGATAAAATCCAATTGCCATGGCCGGACCAACGCCAATGTCCCATACCGTATATACCTTATGATCTTGTCTCCAAGGAACCATACCGATACGATCATCATCTCTTAGCATCGCTAATTCTGTCGCATAGACAGCGCCTTTTATTGAGGCATTAAATGAGCAAAAAAGTTCTTGCATAAATTCTTCTTGAGACATTGTCTTTTTTGAATCTTCTATTTCTTCTTTGTTAATAGTGTGAGTATCGTCAACAGTTAAATGACAAGCAAACCACTCATTATCGTTTTTGTGAGTTTCATACAAAAAGTAAAATTCATTTCTGCCTTTCGGGGTTCCAATCCAAATTCCATATCCTTTATTTTCTAATAAAGTGGGGCGAATTATTTCAGTAAAGATATTGTCCGGCTGCATGCCGTATTCATCAAACACAACACCGCTCAAACCAATACCTCTTAATCGATCAGGATTTTCTGCACCATAAAGCGTTATTTTTGATCCGCCAGGAAACTCCACTGATAATTCTGATTCTTTATGTTTTACTCCTAGAAATCTTGTATATTTTTTCAAGATAGTCCACGCAGCACTCTTAGCCATTTTATAGGTCGGAGCAATGTAGGCATAATTCGTTCCCGGTTTTTTTATGGCACTATATATAAGGTAGTTGAGAGCTGCCGTTGTTTTGCCTGCGCGACGATGCACAACTAATACCATCCAACGTTTATCAGTTTCGTGAAATGGTATGGCCCATTTTCTGGGCGTATATAAACTTATCAATTTTCTTGTCATGGGTTTTATTGAATTTGATTGTGTTTAAATTCAACATCAATCGGCCCACTTATTTCGACCTTTGTCTTATTATATTTGGGATGACATTTATTAAGACGGTAAAGAATTGCTGGCCAGTATTTTTCTTTTATCAATGATAATAATTGATGTTCGCTCATATCGTTGATAAATTCATCGCCTTCGGCCATTGCGTCTTCAACCTTTTTGGCAAATTCTGGATTTTCGTTTCGCCACCGATAATAAGTAGCTTTTCCCACGCCTGCCTTTTCGCAAGCTAACAACTGAACAGGATATTTCTTCAACTGTTCAAGTAAAACCTCTTTTTGTTTTAATTGCCGAATTCTAATAGTTGCTTCTTTCTTGGAGTTATTCATATAATTTTCTTTGGTTTAAGATTTGTTAACTTCGACCATCGATGCATTATTACTTCTGCATATACTGGTGATTTCTCCATAACGTAGCAACGTCGCTTCATTTTTTCAGCTGCAATTAAAGTGCTTCCCGACCCACCAAACGGTTCAATGATTAAATCATTACGTTTGGTTAAGACTTTAATATACGGAATCAAAATCTCGATTGGCTTCGTGCCAAACACTACCCCTTGTCCGGAATGCTTAGCGTCTTCGGCACGAAACTCGATAAAATCGGATGGGCAATATTTCTTTCCACCCCGATACCCTTCCCACTGTGGTTTACCACTTGTTGCGTAGAGCGCTGTTTCGTATTCGTTTTGTAATAATTCTTCTTCCGGTTCAATGTTAATTTGCTTGTTCTTGGAACTTCCAACTATCGCAAAATCGTACTTGTTAAAGAATTTGTATTTTGCGGAAAACCCTTGAGAGCGATTGGGCAAATGCCAAATAATCATATTTCGCACACGCCATCGTTTCTCAATCTCTGTCCAAATGTGCGGGACATTCTTCCAATACTCAAATACGATAATACTGAAATCATCCTTTGCAACGGTCTTTATGTTTGTCATCCATTGTTCAGTAAAGTTATCTGGCAATTCATCTGTTCCGAGATATTTACGATCGCGCTTGTAACCGAATCCCTTTTTGGTGTTACCACGCCTCTTAACCCCTTGAAGATATTGAAGGATATAGGGCGGATCAGTAAAACACATTTCCGCTTTTTCTCCGTTCATCAGTCTTAGAACATCTTTCTTAATCGTAGAATCTCCGCACATTAAACGATGTGGTCCAAGCCGATAAACATCGCCTTTCTTTACTGTAATCTTTTTGATGTCGAGTTTGGCGAGTTCTTTTTCTAAGTCAAATTCTTCCGACATATCTTCGATCGCGAATATGTTGTCCAATTCTTCCGACGCAAATCCGATGTCCGCTAAAAACGATTCTTTAAAATTGGTTAGTGAGTCCCAATCAAATTCTCCAGTATTTTTGTTCAATCGGATATTTAATTCTTTTTCTTTTTGAATGTCAGCAATGTTCAAATATACAACCGGGACTTCTTTAAACTTTAATTCCTTGGCCGCTCGTAATCTCATGTGACCGCCGATTACGATATTTTTTCTATTTGACGCAACGTTCGCAATTATTGGATCAACTATTTGAAATCGCTTTATGCTTTTCTTTAGCTGCTCCATCGACTCTTTGCTAATTTTTCGAGGGTTATATTCCGATGACCTAAGTTGATCAATCGGGACATAAACAATATTAAGCTTATTATTTTGCATATTTTTGTGGCGATTGTTAATTTTTATTTTTATTTTCACTCACTGATATCGACCATGGCATTAAAGCCATATCAATAAACAAAAATTGGGATTGCGTACTTAGCACCCCAATTTATAAGTCAAAACTTAAAAGCCGCGAATCAAAAACCAAAATCGGGGTGCGTAAAAACGCACTTGGCGATTTCAGTATTTAATTCCCGGCTTATAATATCTCGGAAAATAAATACGACTATTTTTAAGATCTATTTTAATGTTAACAAATTTTACTAGAATGTCAAGTCTAATATTATGTACAATAATTTATGATGTGTCTAGGCTGTTGGTAACTCGACTTCGCAAGTCCATTAAAATGAGATAACATGGGATTGATATAGAAGCCAATTTAAGTTATAATTTAATTAACAATTAAATAGCTATTCAAGCAGGACCTAAACTATTTAGAGATAAATAGCATGGTCTCAAAACCAATGACGGCAGAAAGCTCCTAGTCAGAGCACCGTCATTGGTTATGTCTCGAAAGAGATATAGGTTCCGTAAGGAATCGCTGGCTGGGGGCTTTGTGTTTCTCGCCAAATAAAATAATTAAAATTTACGCTAATATGAATAAAAAACAAATAATCCGGTTTTTTGCTGGAATTATAATTATTGCTATTATGGGCATTGTAATTGCTACCATTAAAGTTGCCTTTTTTGATTGCAAACATGGCAAATGTTTGGTTTTGGAGTGCGTTAGCATAGATCAGCAGTGCGAAAAAAATAATGATCAGGGCGGTCGCGATTGTTGTCGATATGATTTACGCGAAACACCCTTTAAGGATTATCTTGTAAAAGAAATAAAATTTTATAGTATAATAATGGGGTGCGGTATTGGCATTGCGTTTGGTGCCTTTTGGGCCGATAAGCACAAAGATAAAACATCTTAAAGCAAACTATTCTATGAAACTTTATTTTGACATCGACGGAGTTCTTATCGCACAAGGACGAAGACCGGCTAACTACGTAACCGAATTTCTTAAAGTGGCAACCGAAAAACACAATTGCTATTGGCTAACCACACACTGCAAAGATAATTCTGAAACTTCGGTTGCCATGAATCATATTAAAGATGTCTTACCCGCCGAAGCCATTTCTTATTGTGAACGAATTAAACCCACAAAATGGTCCCATAAAAAAACCGAAGCAATTGATTTAGATTCTGATTTTCTTTGGTTTGATGATGTCTCATTTGATTTTGAAAAAGAAGTTTTGGCACAACATAATAAATCTAATAGTTTTATCCTGATTGATTTAACAAATAACCCCGACCAATTACAAGAATTGATAAAATTGTTATAAATTTATAAAGATGATTTGTGACAACAATAGACCCATTTATTGGGATTTTTTATTTTAGGTAGACTGGAAAATATAAAAGAAAAGAGTTAAGATAAAGACATGGAAAAGAAAATTACCGAGGATTTTGTTAAGCATTCAATTATTAAGTGGTTATCGGCAAATAACTGGGGACATTTTCAGTTTGGTGGCTTACACGAGCGAGGCGTTGATATTAGGGCAAAACATAATCAATATCCAATTTATTATTTTATAGAGACAAAGGGTCAAGGAAAAATCAGACAAGCCGATGAAGTAGCCTTTGTGTATTCGTTGGGACAAATTATTACCAGAATGAAAACGAATAATACGAGAAATAAGCATGCCTTGGGGTTGCCAGAGACAAGTGCAAAAATCGCCATCCGACGTATTCCCTGGCAAATCGCTAAAAAACTTTTGCTTTATGTTCTTTCCGTAGATCGCGCTGGAAAAGTTAAACAATATTCCTGGCAAGATTTAAAGAAAATTCAGAAATAAAAAATAAATAATAAAAATGCAAAAATTAGATAGAACAAAATATATTAGCGGAAAAAATCTTGGTGAATTGGCATTACAAAAATTTTGTCCAAGATGTTTTTGGTTAAAAAGACATATTGGAGATACGCCGGGCGGTTTTCCTGGCATATTCTCTACTATCGACAGTTTAACCAAAAAGAGTACAAAGAGGTCTTTTAATTCCAAAAATATTCCTCCACTTTGGTTAAAAATAAATGGCCTCAAGAAGGTTTTATCTGTCCCCAAGATAAAAGTTGATATGAGTGAGCATGGCGAATGGATTTTAACCGGTGCCATTGATGATGCCTTTTTAAGAGATGACGGGACAGTACATATTGTAGACTATAAAACCGCAAAGCATACAAAGACACAAGACGAATTACGACCAGAATACGATGTCCAATTAAATGCCTATGCACTTGCTTTACAAAAAATGGGGATTGGAAAAGTATCTCGTTTGTCTTTGATCTATTGCGAACCTAGTGAAAATTTAGATTCTGATAATGATTTTAAATTATCTTTTAGTACACACATTGAAGATGTTGAAATAAATCCCGACCTTGTTCCTAAACTTTTAATTAGGGCAAGAAATATCTTGAATGCCGATATTCCCGACTCTATTGAAAAATGCACTGGTATTTGTTCGTGGATAGAAAAATACGACGTCAAAATGAGTAATTTATAAAATGAACGATGATTTATTGCAAAAATTAAAAGCCTGGCGACAAAACATGGTCAACATTGAAAAAGTTGAACCATTTCGAGTTTTTACAAACAAAACATTGGAAAATATCGCAGAAATAAAACCATCAAACCGAGAGGAACTGATGGCCATAAAAGGCATCAAGGATAGAAAATTTGCAAAATACGGAGAAAAGATTCTAGCTATAATTAATAATAGTGAAGGAGATTCAGAATTATTTAATGGTTCCCCAAACAAGCAACCCGATAAACCATTGTCTGTCAGTGCGTATATAGATTTGTTAAATCAGCAACTGAGCAAGTGTAGTGCCAGAATTAAGGGGGAAATTAGTAGTGTAGACACAAGAGATCGGGTTATATATTTCTCGCTCAAAGACTCAAACGATGAGAGTATTATTAATTGTTTGATTTGGAAACGCGATTATAATTTGAGTGGCATTGAATTTGAGGTGGGCATGGAGGTTATTCTTGAGGGAACACCCGATGTGTACAAACCAACTGGCCGGCTATCATTTAAAACTTCGTTAGTTGAGTTAGTTGGAGAGGGTGCTCTCAAAAAAGCATATGATCAATTGAAAAAGAAACTCGCCGCTGAAGGATTATTATTAAAGGAGAGGAAAAGAGAGATTCCCAATCTTCCTCAGAGAATCGGAATAATTACTTCTCGACAAGGAGCGGTTTTAGCGGATTTTTTAGGTAATATTGGTCATTATGGTTTTAAAATTAAAATGATTGATTCTAGGGTCGAAGGACAGTCAGCTGTCACAGATTTACTGTCGGCCATTAAAACCATCAAGAAAAAAAGCATTGAAGTTTTGGTTATCATGAGGGGCGGTGGTTCTCTTGAATCGTTACAGCCATTTAACAATGAATCATTAATCAGAGAGATTGCAAATTTTCCCGTTCCGGTAATTGCAGCGATTGGTCACGACAAAGACGTGCCATTGGTTTCTTTGGTTGCAGACTTAGAAGTTTCCACTCCAAGCATTGCCGCCATTACGCTCAGCAAATCATGGAAGGAAGCCATCATGTTTTTAGAAAGGCACGAAAGAAGTATATTTGATAATTATAGAGATAACATAAAAAATACACACGACCTAATAAGTCAATCAATTGAGATAATTCGAGAATCCGGCGAATCTATTATTAAAAAATACAAAGATATTAAAAATAATTTTAGAGTTTCGATTCAAATTTTCAAAAACACTTTATTAAATATCAAAAATGGCCTGGAAGATTTTTGGAGCAAAACATTATTCGGTTTTAATGGGTTAATGAAAAAAGAGTGTCAACAACTAGAAAAATCGGAGAGTATTGTCTCTGCGCATAATCCAGAACGACAACTGAACCTAGGATACAGCATAGCTAGCATTAACGGTAAAATAGTTAAAAGCATAAAGAATGCCACCGCGGGAAACAACATGGATTTAATGGTTGTTGACGGAACAATTATTTCACAAATTAAAAATATAAATAATAAATTAATCAAATAAATAATATGCCAAAGGAAAATACTAAAAATTTAAACAACGACCTCAAGCGCTTATCGGAGATTACCGATTGGTTCAACAACCAAGAAGAGGTTGACGTAGAGGAGGGATTAAAAAAGGTAAAAGAAGCAGTCGGACTTATTAAAACCAGCAAAGTTAGACTTAAAGAGATCGAGAACGAATTTGAAGAGATTAAAAAGGAGATAGAAACAGAAGAAAAAACGGATGAAGAAAATATTAATGATTTTAATAAAATATGATTTCTCCCGAGGCAATCAAAGAATTCCAAGAGATATACAAGAAAAAATATGGCAAGGAATTGACCCACGAAGAAGCCACAGGGGCCAGCCATAATTTGGTTGGTCTTTTTGAGATTTTATATGAAAGCAGTATTTCTGAATTAAAACTTAAAGAAAAATTAAAAGATAGTCCTAAAGGATTTTCGATAATGGATGGTCAAAATTATAACTGTGGTATTTGTCACGCCCAAATAAAAGATGAACAACTTTGGTACGATAAATAGGGTAAAAAATGTCTAGCTTGTCAGGATGCAATTAATAAGAAGATGATTCCCGGAAAAATTTGCTATAACGATAAGTATTGGTATGCAATGTGGGAACTTGAATCATATCTTAAATTAAAATCCCCAACAGTTAAAAGGCTTATTCGACAAGGCGTTTTAAATGCTCGCATTATACCTAAAAGCGGCTTAGAGATTTTTCTTTTGAAAGAAAATGCTGACGTGCTACCGCCCAAAGATGTTTTAGGGTATGTCTCTATGCCAATGAAAGATAAAAAGAATACGATTACTATTATTCCATGGTATGAGATTTATAATCCCAAAAAGGTGCTTGGAAAATATAAGATTTGGCCATATCTAACCGCTTTTGTTAAAAATGGCAAAAAGTCCTAATTACTGTCGCATTTTAATATAATGAGGATTTATTAAAATTAATTAAAGAGACAAATTGAATTAGTTATGTATCAAAATGTGAAAATCAATAGATATAAATTAAAAGATAATGTAAGGGATTGCTTTGATGCAGATGCCGATTTTGATGCAATTGATAATTATAAAAACGATATAGAAAAATATATTTACACCAATATTCAAATGACAGACGGTTCGGAAAGCATAGAAAAAGCTTTTCTGTCAAGACTTCAGATTTTAATTAGTTCTGTGCTTCTGAGATCCCTATTATTAAGGGACGGAATTGTTATGGCGCTGAACAATGATAATTTTCCAACCTATTATGCAACGTCAAAATCTTTTTTAGAGATTCCTGCATTGCTTGGATATATTGCCTATATAATTTATAATGATAACGATTACGAAACGATAATTCCCAAAATAAACACCTTGTGCCTTGGAAACAAAGAAGCCGGAAGCTTATTCGTGGGAAAAACCGAGGCAGTTAATGTTTTAACAATGTTTGATAAATTGGGAAAGATAATAAAAGGCATTGCCTCTGATGGAAAAACTAATGAAGAGAAAAAGGAAATCATAGAGAAAGAAGACGTTCTTACCTCGACATACAAAGATGTTTGTAATTTTGCGCATATTAATTATAACGCCCATCTTTCTGTTGGGATTTTAGAAAAAAACGGTTTATGGAAAGGGAAACGAGATGCTTCTGGATACAAAGAAGAGCTTTATGCTTTTTATATGCCTCCATTTAATATTGCCATAGATACAATTAAAATGTTGTGCGGTTTTATACTTAGAAACGAAAAAGTAAATAATTTTAATCTACTTAATAGTGATTATTATTTTAAAGAATAAAAAATGAGTAAAAAAGACGAAGAATTAAAATATGCCGAATTTTTTATTGATCGTTTAAATCATCAATATGGACTAGATTATAAAGCGACATCAAATGAGAAGGAAGAAAGATTAGATGCCGAAATTGATGTTTATGCGATGTCTAAAAAATTTCCAACTCTGAATTTGCAAATAAGAACACGTGAAAAGATACTTAAAGAAATATTCGCTAATTTATATAAACAAGCAAAAAACACTGGGCAGAAAGCAGTAATGGGTCCCGTGATAAACATGAATACCAAAAAATGGATCACCGAAGCAATAACAGCGAAAGAACATAAATATCCATTAGAAGTTAAACAGAATTTAGTTTTATTAATCATCGGTGATATTGGGGCATTGTTTAATAAGGATTATGCCCGAAGAATTTTTGCTAATTTTAGTAATTCTGATTTTAAGGGTATATATTCTGTACATTTGCCATCGAGTCCGGGCGAATCAAGTCATTCGCACAATGGTCAAATAATTGCGATAAAAGATATTTTTAATAATCATGGGGCAGAAATATGAACATTCCAACTAACATTAAATATATTATTGAGAGAATTTTAGAAGACGAAAGTAGGTGGAAAGCACTTTACATGGCTACGTGGGGATATTCTTATCAAATAGAGGCGCAATACCAAGGAGGAACATTATGGGACATGTTAATACCATTCGGATTACCTGCCTCAAAATACAAACAGTATGCCTATAAACCAAAAGAGCTTCATTCGATTTTAACATCTCGAGATGGTGAGTTTACCATAGGTCACCTACAAACATTATTTTCATTATTCGAAGAATTATTAAACGAGGTATCTAAAATTTTACATGGCCTTGAATTGAATACGAGCAAATGGAAAAATATGGAAAATTTTTTTAATCAAACCGCCACTAAGGACATCCTTTCGACACAGGATATTAATGAATTAAACCTGGCCAAAAAAACGAGAAACTGTTTTATTCATAATGGTTCAAGAATTGACCAAAAATGGATAGACGCATATCAGAAAGCCAGGGGAGGAATTTCTCCCGCAGGATTAGGAGATGAATTACAGAAAGGTCTTTTAAATAAATTTCATCAGATAGAAGACTGGCACGAATTAATAATTGATATCACTAAAAGAATCGAAAGGAAAATTATTCTCAAATGAGACACGAGACAATACTCATAAAAAGTGTCTCATTTGTCTCATTTGTAAAAACTAACCCCGACCCACGTGCCATTGAAATTTAGCTTTTAAAATGTTAAAATACCCTTACAGTATGGGTTACTTAACCCGATTGTTCCGCCAGGACAATTTTTTATCGGCACGACCCAATATCTTAAGACCGTTGAGCGACCCGCCTGCCTAAAATTTACGAATAAAAAAACAACATGAAATCGCACGAATTACGTGAAAAATATCTGAAATTTTTTGAATCCAAGGGACACGCTATTGTCCCTTCAGATTCTTTGATTCCGGAAAATGATCCAACGACACTATTTACAAGCTCTGGAATGCAACCAATAGTACCGTATTTATTGGGCGAAAAACATCCAATGGGAACTAGAATTGTTGATTCTCAAAAATGTTTTCGGGCTGTAGACATTGAAGGAGTTGGCGACAATAGACACACAACAATGTTTGAAATGCTTGGCAATTGGTCCTTTGGGGATTATTTTAAAAAAGAACAGATCGCATGGATATTTGAATTTTTAACTAAAAATATCGGGCTTAATCCAAAAAATCTTTATGTCACAGTTTTTCGAGGAGATGAAGCATTGAAAATTCCACGAGATGATGAGACCGTCAATATTTGGCAAGAATTGTTCAGGAGCGCGAATATTGATGCGAAAGTAATTGATTTCGCAGAGAAAAATGGGTTGCAAAGTGGTAGAATTTTTTATTATGATGTTAAAAAAAATTGGTGGTCTCGTTCTGGTGTGCCAATTAATATGCCATTAGGTGAACCGGGCGGACCAGACAGTGAGATGTTTTGGGATTTTGGTGCCGAACTTAAATTGCATGAAAATTCTGAATTCAAAGATCGTCCATGCCACGTAAATTGTGATTGCGGAAGATTTTTGGAAATTGGCAATAATGTTTTTATGCAATACGTAAAAACGAACAAGGGTTTTGAACCCCTACCAAAGGGAAACATTGATTTTGGCGGAGGACTAGAAAGAATATTGGCAGTTAAAAATGGAGATCCAGATATCTTTAAAACAGATTTGTTTGCACCAATTATCAATAAAATTGAAGAAATGTCTGGCAAGAAATATGACGAATCAGCCAGTACCTATGGCATGCGCGTGATTATCGATCATTTGAAAGCAGCTACATTTATTATGGGAGACAATAAGGGTATTTCTCCTGCTAATACTGATCGAGGATATATCATAAGACGTTTAATCCGCAGAGCAATAAGATATGGTAAAAAAATTGGAATAAAAAAAATAGATTGGACGGTTGAATTGGCGAAAGAGGTTGTAAATATTTATCGGAATATTTATCCTGAACTTGATAAAAATAAAGATTTTATTTTCGATAATCTTATCCGGGAAGAGAAAAAATTCGAAAAAACACTAAATGGTGGAATCGAAAGAATTGAGAAATTGCTTAATAATTATACTGGCGATACTAAAGAGTTTTTTCTTGACGCCAACACTCTTTTTAATTTATACCAGACATATGGATTTCCGATAGAACTGAGCATAGAGGAGATGAATAAGATAAGAGCAGAAAAGGGCGGGCGACATATTTCTAAAAATATTGAGTCAAATATTCTAACGTCGTTTCAGAATGAATTAAAAAAACATCAAAACTTGTCTCGAACTATTTCGGCCGGAAAATTTAAGGGGGGATTAATCGATAGCAACACAGAAACTAAAAGATTACACACAGCAGCCCATTTGCTTTTAGTGGCCCTGAGAGAAGTTTTAGGTGATCACGTGCTTCAGAAAGGTAGCAATATCACCGCTGAACGTTTACGTTTTGATTTCTCACATTCAGAAAAAATGACACCAGAACAACTTAGAAGAGTTGAATATATCGTTAATGAACAAATCCGAAAAGCCTTACCTATTACTTGCGAAGAAATGTCTCTAAGAGATGCCGAAAATTCTGGGGCAATGGGAGTTTTTAAATCAAAATACGGGGACAGGGTAAAAACTTATAAAATAGGCAATTTTTCCCACGAAATCTGTGGTGGTCCTCACGCAAAAAATACTTCCGAATTGGGAGAATTTACGATACAAAAAGAAGAAAGCTCATCGGTCGGAACAAGAAGAATAAGGGCTAACTTAAAACGAAAATGAAAAATAGTTTTCTCTATTCGGTTTTGGCATATAACGACAAAAAGGTAACTATAAAAGAATTGTTTATTTTTTTAGAATCTCTTTACAAAATTAAGAAGGTCAGAATTTTTTTTGTTTTTTTATCGCTCAGTGGGTTTGAGTCGTTAAAAAAAATTAAAAAATTTCAAGAAACAAGAGGTTTTAAATTTGGAGAACAGCCGACTATTCCTTATCAGCAAGAAAGCGTTTATGCAAAAACTAAAAACTATAAAAATAAATCTGTTTTGTGTATTGTTGCGAAAACCACACAAAATAAATATTTAAAAATAATCAGCGAAATAAATAAAAATCGAAGACTTTTTGATTCAATTAATAATAAATTTTCGGACTACGACAAAATAGACCTCATAACGCCGCTTAACATGCGCAAAGATCATGATGTTCTTCAATTTTCATTTTTACTATCAGATTGGGCCGTAAAAGCGTTTACACTAAAAGAGAATATGTGTTTTTCTGGATTCCCCCAAATATTTTTTAACTGTTCTATTGTGAAAGACGTGTTTGTTCTTTTTGGTCGCGAAAAACTATTTCTTAGAGAGATCAATTATTATTATAAATATTTATTGGAATATTTTAGATTTAATTACTTAGAAAGAAAATCTATATTTAAAAATGCCAAAAAATATTTACCAATTTTAAACCAATTACTAAATCATCGTTTTGCTTTTCAGTCAAATTGTGATTACACAAACCTTGTTGGGTCGATCTACAATGTTTTAAAGAGAGAAAAAGCTCTTTTGGGGCACATTAATGGTAAGATCGGAGAAAAAAAGAAAAATGGAATGTTTTTTCATTGGTTCAATAATTCGTCAGGGGTAAGTTTTGCCCAAGAAGTAGCCACCGTATTTTTGTTAAAAGAATGGTATGAAAAAAACGTTAAATAAATTTGCCAGACTAACCCTGCTCGATTACAAATTACCAATGAATTTGGTAGATGATTGTTTTATTGCCAAAACAAAAGAAATCATTAAAACATTGGAGGAAGACAAGATGTGCTATAATTTTTCTCTGACAACGAGACGAAAAGACGAAAAAAATTCAAATTATGCCGAACTTTACCATAAAAAAATAGAAGAGATAAAAAAGAAACTTCTCAATATCGTTAATGGTAGCATATTAAAGAACTGTTTAGCATATAATAATAGGTTTTTATTTCTAAGGTTGTCAGAATTGCCCCTTATGAAGGATAAGCAGAAAATTAATAATTTTTTTAAATCAATTAACGCATATTTAAACAGAATAGCCTTTAATCCAACATATGGAGGATTGATGGGTTTTTATTCTAGAATCTCCTTGAAGAAAAATTGTCTTAAGGCGGACAGGCTAAGTTTAAAAATATTAGAACAACCGAATGGCTTAATGCAAAAGAATGTGAACCCTAAAATTGTTTGTTTTAATCCGACAATTTTCAGTAAAAAAAACGAAATATTATTTTTTAGATTTAAAGACGATTTTGAAGAAATAGTTAAAATTAATAATTTCTCTAATATTGCGCTGGCCAAGGAGATTAAGAAGATAAAAGGACTACAAAGGCTTTTAGACATTGATCTTGCCAGTAATAGTCATTTTGATATTTACAAAAATTGTTTTAATGCCAGCTCGAGGCCAACAAGATACGACCTCGTCAGAAAGAACAATTTTAAAATAAAAAAGGGATTTGTTTATGATGTTATTAACACAGACACAATAACTGTTCATAAAAGAATTGATGATAATTTCAAATTAGCAGCCAGTACTTGTCTAAATTATCTAAAAAAACAATTGTCTGATCTACATAACGAAAAGAACGTGCTGGGGAAAATTTTAGCGGATCATTTAAAGGATATTGGCGGTGGTTCATTGGAATCCTTAATTGCTTTCAATAATGAAAAACTGGTTAGAGAAGTTGTTAGCTTTCCCGTACCCGTTATTGCGGCCA
>Ga0265297_10008060_pt1 | contig 14237 bp, 25 predicted proteins | sample Munlanlwell13791_FD_192502 | JGI IMG/M metagenome (GOLD analysis project Ga0265297, IMG submission 192502) | Leachate microbial communities from a municipal landfill in Southern Ontario, Canada - Leachate well 137-91 | ecosystem: Engineered > Solid waste > Landfill > Unclassified | place... | reverse complement strand
AATCAAGGCTCCTGTAAAGAATGGGGACAGTTTTGAAACCAAATTCAAAACAGAATTTCTCCATTTCCTCAACAGAGCATTTTTTGCCATCAATAATGACATTAAATACAAACAAGTCTATCTCTTTAAGACCATATTTATTCTTCTGGATTGCAGGGCCAGCGATTTCTCCTTGCAATACCAACTCTTTATTGAATTCAGAAAAAATATGTTCAAGATTAAGCTTCTCTGCGATCTTCCAATAGTTGCTATTATCTTTTTTCTTAAGCCAGATATTTCGAGAGCACACACCGAACATCCAAGATGGAAATCCCCACCTTCGAACCTTATGATAGAAAAAGGTAGCAGATTGACCATCAATCTTTTCGGTAACATACCAGAATTTAAAAATGTTTCTAATGAAGATACCAGCACAGGTTTGAATTCTCTCCTCATCGGTTCTGGAAATCCATTTCGGCCAGCCCTTCTCAACAGTAGTAAGTTTAAAATAAACCCACCTAAACCAAGCAAAGCCCATGAAAAACTTAAGAATCTTAGATTTAGATTTTTTATCTTCAATAATCTTTTGCTCTTCGGTAAGCTGAGGATCGTATTTAGAAATCTCTAAAATTTTCGTAAGATCGTCACCTTCTTTATAATCAATAATTTTCATTCGATAATTTCCTCCTTAGTTGACTAAATCCAAAGCCATATTTGTTTTTAATTTTCGTGTTAAGCTGATGCCCCGAAAGATTAAACTGTTTTGCTACGTCATTTCTAAATTGCCCATCTTTCATTATTTTTTCCAGCTTATTAAAATCTATCGGCTTATAGTCTATTTTTCTATTACCCTTAATACCAACACTATTCCTTAAATCCGTAGGCAACATATTAAAAACGGCTTTTATTTTTTCAATGATGGTTGCAGGAGAGCAAGAAAATATTTTTGCAATTTCTTCGTTATTCAACCCTTTTTTAATATATTGTAATAAAAGCTCTTCATCTATATATTTGTAATTTGGATTGCCCTCTTTTAACCATTTTTTTCTTCGTTTATTTTTCTCTTCTTCTGAATGGATGGGTCTCCCTTGATGGAATTCTGAAAGTTTTAATTTTGTTGCGGCTGAATGATGTTTCCCCCTGAAGAAAGACCTTCCTTGATGGAAGAGGGATATTTTTTGTTTTGTTTCTTTTGATAATTTTATCCCCTTCCTTGCCTCTGATAATTTTTGACGTGTTTCTTTTGTGAATATTCTATTCATATTTGCCAACGATATCTTTTGTTTATGTTCTTCGGTCAACGGCACCCCTCTGTGTTGGGCAGCTATTCTCTCATAAAGTTCAGGAGACATTCTCCCACCATCTCCACCTTCGGTCATGTTATAACCAAACTCCTTATTGTTGGATTTATAATAAGATATCCAGTACCTTTCTTTATTATTCATATCTTCGTTTGAAATACAATCATCAATTTTTTCTATTACAAATTTATCATAACCATAGTGATTCATTGCGTCATACAAGTATCTATTGGTTTTCTTTTTAGCTTTTTTGATATGTGCCTCAAAACGTTTAGCTGTCGTAAACTCAGTTTTGCCAATGTAAACTTTTTTATTAACCGTATTTGTAATTTTATAAATAATCATAAGATTCTCCTTATGATTATTACTTCTCGTCTTCATAGTAAATTTCCTGTAAGAACTATCAATAATTTTCTAATATACTTATATTAATTATAAGTCCTTGAGATACAACACCTTTCATCTTTCTGGTTTTTAATCTATCTCCTTTTCCTCCACCCAATAACCCCTTACTTTTATCGCTATCCCATAAATTAGCTAATTTTAAAAGCTTTTCTGTAAGTATACTATCTATCTCAATAAAAATAATAAGATCTCCTATTTTAAATTCTCCTTTTCTTACGACACATTCCCAGCCAAGGACCTGCGCTGTTTCAATTTTGTCTGCCCCCTCAATAGGTCGAATGTCGGTAATCTTTTGAACCGATGCTAATTTTCTCTCACTCATGTTTATCCTCCTCTTTAACGAGATTACATATCCTGTGCTTCACGAATTCCAAAACCGCATGAGCTTCCGTAGACGCCTTTGCAGTACTCTCCATTTTTTTCAGGTTCCATTCCTTAGCCCTATCGTAGGGATTCTGACTGAATCCACCGACACCATCATCGGGATGATAGTCATTCCACATCTTTTCTGCAGCCTGACGTGCAGATTCTTCGCAACAGGCTTTCTGACATTCTGTTGACGCTATAACTGCTTCTCTAATAGCCCAATCCAGCACTTTTCTAGCGCATTCAGCATCTTTCATTTTTATTCTCCAATTTTAAAATACCTTATCATACTTGGGCTTGGTTGTTAAATGCCATTTTAAACAAACTTCACAGAAATATGCCCTATAAGGAAGATTCTCTTTATGCCTATAATTATAAAGTTTGCCATATGCTTCAGCGATCTCTTCTGAGTCATACTTGATTTTATCCCAACACATTTTATGCATCTTCTCGCATAGCTCTTCTTGTTTTTTAGTCATCTTTACCACCAATATTTATAACAGCCTATGAACTTGCGCTTAATTTATTTTTCGCATTCATTATAGCACAAAGTCATGAATAGTCAAGCGTTTTGTAAGATTTTCTATACCATATTTAAACGCCATCCTACTTGCCATTGCATATCTACGATCATAACGATTTTTCCAATATTGTTTACAATCCCACATTTTTAGCTGTTTAAAAATCTCTGAGGCTACTTTAGGCATATGTCTTTTTCTTGCAGCATGAAGAGCCCATAGTTGAGCGGTTAATTCCTCTTTAGGCGGGGAAAGTTTTTTATGTTTAAAACAAGTATGCCCAAGCTCATGAAGCAAAAGCGATCTTTGCCCAACTGCAGACATCCTATGCCAGAATCCTTTATTAATGAATAGACTGTTTTTTCGTCTATCAATCCCAACCTCAAAATTAATCTTACGCTTCTTGAAGACCTTTTGAGCAATTTCCTCAGATATCCATATTATTTCTAATTTTAAGTCTGGCAAGAATTTCTTTATAAATACCTGAATCTGCCGGGTATTCATTTTGCGCACTTAATTTCCTCCAATCCGGGAACTTTAGAGAGCCAAAGACTAACTCTTCTACCCTTATATTTTGCCGAACCGATAAGAATATTCCCCTCCTGCATCATTATCATTTGTCTCTTATAAGAACAGGACGATGTTTTCAACCAAGGGCGTGTTTTAACCCATTGACTTTCTGTATCTGTTTCTGTATCTATTTCCATTTTTATCCCCATTTTTCTTATTCATAGTCACCTTCTGCTACTATTTTATCAAGACTAAAACTATCTATCTGCCCTTTAAACTTTGGTCTAATATAATCATAAATCACTTGTAGATGCTTTAGCCAATGTTTAGGAAAATAATCCTTTACTCTTTTCTCCGCCTCTTCTTTTTTTCCGGGATACCATCTATGAAGATTCCCATAGCCATAGAACCATTCGCTACCCAAAAAACGATCTTTTCCAGAAAAGACATGATATTCCAATCTAGTATATTCATCTCTATAGCCCCAAAGCAATTTTTCTATTGCCTCATGAAATGGTTTGGGAAACTTATTCTTTTTCAAGGCTTGCATTACCAATTTATTAACCTCATGTCCTTCCGGTATCGGATAATCATGTTTAATGTTATTTTCAAAAGCTAATAATAAAGCGTCACATAGCGCCCGTTCCTTTTCATATTCTTCACGTTCTTTATTAATTTCACTCATTTTTATTTTCTCCGTTATATTTGTTTATAATAAAATGCTGGCATTCAGGACAGTAATAATTGCCAGTTGATTTCTCGTTAGGAAAATCCACAACCCATCCTCCATCTCCAGCCAAAGACCTAGGGATATTATCATGACAAAGATTGCAAGTAAGTAGGTTTCTATCTTTAGATGGTGAAAGCTTAGACCATTTCATCGTTAATGTCCTTTATAATATTTTTCGTTCCTTAAGTTTCTCTCGTATTAGCTTTCTCCCCCGAAAAAGCCTTATTCTTACCTGCTCTTCAGAAATATTCTCTATCTCACTTATAATCTTAATGGGTTTATTATCGTAGTAAAAATATTCTATTACGCTCTTATATTTTTTATCAAGATATTTTACTGCTTTTTTTACCTCATCACGAAAAACGTTTATTCTCACTATCTCTGGATTTTTTTGATCAAGAATAATATTCTCGATATATTTATTTTCCTTTTCTTTTCTGTGATACCAATTTCTGCGATGATTTTTGCATACATTTCTGGCTATACTATTTAACCACTGTTTAAAATGTGTACCCCTCTTATATTCGGACAGTTTACTTAATACTAGGCAAAACACTTCTTGGGTCACATCATCTACCACGCTTCTATCTGGATGCATAGACGAAACAATATTATTAATCTCAGAAGAATAATTACGTATTATAACATTAAAACTATTAATATCTCCGTTTAAGACCTTTCTAACGGCTATTTCAACATTTTTAGGAGTATTCTGTTTCAACAACTTCATTTTTGATTATACTACTGAGAGGTCTTTATTTTGTCTTATGACCTGTCTTCTTGGGTATTTTATAAATAGCAGCCTTAATTACATGCCTATCCCCGCAATCCTCACAGGTACAATAAACAGGTGGTTCCTCTTGTTTTAATTCAACATACCCATCTATTCTTTTGCCGTCTTCATCATGTGATCCGTTGGTAGTGTCTACTATGTGTGTCCAAGCGCATTTTTCGCCACATATAGTGCATTCCCATTCTTTGTCGGTAGGTTGAATTGGGTCATAAATATCACAATTAGAATAATGACCATTCTTGCAGAGTATTTGAGCATAACCTTCGAATGACATATTTAGACCTTCCCGATATTATTTTTTATAAAGTTAGTAAAAGTTTCAAAAGAGCTAATTCTCTCTTTATCTGACACCTTAGTTTTCTGTAGCTGTTCATCATAATATTCTATATCATGTTTTAGGCCATCTATTACTTCCTTTTTAAAATCTTCAACACTCATTTCTTCATAGTCAGCTATTGGCTTTTTATAATAATCATCTACTGTCCATTCATTGGAGCAAGTATTTATTTGCTCAATTGCAAACTTAAGAGGATTTACTATTTCTTCGTGTCCATCCAGTTCCATAGCCTGAGCTTTTGCCAAAAGCTTTTCACATGTATTTAACACTTTGGTATATTTTTTCTTCTTTTCAGCCTTCTTTTTTAAATCATCTTTGTAACGTTTTTTTGCTGCAGCTAAGGCTTTTCTATGCTCAGTTGTCCAATATCTTATCGGCTTCTTTTCGGCTGCTGCAAGAGCCCTCTTCGCTCTTGCCAGATTTTCCGTATAATAAGAATCCTCATGATCGTTTTTGAGTTTTGCAAGGATTTCTTCGTTAGAGAGACTCATGTTGTCATCTCTTAACATAACACACATTCCAAATGCTCTAATAACAGATTCGGTTAACCACTTTTCCGTATTGTATTCCATTTTTTCCAGCTGAGCTGTGTATCCAGTAGGCATAATTATTCTCCTTATTTTTCTTTTGTTTCTTTTGTTTCCCAGAACAATTTTAACGCTAATTTGCAACATCTTTCTTGAAATTGGGCTCCTGTATCGTCATGCTTTTCCTTAAGCAAATGTCCCCACTTAGAAATATCGAAGTTTCTCAGTATTCTCTTAGCCATTTTTTCTCTACCATGATCGTCCAATGGCTTAAATTCTATCGCTTTATCTATTCTACCCGGACGAGTTGACATACCATTACCATTAACCACTCCTCCAATGGCAGGATCTATTTTAGTAAGATCGTTAGTGGTTATTATGGTAAAAATACCATCAGAGTTTTCTACTCCATCTATAAGGTTCAGCAAACAATCAAAGCTCAATCCCTTCTCAAGACCACCACAAACAACATTTTTTCTGCCTTCAAATACGCCGTCAATATCTTCTAACAATACTATACAAGGACACCAGCTTTTAGCAGAATTCCAAGCATTATTGAAATCAGAATTAGACATGGTGGTTAGATCGAAACTTATAATAGGCATATTCAGCTCTTGCCCTAACGCCCTAACAAAAGCCGTTTTCCCCGTTCCCGGCGTTCCATACAATAAAAATCCTTTTTTCCAAGGTATTCCCCTATCCTTAAACCAATCTTCGCTTTCTCTCCATCTTACTGCTTCCTGAACTGTTTCTAATATATCAGGCGTTAAAGACATATCATTAATGGCACTGTCTTTTTTAGGCTGTCCCAATTGATCCCTAGTCCATTTTAAGGGAAAAGAATTATATTTGTCTATGCCATTGCTAGTTTCTGCTACTTCCAGCTTACTTTCTGCAACAGAATCACCTTTTGGCTGTCTACTGTTTCCATCAGACGATTTAGATCCCAAAGTTCCGTACATTCTTCTAATAAAGAATCTATCACATTCTTTGTAATGTTTATTAGAACGCTCGTTATTATATTTATCCAAGGCTTCAACTAATAATTCGTGAGCGTCATAAGTTCCCCTTAAAAATGTTAGGTTACGCCCTTCTTCAGAAACAATTAGTGGCCTACGATTTCTCCACCATATTGTAGGAAGTTTAGATGGCGACTCGAAACCCACAAGCTCGTTTTTCTGTCTTGGCCTAACATATTCAGATCGCACAAAAAACCATTTTTCATCAAATGGTGATTTTTTAAATTCATTAACTAACAATCTCTGTATTACCTCTGCATTGCCCGGAAGATACATTTTAACAAAGGCGAGTCCCCATATTTTGCTCCAGTAGAGTTTAATTTGATCCCATAGTGCGGTTATCAATGCAAATAAACCTGCACTACCGAATATTGTTGTAGAAGTTATTGCTCCACCTGTCATATTGATCTCTCGAAGATAAGGGGCATTGGAATTTCCAATGCCCCTTAAATATTTACGGTCTGACGTTAAAACTCAACATTCTACCCTTACGATCTTCTATATCCTGAAGAAGAATGCTGGTTCTTTGAATCTTCTTACTCTCTGATGCCGCAACACCGTTTTTCCTGAGTGATTCAGATAACTCAAGGGCTTCCTTTGATGTCAGAGTGTATGTGTCTCTTTCAATCAAGTCAGCGTCAGTAAGAGATTTTACAACCTGTCTCTTTGACATGCTCTTATTCAAGAGCACAACTGCAGCTATTACAAGCGCTACAAATATTAACACAATAATTGGTGCTAATTCGCCCATGATGAGCTCCTTTCTTACTTACCTGCAGGAGTAACCTTAACAGGTACAACTGATGCGTCCGTTTTTAACTGCTGAGCAAACACACCGGACATAATGGATGATAGACCATTTTCTCCACCACCGGAGATAACGGTAGAGGGCACTTCGCCCTTCCATGCTTTTGCAAGAGTTTCAATAGCCATCTTGCCCAATTCCAACTTAACAAGGTTATCTACACCGCCAAGAACCTTGATTTGCTGGTCATAAGCAGAGGCCTTACCTTTAGCTTCAAAGGTTGCTGAATCAGCTTTATTGCTAGCCACTTGAATACCAATAGCTGATTCCTGAATTTCCTTCTGAAGGTCTGCCAATGCTTTAGCCTTTTCCTGATTTGCCCTTTCAGTTTCAGCCAATTGCATCTGCTTATACTGTTCTATCTCCTGTAAAGCAATCTGCTTTTTAGTCTGAGTATCCAAGAGCTGTTTGCCTTCTGGAGTCTTATCCAATCCGATATCAGCAAGATAAAGAGCTTCAACTCCAACCTTATCCTTCTCCATTTCAGCCTTGAATTTTAGATATGCGTCTTTTTCAACTTCGCTTCTTGTCGTAACGAATTGAATTGCATTTTGATCCTGAGCTGAGTTACGAAGGATAGCTCTAATAGAGGGAAGGATTGCCCTTGTCTCTAATGCTTCAAATTCTTCACCGTCTAACTTGGCATCTGGATTTCCGAACCTTGCAACTACGAAGGGTGCATTTTCAGCAGTTATTATAACCGTAACTCTTGTATCGATAGGAAAACTAAACGAATCCTTGGTCCTCACCGATATGCTATTATCATGCTGAGAAATCTTGCTAGGCCCCTTAGTAGCCTCTCCAGAGAACGTTCCGATGTAAGAATAAACCCTCTTAATCGTTTTAACTGTTATGGGCTCATATGCCTGAGGGTGAAGATAGTATTTATTAGGAAGCAATGCTGTGTCCCAAATCCCCCTATAACCCTTTGGAACAAGTTGAACATCGCTAGGAAGGTTATTGGTACCATGAGAGATAACATGCACTACGTTAGAAGCTGTCAAACCTGCATTAGCCTTAATAACCGCCACTTCTCCGATTTTAACGTTCAAACATGGCATAGGAGTAATCGTAAACAACTTTGGATTGAAACGATACTGAGCAGGAGGCAACACCGTGATCTGAGGGCCACGATAACCTTCCTTCATAAACTTGTCACCATCGACCATATCCTTGGGATTTGCCCATTCTGGAGCATAAATTTCTCCAGCTGGAAGATCTTTTCCATCCTTTGCAAGAACGACACCTACCATATCGGCAGCTATGTCAACATTCTTAACAGCCTCAATATCATAATTCCAAGGCCAGTAACCGAAATTCCATCCCGGTGTCAAAACTCCAGCCTGTGTGCCTCTCTCTCCATTAGCAGCAATGATGTGCCCATCTTTAAGATCAGCACCAAATTTCTTTGTAACCAATCCTGCTTCATCTGTTTTCACATACAGAGTAGATGAAACGATTACAAAGACAAGCCCCAACAGAGCCGTTCCAACAAAAATCACTCCCCTGAGTGCCCTCATTGGAATTACATCTTTACCAAGAACTGCTATCGCAAACCCTATTACTGCAATTAATACACCAAATATAAACGTAAACATATCAACTTCCTTTCTTACTTTGTTTTACTATATTTTAGCTATTGGCTGATCGGGCCACACAAAATAATCTTTCTCCTGTTTTTCTCCCATACTTTTAAATCAAGTTCCATTAACTATAGCTCATTCTTTTCAGAAATCAAGAGAAATCTTTTACCAGCTTCTATGAAGTTCCTCTGCCGATTCTATACCATCATATCCACTTATTTCCCAAGGAATTCCATCTGGTATGTTAGCAATTCTTAACTTTGCATGAGTACCATTAGCTTCTTTCCCTAACTTTTCGACCACCTCAACTAAATCTGGATGACTTCGAGTTTCAGGGGCATATTCGTTTTTAAGAAGAAAGACTTTGCCATCTTTATATAATACATCTGGAATAGTACTAGTAAATCCATATCCACCTATCTTATTCCACTGATCATGGGGGTTGTCTTTCATGTTAGAACTACCGCAATATTTTTTAACGGTATCTATTTCAATAATATCTGATTTCATTTTTATCAGTTCTAGCATTGCTTTTGCAGATAAACTAAAACCACCATAGCAGGCATTTAAAACCGCTTTCATTATTTATTCCTCCCAGATACGCATCTTTTAAACCACTGTTTTGTTTTCTTCAGTCTTCTACAAGCAAGAATATAGTTAACCATCGCTTGAACCATTGCTTTGGGAATTTCTATTTCGCCAACTTTAACGGCGTCCTTGTATCTAGATCTATCGGAAGTAAAACAATTAAACATGTCATCTCCCTCATTAAAAGTTATCTTTTTAGATGGAAGATAAACCTCTATTATTTCCCGATAATACCCATGAACTTTTTCCATCATGCTATTGCAAATTTTTATAGAATAAATTTCAGCTTTCACTTTAGCAAGCTCCTTTTGAGTTCTTTGATTATGACCATTGAAGCATCATCTGGATGTATAATCCTTATAGTAATATTATTCTTTTTATAATATTCCTTAGCAGATTTATATTCACCAGTATATTTCGTTCTCTGTATTCTTAGGCAATCTCTTAACAGCGGATCATTTCCTTTCCACAAACCAAATTCGTTTCTAATGATTGTACCAAGGTTATGATGATAATTAACCAGATCTTCGTCTTCACTATTTCTAATCTGATTTTTTCTTTCAGCCGTGAGTACATTAATGAGATTTTTTACGACTTTTTTTACGCTAGTTGGTTTCTTTTTCATTTTTTTTCTTCCGATTCTATAATTTCAAACGCATTAGCTGTAACCTTAAACGGCAACCTTTCTTTTTCTTCCAGCCATCTTTTGGTATACTTCTTTGGGAACAACTTGGGAAACTTATCGTGATATTTTGGAGTGACAATATGCTCAGAATCCAAAACAAACTTCTCATCTTTTCTTAGCTCTTCGTAGCTTAATTCGTCCCAGTTACAAACATAACAAACCATTTTGGCATCCATCGTCATTATGTTGTCATTAATTTCTACATTAACGTCCTCCAATAATTCCTCAGAAGCAGGATAAAATGACGGTTTATGATTATACAGACTAACCCTAGTAGTACCTTCTCTATTCTTTATCAAACCATACTTAGCTTTTTTACTGATCGTCATATCTTTTCTCCTTATAATAATACTGCGCCTTTGTAACACCAATCAAAAGAAATCGTACCATCTGGATAAAAAATGATTTGTCTCATATGCTCTGTATCATTATTCGTGGTAAGGCAGGTGGAAAGACAAATGTTCTGACCGCAAAAATCATAAACAGTAGCGCCATGAGCAAGATTTAAAATAGGAGATGCATTTTTATAGATAAAATATCTAATTTCGGGCCATTCTGTATCTAATGTATGTTCCTTAATCCACATTACCGTTTTTCCATCATAATGAAGATTTTGTTGATCTATTTGTTTCTCTGTTGTGACCGGAGCTTCTATAGGCCTAATGGTCAATTGTTTGATTTTGTTTTCTTTGCAATAATCCGCCAGCTTAACAACTTTCTCAGGCGAATCAATATACCCCTTAAGCAACATAACCGACAGTCTAACCGTATAACCTATTTTATGAAGTTTATCCACTAGCTCTTTTATGTCTGGATAGTCTTTACCGTATATCTCCTGATTTTTTTCTCTTTTATAATGTACCGTAGAAAGACATATGGTGGTTAGACCAGCATTATACCATATAGTAGGCCAATCATTTTCTCCCAATGTCAATCCTCCCTCGACATATCCACTACAATTATAATTAGGGTCGTTTAATTTGATCCCGTTGGTTTGTAATTCAATGAATGGAAACTCATAATAACTTTCTGTTAGTCGATGAATATATTGCAATATCAATTGGGGATGTAAAGTAGGTTCTCCCTTGCCAGTTAAAAGAACAGTAGTTGCTCCTGCCTTTTCTGCTAACTTACAAGCGATGATAAAGTTTCTCCAATTAACGTCTTTAACGTTCTCCATTTTTCCGGTAACTTTAGCTATACAATATGGACATTGAGAATTGCAGCTATTATTCCCAACCACAACTGACATTGTTTGAATCTTCATATTAACTCCTAACTAAATATAACTATAGGATAAAAAAGTTAAAATTCAAGAAGAAAAAGAAATTATTTTAGGTTCATTGCCTGACGCTTCAACTCATATATTTCAGCCAGACTTGCTTCAATTTCTAATAATTTTCTCTGAGAAGAAATTAGCATATCATCTCGCAACTTTTTATTGAGCCAACCTTCATTGTATCCATCAAGGGTTTTATCGATATGCTCTTGAAACTCCTTTTTAGCAGTCAAAAGTAATTCTTCTGCTTGTCCTAATTTTTTAAGACATTCTTCAGGCGACTTCTGACTCATCGGGAAGACCTCTTAATAACGGGCATTTTGTCTGTTTGTTTTGCTGATCATCTACCTTTTTCAGACCCTTATTCCATTCCATCATAGTAAGTCTTTTGCAACTTACAACTTCATTATATTGAGGATTAAGAATATCTAACTGAATTATGGCATCCAAACAGGGTGCCGAATAATTACATGGATAAGTAACCTTTAACTTTGGTTTCAACATACCATAATTATACAAACAATTGTTAATTATGACACCACTTTATCTATCAGACCGTATTCTTTTGCTTCTTCTGCAGACATGTAGTAATCTCTATCCATATCTTTTTCGAGAGAGTCCTTCTTCTGGCCAGTATGTTTAATCATGATATCCGTGATCTTATCTTTTAACCTAAGAATCTCTTGGGCCTGAATATGAATATCAGAAGCCTGTCCATGCGCTCCTCCCAATGGCTGATGAATCATTATACGAGCATTTGGAAGTGCATGCCTTTTGCCCTTAGATCCACAAGTCAATAAAATCGCACCCATACTTGCAGCCTGTCCAATGCAATAAGTAGCTACCTTACATTTCATGAACTGGATAGTATCATATATTGCTAATCCTGCCGTGACAGAACCACCCGGAGAATTAATATACATGCTTATATCTTTGTCTGCGTCTTCTGATTGCAAAAACAAAAGCTGAGCAACAATTAAATTACTTACGTCATCTGTTATTTCTTCTCCAAGAAAAATAATCCTTTCCCTAAGCAGTCTTGAATAAATGTCATAAGATCTTTCGCCATGTCCCGACTGTTCAACTACCATTGGAATTAGCATATCATTCTCCTTGAGTTATTCTACAGTACATTGTTTCATAAACGAAATCATAAGCGGCTTAGAGATCTTACACTTATTAAAGGCATCAAGGATATCATCTGTAGTGTTCAAAACATTACCTTCGCAATCTCTAGAGACATATTCTTCTCTGCAATCGTTTTCTCTTCTGCCCTTACTCAATTCGTTAAGACAACCCCATGGTGTGCCCAGTTCATTCTGATCAGGAATTTGAGTATGATAAGAAGACCTTGATGTTTCTAAATCCTTGGGCCGATGCAAATCAGTATCATGATACAATTCCTTAGGCTTCTTTGAACCACCACCTTTAAAATAGTCTTTAACCATTTGTAACTCAATAGGCGTGAGTTCTACTACATAGTTTTTTGTGCTAGGTGATTTTCCAAATATTCTCATATATTCCCCTCTGGATTTTTCCATCCATCCTGTTTTCTTATTTCTATTATTTGCGCCATAGTTAACTCTTTAGGGTTCCAGCCCTGATCCGTTGCATAGTTCAAAGCAAATTCAAGTCTTTTTTGCTGAAACGAATCAATACCCCTATTCTCCATTCCCTTTTTGTCGTTATCCTCAAGAATCTGCATAATCTCCCCGACATGATTTTTAATTATATTTTCACCCCATCTATGCCCTATCTCAAGAGATTCGCTAAATGTTTCAAGCGCACATTTACGATGCTTTTTGCCAAGCTTTGAAGAATAAAATCTTATAAGACCATTGATTTCTGATGGTGTATAATTCTTTGAATAGAGAGCAGCATAATCGGAAAGTAGCCCTTTCTTATTATCTTTCATAGCAAATAGAGCCGCTATTTTCTCAAAAGATTCCTTTGATACGGCAGGGAAAAGATTAGCAAGTGTTTGTATTACTGGCTTCAGCAAGTTATTGTCATTAAGTATCTTAGCAAGCTTTAACGAATTATCAGTCTTTTTCATAATTTCTCCTTTTAGTTTAGTATAGATAAATCATTATTTTTTTCAAGCTTTATTTGTATAATATTTTCACGAACAAAATATGGAGGACCTATGAGCAGTAAAGTTGTTTTAGAATACATTTTGTTTTTCTTTCTATCATTATATTCAACTCAGCAATCTTTAAATGCATATTATTCCCTAGTAGTTTATAGACCTTCTGAGATCATTAGCACCATAAATACTTCCATTCAACGACCATTTAAAGAAGAATTTTCTAGTAACCTGCCTGTTGATAAGAAAAATAGAAGGGAGATGACCGCATCTTCTAATATAATAATGGCATGGCGCAGCAATGATGGTAAACAAATTAAGCATCATTCTCTGTCCCAAAATGAGTTTAATCAACTCAGGGAAATTGCGACCCAACTTTCCCCAGAGGAAACCAATCTTCTGCTTAAAGAGTTCAAGGAAATGCCTACTGAATATTTTATATTTGTTCTTCATAATCCACAACAAAAAGAACGCTTAATCAGACTCACTAAGTTCTCCTCAAAAGAAAAGATTGCAAAAATCAATTCTTTGTAAAAATCGGATAGTCTTTAGCTATTTTTATTCTGCCCTTCATTAACCAAACCTCATAACAACTTCGACAACTGGGAGATATTTCATTCCATCTTTCAGTTCTATGAATCTTTTCTTCATACAGATCTTCAATACTGTCTGAAACGTTGCCAATCGGCCAGATACCAAAAGGACAATGAGTTACTGTTCCATCTT
>Ga0265297_10008059_pt1 | contig 14241 bp, 16 predicted proteins | sample Munlanlwell13791_FD_192502 | JGI IMG/M metagenome (GOLD analysis project Ga0265297, IMG submission 192502) | Leachate microbial communities from a municipal landfill in Southern Ontario, Canada - Leachate well 137-91 | ecosystem: Engineered > Solid waste > Landfill > Unclassified | place... | reverse complement strand
TAAAACCCAGGCTTTGTGTTTTTCGTTCGAACCAACATATTTATGCTCAACTAATTGATGACATGACTGGAAAGACTATTTTGGCTGTTAATGATTCTATTACTAAAGGAAAAGAGAAAAAAGTTGATTCTTCGAAGAGGGTAGGAACTGAAATTGCTAAATTAGCCATTGAAAAGAAAATAACAGAAGTAGTTTTCGATCGTGGAGGTAACAAATATCATGGCAGAGTAAAGTCCTTAGCCGAGGGCGCAAGAGAAGGCGGATTAAAATTCTAATTACATTATGAAAAGAGAAAGAAATACAAAATTTGATAAGAAAAATGAAGTAAAGGATGAATTTGAATCTAAGCTTTTAGATTTGGCTCGTGTAACTAAGGTTACTGGTGGAGGAAAGACAATGAGATTTAGAGCTGTTATTGTTGCTGGGAATAAGATGGGAAAGGTTGGAGTTGGAGCAGCCAAAGGTTTGGATGTTTCTCAAGCAATTGAAAAAGCAACTCGAGTTGCAAAAAAGAATTTAAAAGACATTCCTATGTCTAATGGTACAATTCCTTTTGAAGTAGAGGCTAAACTTGGACCATCAAAAGTAATTTTGAAACCTCAGAAGAAAGGCAAGGGTTTAGTAGCTGGAGGAACAGTTAGAATTATTTGTTCTTTAGCTGGAATTCAAGATATTTCTTCAAAGACATTAACTAGAACAAGAAATAAGTTAAATAATGCAAGAGCCACGATGCTAGCCTTGTCTAAATTAACGAAGAAATAATATGCAATTACACGAATTAAAAAAGAATACAACTTCTAAGAATAAAAAAAGGGTTGGTCGCGGAGGCAAAAAAGGAACATATTGTGGTGGCGGAGGAAAAGGACAAAAGGGAAGATCTGGTGCCAAATTTAAACCAATTATCCGTGGTTGGATTAAAAGATATCCTAAGTTAAGAGGGTATAATTTTAATACTCAATCAGATGTTTCATCAATCAATTTAGATGTTTTGGAAAAGACATTTGAAAATAATGCAGTTGTTAATTTAGATGTTTTAGTGGCCACAAGAATGATTAGAAATATTGATGGAAAGCTTCCGGTTGTTAAAATTTTAGGAACTGGAGAAATTAAAAAAGCTTTAACCATTGAAGGTTGTTTAGTTTCAAAAACTGCTAAGGAAAAGATAGAAAAAGCAGGTGGAACAGTTAAAGTTGTGACAGTGAAAGAAATTGCTAAAAAGGGAATTTCTAAGGCAAAAACTAAAAAGTAAAAACTATGTTTAAAAAAATTACAGAAATTTTTAGGGCAAAAGACTTAAGATACAAGATACTTTTTGTCTTAGGAGTTTTTGCTATTTTTAGATTAATGGCTAATATTCCAGTGCCAGGAGTTGATGTTGTTAGGATTCAACAATTTTTTGCTGGTAATCAATTTTTTGGAATGATGAACTTATTTACTGGAGGAGCATTAGATAAGGTTTCGATAGTGATGCTTGGGCTTGGACCTTACATTACTGCGGTTATTATTTTCCAACTTTTAACAATGATCTTTCCTCAGATTGAAAAGTTATATAAAGAAGAAGGAGAAGCGGGAAGACAGAAATTTAATCAGTTTTGTAGAATTGCTGGAGTTCCTTTAGCGATGGTTCAAGGTTATGCGATGATTTTCTATTTAAAATCTCAAGGAGTAATTGGTGCACTTGATCCAATAACCATTATTGCTGCCGTATTGGTGATTACTGCTGGTTCAACTATAATGATGTGGTTAGGAGAATTAATTTCTGAAAAAGGAATTGGAAATGGAGTTTCTTTGATGATTTTTGCTGGTATCGTTGCTGATTTCCCAAATAATATTCAGAAAATGTTTTTGACTTTTGAGCAAAGCCAGATTTTCTCATATGTTTTATTTTTACTCTTATCAGTAGTAATTATTGCTGGAGTAGTTTTGATTAATGAAGGAAGAAGAAATATTCCTGTTTCTTATGCCAAAAGAGTAAGAGGAAATAAGATGTATGGTGGTGCTTCAACTTATTTACCTTTGAATATTAATCCCGCTGGAGTTATTCCCGTAATCTTTGCTATTTCCATTTTAATGATTCCATCAATGTTGGCGTCGTTTCTTAAATGGAGTTTTATAACTGATGCTTTAGGTAATCCTTGGATTTACGGAATAATCTATTTTATACTAGTATTTGTTTTTACATTTTTCTACACTGCAGTTACATTTGATCCAAAGAGTATTTCAACTAATTTACAAAAGATGGGAGGTTTTATTCCTGGAATTAGACCAGGAGAAAATACTGCTCAGTTTTTACAGTCAATTTTATCAAGAGTTTTAGTTGTTGGTGCAACTAGTTTGGGATTGATTGCTGTTATGCCTTCAATCGTTCAGGGCGCAACCGGAATTCAACAATTTAGTTTTATGATTGGAGGAACAGCTTTGATAATTATCGTATCAGTAGCATTAGATACAATGAAGCAAATCAATTCTCAATTAGAAATGAGAGAATATGATTCGTAATGGATTTGGGAAATAGAAGATTGGGGATAACCCGGTCTTCTATTTTTTTGTTTTGTATTTTATAATAAATCGTAAGCATAAAAGAAAAAATATGGAAAAGTCTCCTTTGATTTTAATATTGTTAGGTAAGTCCGGTGCTGGTAAGGGAACTCAAGTTAACTTATTAAAAGAAAAGCTTAGTTTGGATTATATCGGTAGTGGAGAGCTGTTAAGGGAAAGAAAAAAGAAAAGAGATTTTACTGGTAAGAAAATATCTGAAGTTATTGATAATGGAGGGATAGTTTTAACTCCTGTTATTTTTAAGCTTTGGATGGATAGATTCGAAGAGTTTAAAACTAAAAATGAATTTAATGGTTTTGTTTTTGATGGTTCTCCAAGAAAAATTAAAGAGGCCTATCTTTTAGAAGAAGCTTTAGATTGGTTTGAATGGATTGGAAGAACTAAGATATTTTTAATTGATGTTTCTGATGAAGAAGCTATTGCAAGAATAACCAAAAGAAAAGTTTGTCCTAAGTGCGGACATATTGTTTTGTTTTCTAAAAATGATCCAGATGTTGAAGTTTGTGAAAAGTGTGGAGAGGGTTTAATAAAAAGACCAGAAGATACTGTTGAATCAACTAAAAAAAGATTAGAATGGTTTCAGACAGAAGTCGGTCCAGTTGTTGAATATTATGAAAAATTGAATAGGTTAATAAGAATTAATGGAGAACAGTCTGTTGAAGGTGTTTTTAATGATATTATGAAAGAGATTGAAAAAGATGATAACAATTAAAACAAAAGAAGAGATCGAAGTAATGGCTAAAGGGGCTAAGATATTAAAATCAATTGTTGATCAATTGGGTAGTCGTGTTGTAGCTGGAGTTTCTGGGATAGAAATGGAAAAGATGGCTGAAAAAATGATCAAAGCAAATGGTGGAGAATTTAGTTTTAAGGGGCAAGGCGGATTTCCGTCTTGTCTTTGTTTTTCTATTAATGAAGAAATAGTTCATGGGATTCCTGATAAGAGAGTTTTAAAGAATGGAGATATTGTTACATTAGATTTGGGAATATTCTTTCCTTTAAGTAAATTTGTAATAGACATTGATGAAAGTAAATATCCTAATTTGAAAAAAGGATTTCATACCGATATGGCTAGAACATACATAGTTGGCAAGGCTGATCCAGAGGTTCAAAGACTCGTTAAAGCCACTAAAAAGGCTTTAAAGAGGGGTATTTCCAAGGTTAAGGTAGGAAACACATTTGGGGAAATAGGCGAGGCTATATGCAAATTTGGCGAGCAGCAGGGATTCAGTGCAGTTAGGAATCTATGTGGACATGGGATAGGAGCTGAATTGCATGAAGATCCCGATGTTTTGAATTATGGCAGAAAAAATTGGGGAGATGTTATGGAAGAGGGAATGGTATTTTGTATTGAACCGATGCTTTCAATAGGAAGTTACGAAATCAAACAAAGGGGAATGGCTTTTATTACAAAAGATAGTTCTCTAACGGCTCACTTTGAAGACATGGTAGTTGTTACTAAAGGTGGAGTAAGAGTATTGACAGATTAGTAAAATACTTTATAATAAATACAGAGAGGTTCGAATAAAGAGCAAATCATTTACTTTTTATCCGGATCTTTTAAAATTTGGTTCGGCTAATTGGTTGTAGATTTCTACAAGCGGTTTGTGTTATTTGGAGGAAAGTAAATGGCAAAAGTGAAAAATAATGAACCGTATAGGAATAAAGAAGTCCTTTTTAAGGGAACAAGGTTTGAGGATTCAGAGGAGCAAAAAATTGTTGTTCCAAGATTTCTCGTTGAACACAAAATTTATCAGGAGCAAGCAGCGGAAGCGAGTATGGCAGTAGAAGAACTTCTTCGGAGGTTTAGTGGGCCCCAGGCTAGATAAAGCTAAGGGGTTCTTTTTTTGTACAAAATAAATTAAAATGGTAATATACTTATATGAATAAAAAAGAATCAGAATTAAGATACGATTTATTAAATGACGATTGGGTTATTATTTCTCCCACTCGTGCCAATAGATTAAAAAAGAGAGCAATTATAGGTTGTCCTTTTTGCAATATCGAATCACAAGAAAAAGCTATTTTAGTTTATTCAAATGGAATAAAGAAAAATAGTAAGGATTTAAAAGATTGGACAACGGTTGTTATTCCTAATAAATATCCTATTCTTGTTTCTACTCAAAAATACAAAGAAGAAAAAGAAGGCAAAATTTATTCTAAAATTAAATCTGGCGGGTTTCATGAATTAGTAATAACCAGAGATCATGAAAAAAGTTTAGCACTTTTGTCTCTGGAAAAAATTAAAGAAGTTTTAACTTGTTATCAAGAAAGAATTATTGAATTTAAGAATTATGATTTCGTTAACAATGTTGTTATTTTTCATAATAATGGAAAAGAAGCAGGGGCTAGCCAAGCACATCCACATTCTCAGATTTTAACCGTTCCTTTAGTTGATAAAGAATTCAAGATTATATTAGATAATCATAGTAAATATTTTGAAGAAAATAGTGAATGTCTTAGGTGCAAGATCAATAAGGAAGAAATAAAGTTTAAAAAAAGAATTGTTTTTGAAAACAAAGACTTTATTGCTTATGTTCCTTTTGCTCCGAAGTTCATGTATCAAACAATAATTACTCCTAAAAAACATTCTTCAAGATTTGAAGAAATAACTGAAAAAGAAAAAGAAGGTTTAGCAGAAATGTTCAAGCAAGTTCTTTTGAAATTCTATAAAGGATTAAATAATCCTCCTTACAATTTCTATTTGCATACTGCTCCATTAGATAAAGAATATTCATATTTTCATTGGTACATTTCTCTTTTCCCAAGAAGATATCCTTTGGCTGGTTTTGAAATGGGAGCGCAGATGGAAGTATTGTCGGACAATCCTGAAGATCAAGCCTTGTTTCTAAGAAAACAAAAATAAACTTAAACAATATGAAACCATTAATTATTGCTAACTGGAAATGTAATCCTAAAAGCTTAAAAGAGGCAAAAGAATTGCTAGAAAAAGTTATGGGAGGAATTGAAAATGAAGAGGTGGTAATTTGTCCTCCTTCTATTTTTCTCTCTTCTTTAATTAATAATAGTATCTCTTTTGGAGCGCAGAATTGTTTTGATAAAGAAGGAGCTTTTACAGGAGAGAATTCTATTTCTATGCTCGAAGATTTAGGAGCTAAGTATGTTATTCTTGGTCACTCTGAAAGAAGAAATATTTTCAAAGAAACCAATGAAGAAATTAATTCTAAATTAATTAGAGTTTTAGAATCTAAAATGACCCCAATTCTTTGTATTGGTGAAAAGAGGGAAGAGAGGGAAGAAGGAAAAACATTTGAAATATTAGGGGAGCAATTAAATATTTGTTTAAATAATATTTCAAATCCCGAAAGAATTATTTTAGCTTATGAGCCTGTCTGGGCAATTGGAACAGGCAAGTTTGCTGAAGTAAAAGACATTAAAGAGGTGAGGGCCTTTATTCAAGAATTTTTAACCAAGAAATTTAACCAAGAAGTTGCTAATAATATCAAGATTATTTATGGTGGGAGTGTTGATTCAAATAATGTCCATTCATATATTGTGGAAGCGCAAATGGATGGAGTCTTGGTTGGCGGAGCCTCTCTCAAGGCAGATGAATTTTTAAAGTTAATGCAATCTGTTTAATTGTAATATCTATTTATATGTATTATTGTAATAAAATAAATACAAAATCTTCTCTCTCTCTCTTATAGAGTAGCTTTTACTTTAATCGAACTATTAGTGGTTATTGCTATTATTGGAATTCTTTCCGGTCTTATTGTTGTTTCTATGAACGGAGTAACTGCTTCAGCTAATGATGCCAGAAGAAAAGCTGATATCAGTACCATTAGCAAAGCCTTGATGGTTTATGGAACTGTAAATGGAATGGTGTATCCAATCCAACCTACTCAATGCGATATTGCTCCTGCAGGAGTTACTAATAGGTGTGCTAATTTTGATAAACTTTCTGATCTTCTTCCTGTTCTTCCAGTTGATCCTAACGGAACATATTACAAATATTTCTCTAATAGTGCCGGTTCTACTTTTACTGTTTCTGCTGTTTTGTCTAATGAACAATTTGCTGTGGGTCCAGTACAACAATGTCCCGTTAACTGGATTGATTCTGGCCATGGTTTTTGTGTAATGCAATATGAAGCTAGAGCAGGAGCTATTTCTACTGGTACGGGTCTTCCTTCAGGATGTAGTACTTCTCAAGCTCGTGATGCTTGCGTTGCGTTAGGGTCTGGATATCATTTAATTACTAATGCTGAATGGACAATATTAGCAAGAGATATTGAAAGTGTGAACAGTAATTGGACTGGAGGAGCAGTTGGCTCAGGTATTATCAAAAGAGGAAATGTGGGAATTACCGATGCAGGAAGCTATGATGGTTCACTTCCAGAAACTGGATCGAGCCCTTTGTCCACTTTGTATTTATCTAATGGGCAAGCTATTTATCATTTATCTGGTAATCTTGCAGAATATACTAGCGATGTTTGTTCAGTAGGATCTGGACAAGGTTTATGGTACGGGCCAAATGGTACTGCTCGCGAATGGAACGATTCTAATCTTTCTGATTATGAAAAAAATGTAGCTGGGCCAATAAAAAATTATACTTCTGCTAATGGGGCCGGTATGTTTTATGGTTGTGGTGCCAATGGTTATGTTTTGACTCGTGGAGGAGGAAGGTATTGGGGTAATACTGGTACAGGCGCGGGAGTTTTTTCTTTATTTATGGTTTTTAGTTGGGATTGTGGAACTGGTGCTACTATTGGATATAGATGTGCTAGATAATATTTTAGTAATGTAAAGATAATTATGTATGCTAAGTCTAAAAAGCAAATACGAAAATTTTTATCATAAGCCAGCCTTCACCTTAATCGAATTATTGGTAGTAATTGCTATTATCGGAATTCTTTCTGGCTTAATTGTTGTTTCTATGAACGGATCAATTAATTCAGCTAATGATGCTAAAAGAAAAGCCAATATTGATGCGATTAGAAAGGCTTTGATTGTTTATGGTACGTTGAATAGGGGAGTGTATCCAACTGGAATACCAGAAGCCGCTGGTTGTAATATTAGTTCAAATGGAGCTACTACTAATCGATGTGTAAATTTAGCTTCTGCTCTTTTAGAGTTGCTTCCTGTTCTTCCTATCGATCCAATTAGTGGAAGATATTATACTTATATTTCTACAGGATCTGATTTTACTATTTCTTCTACGTTATCTTCAGGTAGATCGTATGGTTATAATTCTACAAGTGGATCATATTCTTCAATATTTGCTAGATCTTCAGTGCATAGTTCGACAAATCCAATAGTTTACTGTACTAATGTGGATGACTTAGCTAATGGTGCTTTATTAGGTAGTGTTTGTAATTTTTCAAATGCTTGGTATGGTCAAACAACAATAAATTTGGCTCATGGATTTAGTCTTGGAACTTATGATATATATTTAAGAGCAAGAACTACAGGTGCTACTAATTATCTTCCAGCTGGAATATATGATTACACTACAACTGCTTATTATTCCTTATCTTCGATGACTGGATTAACTTCCACGTATCAAGTTAAAAAAATTGGAAGTTTTACTTTGACTGAAGCTATTAAAAATAACAATATTTGTATTTATTTTAATGCTGGTCCAGCTGGTACAAATTACTATATTGATTATATAGAATTTAGGCTAGTGATATAAAAATGTAGCAATAATAAAACCGCCTAAAGCGGAAAAGTTTTGTGATATTCGGAAGATATTATCTTCCATAAAATAAAGGGGTTATCTTTATAGGGGTTTTGTTTTTTCGTTTTCACGAATCATTCTTATGAACTCAAATAGGGAAATAAAAATCACCTCCTTTGGTGTACTAAACTTATTATACCCATTATTTGATTTTTTGCAAGATGTTCATAGGGAAGCAAGATATATAAATCGTGCTTCCCATTCGATACCGTACAGAGTGCTTGCAAAGGTCGGCCTTTTTGGATCAGGTACAATCATCGGACGACGGTTGCTGAGATCGGTGACGAGGCACCATATCCGGGAGATGGAGACATATTTATTCCTCCTTTTTTTGTTGTGTACATGTTCTGACCGTTTTTTATTCCGGCATGGGTCACATCGCCGGTGAGCAAATTTCGAAATGGATGTCAAACGCTCAGCAAACGAGTGCAACACATATCGTCATGGTTACTCCCTCCTTGTACATTTGTACTAAGTCTAGTGTATCATTAATTTTAAAATATGCAATTATATTGTGCGACATATATACTAGAACATATTTTAGAGGGAATAGGTAATACTAATTTTTCATGTCTTTTCCGCTATGAAATTGTCGGTGCACATCTCTTAATCTTTTATTAGTCACATGAGTATATATCTGAGTAGTAGCAATATTTTTGTGTCCTAGAAATTCTTGAATGGTTCTTAAATCAACTCCTTGTTCGAGCAAATCTGTAGCGTAGCTGTGCCTTAAAGTATGTGGAGTGGTAAAGAAAGGTATATTGGCTAAGGTGGCATACTTCTTAACAGTTCTTTCAATGGAACGAGGCGTTAAACGGCCTTCTGAGCTATTTCTTGACCGATAATGAACAAAGAGTGCTTTATCATCATCATCGCGCGTTTTAAGGTATTTTTTGACCCAATCGAGGGCTCGTTCAGAGAAGTAAACAGTACGTGGATGCTTGCCTTTTCCTATAATTCCAAGTTCAAGATCTTTTTTATCAGTTAGAGCTTTGAACTGCTCTTTATTCAAAGCTACTAATTCAGCAATTCTTAGTCCAGTTGAAAAGAGTGATTCTAGAATCGCACGATCACGCAAGCCATCATCGGTTTCGGTATTAGGAGCAAGTAATAATTTTTCTATCTGATCGAGAGTTAAAAACTTCACAGTTTTTTCTTTTTTAGCATCCTTAGGTAATTGTATTTTATCAGCCGGTAAAGAGATGATATCTTTATCAGTGAAGAAGCTTAAAAGCGATCGTAGGGCGATTAAATAATAGTTTTGAGTTAACTTAGACAAAGGCTTATCTCTATTTGGATCTTTAAATCTAGCTAAGAATAATCGGTAGTTCCAAATTTCTTCAGGAGTTAAATCGTGTGGCAACATATTTTCTTTATTGGCTGCTCTTAACCAATCAGTAAATTTCTTTAAATACCGACTATAGTTTTTTTGAGTATTGTCCGAAAGACCTTTTTCTATTTCACAATAGTCTAAGAAGTCAGGAATCTGTTTTATAATTGATTTATTGGATTTTTGCATACATTAATAATCATTATTATTGTAGAAACGTAAATTAGAGGCTTATTGAGAAACATTGATTCATTGTTAAACATTTTATTTTTAATTTTGTGAAAAATATTTCTTAGGGAATTACTAAAATAAATTTAGATGATACTAATATCAAATGATTTCTATAAGCGCATTTTAAAAGGTAGTGATTTACATCTAAAACGTGTAAAACAACGTTATATATGTAACACGGACTTTTAGGCTCCCTGAAGTGTCGCTTAACCTACATTGTCCGACACTTATGATTTAATAATATATCAGGGTTTGTGCCCTGTCAAGTACTACTCCCCTGCGATATTTTGTGTAAAAAAATAAGAGGAGGAATAAACAAGATTTTTTAATCTTATTCACTTCTCACTCCTGCCGGTTCGCCTGGATAATCTTGACTATTTAAACAATCAAGATTTTTCTGGATAGGATAATACCATATCCGTAGCTTGCCGTTTTCATACGCTTCCTGCATGATTTGTTCTTCTCGCTCGTCTATGCAGAAGCGTCTCTTTGCATTTTCAAGGACCATTTCTGATTCAGGTCCTTTTCCGTTATCTCTTACGAAGGCTAGTACTTGCTGTACTGCTCCTTCGAAAGGATTCGAAGTAATAACAATCTCTTTTTCGGGCATAGTATGTCCTGTATATTTTATACTATATTAGAAAATAAATGTCAAGCACCCTTTCTTCTATCTCTTTCTGTGTAATCTTTTATTGCTTCTTCGAATTGCTTTTCTTTAAATTCAGGAAAATATTTATTAGTGAAATATAGTTGAGAATAGGCGGTATGCCACATCATAAAACCAGCTGAAAGATGAGGATCATTTTCGCAACCAGTTCTGATTAGTAAATCAACCGGTGGTAAATCTTTAGTCCAAAGGTTTTCAATAATAGTTTTTTCATTTACTTCTCCCTTTTTTTCTTTTATCTTTGTAATACAATCGATCATTTCATCTGTTCCATTGTAAGCCATTAAAAAAGTAATAAAATACTTGTCGTAGTCTTTTGTTTTTTTAATAGCATCTTCAATTGCTTTTTTAGTTGGTTCAGGAAAATGTTCTCTCCACTTCCCTATTACCTCTACCCTTACTTTGTTTTTATGGACTTTTTCGCTATCAGCTAATTTGATAAATTCTTTTTCAAATATTTTAAATAAACAATTAACCTCTTTTTTAGATCTTTTCAAAATATTATCTAAAGAACTACCCCAAATAGTTAAATATGGGATCTTCATTTCTAAGGCTTTTTCGATTATTATTTCTGAAGCATCACTTCCCTTTTCGTGGCCCATGAAAGAGGCTAAGCCTTTCTTTTTGGCCCAGCGTCTATTGCCGTCCGGGATGATTGCTACGTGATTAGGAATTTTCATTTTGTATTTGTATTAAGCTTTCTCCATCAATTATCCTTATCGGTTGCTTTTCTTGGGTTCTGGCAAGGATATATCCTAAAGAGAAAGACAAAAGAGCGATTAAAGCGATACAGACAACTAAGACTATTTTGTCTTGGTTTTCTTTGACAAAATCCATTATTTTTGTTAACATTTCTTTGTTAATAATAACTGCTGATTTAATAGATATATATTAGATTAAAATCGGCAAAGAGTCAAAATGGCAACAACCAAAGCAGCGGGTACGAGTCGTCTAGGTAGAGATTCTAATCCAAAATATTTAGGAGTTAAATTATTTGAAGGCCAAAAAACTAAAATTGGCTCTATTATCATACGTCAAAGAGGTTCTAGATTTATTGCTGGAAAGAACGTCAAAATGGGTAAAGACAATACTCTTTACGCTGTAAAAGATGGAGTTGTTTCTTTTCAAAGTAAAAGAAAGAAGTTATTTGATGGTTCACAGAGATTAGCCAAAGTGGTGAACGTAGATTAATCACTAAAGAAGGAAACCAGAGATGAAAGTCTCTGGTTTTTTATTTTGAACTAGTGTTATTTTCTAATTCTAAGATTTTTTGTTGATACTCATCTTTATCTATAATTTTTTGGGCAACCATTCTATTTAATCCAGCATAGTACTGTTCCTTAATTTGAGAAGTTGGAATAGCATTATTATATAATTTTACATCATCAAGTGTTCCATGGAGCATGGCCCACATAACCGAAGTGTCGCATTGGTACATATATCCTAAAACAAGTTTTAATGAGGAGTCTCCACCTCCCAATGTTGGTACCCATGAGCTTATAGTATGAGTAGTGGAAGCAACAGAAGTTCCATTAATAAAAACTTGCATTAGCTTGGGAGAAACACTGGCGGTGTCAGAATTTACTGTAGTGGTAACAAAGTACCATTTACCTTTTTGAACTGAATTGGCGGGGGTGCTAGCGGTGGTCATGCCAGCGGTAGTTCCGCCAAGACTAAAATTAATAATATTACCGCTCCAAACAAGATGATAATTATAATATCCATTTCCATTCCAGGGTTTACTTAAAATATAGCTAGTATCAGCTGTAGAATTATCTATTTTAATCCAAGCCGAAATAGTCATTCCTCCCCCTAGATATTTAAGATTTGAATTTGTTAATATTTGATCATCAATATTATCAAAATACAAGCAGGAATTATATATACAGTCAGATCCAGTTTTTACTATGGGAACGGGATGAGGAAATGATCCGTTAATAGCACAAAAAGATCCACTATTTCCTCCCCAAGTATCTAAGACATCATTAGTGGTGGCTGGTGAATTAGCAGTGGTGGTGCCATCAAATTTCCATTCAGAAACTAAATTAGATAATAGTGAATTTTTTAAAGAATTATTAAATACCTGAGCCTTAGCAATTGTAGCTTTTTCTGTGACGCCACTCATCGAAACAACAATCAAACCAGACAAAATACCAATAATGGCAATGACCACCAATAGCTCAATTAGAGTAAAGGCTTGCTTGATTATTTTATTCATTAAAATATATTACTTTTTTATTCCTGCTACCTTAATAAATTCTTTAAATAAAGGATGAGGATATAGTGGTCTAGATTTAAGTTCGGGATGGAACTGAACTCCAACAAAGAAAGGATGATCTTTTAGCTCAATAATTTCTACTAGATTTTTTTTCTCATTGATTCCTCCAATAACTAATCCTTTGGAAACAAGTAAGTCGCGGTATTCATTATTTACTTCGTATCGATGACGGTGTCTCTCTGAAATAATTTCTTCTTTGTAGGCTTTGAAGCTATTAGTTCCTTTAATTATTTTGCAATCCCAAGTACCCAATCTCATTGTTCCTCCGTAGTTTTTGTTTTTCATTAATTCCTTTTGTTCTTCCATTAAATCAATAACTGGATTTTTAGCTTTGGCATCAAATTCTCGAGAAGTTGCGTCGGGAATACCGCAAACATTTCTAGCAAACTCAATTGTGGCCAATTGCAATCCTAAACATAATCCCAAGAAAGGAACTTTGTTAGTTCGACAGTATTCAATTACCTTAATCTTTCCTTCGGTTCCTCTAGTACCAAAACCACCAGGAACGATAATGCCATCATATTCTTTTAACTTAGCTAATTCTGCCTTATCCCCCGCTTCAAATCTTTGAGCTGACAGCCAATGTATGTCTGGTTGCCTATTATTAGCCCAGGCAGCGTGTTTTACTGCTTCAATTACAGAAATGTATGAGTCAGTTAATGAGAACTCTCCAGACTCAAAATACTTCCCCACAATACCAATTTTTACTGGAGCTTTATCCTTCTTAATTGTATTAATTAGGCCTTCCCATTCCTTCATGTCTCTAGATTTAGATCTTACTTTCAGCTTTTTTAGAATTCTATCTCCCAATCCATCTTTTTCAAAATTAAGAGGTATCTCATAAATTGAATCAACATCGGGAGCTGAAATAACATCTTTAATATCTAGACTACAAAAGATAGAGATCTTTCTTTTTCTTGGTTCGTCCAGTGGAACTGAGGCACGACCTAAGATAAAGTCTGGTTGTATTCCTGCTTCGTTTAACAATCTAGCTGAAGTCTGAGATGGTTTAGTTTTCATCTCCCCAATTGTTTTAATCGTCGGTAAATATGTTACTAATGTAAACAGAACTTTTTTAGGGTGTTTTAGCTTCATCATTCTGGCTGCTTCTAAGAAAAGAAGATTTTGGTATTCTCCTACTGTTCCTCCAATTTCAATCATTACGAAATCAGCTTTATCTTTTTTAGCTACCTTTTCAATTCGAGCAATTACTTCATTGGGAATATCAGGAACCACCTCAACACATCTTCCATTAAATTCAAGATTTCTTTCTTTTTGAATAACTGCCTGGTAAACACGCCCAGTAGTTATGTAGTTATCAGTCGATAGATTAATATTTAAGAATCTTTCGTAGTTTCCTACGTCTTGATCGCATTCGGTTCCATCATTGGTGACAAAAGTTTCTCCATGTTCAATAGGATTCATAGTTCCAGCATCAACATTAATATATGGATCAATTTTAATAGCCGAAACTTTAA
>Ga0265297_10008058_pt1 | contig 14243 bp, 16 predicted proteins | sample Munlanlwell13791_FD_192502 | JGI IMG/M metagenome (GOLD analysis project Ga0265297, IMG submission 192502) | Leachate microbial communities from a municipal landfill in Southern Ontario, Canada - Leachate well 137-91 | ecosystem: Engineered > Solid waste > Landfill > Unclassified | place... | reverse complement strand
TGCTAGGAATATATTTAGTTCTATACCATATTATAACCAACCCTGTTAGGGTTAAGAAACCAATAACAGGGTTGGTAAAATAATAAACAATATTGTTTAGTGTATTTAACAAATTTGCAGACATTGTTTAAAACTAATTAGTGATTAGTGTAAAAATCAGTAGTAGTGTTTGGCAATAAACCAACAACTTTAGTACCAATTTCATATACAGTATCGAGGTCACCACCATCATCGTCTTCGGATGCTTTGTAATTAACTGATTCCATGTTGGCGTTAAGCTCGAAATCTAAAGTAGTATTACAAGCAAAAGTATATTGAGTCGATGGTGAAGCTGTGATACCACCATTAGATGGATCCATTGGCAATTGACCAATTGGGGCCGAATTAACTCCACTTTGAGTGAAGTCAATCTTGATTCAACCGGCACCAGCTACAGTTCTAGTGGTTGTATTTGATCAAGCTACAAAACTAGCTGGCACTGTTGTGTTAGCGGCAGTGGCAAAAATAGTATCACTACCCGAACCACCAGCGCACAATGTATTGGTTGCACCATCTAAAGTAGGAGTTGAATCATCAGCTAAGTAATAAGAAATGGCTGAAGAAAGAACTCTTAAATCAGACATTCTTTGGCTATCACGAGCTCGCCTAAATAATTCAGCTGGGTTTAAAGCAAAAATAACAATAGCAGCTAAGATTGCAAGAATAGCAATAACAATCATTAACTCAACTAATGTAAAACCTTTTTTATTCTTCATATATATATGATTTAAATTTATTAAAATATAAATAAAAATTGTCGACGATTTTTATTTCATTTACACATATAGTTTAAATAATTTATTTAAAAAAGTCAAGTATTTGTATGTTAATTTATGAGAATTTGTGAATAAATTAACATGGACAAATACTTGCATCCTCACACCAAATTTACTGATAACAAAATATTTTTGATTTATGAGTAATTATGAGCGCTAGTTTTAAAATATCTAATGTAAATTTGGTGTGGAATGAAATGGGATCAAGTATTTGTATGTTAATTTATGAGAATTTGTGAATAAATTAACATGAACAAATATTTGACTCTTTTAGGTTTGGTTTTTCTTTGGTTCAAAGTTCGGATTATTGGGGTAGGTTCGGGTGTTGGGGTCGTGTTAACGTTATAATTCTTCCTTCAATTTTTTAAATAATTCTTCGGCTTGTTTAGATAATTTTTGAGGAGTGTTGATTAAAACATTGATTAACAAGTCGCCAGTTGCGTTTTGGTTTAAACGTTTAAAACCTTTGCCTTTTATTTTAAGAGTAGTGTTTGCAGCAATACCTTTGGGAATATCGATAATTAAAATTTTATCATCAATATATTTAATTTCTTTTTTTGTGCCTAAAGCGGCTTCAGCAAAATTAATATTTATTTGAGTAATTAAATTATCCCCTTCTCGTCAAAATTCTTTATCACTTTTTACAGCAACATGAATATACAAATTGCCAGCTTTATATTTTTTACTTTTTAAATCGCCACCATTTTTTATTTCTAAAACATCACCATTTCTAATGCCAGCCGGAATGTTGATGGTTTCATTTTTGGTTTCGTCAAAAAAACCATTACCATCACAATGTTTGCATATTTTATCTGCTATCTTGCCTTCACCATTACAAGTGCGGCATTTGATTTGTTCACTAATTGAACCAAATAAAGGAAAATTTCTTTCTCTTTCTATATAACCTTTACCATTACAATTTTTACAAGTTTTTAATTTGGCATCAACTGGATAACCATTACCATTGCACTCATCACATAAAACAATTCTTTGATATTTAATGTCTTTTTTACCACCTAAAAAAGATTCTCTAAAAGAAATGTCTATTTTAATTTCAATATCACTATTTATATTTCTTGAATGTCTATTGTTTTGTTGAGAAAAAGATTGATTGAAGAAAGAGCTAAAAATATCATCAAAACCTGAAAATCCAGAAAATCCGGAATTATTGCCAAAATTAACATTGCTTCAATTAAAACCTTGATTGCCAAAACCACTGCCACCACTAGATCCAAATTTTCTCATGGTATCGTACTCTGTTTTTGATTTTTGATTGGCTAGAGTTTGATAGGCCTCATTAATTTCTTTAAAACGTTTTTCGTCACCACCGGGTCTATCGGGATGATATTTAAAAGCTAGATTGTGAAAAGCTTGTTTAATTTCTTTTTCAGTGGCGTTGGAAGTAACGCCTAATATTTTATAATAATCTTTTGAATAATCGGCCATAGAATATTTTTATAGAGTTAAAACTTGTTGCACAGCTGGTTTTTCTTGAATTTTGAAAAAATGAATTCAAATTAAAAACTTAATGATTAAATGAGTCGCGTAATATACCAGTGTTCTAGAAAGAAAATAAAATAAACTAATAAAGCTTCAGAGAATTCATAAAATTGCACCATAAATAATTAATTTAGTAATATTTGAAGCTTTGTCTAAATAATTTACCAAGATTTGACTAATTTTAGTGTCGTGGTTATTATTGTTGGTAAAAATTGATTTAATACTGCTAGATATAACTTTGTTACTGCTCATACCTAAAAAGGCATATTGTTTTTCTAAATTGTTGACTATTACATTTTTACTTAGAAAATCATCAATAGCTTCGTCTAGCGTACGATTTAAACTTGAATCTGGTTTGAGTTTGTTTCAAGTATCAAAACCAGCCTGAGCGATATTACTTAATGTTCATTTCTGAATATGGTAGCCACTCATGTTTAAAAAGCCAAACAAAAAAATAATCAAAACTAAAATTAAACTAGACATAAACTGATGACTAAAACCGTTACGAAAAATGGTTTTTCAATTAAATTTTAAATAAATGGCATCGGCTTTATGATATTGATGGGCCACAAAAAACAAATAAGCAAAAACAATTAAAAGTGACAAATAAAAATAAATATTGTTAAAAGCAATTATATCGATAAACAATAAAAGCGAACAACTAATATAAGCAACTATTCAATACATTAATAATTTTTCTTTTAATTGGAAAAGCATTAATGTCAAAAAACTCATATTGAAACAGAAAAAAATAATAAAAATAATCTGATCGCCAACGGTAAATGATTTAGCCAATATAATATCTTTCAAAACAAAACTAAAAACAATCGCAAAAAAACAGGAAATTGCTCCTAATATATTTTGTTTAATGAAATTAGGATGAACAATTTGGCGATCGGTGCGAAGTTTGTGAGTGGGATTGTCGGCAACCGGTGATAAATTTTTATTTTTAAAAAGATTAAACATGTTGATAATTTTAATATATTAATAGTTAATATATCAAAATTAATGATTAGCGTCAATGAAAAATTATATTTATTTTCTGTTTGCCAATCGCTTTTAACTTTTAGTTAAAAGCGATGGTTGGTTTTGAATTATTTTTCTTCAAAATTTGTATCTTGAACGTTATCTTGATCGCTGGAAGGTTGATCGGTAGTTTGGTTACTTGACGGTTGGTTAGGGGTTTGATTTTTATAAAGATGTTGACCAATTTCAGAAATGGTATGAGACAAATCTTCAACGCCTTGCTTTAATAAATTGGTGTTTTCGTCGATTGTCACATCGTTTATTTCTTTGGCTAAAATATCTTTAACCACTTTAGCTTTATCATTAATCTTTACTTTTAAATCTTCAGGAATTTTTGATTCATTATCTTTTAAACTAGATTCGGATTGGTATACCAAACTTTCGGCTTGATTGCGTAATTCAATAAATTCTTTACGCTTTTTATCAGATTCAGCAAATTGAGTGGCTTCATTTTTCATTTTTTCAATTTCTTCTTTAGATAGATCGGTTGAAGCTTCGATTCTAACTGATTGAGATTTGTTGGTAGCTTTGTCTAAAGCCTTGATGTTTAAAATACCATTTTTATCGATATCAAAAGTAACTTCGATTTGAGGCATACCACGGGGAGCTGGCGGAATACCATCAAGTATAAATCTGGCTAGAGTTTTGTTATCACTGGCCATAGGACGTTCACCTTGTAAAACATGAATGTCAACAGCTGGTTGATTATCGGAGGCAGTGGAAAAGGTTTCAGTTTTAGAAGTTGGGATATAGGTATTTTTTGGAATCATAGGAGTAGCCACACCACCAAAAGTTTCAATGGAAAGAGTTAAAGGTGTAACATCGAGCAATAATAAATCCTTGACGTCCCCTTGGAGTGAACCAGCCACAATGGCTGCACCCATAGCCACAACTTCGTCAGGATTAATATCTTTTTTGGGATCTTTTTTAAAATAATCTTTGATGCGTTGTTGAATGGCAGGAATACGAGTGGTACCGCCGACTAAAATAACTTCAGAGATGTCATCAACATTAAGGCTGGCTTCTTTTAAAGTTAGTTCGGTGCGTTCAATTGAACGATCAATTAAATCTTTGGTAAGTTCATCAAATTTTGAACGGGTAATTTTCATAACTAAATGTTTTGGACCACTTGTTGTAGAAGTAATAAATGGTAAGTTAACTTCCGTTTCAGTAACGTTAGATAATTCTTTTTTAGCTTTTTCAGCTCCGTCTTTAATTCTTTGAAGAGCAAGTTTGTCATCGTGAAGATCAATACCTTCTTCTTTTTTGTATTCAGCTAAAATATAATTAATTAATTTTTGATCAAAATCATCACCACCTAAATGAGTATCCCCACCAGTAGCAATAACATTAATATTTTCGCCAAAAGTATCGCCACTAGCACTAACCACTTCGATAATTGAAACATCTAAAGTCCCACCACCAAAATCATATACTAAAACTTTTGATTGTTGATGTTTGTTAAAACCATAAACAACCGCAGCGGCTGTTGGTTCATTTAAAATACGAGAAACTTTAAGACCGGCGATTTCACCAGCATTTTTGGTAGCTTGACGTTGAGAATCATTAAAATAAGCTGGCACAGTAATAATAGCTTCGGTTATACTTTCACCTAATTTAGCTTCGGCATCAGCTTTAATTTTTTGAAGTACCATGGCAGAAATTTCTTCTGGTTTTAATCATTTATCACCAAGTTTTACTTCAACGCCACCGTTACTTGATTCTCTGGTTTCGTAAGGTAAAGTTTTAATATCATCTTGAGTTTCTTTATCAGTAAAACGACGACCAATAAATCTTTTTACTGAAAAAATTGTATTTTGAGGATTAGTAATGGCTTGGCGTTTTGCCAAAGTACCGACTAATCTTTCATTGTTTTTGGATAAGGCTACAACTGAAGGAATGGTGCGTTCACCTTCTTGACTTTCTAAAATTTGAGGTTGACCGTTTTGAAAAACGGCTACTTCTGAAAAGGTTGTTCCTAAATCAATACCAATAACTTTTCCCATATTATATAATTTATATTTTTATTAATTTGTTTTGTTAATAATAACTTTGACTTTAGCGGGGCGCAAAATAATATCGTCTAATTTATACCCCTTCTGAACTTCTTCGACAATTAAATTGTTTTCTTTGGATTCATCACTAATACTTTCGATAGCTTCATGCAAATTGGGATCAAAAATTTGGTTTAAACTATCGTAGCTAATGCATTGATGATGTTTCAAGAAACCAATTAATTGATTATAAATCAATTTTATACCATCTAAATATTCATCTTTTTGATTTTGATTTAAATTTTTAATAAGTAAATCAAAATTATCAACTACAGAAAGTATTTCTAAAATAATATTTCTCTCCTTTAAAATTAACATTTTAGAAATTCGTTCGTTTTCATCTCTTTGATAGTTGAGCAAATTGGCTCTTTCGGTTTGTCAGCCCTTTAGATAATCATCAGCTTGTTTTTTTAAAGTATCAACAATTGATGCTTCTTCAACAGGTTGCTTTTCTGATTTGTTTTCTTCATCCATATCGCTAGCTTAAAGAATTTATTAATTGATTAAAAGTTTTAAAATGATCTTCATAATCAGTCACTTTGGGAGTGATAATAGCTATTAAAAGTTTTTCTTTATCGGATTTGGTGCCAATAAAGGCTAAATTTTGATTTTTAAACAATGGATTCTTTTTCCCTACGTACACATTTATTTGCTTATCAAATAAAATATCTTTTAAATTGTCTAAATTTTCATCAATGAGATCAATGATACTGGAAACATTGTTTAATTCTTTGATGTCATTTACCACTTTATCATTAAGCAAGAAACTTACACCTTTTTTATAGAGTTTATTATTTTTTCAATCATAAACAATACTTAGAGCTTGAGCTTGCTGAGATAAATTGTTAGCAAATTCATTATAATCGTTGGACATGTCAAAATCATCTTCAATTGACCAAGTGCTATTTAAAAAATCATCTATCAATATTTCTCAACCAATATCGCTTAAAATTCTACCGGCCGAAGTATGAGGTTGCTCAAGATATTCCATTTGGCATAATTCAAATAATTCATGACGAATGGTAGCTGGACTAAAATCTAAATTATATTTTTCTTTTATTTGAATGGAAGCCACGGGTTCAAAACTTTCGATTTGTTCTTTGGCTAAATAATACAAGATTTGTTTTTGTCGAGGTGATAATTTTTGTTTCATAATATCTCTATATTAGCAAACTAGCACTCTTTTGTCAAGAGTGCTAGTTTAAGTTTTTTGAAAATTACAATATTTTTTTGATTTTATAATGTATTTCCTTTTGAGGAGTTTTGACAATAGCTTCATCACCAACTATATGATTGAGTAAAGCAATACCTAAAGGTGAATCTTGAGAAATTTTACCAGCTAATGGATCGGATTCAGCTGAACTTACTAATTCAACAATTTTAGCCGCATGGCTTGAATTATTAACTTGAATAATTTCTACTTTGGATCCAAGACCAACAATATTTTTATTGTGATTGGCATCCACAAGAACAGCTTTTTTAATTTTGTCCTCTAGATCAAGAATGCGTGATTCAACAAATGTTTGACGTTCTCGAGCCGTTGAATATTCAGCATTTTCTGAAAGATCACCAAAAGATTTAGCCACTTTAATGGTTTCAATAACTTCGGCTCTTTCTTTTTTTAACTCAGCTAATTCTTTTTTAAGCTCGTCTAAACCGGTCTGAGTAATTTCGTATTTATTGTTCATAATATCTTTATTGTTAACAAATTGATTAATACTTGCGACTTCTAAATTATCTAAAATAATAATTTTTGAGAGAAAAAGATGGACAAGCTATTATAAATAGCTTGCTCATCGAATAAATGACTCGTATATAGTAGGAAACTTTTATAAAAATGTCAAGTGTTTTTTCCTATTTTTTATATATTGTTATTATAGCATATTAATTGCCATTTGTCAACATTCAAAAAAGACGTTCTGTTTTTTAAGGCAAAACGTCTTTGTAAATCGTTGCTCATTTGTGCGCTTTCTTGTTGTTGAAATAAGATTGTAATCTATCAACAACTTCTTGTTTTTGATCGGGTGTTCCATAAAGATAAAGTTTGTCATCTCCAGCTTTGTATCCACCCAAACCAAGTCGCATGAGCAATTCTTCTCGAGCATCAACAATAATGTTCAATTTATCACCAACTTCCTTTTTGTATAAATTTCTAACAATATTTTACCATATTTATATAAAAAGAAAAGATGTTAACACCTTTTCTTAAAAACCAGTATCACCTTGTTTTCCCATGGTAATAGTTTAATATTTTTTAAAAACCTGGATTGGCATCAAAATGATTTGTCATAATAATATAATTTAATATTTTTTATCTATCGGTTTCTTTAATACTATACCCTTCCGTACCTTCGGTTAAAAATTTCATATTTTTATATTTAATATTATATATATTGTAAAATGTTTTTTAGAAAAAAACAAGCGATTTTTGTTATTTTTTAATAATGTCAAATTGCTCTTTTAGTTTTATAATTCGATTATATGATTCGTTTATTCGAGTAATTGGTATATTGCCGTTTTTAACATTATTATAGATTATTTCATGCATTTTATAGGGTGTATTTTGGTCATATTGATTAGATAGGCTTTTAGTGGCCACTACAATATCGGCTCCAGCGTTTATAGCTAAAACAATTGACTCTTCAAAAGTAAAATTATTTTTTATGGCTGACATCTGTAAATCATCAGTCATAACAACACCATTGAAATCAATTTGTTGACGTAATATATTTTGAATAAATTTGGATGATAAACTGGCTGGATAATTTTGATCAATATTTTTATTTATTAAATGACCAACCATCACTGATCGCATTAAACCTTTTTTATTTAATTCTTGATAAGGAATTAATTCAGATTCGCTGTAAGTATTAGTAATATCGGCTAATTCATTGTGGGTATCTTTTAAAGCACTGCCCTGGCCAGGAAAATGTTTAACAACTGCAATAATATTATTTTTAAAATGATTTAAAATAAAATTGTTGGCTTGATACGTTACTTGACTTGGTTCATTAGAAAAAGATCTTTTGAGTCCACCAATAGCTGGATTGTTGTTTACATTAACATCCACCACCGGAGCTAAATTCATATTAAAGCCAAGATTTTTTAATCCTTGGGATAATTTTGATGATTCTATTTGGGTGATTTCGTTAGTTTTATTATTGCCCATTTCGTAGGCCGACTTTATTTCAATCAAATCATTGAGACGATTTACTTTGCCGCCTTCGGCATCAACAGCTATAAATAAAGGTATATCGGAATAACTTTGTAAATCATTGATTAATTTCTTGGTTTGTTGATAACTAACAATATTACTTAGCTTATCGCGATTAAATAAAATTACTCCGCCAATCTTTTTTTCTTTAATGGCTTTGACAACATCGGACTGTTCGTTAATACTGCTACCGTTAAAACCAACCATAATCATTTGACCGATTTGCTTTCTTAAATCGTCATCAGTTAAATTTTGATGATTATTGATATTTTTGACAATTTTGTTGGTATCAGCTAAGTATGATTTCGTATCATAGTTATCAAAAAATCAAATAATTGTTGACAAGCCCAAAAATATAAATAAAAATATAATAAAGTTTTTCATGTTGGAAAGTTTTTATAATATTATTATATCATAATTTAGAATAAAAAAAGAGGGGCCGAAGCCCCCGATTATCTTTTTCCAAAAATAGTGCTTAAAACATCGTCTGAAACGAGCATAGGTTTTTTTATCTTCGGTCCAATGAGATTTTGATTACCGTTTTGTTTCATTTCAATATAATATTGGTATATAATATCAAAAGCGAAACGAAAAACGGTTCTAGCCAATGACATCGGGTCTTCTTCTAGATCGCAACCCAAAATATCAGGAAAGCTACCAGTGAGGTGAAATTCTTTACCAGTACGTTGTTGAATAATAGTGATATCTACCCAATCTTGGTTAGAAAGCATGCGAGTAGGAACGGTGTTTAATATGTAGCTAAACACCTCTCTGTTACCATTCGACTCAAAAATTAGCTCTCTTTTTTCACCATAATGAGTTATACGCAACGACTCATCCACTACACCGTCAATAATGTGTCCAACTTTTTTAACCATTACTACACCTCCTAATTTATAATAAGCTACTGAATTAATATTATCATATCAAAACATGAATTTCAAGTTTTTTATAAATAAAATCGGGCGCCGTTTACGGCACCCGATATCGGTTTTCGTCTTGATCAAAATGGATCAAAAAAAGTTTGGTACGAACCTTTGTCAACCATTTCAATGGCGTTATACACGATTCCAGCATCTTTATTTTGAAGAAGCGGATTGATCGCTAATAAGGCGATCGTTTTTTGAACTAATTTCCATAGTTCACGAATTCGAAAATCAATTTTCCATAAATTTTTATCTGGATATGTGTATTTCAAGTTGTGTTTTTGTCCTATTATTTTATCAACAATAGAGATATCTATTTCGTGACCCTCCACCATGATTTCACGATCTCTATTGTTAAAATAATAATCGAAGGACACTTTTTTGCCTTTGGCGGATAATTCAATACTACCCTCAATTTTATATTCTCTGTTTGGATTCGGGATAATAACAATTTCCAATTTCACAGGCACATCCAAAATTTTCATAGTTCCCTCCTAATTTTTTGTTTGCTGTTGGCATATTAACATATTTTTATTCTAATGTCAATATATTAAAATTACATATAATCGGTTGACATCTTTTCTAAATATGCTAATATAATAATGCCACTTCAAATATATAGTATTATTAGTTAGATATTTGAAATTGGCTTGTACCCATTTAACGCGCGTTGATACACCTGGAGAAACCAATAATTGGATAACATTTAACCCATATTATTGGAAAACTCTCCTTCCGACTGCTGGTTGGCGAGGCAATGGCTCACCAAGGCGAATGGATGTATGGTGGCCGCCCCTTGTTCTTAAGGGGCGCTTTTTTTAATTTAAACAATCCTATCTATTAACAAGGCCGTTCGATTTTTTAAAAAACCAGTTGACAAATTATAAAAATACTATACAATAATAATAATCGGTAAAGTAAACCAATGCATTTACTGGATAAGTTTGTACCTTATATTGGGCATTACTAATAGAATTACTTATTCTAAACTGAGATGCCGTAAAATTCACCTGAGAAATAATGAACAGAATATTATTAACCTTCTATGGAAGGACAAATAGAATCTTCAGCTATCAGCTAGTTGGCGAGATAATGCTCACCAAGGCTATGACGGTCAAAAATGGTGGTCGTCTCTTCGTTATTAAAGAGATGTATTATACCGAACAATCTCTAATGGCTATCGCCATGTAGATATAGATAGAGATTGTTCGGTTTTCTTTTATTTATCTAGGTTGGCGTTTATATTATCTGACCAATTGTTTATTACTGTATTAAAATTCAATTTATATGTTTTTTTAAAGATTTTTTTAAAATTTTCAAAATCATTTTTATTATTTCTTAAATTTTCTATAAGCTGTAATAATAAATTTTTTCCAAATTCTTCTAATAAATATTTAGCAAATAATCCTGATTGATTATACGAGTTATAGTTTTTAAAATCATTAAAAGTATGTAAAAGTTTAAAATTAATAATTTTCTTAATTTTTACTTTTTTAAAATCTTTCTTGGCTATATAATCTGCCAACCCTTCAATTAATCATCTTGGTTGGTTAATATTGTATATTTCTTTTATAAAAATGTGGGTTATTTCATGAGTTAAAACTTTAATAAAATTGCTGGCTTTATGACTAGTTTCAGATTTAAAAGCTGAAGGGCTAAAAATATAAATATAAAATTTACTTGGTATCCAAGCAACCATTCAAGCTAAAGAATCTTGGTGATATATTTTTTTAAAGTAATAATTGAAATTTTTTCTAGAATAAAAAAGCTTTATTTTTAATAAAGGTAATTCAGTCTCAAAAAATTTCTGATTTAATTTATAGGCTAGATGGATTAGTCTTTTTAACTTTTCTTCGGAATCTATTTTTTTATTGTATTGTATAGATAATTTTATAAGCATATATTTAATTTATTGAATATATTCGCTAATTTTATCAAAAACGGTAAGTGGCTCTCCCATTCCTAAATATTTTTAGAACATTAGATTGGGGGAGGATTGGAAAAGAATTGAATTTAACAAACATTAAATAAAAAATAGTACTAAAACTTTTTATAGTTTACCTCTTTGAACACAATCAAGTATTTCTTTGTGAAGTATTCCGTTAGAAACTATGCACCCAAATCCATCCTGATCATATCTTCTTTCATCTCCGTTCAAATCAGTGACTTTCCCACCGGCCTCTTCTGTAATAATCTTTAATGCGGCAACATCATGGCCAGCCTTTGCATAAAATACAGCCCCAACATATTTCCCATTAGCGACTTGTATACCACCGTAAATAAAAGAGGGGTATTTCATTACTGCACATTTCATTTCACTTAAAGTTTTCATAAATGGCAGATTTGAAAACCCAACCGCTCGTCCGGAGGCTCCTGTACTTAGATATGTATTTTTCAAAGCAATATCATTTGATACAAATATTTTTTTGCCGTTTCTATATGCACCACCATCTTTATAGGCCCAATACATGTTTTTCATTATTGGGTCATTAATTAGTCCTAAGATAGGCAAACCATTCGACTGGTCGACCAATGCAATAGAGAAAACAAATAGGGGCAGACCACAAGAAAAGGCCATTGTTCCATCTATTGGATCGCAAACTCAAATATATTTTGAATTTTCTTTTATTTCGCTTTTTTCTTCTCCGTAAATACTATGTTCTGGATAAGCTTCATTTATTCTCTTTATGACCAGCTCATTGATCTCTGTATCAGCTATAGTTAGAGGAGTATTGTCTTCCTTTCACGTACTATCAACTTCAAAACTAAAATATTTTAATGCTATTTCAGCAGATTCTTTAGCTATAGATTTTGCAAATTCTAAGTATTTTTCCATGAAAGAATTGTTTATAAAAAATTATTAATAAATAGACCAATGGATTCCTTATCTTACTTTTATTATATTAAATATTATACCAAATTTGGGATTCCAATGCAAACAAAAACCCCTGATAAAAATCAGAGGAACCTAGCTCCACCGGCAATTATTACTGAAAAAACCTTATTATCAATGATTTCGTTAGCTATTTTTATATCACGTTAATTTACAAATGTCAATGTTTAATAAAATTTAAATAATAAAAAAAGGGGGACGAACCCCCCTAAGGACTAATATTATATCCCGATGCAATTGACCCCCTCGGGATAAAAAATTGATATTTAAGAGACCCTTCCTCATGGGGTCTGAATATACCATTTCCTTCATAAACTAGCTCTAAAACAACAAGTTTTCCATCTTGCCTATCTTCTTGAAAAATTTCAACTGTTCGGGTCTCCCATTCATTTGGAGAAATTAATCCGTCCATAGCCGGAACTTGATCATATTTTATGGCACCATTATCTTGTTTTTTCAAAAACTGCAGGTAAGGAACATTTGATATCGTTACTTGCGTTATGAAAAAAAGTCCTCCGGTGCCTTGTGCAGAAATAGGCATTTGCTGGCTTAGAGAAAGAGCTACGAGCTTTTCTTCAGAAACCTTTTTCCAAACAAACTTTTCTGCTTTAAAACAAGACATTACTAACGCTGTTAAACACAAAAAAAATATTGTCAGTACTATTTTTTTCATTTTTTCTCCTTTTTCAAGCTACAAATTTGATTATATGTTACCATAAAATAATATTATTGTCAAATTTAAAATAGCAAGTTCTATTCTTTACTGCAACACCCTAATAAATCAAAAAGGATTGCTATTTTTTGTAGCAATCCTTTACTTGGGATTAAAATTATCCCCTTTTGATTTTCGAGAACCATTTTTTCTAAGCCACTCATAATAATTGTTAATTCTTTCATACATCGCCCTTATTTTTTCTTGATCACCACTTATGAGTATTTCATAGTCTCCAGGTCGATGGCCATTTAAACAATAATAAGCAAGAAATTCATCGGCAGTCATATAGTTCTCCTTTTAATAAAATTTACTATTTTGTATTATATCATATTTAATGAAATTTTACCAAAAAAAGAATGATTCCAAAAAAATTGATAAAAAGAAAAAAGTGCTTTGCGTTCTGTAAACGCTGAAAGCACTTTTTAAACGATCATTTCGGATCGTCGTAAACATGCGGGGTTTCGTTTGACGAAGAATTTGTGCTTGATCTTAGTTTGCTTTTGATTGAAAAAAAATCTAGCTCGGGTGGATCTCCCCATTTACGACCTCCACCGTTTCGGATATAACCCATTAGCCCGAACTGTATATAAAATTCTTCTGGAGTCATAACGTCCTCCTTTCTGTAAAATCTACCAATTATTATTATACCATATCTAATTTTAAATTACAATCGATAAATTATAATATTTTTCTTTGTTTTACAAAGATATATAAATGTGATAGTATATGTTTGGAGTCGTTACCAAGTCGGGCGAGCAAAAGGAAATATTCCGAGTAGCTTTATAGTGCCATTAATATGACAACTATGGCCCAGAGGAAGCTTGACAAAGCTTTCGGTGATTGGCTCCATTTTCTATTAGCTAAAAATTTAATTAATAATCTATAATAAATATTTTTTAATTCTATAAGTATTAATTTAAATCTTTTCTTTTAATATTTGATAATTTAAAATTATTTTTAGTAATTACTTTTTGACCAGTTTTTTGTTCTAATTCCAATCTTGCATGTTTTGCTATTTGTCCTCCCTTTTTAGCTGGTATTTTATTTTCCTTTAATCCTTTTGAATTCATGGTTTCAGCTATTTGACGAGTCGAGAGTTC
>Ga0265297_10008057_pt1 | contig 14243 bp, 8 predicted proteins | sample Munlanlwell13791_FD_192502 | JGI IMG/M metagenome (GOLD analysis project Ga0265297, IMG submission 192502) | Leachate microbial communities from a municipal landfill in Southern Ontario, Canada - Leachate well 137-91 | ecosystem: Engineered > Solid waste > Landfill > Unclassified | place... | reverse complement strand
CGCCGGCTTGAGCCAGATGCGCGAATTGGAAAACCAATTCATGAACGAAATGACCCGTTATGTCATTGCCGGCGGCCGCCGGCCCATGGTCTGGTGCACGGAGGCCGTGCATCCCGCGGACACCCTTGTGCAGGCGTGGCAGTCCATCCTGGAAATCCATCGCACGCATCCCCGCGGCAATCCGATGGTCAATTCGGTTCACTACAGCTGCTATTTCGATTATCCCGCGGACAGCACGGAGCCCCGGTTGGCCTGGATGCCGGAACTGCCGGAGGAAAGCGTTTATCAGTCGTTCGAACCCTTTGCGGAAACCCTCGACCGGCTGTGCGGCACCGAGGCCTGCCTATGGACGGAAATCGTGCCGGAATGGCGGGTGGTGCCGAAGATCGTTCCCCGGCTGGCGGCGTTTGCCGAAACCGCCTGGATCCAAGCTGACGGCAAGAACTGGCATGATTTTCAACGCCGGAAACGGCAGCTGGAGGCCGTTGGTTATTGGGATCTGTTGCAATGGCAGACGTGATCCGGACCCCGTTTTCTGACGGAAACAAAACCATGAACACCACTCCTGTCTTGATTGATGTCAATGCGGTCGTCGGCAACAGTGCCACCGGCGCGTCCGAATTCCCGGAAATCGGGGACCGTCTGGCCTTCATGGACCGGCTGGGCATCAGCCGGGCCCTGGCCTGGAACACCGAGGCGCGCCAGAACCACGCCTTGTCGAGCAATCAATCGCTGATTGATGACATTGCCCGGACGCCAGAGGCCAAGGGGCGCATCATTCCGGCGCTCGCCGTTTCCGGCCTCATGCAGTACGAGCGCAATGGCATCCAGACCCTGAAGCGGCAAATGATCGCCGGCGGCACCCGCGCCCTGCGTTTCGCCAACGTGTTTGGCCGGCTTACCCTCGGCCAGCTGGAGCCGGTGATCCGGGGCGTGGCCAGTCTCAAGCCGTTCATCATCATGCGCCATGACGAGAGCAAGGTCGAGGACATTCTGGAATTTACGGCGCTGTTCCCGGACATTCCGGTGGTGCTGACCGAGGTGATGTGGGGGCCGTGCATCATCGTCTTCGACCTGATGCGCCGCCGGAAAAACATCCTGGTCGACAATTCCTGGTTGCATTCCTATGGCGCGGTGGAACTGGTGGTGGAGCAGTTTGGCGCCGAACGCCTGGTGTTCGGAACGGGCTACAAGTCGCATGGCGGCGCGGCCATCGCCCAACTGGCCCGCGCCGAGCTTACCGATAAAGACCGGCAACTGGTCATGCACGGGAACCTGGAGCGGCTGCTTGGGCTCAAGGGTGCCGCGAAGGCCGCACCGGTCCGGCCGGCCAAGCCGGCGGCGTCCCTGTGGGGGCGCTGCCTGGCCGGGAAAACCCTGGGCGTGGACATGATAGACGCGCATTTCCATTTGGGCCCCTCCGGCGGTTATGTCCTGAAGGATCAGGAGGAGCGCAGCCAGGTCAAGCCGGCCTTGCAGGCCATGGACGCGCTCGGCATGCGGACGGTGCTGGTGTCCGGGTTTCAGGCCATTCTTGGCGAACCCGTGGCGGGGAATGACCTGCTGGAACAAGTCCTGCTGCCCCATGCCGATCGGTTCAAGGGGTATCTGGGCTTCAATCCATTTTATGCCGACGCGCTGGTTAGCCAGTTTGATCGTTATTTTTCCGGGCCGTTTTTTGTGGGGTTCAAGACCCTGTGCAGCTATTGGGGGGTCAAGACGAATGATCCGCGGTTCAGGCCGATGTGGGCCTATGCCAACCGGCACCGGCTGCCCATCCTCAATCATACCTGGGGCAAAGAGGACATTCTCCTGCTCCGCGAGGTGGTGAAGAAATACCCGCACGCGCATTTCCTGCTCGGCCATGCCGGCGGCACCGACGACGGACGGGAGGAGGCCGAAGCCCTGGCGCAGAAAAATCCCAATGTCTATCTGGAGTGGTGCGGCAGTTTCTGCACCCCCGCCTCGTGGGAAAAGACCCTGCAGCGGGTCAGCCCTCGGCAGGTGGTGTTCGGCACCGATGCCATGGCCCACGACATCCACTGGGAACTCGGCCGCCTGTTGTCCCTGGACGTGCCCGACAAGATCCTGATCCCCATCCTGGGCCAAAACCTGCGCCGCCTCCTGGCCGCCCGCCGGTGAATATCTGGATACGGGACGATGTTGGGAACCCCCTTTTGAGGAAAGGCGGTTCCCAAACCCTCCGTCAAACCTTGTTGTTCCTTGTCCTCACGGTCCTCGGATTTTGGGATCGGGGCCAATGTCCTCCCCGTCCTCGGCGGCGGAGCGGGTTGGCCGTTTGTGGCGAGGGGGCGGGGCGAGGACCTTGAGGACGGCCGCGCCACAAGAGGACAGGGAGGACGGAGAGGACGCCCCGCAAGGGTGACCCTGAGCGCCAGTTTCACGGATATCCGACGGGCGCTATCAAAAGCGGCAAAGGAATTGCCGCACTCCACGACCGGTTGCCCATGGAGGGAAATCCGGAAGAAAACACGCCGATAACCAAGTCGGCAAAGTGAGGTTTTGCAAGAGCCTCCCAGGTTGGCGGTGCCGAATTCTTCGAGCCAACTTCGTGGTTTCGTGGTGAAGCTTTGGTTCTACGGCCGGCGGGTGGCGGCGCGGGCGACGGTTTCGATGGCGATGGCGGCGACGGCGGCGCCGTAGTCGAGGTCGATGTTCTCCAGGGTGTCATGGGTGTCGTGGTAGCCGGTCCGGCTGATGTCGTAATTTTCCATGAACAGGACCACGGGCGCGCCGACATCGGAGAAGATCTGGCCGTCGGTGTTGAACAGCGAGCTGGCCGGGTCGTCGATGGTGCGGACTTCGCCATGCAGGCGCGGGTGGAGCGCGACGGCGGGAATGGTGACGCCATCCGTGGTGCGCCGGCCGCGCGGGCAGCCATGCCGGTCGGGGCGGGCATTCCAGTCGGCGGTGCGCGCATTCCAGATCTCATTGGCCAGGTGGGCCTGGTAGGCCAACCCGAATGAGGCGTTGCTCTTGCCCGGCGAGATTTGGAAGATGTCCCGGCCTTTTTCGCGGTTGTGCGCGATCATGTCCAGGACGAAAATGCCGGTCACGGTGGTGGCCGACAGGTCCAGTCGCGTGCTGTCGGCCAGCCGCAGCTGCAGGGTGCGCTCAATCATGGCCTGGCAGAACTGCCTGGCCCCCATGCAGTCGGAGGGGAATTCCTCGCCCGTGAGGTGGAGCAGCCAGACGTCGCGTTCCAGCTTACCTTCTTTGGCCAGTTGGAGAAAGACCGGGGCGGCCTGCAGTAGGGTGGAGGTGGCGGAATGGTTGTCGTCGGCACCGGCGGCGGCGACGCGGGCACCGTCACCGCCGCGGTCCCGCTCGTACAGGTCTTCCATGTAGGCGGTGTCGTAATGGTCCGCCATGACCACGGCCTCGCCGCGGTGGTTGCCGGGGATGACGACCAGGAGGTCGCGTTCGCTGGTGCGGCCGGTTTGGTTGTCGCGCCAGCCGCCGAACAGCTCGAACTTGAAGTCGGTCTGCCAGCGGAACGGCAGGTCGCCGCACACGGCGCGGCCGTCCATGCCGGCGGCGGCAATCGCCCGCCGGTGGCGGGACAGCAGGTAGTCGCCCAAGTGTTCCAGGTCGCGCCGGTGATGGGGCGGCTTCCGCGCCAGGCTCGCGGGATCCTGGGCCATGTCGGCATTGTCCTTGTTGACATAGTGGCCGTGGGAGAGGAGGAGGATATCGTTCCACAACGCCTCCTCGAAGGCGCGGGTGGCGGTGGCCTCGTAGGTGATGGCGGCGGGCTGGGGCGTCGCGGCGGCGGCGGGCTGGACGACGGGGGCCAGGGCTTGGCGCATGCGGCGGCCCTGGGCGGCGTCGCCGGCCCGGTCGTCCAGGGAGGCCAGCCAGTCCGCGAACGTCTCGCTCTCGCCGATGCGGAGCATGGCCCGGGCGAAACTTTCCGGCAGGGGCCGGCCGCCGGCCCAGACGTGGGCGTCCAGCAGGGAGACCAGGTTGAGTGATGTTTGGTGGATATAATGGTCGTGCCGGCCAAAATCGCGCAACGCCTCCAGATACGCTTCGCGCCGGTCCAGGCGCGGCCACAGCTCGACGGGATGCGCCAGGTCGGGCGCGGCGGCGTCATAGGCCGTGAGGTAGCCCAGCGGCGCGTCAGGCAGCAGTTCGGCCCCGCCGCCGTTGCCGGGAACGGCGAACGCCGCCAGCGGTCGGTGCCAGTAGACTTCGTGGCGGCCGACCCGCATGGCGGGGAACTGGAAACGGTAGCCGAACAGGCCGCCGCCGATCACGGCCGCTTCCGCCCGCTGCAACTGTTCGCGGCCGGCGGCCGGCCCGTTCAGCAGCAGGTCGAAGGTGCGGGTCCACATCTGCGCATTGCGGGCCAGCGGCTTGTCGTACAGGGCGATGGCATCCGGGGCGGTGCTGAACAGGACTTTGGCGACCGGGTCCGGGCGCGGATTGAGCGCCAGCGGATCCTGATGGCGGTGGAGGCGTTCCCAGCGGTGGCTGCGGTGATAGGTGTCCAGGATCAACTCGCGCTGAACGGTGGCGGGGTCCACATCGGGATGCGGTTCGTGAATCCAGCCGGACTGGGGGACGCGCAGGCTGAACGGCGCCGCGTGCCGCGCCACCAGGCGCAACAGCGGAATCTGCATGGCCAGGGGCAACGTCTGCTGCAGGTGGCGATAGGTGGGAGAACCCCAGAACGCCAGGCTGCCCGGAAACGGCAGCAGGTGCAGCCGCCCCGCCAAATACCGTTCCCGGACCTGGGATGGCAGCTGGCTGAACGGCCGGAAGGTGAGCAGGTACCGGACATTCCCGAATGCGGCGTGGTCGTCCAGGCGATAGTCTTCAGCCCACGCGGGCAGGGCGTCGGCGCGCCAGTACGGGAATTGGGGGTCGTCCAGGGCCGGCAGAATGCGGAAACCGGCGGCGGTCAATTCGGCGGCGGTGGTGACCGTTTCGCCGTACACCGTGGTCAGGAGCCGGCAGAAGAACGTCTGGGCCTCCGCCGCCGGCAGTTCCCGGCCGGGGGCGGTGAAAAAGCTTTTCCAAAAGGCGCGCTCCGGGCCCTGTTCGCTGCCGCCGAACAGGGTCCAGCGGACGCGGCCCTTGTCGTCCTGGGTGCGGGAAAGGGCCAGCGGCAGCAGGATCACGTACCGCTCATGGTCCAGCTGGCCCGCCCGGGCGGCCAGTTCCGGCGGCCAGCAGGGGTTGTTGGTCAGGTTGGCATTGCCGTGGCCGGCCAGGTGCCAGACATTTTGGCCATGGCCCAAGCGGACCGCGCGGTCCATCACCTCCCGGGCGACCAGCTCCAATCCCGGCCGGATCTCGTATTCCTCCTCCATTTCCGGGACGTGCCAGCCGTAGGGGTCGTCGTCCGCAAAAACGGTGTCGCGGGCGCCGTATGGCGTCTGTCCCACCCGGGGCGGCGGCATGAACTCGGAATAGGCCTGGATCGGGTACGCGCCGGCGCCGGAAAACCACGGCCATCCCGCCAGCAACTTGCTCCAGCCCGGACTGCGGACGTCCATGGACCACCCTCCTTTTAAAAGTAGCTCACAACTCGGATAGCGGCATGGCGCGGAAGCCGTTTGCCAGCGGATAGCTGTTGGGAGTCCGGCAAATCACGGTCCCCGAGGCAATGCGCTCGTGTCCTTCCGCCGCGCGGACGAAGGCCAGGTTGACCGTGCTGGCGGCATCGGGAAGTTCCGTCCACTTCACCTCAAACAGCTCAAGCTGGCCGGCGATTTCGGCCACAAAATCCACCTCGCGCGTCCGGTCGCGCCAGAAAAACAGGCTGTTATGGCGGCCGGCCTCTTGTTCTCGGTGCCGCAGTTGCGCAAACACAAACGTTTCCCAAACGGCGCCGACGGAGGGCGATTGTCGCAACGCCGCCGCGGACCGAATGTTTAACAGGGCGCAGAGCAGGCCGGCATCCGCCACATAGAGCTTGGGGCTCTTGACGATTCGTTTTGTGCGGTTGCCAAACCACGGTTCCAGCAGCACGACCAGCCCGGACGCCTCCAGGATGGACAGCCATTGGTTGGCGGTGGAGGGGGCGATACCGATATCCCGGGCGAGGTCGGCCTTGTTCAGCAAATTGCCGGAACGCAGGGCGCAGGCGCGGAGAAACCGCTCAAAGTCCCGAAGGCTGCCCACGTGGGCCAGCGAGCGCACGTCCCGTTCCAGATAGGTGGCCAAATAGGAATTGAAGAATGTGGCGTCATCGATGTCTGGGTTGGCGCATAGTTCCGGAAACCCGCCACGAACCAGGATTTCCATCAGGTTGGCGGCCGGTTGGGCTCGGCGGATTTCGGCCAGGGCCAGCGTTTCCAGCTCCACGATGTCCGCCCGTCCGGCCAACGATTCGGCGACCCCATTCATCAAGGGGAATTTCTGGGAGCCGGTCAGCAGGTAACGGCCACACCGGTTTCGCTCGTTGTCGATGGCGACTTTCAGATGGCGGAAGAGGGCGGGAGCGTACTGGACTTCATCAAGGATCAGCGGCGCGGGGTGTTGGCGGAGAAACGCCTCCGGCTCATGTTCCGCCTGTTCCGCCTCTGAGGGCAGGTCAAGCGAGACAAAGCCATGCGTGGGGAACAACCGCCGCAGCAGGGAGGTCTTGCCGACCTGTCGCGGTCCGGTGAGGACGACGGCGGGGCGGGTGCGGGCGGAGCGCCGCAGGCGGCTTTCGATGTCGCGCGAGATCCACATATGCCAAATATACGATCACATCGAATAATTAGCAAGCCGGGCGGTGGGCATGCCGTCCAGGCACGTCTCGTCGGCCATGCCCAGCTCGGCGGCGACGCTCTGCTGCGCCGGCGGGCAATTTTTGCGGGGCCGCTTGCATTAACCAAACGTTTGGTTATAGTGCATGAAACGTTTGGTCTATGTATGGGAGCCTGCAAGATGTCGGTCCGTCTGCTGGATATCGCGCGGCACGCCAAGGTCAGCCTGGGCGTGGTTTCCACGGTGGTCAATCACAGCAAGTCCAACACCGTGGTCAGCCCGGAGACCCGGAAACGGATCCTGTCGGCGGCCAAGGAGCTGGGCTATGTGCCCAATGCGGCGGCGCGCTCCATGCAGCGCGGCCGCTTCAACCGCATTGCCTGCGCCGTGGTGCAGTATGGCAAACCCGGCACCACCTATGTGCCGACCAACGGCTATCTCGACACGGCGGCCGACACCCTGGCCGAGTCCGGCTACGCCCTGGTGCTGGAGCCGATGCATTTGGTGCCGGTGGTGGACGATTTCGTCACGCCGCCCCGCTTGTTCAAGGAACTGGCGGTGGACGGCATCCTGGGATTGCCGATGACCGGGTATGTGCCGCCACAATTGGACGCGCAGCTGGCCAGGCTGGGGGCGCCGGTCGTGTGGCTGAACCGGAAACCGGTGGCGGACGGCCAGCCGTGGTTGTATTGCGACGAGGCGGCCGGGGCACAGAAACTGGTGCGGCATTTGGTCGGCCTGGGGCACCGCCGGATCGGGTATCTGGGATTCAGCGGCCTGCATTATTCCGTCCAGGACCGGTACACGGCGGTGCGGGATGCCGTGGCGGCGGCGGGGCTGGACACGGCGCAGATCGCCCTGGCCGACCGGGAAGCCTCGATGATGGACGAGGCGGAGCGGCTGCTGGACGTGGCGCCGGCGTTGACGGCGGTGATCTGTTTCCAGCGGCGCGGTTATGACGCTTTGCTGCATGCCGCGGCCCGCCGGGGGCTCCGGGTGCCGGCCCAGCTCTCCATCGCCTACTTCGCCTCCGCCTGGGAGCATGCCGGCGATGACGTGCGGCGGACGGTGGTGGCTGTGCCGGAGCCGCGGATGGCCGAGGCCGGCGTCAAGTTGCTGTTACGGTTGATTGACGGAAAAAGCGCCGGCCGCCGGCCGGCCGGCATTCCGGGCGAGTTGCAAGTGGGGGAGACAACGGTAAAACCGGCGGCCGGCAAGCGGCTGGCCGGGTGAGCGATTTTTGACGCGCGGGCAGTGCCGGCGATGGTCGCCGGCGGCACCCCATCGACAAAAACAGGAGAAGAAAGCCATGAACAAGCTGATCGCGATCACGTTGCTGGCGGGCCTGGCCTTGGCGTCGCAGGGCCAGGCGGGGTTCATGAAAACCTGGGCTCTGCCCAATTTCACGGGCACTGTTGGCACCACGGATGGTAATCCGTACATCGATGCGGATGGTAATGTGTGGGGCGCATACGCGGCCGCCGACCGGACGACGGCAACCAACTTGACATTGATGAAATACTACACGGATTGGGGCCCGGAATGGAGCGGTGCCGCGAATGCCATCTATTGGCCCACGAACCAGTCCCTGCGCGGTTCCTACACGGACGTGGGGGCGCTGACGTTTTCGCCGGGGGTGAATGGCGTGTATTCCCTGACCGGCACCAGCGGCATCTTTTACCACTCGGGGGGTGCAAGCTATAATGTCAACTTTCGGGTCGTCAAGGTATCCAGCGGGGTTGAGACCGAACTGTATAACGGCAATATCCGGGGAAACATCGGCACCATTGCCTTTCCTGGCATTTCCGCATTGCAAAACATCTCCTTGACCACGGCTGACCGCCTCGTGTTCTTGGCGATGACCAATGATGGTGGCACTTATGGCGAGGCGCGTCTCGCGGGCACGGGCATCGGCCTGGTGCCGGAGCCCGCCTCCCTGGGGCTGCTGGCCCTGGGCGGTTTGGCGCTGGCGCGCCGCCGGCGGTGAATGATGAGGGACCTTGTGGCCCGGTGGACATCGTGGACACCGGGCACAAGGTCCACCGGGTCCACAGCGTCCACAAGGTTCAGGTTGTTCCCATGAAACGCTTCACGCTGATCGAACTGTTGGTGGTGATTGCGATCATCGCCATTCTTGCCGCCATGCTGCTGCCGGCCCTGGGGCAGGCCCGGGAGACGGCCAAGCGCTCCACCTGCGCCGGGCAGTTGCGCCAGATGGGGCTGGCGTTGGCCATGTATGCGGACGACAACCGGGGAACTTACCCGGTGAATGGCGACCCCGACTATTATTACGTCCGCTATATGACCCGTGCTTGGGAGCCCGCCAGCGCCTGGATTCCCTTCGGCACCGGCCTGACCACCAACTACCTCAAGAGCCCGCAGGTGATGTACTGCCCGAGCCATCCCTACAACACCTGGCCGCAGGACAACCGGATCGGCAACGACCTGCCGATGAACACGGTGCCGTATGCCGTCTGGAGCAACCTGGATGTCAACGGGAACTGGGCGGACTCGGGGAGCAACCGCGCGGTCTACGACAAGACGGCCCATTCGCTGCTGTCGCCGGCGAACACCTTCACCGTGACTGACCTGGTCGTGCCCCCGAACGAGTACAACTGGATCCGCAACAACCACAGTTCCACTTCCTGGCACGGCGACAGCCGCAGCGGCGGCAATGTCCTGTACAACGATGTTTCCGTCGCCTGGCGGCGGGATGCCGAGTTCGACGAGGTTTATCGGACTTATTACTATTATCCGTCGAAGCGATGAAGCTGGGAACGCCGCGCCCCAGCTCGGCAAGAATTTCACGTTTACGCCACGCCGAGCTGGGGCTCGGCGTTCCCAGGTTTAACAACCGTTCGATCGGACACCGACACATGCTGAATCTCCGTCCCCGTGCCTGGCTTTGCCTCCTGCCCACCTTGGCCTGTTTTTGTGCCGCCGCGCCGCCGGCCGGGCCGGTCGAATCCATCACCCTGAGTTCCCCGGTTCCGGCCCAGGTCACAATCAGCCGGACGCCGACCCGGGACATCCTGTGCCTGAACGGGATCTGGGAGCAGCAGATCATTCCGTCGCCCGCCTACACCTACCGGATGTTGCCGGAAGGCGCGGATTTTCCGGCGCCGGTGCTGGACGACCGGCCGGCCGCCAAGCCCGAGTACCACGGCCCCCAACGGCTGCCGACCCTGCCGCAACAGGCCGGGGACATGAACCAGGTCAAGTCCTGGAAATATTGGTACACCCGCAAGGTCATGGTGCCGGAGTCGTGGCGCGGCAACGATGTGATCCTGCAATTCATGGCGGCCGGCTTGGAGGTGGTTGCCTACGTCAACGGCCGGTGCATCGGCTCCCATATCGGCGATTCCACCGGGTTCGAGTTCGATGCCACCCCGGCCATCCGCTACGGCGCCGAAAACGAGATCTGGATCCGGGTCTGGACGCACTGGTCCGCCTATGGCGACAATTGGCCGCAGGGCATTATTGAATCGATCTGGAACCGGCGCTCGGACATTTGGGACGACATGTATTTGAAATCCGTGCCCCCGGCCCGCGTTGATTCGGTGTTCATCAAGCCGAGCTGGCGGCATAAGCGGCTGACCGTCGATGCCGTGGTGAAAAACGCACGGGGCGTTGCCGGTACCTATGTGGCCGGCTTCACGGTCACCGAAACCGACGGCGCCCCGGTTCTGTCCTGTCCGCCCGTGACGGTCACCCTGCCGGCCGGCGGCAGCCAGACGGTGGAGTTGGCCGCCCCCTGGAAAAAGCCGCGCCTTTGGCTGCCCGAGGATCCCCATCTGTACCTGCTGAAAACTAAGCTGTTGCTGGACGGCAAGGTGATCGACGAGCGCGTCGAACGTTTCGGGTTCAGTGAAACCTGGATTGCCGGCACCGATTTTTACCACAACGGCATCAAGCGCCGGTTCCACTGCATCACCGCCCACAGCATGGAGGTCAACTGGCGCGACAAGAACTGGGCGGCGGCCCAAATGCGTTTCTTCAAGACCCTTGGCTACAACATGATCCGCTCCTTTGAAAAGCCAAACTACCTGATGCTGGAGGCGGCGGACGAGGCCGGCATGTTCATCAAGGCCCAGGACGGTTGGCACCATGGCAACACCCCGCTGACCCCCGTCTTCAAGAAAAACACCGCCCGCTTTGTTCAGGAATGGGTGGCGCGCGACCGCAACCATCCCAGTATCATCTGCTGGGACGCTGCCAACGAGCCCGACGGCCATTACGAATCCGTGCAGTATGTGATGGATGAGATCCGGAAGAACGACCCCACCCGGCCGGTGGACGTCGACCGCTCCTACGGCGTGACCATTTACGACTGGTCCGGCATGCCCAAAAAGACCGACAACTACAACCCCCAGCACCAGACCAACGCCCTCGACCGGTTCGAGATCGCCAATCCCCATTACCCGATTACCTGCGGCCTGCCCGGCTACAGCATGCTGACGGCGGCGGAATATCCGGCCCGGTGGATGAAATACGGCACCCTGCCGCTGTTCTTCGGGGAATGGAGCGATTTTGTGAACCCCGGCCGGGTGCCGCTGGGCGAAGACCACTACACCGACCTGCGCAACCTCCGCTACTTTGTTTGGTTCCATGCCCACGAAACCACGCCCGCGGGGTGGCTGCGCTACTTGGGTGACATCTATCCCTACTGGCGGCGGTGGGGCGTCAGCGGCTATGACGAATGGCTCAACCAGACCGTCAAGGAATGGTTCACCGCCCCGATGGGCGACCACGGGTATCCGGTGGCCAGGACCGCCGACCCCTACGCCGCCAAGCCGATTCCGGTGACCTGGACCGCGCTCGACACCCCCGGCCTGAAGTTCGACCGTGTCGACTACGCCTCCAGTGCTTTTGTCAACCCCGGATGGTTCAAGGACTTGCCGGAATACGCCATGACGCCGACGTTGCAGCGTTTCAGCAACCTGTTCAAGCCCGTGTATGCCTTCTTCCCGGACCGCACCCGGCAGGTTTATGGCGGCGAGGCCTTCTCCCGTGAACTGACGCTGATCAATGACACGATTGCCGGCCAGCCCTTCAAGGGGCGGGTGGAGCTGGTCATGGCGGGGCGCACGGTCAAGGCGGTGGAGTTCGCCCGCGCCGTCAAGCAGGGCGCGGTCGGCGCGGTCACCATCGCCATGACGCTGCCGACGGTCACCGAACGCACGCCCGCCGAGCTGCGGATCAGCCTCGGCTCCGTGCCGGCCCAGACCCATGCGGAACCGCTGCCGCTGGTCCTCTGTCCGCCCGTGCCCCCCGGTGCGGACTCCGCCGGTGTCGCGCTGTACGATCCCGACGGCGGGACCGCGGCCGCGCTGCGGCGTCTCGGCGTCCGCGCCACCCGGCTGGACACGCCGGTGCCGCCGGCCGGGGCGAAGGTGCTGGTGATCGGACATAACGCGCAGGATGACAAGGTGATGGCCGCCGCCCCCGCGCTTTGCGCCTTTGCCGCGGCCGGCGGCAAGCTGGTAATCCTGCACCAGGACACGTGGCAGAACTTCCTGCCGGTCAGCCTGCTCACCCAGAACATCGACCTGCCGCAGGTCTGGCCGGTGGCCAACAGCCATCCCGCCTTGCAGGGATTGGACAAGCAGGCGTTTGCCTACTGGCCCAACAACCGCGGCCAGGAGTTCAAAATTCCGGGAGCCGTGTGCAGCCGCCCGTTCCGGGCGGTCCGCAGCGGCCTGCTCAAGCCGTTGCTGGTGGCCGGCTACAACAGCGACGAGGCGGCGCTGCTGTCCATGCCGTTCGGCAAGGGCGAGATTCTGCTGTGCCAGCTGGACCTGATCCCCGTGGCCGGCATCTGCCCGCCGGCCGACCGCCTGTTGCTGAACCTGGCCCGGCCGGCCGTGGCGGTGCCCCGCGCCCGCACCCTGTGGTTTGCCGGCCCCGCCGAAAACCGGGATGTCCTGGAGCGGCTGGGATTTCTGGTGCGCGAACTGGAGCCGGCGGCCGTCCCCCGGGTGGACGACCTGCTGGTCTGGTGGCCCGGCGACACGGCGCTTCCGGAAGCGGTGCGCCAGCAGGCCGGCGCCGCCATCCGGGCCGGCACCGCCGCGCTGGTGCTCGCCGCCAACGACCGCCAGCTCCCGCCGCTGCCGCGCCCGCCGGTCTTTGGCGACGCGCTTAAATATCGCGACGAAGTGTACGTCATGCAGGCCGCCAAGCCCGAGGGCTATGCCGCTCCGGAAGGCCGCTGCATCCATATGGCCTTTCCCAACCGGCAGGAACCGCTGGTGGACGGTGTCACCAATGCCGCCATGGCCCGGTCCTCCTATCGGAACGGCTCCTTCAAGCTGGCGGACTTCGAGATTGAGGCCGCCAACGGTTACCGGCAACTCACCGAACCGGGCGTGATCGCCGAAACTCGGCCGGCCGGCAATCCGGTCGTCCTGGTCACCGCCATCCGCACCGGCCCGGCCGGGGTGGTGCAGCAATTTGACGCCATGCTCAAGCCGCTGCTGATCAATCTGGGCGCGCGCGGGTCGGAACTCGCCGCCGCGGTCCCGGCGGCGCACAGCGAAAAGTTCACCCCGGTCGACCTGCGCCCCTATTGCACCATGGGCTTCAGCGATACCATTGCCGGCGACGGCAAGGGCGGCTGGAGCGACCAGGGGCCGCAGAATGATCTGAGCTGTTTCCCGGTGAACCAGAAGCGGTTCGAAAACATTCCATTCGACATCATCGATCCCGCCAAAAACAACGGCAAAAGCTGCGTCGTCCTGGGCAGTGACCAGTTGAAAGCCCTGTCCCGGAAGGTGACCATCGACCTCGGCTCCCGCAAGGCCCGCCGCCTCTATTTTCTGCATGGCGCGGCTTGGGCGCCGGGGCAGGGGACGGTGGGGCGTTACACGGTGACCTATGGGCAGGCCCTGCGGATGGAGCGGGAGATTCTGCTCACCTGCGGCGTCAATATCGCCGACTGGTACGTCCCGCAAGAGCTGGAAAAAGCCACGGTCGCCTGGCGGGGGGACAACGCCCGGTCGCTGGTCGGGCTTTACCTCTTGGTTTGGGAAAACCCCCATCCCGACACGATCATCGACTCGATTACCTTTGAAGCGACCGACGCCAACGCCATCCTCGGACTGGTCGGCCTCACCGCGGAAGAATAGGGGCCGCCGGATTATGAAAAACGTGGACGCCATGCGCTGGGTGATGGAGGTCGATTACCACGACCTGGCCCTGAACGGCATCACCCGCGACGGGCTGGAACGGCTGTTTGCGAACTCCGCCACGATCCACGAAGCCGATTTTCTGCTGCAACACCCGGAGTGCGAACCGATTTGGAAGCTGCCGCGGTGCCCGTCCTGATGATCCGGGGGCGCCGGTCGTTTGAGTTCACGCTTCAGCGTGTCTGACCTTTGGCATACGTACGGGGGGACGGCTTCGTCCCGTAGGGACTGAATGAAAATAGGCAGGGGCTTCAGCCCCTGTTCCGAAAAATGAAACGATGGCGTGCCGTAGGTACGCCGCGATTCGCCGCGTAGCTGACGGCACGCGAA
>Ga0265297_10008056_pt1 | contig 14243 bp, 27 predicted proteins | sample Munlanlwell13791_FD_192502 | JGI IMG/M metagenome (GOLD analysis project Ga0265297, IMG submission 192502) | Leachate microbial communities from a municipal landfill in Southern Ontario, Canada - Leachate well 137-91 | ecosystem: Engineered > Solid waste > Landfill > Unclassified | place... | reverse complement strand
ATCTCGTTCATCAATTCTGCTGTGAGTTTCACGTTACTTTCTCCTATAGCCTAAAACGATGCACGTCAATTTGTAGATGATCTAATTATACTATAAGCGGGCGGTTTGTCAAGTCTAGAACGAAAGATTCCTGAACAGCCGAGCGAGCGCCGGAACGTCCTCATTTTCAAGACAATCTAAATAGGCATTTCTATTTCGCTGCGAGATCAGGATAAAGGGCCGATTGAGATAGGTTGCGTTATGGTTGAGCACCATACGGGCGATTCGACCGTTTCCATCTGAGTAAGGATGAATTTGAGTCAATTTCAGATGAATCTCTGCCAGAACGGTATAGGGATCCTCTCTGGAGGACATCCACCATAGCATATCGTGATACCAGTTTTTCATCAACATAGGAATATGATCGTAACGCGGCGGCACGAACGACGATCCCCTGATATACACGTCGCAAGTTCTATAATATCCCCCATAAGGAAACAATTCGGCATGTAGGTTCAGGAGATCGCCGGGGGTGGGGATGTATCCGGCCTCAGCCCAGTCAACAATCATTTTCATGGTATAACAGTGTCGGGGATTTGCTTGCTCAAACTCTACAAGATCTGAAGCTTCCGCAAGGGTACACACTTTGACTATCCTCTCATGAATGATCATAGTCTTATGCAATCTCTCATCTTCAGGCGTGATCCCTAACTGTGTGTATACATTTTGCCATGACATAATAGACCTTTCTACTAAGTATCAAGAATATTAGTTAAACGTCAATGAATATACTGGGATCTATATCGTCTTCATCTGTCTCATAGCCCATATCATTGAGGATACAGACTACCGAGCTAACAAGCGACGGATTGACCCAGACAGACTCATGATCGTGCCGAATTACGACATTTCCCAAACGCTCTAGAATAGGTTCCATATCTGGATACCGATTCCAAAACTTAGGGTAGATTGTAATTTCGTATTCGTTCACGTTTGATTTATTCTCCTGTTCTGCTACTTGTTGACGTAAATCTACTAGTTCATCCATCAGCGAGTCAACCGCCATACACCAAGCGGCCTGTTCTTCTGGCAAGTGCTTAAGTTCTGGAAACGCCATAATAAAGCGTTTCAGGTTTTCCCGAACACCGTAAGCTATAAATTTCTCGTGTTGGTTGCTCATAGTGTTATCCAAACCGTTTTCCGTAATGCTCAAATTTAGCCGTTAGATATCCACGACAATTTTTAATACTAAACGTATAGAAACGTCCGTTAGCATAAATTTCAAAGTCTTCCGTTGGGTTTTCGCGGTTGGCAATATATTCATCTGCCATTCTTTGTGCTTTGCTTGATACCTTGTGCACTCTCTTATTCTCCTGTTGCGATCTTATGTAGACGGGAAAGTAAAAACCACTGCAGAGTGAGACTCATCATATCTTTATCGTTCAACCTATGAGCGCATCGGTACGCCTTATAGGGCTGGTGCGTGTTGATGTAGTGATACATGGCATCTTGTACTGCGAATCTCCACAAAAAGATCCGCCGCTGGCGCTTGATCTCTGAGATAAAAAGTTTAAGGTTATTCATGTTACCCCCAGGGTGCATTTTCATATTCTGGTAGATCTGCTACAATGTCAAAATCTAGATCCGAGCAGAATTGATTTAATGCTTTGTACAAGGGTGTATCAGGCACGTTACCTTCAGAACATTGATAACGTAAACACTGAACGGCTTTATAGACTTCAACAGCGGGGCGCACGTTGATTGACGTATGAAATTTGTAGGTGTATTCTTGTGTGTCTTGGGAATAACGTTGTTTGACTGCGCTAACGTTCATCTGAAACAAATCGTTAGCCAGCCGTTCGTAGTCTTCAACAACATACGGGATGTTGTACCCCAACTCACGAAAAAGGTAGGTGTGATCCCAGTAAACAGACTTGTTACCGAAGTTAAGGAAAGATACGATCTTGTTGATTGTTTCGCTATCCACTACGTAGGCACTCATTTCAATCTCCTGAATTCGACTCACGTCAATTTCTATAATTATACTATAGGTCGGTCGGGAAGTCAAGTCTGAGTCTAGGTTAGTTTACGTCAGTCTTCAACCTGTTTCCTGAATGTGTCGCGCATCTGGGGAGTCCGGCGCCGGTACACTTCGATCTCATAATCGTAATGTGTCTCAAGTTCGCGCTTAAGTTCGGCGTACTCTTCTGGCGTGGCTAACACGGTATTTTTGATTACTAATTGATAGTTTGCTGATCCGTGTTGCCCTATGTGTACATACGAGTCACAATATCTACCTATATAGTCTGAGGGAATTTCTGGAAACAGGGCGATGATATCCCCATTATCTTTGAACTTGCGAAAGATCGTTTTAGTTTTCATCGGCGCGCTCTCCAATAGCATCGATTGCTGTTTGACAGGTAAAGATCGCCCGCCAGTATGTTAGATCCGCGTTTGACATAGACCGTATCGCGGATTCTAACTAGGCCAGAAAAACCAGGATAGATCCTATAAAAATCCTCAGCCGTTATGTAATCCGTGTCATTGCTAAAGGGGGTTACTGTGACTGTTTCTCGTTTGATATTGAGCGTTTCTTTAACTTTGTGCATCGTTAGACTCCTACTACAATATATTGTGCTTCTCGTGGTGATTTACCGCTCTCGACAAGTTGTGAAAATTTGATCGCGTCTTTACGTTTGCTAAAGCGCCAATAGCAATCGGGATTGATCATGTCTGGTGAAGACAGATCGACAATCCACAACTTAGATCCGTGTTTGATCTCTGATTCCCGAAAAGTGTTAGCCATAGTGAGTCATCCAGTCTACTAGTACCAGTTGCGCCTGATGCGCACTGATATCAAATACGGTACTCAAATAAGGCGCGGCACCAAACATATTGACCGCGCCGGACTCGCGCAGATCGTCCAGATAAGCAAACAGGACGTGTTTGGTCAAATAACTGGTGTGCCACAAACTATGAGAGTCGAGCACAAGCGCTCCGCTCACAGTCCCGCTCTCCAGTCGGTTGTCAAGCGTAATGGCGCGATCAACAGATCGTGTGTAAGTGCGATAGACGCTATCGCCACGCCGAAAGGTAATCTGACAAGTCTGATCATAGTTTATGCTGATCTTAGTAATTTTCCGCATTACCAATACCCTCCTGGTAGGTCATGATCCTCACACCACGAATCCCACGAGCGAAACATACCTTTAGCGGTAATTTGTACGAGTCCCCGATAGAGAGTACCGTCGTCAGCTAGCTCATAGCGGGGAAAGTCACAATCATACATAGTCGCCCTATAGTCAGGTGTGACGTGTGCGGGCACTAATCCCCGCTTGATAGCCAAGTTAAATGTTTCGTTTTCCCATAGCTCTCGCGCTATTTCAAATTTCATCATCTTCAATCTCCAACTCACTAAAAGGAACCTTGAACGATTCTACCAGGTTGTTGTAGTTTTCTTCTGCTTCGGCCAGTGCTTCACTTTTTAGATCTTCAATATAATCTGAGTAGTCCGAGTCGCTCTCAACTCCCCAGATAGACGCGGATCCCAGTTCGATTCCGTTATGTTCTACAGTGACGACGATTCCTATGTAACACCAGTCACCCCGATAGAGAGCCAACAACCGCTTGAGATCTTGCATATAGTAAGACTTTTCGGCCATTGCTGCTTCATGTTTGCTATAGCCGCGCTCAACAAGCCATTCACGAGTACCCTGATAGTTATCGGTCGGGATGTAGTAATAATAATCGGGTGTCCGCCACGTATAAGATTGGAACACTTCATAAGGTAATTCAGATGTGGGGCGTTTGATTGCGCCATAGCGATCCCGATCTGAGATAGATCCCAGATAGTCAAGTTCGTGCCGATAGTCGTCGTGTTTAGTTTCAACTTTGATGTTCATTTCTGATTCCTCGTTATCTAATGTCTATCTATAATTATATACTACTTTCAGTATATGTCAAGCAGGAAATTATAACTCGCATAGTTTTAGGATATATCTGTTAAATGATCTTTCTGGCCGATATAACTCTAAACGTGAATGCCCATCAGAGCGCCAAAAATGCCACTAGAAACGACGATAGGAAAAAGACATATAAACTAGCGTGGTACTATAAAATAGGCACCTTGTAGGACCGCATAAACGGTAAGCATAATTATAAGACACGATGTTTTTAGGTTACACATACTTATTGAGAGAAATAAATGTTAAAGCATGTTAAATAGCCGGATAGAAGTATAAGTAATTTAACTTATAAGAGAAACCCGATTATTAGTCAGACTTTTATATTTAAAAGATGGAAAAGTAGGTATTTAACCCCTTAGTTATACCTAACTTTAAAGTTATATCGGGATAAGTTGAAAACGATGCACGTCAATTTGTATAAGTTAGGTATATATAAGTGCGGATTTTTGGCATGAGTCTAGAATTATAGTTTATATGCCTAAACTATAAATGAGGCACGCCGATTTGTAGATATGTATAATATACCTATACGCCGGTTTTTCGAGTCTAAGTCTAAAGTTAGGGAGGTCTAAAACGACCCACGTCAATTTGCAAACGATCTTTATATATAGTAGGTGCGGATTTTTTCCAGAGTCTAAGAGCCGGGTTAAGGGGATCTATCCAAATTTTTAGGCGGTCCAAAACCGAATGTTTGTTCTATAGACCACCTGTTCTACGAACCTATGTTCTAAACTTAGGGCAACCAAAAACCCGGTATAGGCCGGGCTTAAGATGAAACTTTGTACAAAGCAAATGCGTAATTATGCGCGCTTATCCTCCAGGACATAGATCCCGGTAATTTCCTCAATGTAATCTGCGAGATCTAATGCTTGAGTGTACCAGTATAGGCCATCGTCGTATAGAGTGTTATACTTGTGCTGCAGCGTATCGATAGTCTTATGGGCTGTCTTGAGACGTAACCACAGAATAACGATAATGACGATAAGAATTATATAGACTGGCATATACCGCTCCAAACGTCCAAAAATGCCACTAGAAACAACGATAAACACATCATGATAGACAGTACCTTATAAAGTGGAATAGTGCCTAGAATCGCCTCCTAGACGCTCTAGGCACCTTATAATTAGAAGTCTGCAATGGCGACAACATCAGAAACAGAATAAACGTATAGCTCGATATCGTTAGTTTGAACGAGCAGTATGATTTTACCGTTTGTTGTCTTGATTAGATAGGTTGTCGAGTATTGATCCTTAACCTGGCTATACTCAGCGACATTATCAAACGTTAGATCACTTGGATCGTAGTGTTGGCCATTGTACCATTCTATGTTATCAAACTGGAGAGAGTAGGGTTCTTGTGGTGCCCAAAGCATCCGAAAAGATGCTACAGTAAGAATAACGAGAACGAAGCACACAATGAGCTTTTTCACGGTCTTATTTTCCTATTGTTAAATGGCAATAGGGGATCCTGCAGGATCCCCAGCGTCAAACGAGTAGCTTATGGTTTTTCCAAATTAGATTGACACGGGTGTTTATATAGGGTGTTCCCCAGAATCCCCACACATGACTATAGTCCGCTCCAGAACTATCGAACAATACGAACAATGCATCATAGTCACATTCTAGCCAGTCATCGCGATCAAACCAGTTTGGATCCTCTTCTAGACTTGAGTCTAGGTATCCAATAGAGCATAGAGTAGCTAAAACGTCATAATCCCTATCAACTAATATTGCATCGGGAATAAAATAATCCAGATCCTTTACTGTGTGGATTAGCGCGGATTCTAGACCATAGCGGAAGACTAGACTCATGTAGATCTGTTTGCCATTGTCTGATAGTGTTTCAAATGACAAACTAGGCCGAGGATGAAAGCCCATACGATTTAACTGGAAACCAGTTGACATTTTGCGCCGTTGATTGCTAGGGCGCTCTTGTAGGACGCTAGAAACGTTAAAATCAGACTCTAGCAGATAATGAGCTTCCATTAGATCAAACGTGTTATCTGTAATCATGATTCCCTCCAGAATTCGATCAATTCAGACTCGGACATTTTAGGCTTGAGCTTACAAGTGATAGTCAAATAGTGTGTACGTTTGGGCATTCCCTCATAGATGATATCAGGGATAGCAGCATTGCGGATTGTACGTTTAGTGACCACATAGAGCGGTTTTAAGCTATCCTCTATGTGATTAGCGGTATACTCTCCAATAGGGCCAGAATCGCGGTATGTGAGCAAGTAGGTAGGTAGACAATTCGTTTTTTCTATCGGGCGACAAGTAATCCTGTTGTTGTCATTATTCCATCCGTGTTTTTCTAGATATTTGACGGGATCCATAGTCTTATCCTTTTGCTAATCGGGCGAACAAAAACAAGCCTTAAAGAATAAAAGTATAAGTATGCAATAAGTAACTAAAAACTATTTTTTAAAGTAGTTTGGTTCATACCAGTGAGGATAACTATTCTTATCTTTAATCTGGTATACATGATCACAAAAGCGTAATTTACGTCTCTGCAATTTGTGACCAGATAAGATCCTCACATGTGATTGATCGGAACGATTACAAGCATTCTTAGCTACTACTAACGCCCGTTCTTTGGTGTCACACAGAAAAATCAGTGTATTGATTTTATTCTGTGCATATCCCCAACCAGACATAAATTTGTCATTTGTCATGACAACAAATGAGCTATATGGTATGTCGTTTTTACTGGTCACAATATCGTTTATCATGATCTGAATCTCCTATGCTAATCTAGCCTTATCCAAGATTCTAGGCTAGTCACTGAGGATAACAGGATTATAGTGTTATCCTCAGTACACTAGATTAGAAATCACTAGCGGTATTTCTTGCGCAATTCTCGCATTTTTCGGTTGTACCATCTATCAATAATGCGATGGGCTTGCCATTCCTTCAGTACCATCTTATAGACAGTGTACATTATTTGATTATCGTATTTCGGATTTTTAAAATTTGAGCACACTACCCAATTATGAAAGTAGTGTAAAAATCCGTGTTCGGGATCCTGTTTCCATCCGCCAGATTTCGCCAATAGGAATGCGTCCCATAGTAGCGTATTGCGATATTTGTCGGCACGATCTTTCAGTTTAAAATACTGTTGGGTGATTTCGCTCATTTCGTTAAAATACTGCTGTTGATACATGATCTTATTCTCCTATAGTCTGATATCTGCCTAAAATATTTTAGGCTATAAATAAAAATAAGTATAAAAAATCAATAACTTGAAAGCACTATGATCTAATGTCTATACCAGTGATATCGTATAGACTGGCGGCTGCGAGATCGAAATCTTCTAACAGGCTGTCGTATTGAACAAAAACACGAAACCACCAATTACGCCAATAGCGGATTTTAATCTGCTGATAGGCAATGATACAGAGTAGAATACCGATTATCACGAACATGATTAGACTCTCTTGGTCCATATGATTCTATGCCAATTCTCACTAGTATCTGATACAACAGGATACATAGAATCTAATGTGCGATTAATCCGCGCTAGACTAGCAGGTGATATTTTGTGCGCTAGTCTCATTTGATAGTTTTTGATGCGAAATCCCTTATATGCTGGTTTCCAGCCATAAGAGATAACACACAATGCCAAGCTTGGATTTTCATATGTTGTTAGCATGATTTGATTCTCCTATTTGACTAGGCGATTCACAAACGATTGTACTGTCTGTGCATCATATTTGAGCATATCGGCCAGCATTGCGATCAATTCATAGCATGGGGCGTATGGACGATGTACAACGTACCAGACAGGATCCCCATTGACGGGATAGTGCCAGATCTCGTTACTTTCCTCAAAATATACGAGTCGTGATCTATCTGGCATATTGAAAACTGCCCTATGAGTGATCTCTACATTATTTCCTGTAGTGGTCCAGTCTTCAAAAATTCCGATTTGTTCAGACTGTGCGAAAGCGTGTTGTATCTTTCGCCCTAGTTGCTTCTGAGTGATATAGGTTGGTTCTGTAATCATGATCTGATTCTCATGGCATATGCCAATTGGCAAGATCACTAAACGATAACATGGCAACAATAAGATCTTCAAATGTTGTGAAATCTTCTTTTTTGTATGATTCTTTATTGCCGTTATTATCTCCCCAGATAGCGCTATATTTGCCATGATAATTAAACGCCAGCATATAACAGTTTTGCACAGATTCAGTATGCCAGCATATGAGATTCTTGCCAGATTGTAGGTGCTTGATCTTGAGATAGTCTGATAAGTGATTCATGTTGTGATCCTTTTCTATAGAACGTTCGTTCGTGTGTTCTCTATTTGACTCAATTGTCTCACATATAATTGTATCGTACCCTACGATTTCCCTACGCTCGCATTAAGATAGGGTTAAGGATTAGTAGAGATAGAATATGTAAATTCGATATATAAGGTATATATCCAATTGTGGGAGACGACGGACGTTAAAAATAGTACGCCATAGAACTATTCTATATGGAACTATTCTATGGCGTATCATTCCACTATGGAAGCGGACGCGCATTCTCATTACATATTAATACACGTTACTTATCATGTGATTAGTCCGGCAGTACTAGTTACTTACATAGCACTACAAGTTAAGTAATGTGTATTAGCTCCGGCAGTTTGACATCAAATAGTTTAATGTCGAACTATTCAGGCCATATCCTGGGGGAACAGAATCACCAGACTGTCACCTTAAACAGATGTTCTATCGCTCATTTGTTCTAGCCACCCAGCAATCGAACATCTGTTCTAGCTGCCGCCGCCTGGTTTTCTCGAAAAACGTTTCGGCACTACGCATCTAACCTGATTTTGACGCGAGCGCTTTTTCTGAGACTGGTTTTTCCTATTTATAATTGTCTCTTGACTTTTCGGGGATATACCTGTAAACTATATCTAATCGAGAGATGGGGGCGCACATGACTTGGGATTATGTCTTTCGGCACGTAGAAGACGTGGTTAGCGATCAATCAGATATTCCAGAGGCGGAAGATCGTTACGTGTTTGGTGTAGATTGGGCGCACGGTACGGAGTATATGTGTGTTATTGTTTTGAAGGATCAGAGTGTAGTTGCAGTGATGCGTATACAGTCCTTTGGGTGGAAGGCCCAGCGAGATTTACTGTTGACTTTGGGGGGTTTCTGGTCGCCGGACTCAATCTGGATTAGCGCTGGTGGGCCTAATATTGAAGCGTTACAGTCTGAGGGGTTGCCAATCATTTCCTATAGCGTAACGAGATTGGCTAAAGAGCGATTGATTTGGGGTTTAGCCTCAGCTATTGATCAGCGTAAACTTACGGTTTTGAATAGCGTTACTTTGAGAGATCAACTGCTGAATTATCGCGTAGAACTTTTATCGTCTGGATTGTGTAGGTATTATGCTTTACCAGAAATAGGGGGTGATTGTGTTATCTCGTTGGCTCTAGCTTGGCATGGTGTAAATTATGGTGGAACGGGCATTAGCTTTGTGTAGTCCTTCCCTCGATAATTAAGATGTGCTTTTTAGGGGTGCATCTACGCGGTGACGAAAGTTGCCTCTGTTTGTCTGTTGGGGGGGAAATAGAATTAAGGAAGAATTAATACTTTGGGACTAAAGTATCAAATCTTAATTATTGAAGGTCGGAAATCGTAACTAAATCTATAGCGTGGAGATACATATGATCTACCAGTCAGACATTATCGAGTGGTTGCAGAATTACGCCGGACCTAAGTATCACGCTGTACTCAGCGATCCTCCCTATGGGTTGGCTTTTATGGGCAAGTCTTGGGATAACATGGCACCCAAAGAATTTCAGGAGTGGGTAACTGAGTGGGGATCACTTCTTTTAGGCGTAGTATATCCCGGTGCTATTGGCATGTTTTTTGGTGGTACGCGAACCTTTCATCGGCTTACTGTAGGATTAGAGGATGCGGGGTGGGAAATTTTCGATGTGTGCATGTTTTTGTATGGGTGTGTGGATGAGGACACTGAAGTTTTGACTCCTAACGGGTGGACACGTTACCATAAGGACATTTTACAGCAGCAAATACTATGTTATAATAAAGAAAACGATTCATTCTCTTGGGAGTGTCCTACTTATGTCTACCATTACGACTACGCGGATACCGCCTACCGAGTTCAATCAGATACTACAGACCAACTTGTCTCCAGAAACCATCGTTGCCTTGTTGAACGAGAGGGAGTGTTGGTATTCGAGTCAGCAGAAACCGCTGCACGCCAATCGGAAATACGTGTACCCGTTCTGGAAGGCGTGCGAGAGTTGCGGCAAGCCATATCAAACGCATCGACCAGAGGCAGCGAAACGAAATCAGTTTTGTCTAGAGTGCCTACAGGAGAGGCGAAAAACACCACGACCGCACAAGCCCATGAGCGAACGCAAAGTAACGCTTATGGCTTGCCCAGAGTGCGAACGGCAGTTCTATCTACCGAATGCCTATCTAGAGAAAGCGACTACCCACTATTGCAGCCGGGAGTGCAACGGCAAGGCTCGCGGGCGCGAGTGGGCGAAACACGGATGGAAAGGACCTTTGGCGGTGTCACCAGAAGTACGCAAAGCCTCCGCATTAAAGGGAGAAAAAAATCCAGCTTGGAAAGGCGGAGTGACATACCGCAAGCGCAAGGGAAATTATGCCAATCAGTCTATCAAATACGTGCGCTGTCCGGTAGAGTTTATTTCAATGGCACGGGCCGACGGGTATGTAATGGAACACCGTTTAGTAGTGGCTCAGGCTCTTGGCAGACCACTATTAAGGACGGAAGTTGTACATCACAAAAATCACGACGCAACCGACAATCGGCTAGCAAATCTAGAATTATTTGCATCAAATCGCGATCACAAGATATACGAACATCGCGGATCGCCCGCACCGATTTGGCGCGGATAACTCCTGTTTATTATCAAGGAATAATGTGGTGCCCAACTGTTTCATCTGGTGCTTTTGTGGCTAGACGAAATGGTCAGATTTTTATTACGGGCAATTCTGGATTCCCGAAAAGCCACGACATTAGCAAGGCGATAGACCGAGAGGCGGGCGCGGAGAGGGACGTGGTGGGTGAGCAGATTACTGGTAACGCAAAACAGCGTACTAATGGAAGTGGAGAGTTTGGAAGTTGGGCGAATAGCAATACGGGTGGTCAGCAGATGATTCCCATCACCGCCCCCGCCACGCCCGACGCGCACCGCTGGCAGGGCTACGGGACATCCCTGAAACCTGCATATGAGCCATGCATCCTCGCCCGTGCGCCCCGTGCCCCGCACACCTACGCGGCGCTGGCGCGTGAGTTCGGGACGGGGGCGATCAACGTGGACGGGGCGCGCATTCCAGCCAATGGTGACGTTATTCGCTCGTCTCATAACGTCACTATTGGAGGTAATGGTATATACCAGGGCGGACGAGCGTTTGAAACAGGCGCGACGGATGGCCGGAGATGGCCCGCCAATGTTATTTTAGATGAAACTGCTGCGGCGGCACTGGATGCGCAAAGCGGGGAAAGTGGATCAGGAACATATAAGCCGCGCTCAAACAACCGAACTGTAATGCAATTTTCACCGGAACATGGGTGGAATCAGCACAGCATGAATCCCAACAACGCTAATGCGCCTGATGATTATGGAGATGTAGGTGGTGCATCACGCTTCTTCTACACGGCAAAGGCGGCGGCGTGGGAGCGAACAGCAGGACTACCAGAACGATCCAAACACCCGACAATGAAACCTATTCGGCTAACCGAATACCTTGCTACGATGTTATTACCACCTGTTTTTGTGAACGAAATAAGGCGATTGTTGGTGCCCTTCTCTGGTGTAGGTAGCGAGATGATTGGTGCCCAGTTAGCAGGTTGGGATCATATTGATGGAGTTGAACAAGACGAAGATTACTGCGTAGACGCTTATAATCGGATTGTGTGGTGGAGTCAGTTTTCGTCTTATGAGGAAGCCCAAAAGCACTATAAACAGAATAAAACCGATTTTGGCGGGTGGTCTTGACTTGTTTCCAGTTTAGGTATACACTCGTATCAAATATGTGGAGACATTTAATGCGCGGGTATTTCGGCATCGGTATTTTTCACGGTAAGCACGAGATCAATATAGGAACGCTCTGGCGTCATGCGTATATGTATCGTGCGGCATTTGTGTTCACGATTGGCGCTCGGTATAGAGCGCAGAGCAGCGACACGCTGAAAACGCCGAAGCATATCCCGATGTATCATTATTCAGATGTTGATGTGTTTATGGAATCTCGACCGTATGACTGTCCGTTGGTGTGTGTAGAATTATCTGAGGGATCAATTTCGTTGCCTGATTTCACACATCCTGAGCTGGCGATTTATTTATTGGGGGCGGAAGATCACGGACTGCCCGAAAGTGTGCTGGATCGAGCGCAGTATATTGTGCAGATCCCCTGCCCTTCCCCGCAGTCTATGAATGTTGCGGTGACGGGAACGCTTGTGATGTATGATCGATTTTTGAAGTCTAGGAGATCACGATGAAACGGCACTGGAAATATTTAAAGTATGTTCTACGCCATAAGTGGTATGTATTAGTCGAAGGGCGGAAACTACACGTTCCAATCTGGCAGTTGATTTTACATGACTGGAGCAAGTTTCTTCCGAGTGAGTGGTTCCCCTATGCGCGAACATTTTATACGCAGGATGGAAAGAATCACTATCAACCGGGTGAATCATTTTTAGTTGCTTGGAATCATCATGAAAAGCGGCATAAGCATCACTGGCAGTATTGGGTGTTAGTGATGGATTCAGGTGATATGGTTCCGCTTCCTATTCCGGATCGGCATCGTCGGGAGATGTTAGCTGATTGGTGGGGTGTCGGTCGTGCTTTGGGTAAATCTAATGCTGATTCTTGGTATTTGGTGAACAAAGACGCTGTACTGTTGAATCCGAAAACAAGGCGGTGGATAGAGGAACAGTTAGGGATATGAAATATATTGTTATCTTTAATGGATCCGAGGATCCGCCCGTTGTTACAATTCAAGATAAGATCGAGCATCTCGACTTTCTCACAGGAGGATACCCCTATGCGGAGAGTACCGAGGATCTTCCTAAAGATATTACGTTTCCGGATCCGTTGGATATAAAAGTAAAAGAGGACAAAGTAACCTTCTCCTGGCAGGGATTTCAGGTTGAACATAGGGGTTATTATTATCCGGTGATTGTGGAATACTTTAATAAAGACGTTCGCATTCGGCAGGTTTTTGGTCTGCGCTGTAAATACAAAGTATGGGCTGAGATTGCTACGCTCTGGCTTGTTGATCAAGTGCGTTTTATGCGTGAGGATAGTGTAAGACGGTGGAAGACTCGTGTTATTGATGTCTAGGAGATCACGATGAGCACGTATACGGATGAACAATTACAGCAGTTAATTTCATTTATGGAAAAATTTGCGGAGTACAATTCCCCTAGTATGTATGATTTTGCGAAAACAATGATGGTTGAAGTGCTGTATCTTCGGAGTTTGTTACGTGAAGTGTGTGAGGCGGCGGAGCACATGCTAGTTTGGGACCCGCACCAGCGCACGCGGTATGGGTGTGTGGCCTGTGAGTTCCAACGCGCCGAAGACGTCGAACCAGCGCCCCACACGCCCGACTGCCCCGTTGGTGTGGCAAAGAAGTTTTTAGGTGTAGATCAATAGGAGACTTACATGATGAAATATTTCTATCTTGCTGTGTGTGTAATCTCTTTAGTGACATCTATTGCCTTGAAGTTGGACGGAGACGATGTAGGATTTTCTCTCACGTTTATCAAGGCGTTATTGTGGTTAAATCTGTTCTGGATTACGAGGGTTTGGGAAAAGATCAACGTTGATAAATAAGATTCTCTGTGGAGACTGTCTCGCCCTACTGTCGGAGATTGAAGACTCCAGCGTGGATATGGTCTTGTGCGATTTACCGTATGGTACGACGCAATCTAAGCGCGATACAGAGATTGATTTAGATTTATTGTGGAATCAATATCTGCGTGTCTGTAAGGAAAACGCGGCGATTGTCTTGTTTGCGCATAACCAGTTTACGTTTAAGTTGGCGTTGTCCAGATTTGATTTATATCGTTACAAGTACGTGTGGATCAAGAATAAATCCACCAATCACTTAAATTCTAGAAAGATGCCGCTACGCGCTCATGAGGATATTTTGGTTTTCTATCGCAGTTTGCCGACCTATAATCCTCAGTTTAGTTACGGACATAAGCCGATGAATTGGGCCAGAAAGAGATCGAGCAACATCTACGGAGAAGAAAAAAGAGTCGTGAATGATGCCGGAACAACCCGCAG
>Ga0265297_10008055_pt1 | contig 14245 bp, 12 predicted proteins | sample Munlanlwell13791_FD_192502 | JGI IMG/M metagenome (GOLD analysis project Ga0265297, IMG submission 192502) | Leachate microbial communities from a municipal landfill in Southern Ontario, Canada - Leachate well 137-91 | ecosystem: Engineered > Solid waste > Landfill > Unclassified | place... | reverse complement strand
GGGACTTGATTAAATAAACCATTCATTGTCATCATTTTAATCCGGAGGTCACCATGTTCGATCGTTTCACGGAAAGAGCCCGTAAGGTCATCATTCTTGCCAAGGAAGAAGCCAAAAGATTCAATCACGATTACATCGGAACTGAACATATTTTGCTCGGGCTCATCAAGGAAGGGGAAAGCGTTGCGGCAGCGGTGCTCCAGAATCTCGGGCTGTCGCTCGATACGATTCGTCTGGAAGTCGAGAAGCTTGTTCAGTTCGGACCGAGCACGGTTGTTTCCGGGGACATCCCGTTCACGCCCAAAGCAAAGAAAGTAATCGAACTGGCGATGGACGAAGCGCGCCGTCTCGGGCACAACTACATCGGGACCGAGCATTTGCTTCTGGGGCTCATTAAGGAAGGCGAAGGCGTGGCGAGTCATGTGCTCATGAACGTAGGGCTTGACCTCAATAAGGTGCGCTCGGAGGTGATCAAGCTCCTTGGTTCCACGACGCCGAACGCCGAACCCGGCGCGTCGTCGCCCGGTATGGGTGGTCCCGGAAGCGGGGTCGGAGGGAAGTCCAAGACCAAAACACCGGCGCTTGACGCATTCGGCCGTGATCTTTCACAGCTCGCACGCGATGGAAAACTGGACCCTGTTGTGGGCCGGCAGGACGAGATCCAGCGCGTGATCCAGATTCTCGCGCGCCGTACGAAGAACAACCCCGTGCTTTTGGGGGAGGCGGGGGTCGGGAAGACCGCGATCGTGGAGGGCCTCGCCCAGATGATTATTGCCGGTGATGTGCCGGAGATCCTGGCTGACAAACGCATCGTCGTGCTCGATCTCGCGTTGATGGTGGCGGGAACGAAATACCGCGGCCAGTTCGAGGAGCGCATCAAGGCCGTGATGGACGAGATCCGTCGCACGGAAAATGTCATGATTTTCATTGATGAATTGCATACTCTGGTCGGTGCCGGGGGCGCCGAGGGCGCGATCGATGCATCAAATATCCTGAAGCCCTCCCTTTCCCGCGGCGAGATCCAGTGCATCGGCGCGACGACGCTTGACGAATACCGTAAATACATCGAAAAAGACGCGGCCCTGGCCCGCCGTTTTCAGACCGTGATCGTGGAACCTCCGTCCGTGGAGGATACGATCCAGATTTTGAGAGGACTGCGCGACAAATATGAAGCCCATCACCGGGTGAAGATTCTTGATGAGGCGCTCGAGGCCGCGGCGAAACTTTCCGACCGTTACATCTCCGGCCGGTTCCTTCCAGACAAGGCAATCGATATCATCGATGAAGCAGCTTCGCGTGCAAGATTGTCTGTCACGACCATGCCTAAGGATCTGAAAAAAGTCGAGACCGAGATAGAGTCTCTCCGCCGCGAGAAAGAGGCCTCGATCAAGGCCCAGGATTTTGAGAAGGCCGCGAAGATGCGGGACGACGAGCGCAAGGCCAAGGAAGAGCTCCAGAAAATGAAAAAGAGCTGGAAGGAATCCAAATCAGAGGTCGAAGTCCAGGTGACGGAGGAGGATATCGCGTTTGTGGTTTCCAAGTGGACCGGGGTGCCTCTTGCGCGTCTCGAAGAGAAGGAGACCGCGCGTCTTCTGAAGATGGAAGAAGAACTTCACAAGAAGATCATTGGCCAGGACGAGGCGATCCGCGCAATATCACACGCGGTACGCCGGTCCCGTTCCGGGCTCCGTAACCCGCGTCGTCCGATAGGGTCGTTCATTTTTTTGGGCCCGACCGGCGTCGGGAAAACACTTCTTGCCCGCGCGCTCGCGGATTTCATGTTCGGCGATCAGGACGCGGTGGTTGTGGTGGATTGCTCCGAGTATGGCGAAAAATTCAATGTTTCGCGGCTCGTGGGGGCGCCCCCGGGGTATGTAGGCTACGAAGAAGGCGGGCAACTCACGGAGAAAGTGCGCCGCCGTCCGTATTCTGTGATACTCCTGGATGAGATCGAGAAGGCGCATCCGGATGTCTTCAACATCCTTCTCCAGCTGATGGAAGAAGGACGCCTGACAGATTCTTTCGGCCGCAAGGTGGATTTCCGCAACACCATTGTGATCATGACCTCGAATGTTGGAGCAGATCTCATTCGCAAACAGGGGGACCTTGGCTTCGCGCCGAAGAAAGACGAAATGAATTACGAGGGGTTGAAACAAAAGCTTCTGGATGAGACGAAAAAAGTTTTCCGTCCGGAATTCCTGAACCGGGTTGACGACACCATCGTTTTCCATCCGCTGACGCGGCAGGACCTGGAACAGATTATTCATATCGAACTCAAGGAAGTGCATGAGCGTCTCAGGGACAAAAAAATGGAATTGATCCTTTCCGACGAGGTCCTGAAGTTCCTGATCGATCAGGGGTATGACCCCGTGTTCGGGGCCCGGCCGCTCAAGAGGACGATCCAGCGTTTTATCGAGAACGTCCTTGCTGAAGAGATTCTCGGCGGAAAGTTCGAGGCGGGTGACAAGATCGTGGCGGAGATCCGCGGGGAACGGATTTCTTTTGAAAAAGCGACGTAGTCCCAATGCCTATCAATTTCAACGAAGTTGAAATTGGGGCAGTCCCAATTTCAATCAATCGAAGCGAAGCTGAGATTGGGGCTGTCCTGACTACCATTCGGAAAAAGAAAATAATAGTCAGGGCTGTCCTTGTCAACCATTTGAGAAATCAAATTTTAGACAAGGATAGCGCAAGAGACCCGCGCGTATGCGCCATTTCCTGAAGGTCATTCTTTTTTTTCTTGTGCTTGTGTCCGTGATCGGCGCGTTTCTTTTTAATTTTCTTCTGGATCGCATCGCGCACTCGGAAGATTTCAAGCGTTTTGCCGAGCAAAAGGTCGGCGAATATCTTAAGGCCACGGTCCACATCGGCGAGATCCGGCCCTACCATCTGAACCAGCTTGCGCTCGAAAAAATCCTCATTGAAACCCCCGCCGCAAGGGGGGGATCCCAATTGATCCGTGCGGACCGCCTTCTTTTCCGCTATAACCTGAAACAACTCTGGCACCGGAAGTTCGACGCTCCTTCAGGCGTGGTATTGAAGAATCCCGCGATCCTGATCGAACAGGATCAGTTTCCCTACCGCTATTTTGAAAATGCCCCGGGGGGATCTTCCGGTTTTTCTATGCCGTCCCTGGATTTCAAGGGAGGAGAAATCCGTTATCTTCTTTCATCGCTTAGCAAGGAAATCCTGCTCAAAGAGGTGGAAGGCAAGATCCTGCCGTCTCTCGATAAGAAAGTCCGGGTTGACGTGCACGCTCGCGTGACCGGAATTGTAGACGGGCGCGTTCACATTTATGGCACCATTAATCCTTCCAAGAACACGCATGATCTTTGGCTGGAACTGGATGCGATGGATATCGCACAGGATATTCCGCTCCCGTTCAAAGCACTCGAAGGGAAGGCCCATTGGGTGGGGCAGGACCTTTTTTTTGAAGGTCTGAAGGGGACCTTGTACGGGTGGCACGCGGAACTCTCCGGCGCTTTTTTGAATCGTGAGAAACAACCCGAGGTGAACGTGCGCGTCCGGATCGGGAAAGGGATTCCCTGGATGAAACTGGATTTTGCGTTGAGTCTGCCGCATCAGACGCTTGAAGGGACTTTTCAGCCCATGGAGGGGCGGATTTTCGATTTTCACGGGAAAGTCCACCAGAACCGGAAGCGTTTTGTGATGGATTCACTTGTCCTGGGTTCAGGGTACCGGGGCCGGGGGGAACTTGATTTTGCCAGCGGGAACTATGAACTGGGTTTTGAAAAAGGCGCGAAACGGATGGCGATCCACTCCAATCTCCGGGGGCTGGACTTCGTGCTGAATTTTCATTTGGATCACGTAAAAACTTTCGGGATGGACCTTGTGACGCAGGGGAAACTTTTCCTCCGTTCCGTGTCGCCGCGCTGGAAGGGTCGCGATCTTTTCTTCAAAGGGGAATTCGAGACGAATTATTTCATTCTGGACCGGCAGCCGTTCGAGGACCTGAAGGGAGTTTTTGAATTAAGCCCCGCCGGGATCACAGGCATCCGGAGCTCGTGGGGGAAAAAATTCCAAATGACGGGACAGGTGACGAAACCCGGAAAAAATCCGTATCTGAAACTTCTGTTGAACGTGGCGGATTTTGACCTTGGGACCGTCCATCAGTTCGCGGCAAGACCTTTGCCGAAGGCGCTCGGGGGGCTTCTGGAGGGGAAACTGTCCGTGGAAGGAGATTTTGCGAAGCCCGAAGTCTCGGGTGTTTTCAATATTCACGACGGAAAATGGGGACAACTTGATTATGACCGTGGTATCATTCAGCTCCGTGGATTTCTTCCCTATCTGCCGTTGAAGGATTCCAAGATCTGGAAAGGCCGGACGGTTTTCTTTCTGAACGGGGCCCTGGATTTGAAGCTTGACAATATATTCGCAGGAGTAAAAATACAAACGCCGGACAACCTGGTGATCTGGAAGGGCATCGAAGCGGTCCTTCATGAAAAGGACAGCCGGCTGGAGTTGAACAGTTCGAAACTTGGGGAGTGGGGGGAATTTTTTGTGCTGGAGGCCCGCTCTCCGGGCCCGCAGCCCGGGACCGATGGGGATAAGGACAAGGATGCCGAAAAGGAAGAGCAGACAGTCCTTTTTGGTCCCAAACTGAAGTTTTGAAAACACGGAATTTCATCGTTGTTCGGGAATGATATGGGTTTTAGGGACACGCCGATTACCGGGGAGATTTATGACGAATTGGAATGATCTAAGACGGACCGTATCGGTCCGGGTATGGCTGCAAAAGTTCGGGGCCGGATGTCTTGACATCTTTCAGGGCGCCGGCGGCATCGCGTTTCTTTTTAAGGATACCTGCGTTTTATTGGCATCCAAAAAGATCCGCTGGAAGGCGACGCTCGACCAGATGAACAAGATTGGCGTGCAGTCACTTCCCCTGGTTTTTCTTACCGCGTTTTTCACAGGCATGGTCCTGGCATTACAATCGGCTTATCAACTGCGCCTTTTTTCTGCCGAAAAGTTTACGGCTGACTTGATATCGGTTTCTTTGTGTCGCGAACTGGGCCCCGTATTGACCTCCATGGTGGTGGCCGGACGCGTCGGGGCCTCGATTGCGGCGGAGTTGGGGACCATGAAAGTCACCGAACAGATCGACGCGCTGAAGTCGCTTGCCATGAATCCCGTCCAATATCTAGTGATCCCGAGATTTATCGCGGCGTTGTTCATGCTTTTGGTGCTGACCATCTATGCGGATGTGATCGGGATGTTCGGGGGTTATCTCATCTCGGTTTTCAAGCTTGGGATGAGTTCCCATATGTACATCAAACGCGGTATCGATGCACTGGTGGTCAAGGATGTCGTGACAGGTCTCATCAAGGCTTTTTTCTTCGGGGGGATCATCTCGGTCGTAGGATGCTACTTCGGGTTTACGGCTCGTGACGGAGCCGAAGGCGTGGGACGGGCAACGACGCTCGCGGTAGTCGTTTCTCTTATCATGGTCATCGCTTCTGACGCGCTTTTTTCGGCGATCTTTTATTTTTTTTAAACGAAAGAACGGTGTTTCGTGATCCAGATCCAGGGCATTCACAAGTGGTTCGGGACACATCATGTCCTGAAAGGGGTCGACCTGACCATCATGGAAGGGGAGACTATCGTGATCATCGGTCGTTCGGGGTGCGGAAAGAGCGTTCTTTTGAAGCATATTATGGCGATCCTGGAGCCTGATGAAGGGGATATCAGGATCGACGGGCGTTCCATGTTCTCGATGAAACAGGAAGAACAGGACCAGTTCCGGTTAAAGCTCGGGATGCTTTTTCAGGGTGCCGCGCTCTTTGATTCGCTGACCGTGCTTGAGAATGTCGGATTTTCTCTTTTGGAGCACACAAAACTTTCCGAAGAAACGGTCACTCAGAGGGTCTTGGAAAAGTTGCGTATGGTGGGGCTCGCCGGGGTCGAGAATCTGATGCCCGCCAGTCTTTCGGGGGGTATGAAAAAAAGGGTGGGTTTGGCGCGGGCGATCTGCAATGAACCGAAGATCATTCTTTATGATGAGCCGACCACGGGTCTCGATCCGATCAACGCGGACGTTATTAACGAACTTATTTTGAGGATGCAGAAGCAACTGAAAGTAGTCTCGATCGTGGTGACCCATGATATGACAAGCGCTTACAAAGTGGCGGACCGGATCGCCATGCTTTACGAGGGGCGGATTATCGGCATCGGAACACCCGATGAGATCAGAAATTCCCCCGACCCGATTATTCAGCAATTCATTACCGGATCGGCGCGAGGTCCGATCACGGATAAGCAGCAAAAGGAGACGGAGTCATTATGAAAAAGAAAAGTAATGAGGTGTCGGTGGGGGTCTTTGTGATCCTCGGGTTCATTTTTTTGACATTGGTGCTCTTTTTTGTCAGCGGGGTTTATTTGTTCCGCTCGGGGTATACCGTGGACGTGATGTTCAACTATGTCAGTATTCTCAACAAAGGGGCGCCGGTGCGCATGGCCGGGGTCCGGGTCGGGGAAGTAAGTCAAGTGGATATCGTCTATGACGATGCGAAGCAGAACAATCGCGTGAAGGTCAAACTTTTCATTGAAAAGGGAGTGGAAATCAGGGAAAATTATGCTTTCACGATACGCGGCACGCATATTTTGAGCGAGCCTCACGTGGAGATCACGCCGAAACCCGGGACTTTCCCGTTGCTCCGTAAAGGTGCGGTGGTGGAGGGAGTGCCTTTGGTTGCCGTGGAAGAGTTGATGGATCAGGCTCACGGGACCTTGGGCCATATCGAATCTTCCAGCATTTCATTGAGCAACATCCTCGGGAAAGTTGAAAAAGGAGATGGGACGCTCGGGAAGCTCCTGAAAGAAGACGAGCTTTACAAGGAGATGGAGGCGTTCATGAAGGATGTGCGGGCGCATCCCTGGAAACTTCTTAGAAAAGGCTCGAAAGACAAGAGGAAATGGTACTTTCTCTTTTTAGCATAGTCTGTTCAAAGGAACCAATGAATACTATCCTTGTCTTGAATTTTTTTCTCCAATGGTTGACAAGGATTGCCCCAATTTCAGATTCGCTGAAATTGATAAGAATTGGGACTAACTTTTCATACGCGTCATACACGCAACATCAAAGGAGCAGTAATCATGATCCTTGCCATAAGGTTTATTTTTATTCTGGGCTGTGCCCTGTTCGGATATCTTGCACAAATTCAGTGGCTTTTGAATCTTCAGGTGCCCTACAGCGAGTGGATTTCGGCCGCCATCGGAGGTTTGGTCGGCGTTCTCATCGTCTCGATTGATATTTTCTTCAAGCAATATACGGTCCGTAATATTCTCGCGGTCATTTTAGGGCTGGCGCTCGGGCTTTTGACGCACCGGCTTGTGATGACGATCGTCTCGTACACTCATTTTACGCCGGAGATAACACGTAATTTCGGGGTCGCAACGGCGATCTTTTTTTCCTATCTCGGCATTATCACGATTCTTCGCGGACAGGACGAATTCAGCTTGATGATCCCGTTCGTGCATCTCGATTCCAAAGGCCCGGGCGAGGAAATGATCCTTTTGGATACGAGTGTTATTATCGACGGCCGCATCGCGGACATCGCAAACACCCATTTTCTTTCAAGCAAGCTGATCCTGCCGCGTTTTGTGTTGAAAGAACTGCAGTTGATCGCGGACTCCTCGGATCCCCTCAAGCGTAATCGCGGACGTCGCGGCCTCGATGTCCTGAACGCAATCCAGTCCAACCCGAATATCCAGGTAAAGATCCATGAGCTGGATTTTCCGGAATTTAACACCGTCGATGCAAAACTGGTCAAGATGGGCCAGGTGCTTCAGGCCAAGGTTTTCACCAACGATTACAATCTCAATAAGGTCGCTGAATTGCAGGGTGTGAAAGTCCTCAATATCAACGATCTTGCAAATGCGCTCAAGCCCGTGGTCATGCCGGGGGAAGAGATGGAGATCAAGATCCTCAAGGAGGGCAAGGAACAGGAGCAAGGTGTGGCGTATCTCGATGACGGGACCATGGTCGTGGTGGACAACGGTAAGCGTCGTTTGGGCCATACGGTGAAGGTCACGATCACGAGCGTGCTCCAGACACAAGCCGGTCGTATGATCTTTGCAAAGCTTTCCGATGATAATGGCCACCATCCGGAGCGTGGCGGAGAACGGTGGCGCGATAACCGGGACCGTCACGGGTATGACAGCCGTCGTCCGCGTAACGGTCAGGATCGGCAGAACCATCAAGCCTGTCAAAATCCATTGAACCCACAGGGCTCCCAGATTCATGAGGGAGGAAGGTAGGGGTGAATGCGGGTCTCTCTCATCATTCCTGCCGCCGGGCTTGGTAGTCGTTTTCACCAGAGTCTCACTCGTTCTGACAAGACAATCTCTCCGTATCGTTCCAAGCTTTTTTATCAGCTGAATGGAGAACCGGTGCTTCTCAGGACTCTCCGGGTTTTTGGCAAGATCCCCGGGATCTGTGAGACGATCATTGCGATCAGCCCGGAAATGCGCCTGGAGGTAAAGAGATGGGCGCGTTTGATCAAAGGTCCGAAAGTCAGGTGGATCCTGGGCGGCAAGACCCGCGCAGAGTCGGTGTGGAACGCGCTAAAAAAAACTTCACCGCGGGCCGACTGGATCATGGTCCATGATGGCGCAAGACCGCTCGTTACACCCGGCGCGATCCGGGAAGTCCTGAGGGCCGGTAAAGGTTGGGATGGTGTGATCCTGGCCCGTAAAGTGGTGCCAACCATCAAACGTGTGTTAACGGAGGACGGGCATATCCGGGAAACCGTGGATCGTAGCGCTCTTTATGAGGCTGAAACGCCTCAGCTTGCGCGACGAGAGATGCTTCTGAGAGCTTACAAGCAGAATCCCAAAGCATTTGAGGCCACAGACGAAGCGGGGCTTTTGGAAGCGATTGGCGCCCGCGTGCGGGTGGTGCCTCACGGTGACTGGAACCCGAAGCTTACCACCCTGACGGACCTGATGCTTGCTAAGGCTATGACAGAAAAAAATGTTTCACCGGAAGTCCGTGTCGGGATCGGATTTGACACACACCGGCTGGTCAAAGGCCGCAAGTTCTATCTTGGCGGTATCGTGATCCCGTCGCCCAAGGGCGCGCTCGGTCATTCGGACGGGGATGCCCTGTTGCACGCGCTCGCGGATGCGATCCTGGGTGCGATCGGGGCCGGGGACATCGGGGAGTGGTTTTCGGACCGCGATCCGGAATTCAAGAATATCCGCAGTACAAAAATCCTTGGAGTCATTCTTGCGGAGGCAAAACGGCGGGGATGGCAGCCCTACCACGCAGACACGAATATTATCCTGGAATCTCCGAAGCTCCGCGCTCACAAAGCCAGGATCCGTAAAAGTGTCGCAAAGTGCCTCGAACTTCCTGAAAAAGATGTCTCCATCAAGGCCCGCACCCGGGAAGGACTTGGTCCCGAAGGGGAAGGCCTGGCGGTGACCTGCGAAGCTGTTGTTAGCATGAAGAAGGTTTTATGACAATTCGATTTCATAATACGCTTTCCGGGGAACTCGAAGAATTCAAGCCGCTTAAAGAAGGGGAAGTGATGTTCTACGCCTGCGGCCCCACGGTCTATCATTACGCACATATCGGAAATTTCAGGACCTTTGTGTTCGAGGACCTCCTGCGCAGGTTTCTGGAGTTCAGGGGCTTCAAGGTCAAGCATGTGATGAACATCACCGACGTGGATGACAAGACCATCGCCGGCGCGAACCGTGAGAAGAAAACGCTCCGGGAGTACACCGCTTTTTATACTCAGGAATTTCTGAATGACATGAAGACACTCAACCTGCTTTCGCCGGAGATTCTACCGCATGCGGCAGAATCCATTCCGGATATCATCAAGCTTATTCAGGAGCTTATGAAAAGAGAGTATGCCTACCTTGCGGACGACGGCTCTGTTTATTATCGCGTCGCGAAATTTTCGGCCTACGGGAAACTTTCCAAAAAGAAACTGGACGGAAATATCTCCGGCGCTCGTGTGGATGTGGACGAATACGAAAAGGAAGAAGGCGCGGACTTTGTGCTCTGGAAAGCGGCAAAGGAAGGCGAACCCTCGTGGGATTCACCGTGGGGCAAGGGCCGGCCGGGCTGGCACATCGAATGTTCGGCCATGTGCATGCGCCATCTTGGCGAAACAGTGGATATTCACGCCGGCGGTGAGGACTTGGTGTTTCCTCACCACGAGAACGAGATTGCTCAATCAGAAGCCGCGACCGGAAAACCATTCGTAAAATACTGGCTTCACGCAAAGCACCTCCTGGTGAACGGCGAGAAGATGTCAAAATCCAAAGGGAATTTCTTCACGCTCCGGGATCTTCTTGCCAAAGGTTATGACCCGATGGCGATCCGCTACGCGCTTCTTTCGGTCCATTACCGGCATCAGCTGAATTTTACTTTCGAAAGTTTAAAAGAATCCCGCGAAGTGATCGAAAAGCTGGATAACTGTTACTTTCAATGTCTGAGTCGAAAGTTGTTTTTGGATGAGTTGGGATATCTTCCAACGGATATTACGGGTATTCTGGATATAAAAATAACGGATATGGAAAGCAGTCTTAGCGATGATTTGAATATTTCCGGATCTTTGGCCCATTTATCCCTGGCTGTTAAAGAGATCAATGCTCGAATGGCGGATAACCGGCTTGGACCGAAGAGTTTAGAATCTGTTATCTGTTTTTTTAATAAAATCGACAAATTGTTTGGATTTGATATTGCCTTGGTTGATTCGATCCCGGGGAATGTCAAAACGGCTTTGGAGCAGTATACCGAGGCGCGGAAGGCGCGTGATTTTGCGAAATCCGATCTCATGCGGCAGAAGATCGTGGAGTTGGGTTGGCTTGTCAAGGACGGCCGCCCCGGCGAACCCTCGACCGTCAAGAAAATCCGCCGGACTTGGGACATCAAAAAATGAAAAAAGGGTATTTCATCACATTCGAGGGCGCGGAGGGGAGCGGAAAGAGCACGCAGATCCGTAATGCCGTCGCTTTTCTGAAAAAGAAAGGCCGTTCGGTCGTGATGCTCCGCGAGCCGGGAGGGACGCGCATTAGTGAGGCGATCCGTAAGATTCTTCTCGATAAGAGCTTGAAGGAAATGGATCCGGTGACGGAGCTTTTTTTATATCTAGGGGCGCGGGCCCAAATTATTCGTGAGAAGATCCTGCCGTCTCTCAAAAAAGGCAAAGTCGTGATCTGCGATCGTTTCGAGGATTCGACGCGGGCCTATCAGGGGTTTGGCCGCAAAATTTCGCTCAGGGCCATTGACGAGGCGAGCAAACTGGTACGCGGTGATTTAAAACCCGATCTTACGTTTGTGCTGGATATTGATATCAAAAAAGGTCTTAAACGCGGCGGGCGGCATGACCGGATCGAACGCGAGGCTTTGAGCTTTCACGAACGGGTGCGCCGGGGATTTCTCGCACTCGCAAAAAAAGAACCCCGGCGAATGGTCGTGCTCGATACAAGCAAGCCTGTGGAATCGGTCAGTCAAAAGGTCCGGGAAAGGCTCGAACGTGTTTTTGGCCAATAACACCCAGAAATTAGCTGTCCGTATCCTCGAATCCCACATCCGGGAAAAGCGTGTCGCGTCGTCCTATATCTTCAGCGGGTGCGGCGAGGAAGGGGAAATGGCCGAGATGGACGGCGAACGACACAGCGCGGACCTTAAAGAAGAATTCGCGGTGGCGTTCGCCTATGCGCTCGAAAGTGGTGACCCGAAGCTTTTTCATTACAAAGATTCTGTTCTCCTGCAGCGCATATGGAAACATGGGTATCCGGATGTCCGGTGGCTTGGGGAAGATCTCACCGAGCGGTCGATCAAGATCGAGACGATCCGCGAAACGATCCAGTGGGCGTCCATGAAACCCTTTGAAGGCACATGGAAAATCTGCATCGTGCTTAAAGCGGAGCGGCTGCAGGAGGTGGCAGCGAACGCTTTTTTAAAAACCCTGGAAGAGCCGCCCAAGAACACGGTTTTTTGTCTTCTTACGGAAAATAAAAACAATCTTTTGGAGACGATCCAGTCGCGTTCGTTCGAGATCCGTCTGATGCCGATGTTATCCTCGCCTGTTCCGATGGGTGTGGGGTCGCTTGAGGCCCTGCCGGTCCGCGAGGTTTTTGAGGCGTTCCCGGCGATGCCACGAGACGAAGTGAAACGGAAACTTGACGGGTTGATGACCCTTTCGCGGGAGAAGATCTACCAACTGGTGTCCGGCAGAGACGCGGATCCCAGGGCGGTGAACCGGTGGCTCGAGGCCATGGACCTTCTTTATGATTCCAAGTCAGCGCTCGACATGAATGTGAACCAGAAACTGATGGCGACGCGGCTTGCGATAAGACTTGCGCGTCTTTTTCCATCCCAGAAAGTGGTTTCCTTGTGACGAAAACGTACTATCTGACAACACCGATCTATTATGTGAACGGCAAGCCACATATCGGCCACGCCTACACGAGCATCCTCTGCGATACGTTCGCGCGTTTTCACCGGATGCTCGGCGAGAATGTCTTTTATATTACCGGGACGGACGAGCACGGGATCAAGGTCCAGAAGGCCGCGCTGGAGCAGGGGAAGGAACCCAAGGCGTTCGTGGATGCGATCGTGCCGGAGTTCAAGGAACTCTGGCGGGTTCTCGGGATCCAGTACGACTACTTTATCCGGACCACGGATGATGACCACAAGACCGTCGTGCGGAAGGTTCTGAGCGAGCTTGAGAAAAAAGGGGACATCTACAAGGCGTCTTATAAGGGGTGGTACTGCACGCCCTGTGAATCGTTCTGGACGGCACTGCAGCTCAAAGACGGGAAATGTCCGGACTGCAACCGCGGTGTGGACCAGATCGAAGAAGAAAATTACTTTTTCAAAATGTCCGCGTACCAGCCGTGGCTGATCGATTACATTCAGAAGCATCCTGATTTTATCCAGCCAGAGTATCGCAAGAACGAAGTACTCGGGTTTTTAAAAGAGCCGCTGGAGGACCTCTGCATTACCCGGCCTAAAACGCGGTTGACCTGGGGAATCGAATATCCCGGATCCAAAGACCACGTTGTCTACGTCTGGTTTGACGCACTCTTGAACTACCTGAGCGGCGCGGGCTATCTGCTGGATGATAAAAAATTCAAATCGCTATGGCCGGCGGATCTTCACCTGATGGCGAAAGACATCCTTCGTCAGCACACCATCTTCTGGCCGATCATGCTCAAGGCGATGGGCGTGGAGATGCCGAAGCTTGTGTTTGCCCACGGTTGGTGGCGAATCGGCGGGGCGAAAATGTCAAAATCGGTCGGGAATGTCGTGGACCCGATCGCGACCGTCCAAAAATACGGCAGTGACGTGCTCCGGTATTTTCTTTTAAATGAAGTAACACTTGGACTAGATGGTACTTATTCCGAAGAGCTGCTTGTGGAACGCTACTCGAGCGATCTCGCAAATGGTCTCGGCAATCTTTGGCACCGGACCGCTTCCATGATCGAGAAATATTTCGAAGGAAAAATCCCGCAGGGAAAATCAGGAAGCCGGTTTTATATGCCGCTAAAATTGTGGGAGGATGTCTCGAAAGCGGTTTTTGCCTATGCGCCTCGTGAGGCCTTAGGCGGAATGTGGGCGGTAATCACTCGAGCCAATCAGTTTGTGGAAGAGACAAAGCCCTGGGCGCTGGCCAAAGATCCCTCCAAAAAAGAAGAACTTGCGGACGTTCTTTTTAATTTGGCGGACAGTGTAGCGCATGTGGCGATTTTGTTGCAGGCTTTTATGCCCGAAACCGCAAAGAAGATCCTTGAGCGCCTGAAGATTACGGCACCTGAAAAAATCAGCACCGATTCGGAATTTAGCAAACCATTGATTGCTGCCGGCACGACGATCGAAAAAGGAGAACCGCTTTTCCCGCGTCTTGATGAGAAGACGTCATGAATTTGACGGACACCCACATCCATCTGCATTTTCCCCAGTATGATGCCGACCGGCCAGAAGTGATCCAACGAGCGATCCAGGGCGGCATTAAATCTTTTCTGAATATCGGTACTGATCTGGAAGATTCCCGAAAAGCCATTGCGGTCGCCGAAAAATATCCAGAAGTCTATGCCGCAATCGGGTTCCATCCGCACGAGACGAAAACGGCCAATCCCGAAGACCTTGCTGAACTCGAAAAACTTTTGGAACATCCCAAAGTGGTCGCTATCGGGGAGGTGGGGCTGGACTATTTTCATGAGCATTCCCCCCGTGATGTGCAGGAGAAACTTCTGCGGACCT
>Ga0265297_10008054_pt1 | contig 14246 bp, 18 predicted proteins | sample Munlanlwell13791_FD_192502 | JGI IMG/M metagenome (GOLD analysis project Ga0265297, IMG submission 192502) | Leachate microbial communities from a municipal landfill in Southern Ontario, Canada - Leachate well 137-91 | ecosystem: Engineered > Solid waste > Landfill > Unclassified | place... | reverse complement strand
CGCATTTAATAGATCGCCCTTGCAAACCAAATCGATCTTTAACAATCAAAAAGTCAGTCGTCTTCTTCTCAAAATTCGGTATCGCCTCTAAGATAACCGTAGCGGGTTCCATCACTGCAGGACAATCCTTGATCTTATTGTCTAGATCTTTACCTTGACGCTTACTTTGAGAGTGCAATTGAGCAAATAGCACAATTGGGATATTACTATTCTTGATGTATCGTCCCATCCAAATACGTAGATCGTTAAGAACATCGTATGGTTTCGCGTTCTTGTTATAGGCCGAATACTTGATCAACTGATAATAATCGATCATCGCGCAACTGAAATTCTTGTTTTGAACGGACATCAAAGCGTTTTGTATACCTTCTAATTTCGTCGTTATACCGTTATTATAGTTAACATCTATCACTTTAATATATCTACTAATTTCAGGAAACAACATTTTTGCATATTGTTGGTCTTCGAATGACATCAATCCCTTTTTATAATCATTGAAATTTAGACCAAGTTCAATACAGGCTATCCTAAACAAGATATCATGTTCAGACTCTTCGTTAGACAGAACGAGAGATTTCTTTCCCTGTTTCCAAAGTGGGTACGATATATTGGCAGCGATCGTAGTCTTACCAGAACCGGTATATGCAGTTATTAAGTATAAGTTTTCCCGCGTAAACGGAATAGCTTTTGTCAGCGCTTCATTGATGAACGTTATGCGCTCTTTCATCATCTTATTATAAGCGGCGATGTTACCAAACATCCGTCGGATTGATTCTGGATTACCAAAAGCGTTGATTTCATCCAGATCGATAGATAGATCGCATGGATCACTATTAGATCGTGGATCCTTCATCAAGGACTGCTGCCAATTATCGGGGATCTTTGTCATCTAAAGGCCTTTGCTCGTCAAAAATGAGGTCATCCTGAAACTCTTCCATAAACTTGCGTCGGCGCTGATCTATCTCATCGAGTTCTGCCTGCGACATCGTGGGGAAAGAGTCTGCGTAGCGTCGCTGCATGGCGTATTCCTGCGGAGACATGTTGCCGGTACCAGCTTGCGTTGGTTCTTCTTCGCCCGGTATCTTGTACCAGGTGTAGAACGCTGCCTTCGCAGATTCTTCGATCCTATCACGCCAACCGTCAATCCAATCTTTCTTGTTGAGCCCGATTAAAAGTGTTTTCTGAGTGTGCCAGATCTTCTCGATCAACATATGGGAAGGCATGTGTGCAGCTATAGCATCTGGTAGGATTTCTTCTGCAGCTTCAAAATCAACTTGATTTATCGATAGTTCATAGAACAGTTCATCAAAGTTGATCTGCGCTTTCTTTGTCTCACGTTCACTAGACGATTTCTTCGCTAGGGTTGTTTTCCAGCGATCAAATAGCTGTCGCGCACGCTTAGAACCATCCATAAAATCACCGCTTACAAAAGTGGATCGGCGTCTGAACACTGTGGATCACAGTTATTGTACTGTACACAAGTATCGTCAGACGATTGTTCTTGCTTCTCGCCAGTCTTTAAGTTGGTGATCAACAATTTAGCCGAAAGATGTTCCGTGTCGATATACAGTAACTCTATCTTGTAGTCATCATTGATGAAAAATGGTCGATGCTTTGAAAGCCACCAGTAAAGTTGCGTCTTGAGTTTACCTGCGTAACTAGTCATACGTACTCCTAAATAATAGTCTAACCCACTAAATCCATTTATGATCCCACAAACAGATTATACGATACATCCGTTATCCTCGGTATAATCAACGTGATGAATATCACGATACATAACGATACCACGATCCTAGCTAACGTTGATGAAAATCTACGTGATGCTCTTCGTAAAGAATTATCCTTCGTCGACAAATCTAAACAGTACCAGCTCAAACGCTTGAGCAAGAGTGTATGGGGTAAAAATTCGCCGCAGGCAGCCAAATTAAAGACTGAAATCCACCAATGCTTGTTGTCCGAGAATCCGAATGGAACCCTCAGTTTCCCATCGGGACTCTCGGGATCATTTCCAGATATATTATCTGGTTTCTCGATAAACGATCAACGATATGAAACTGGTACAAAGATCGCACTTCCGTGGGCTGAAAAACCCAACACGATGCGCGACTACCAGGATGAAGCTCATACTTTGATGGTGGACAACTGGCGAGGTCTTATTAACTTCGCTACTGGTTTAGGCAAGACGTTGACCGCAACGTACGCGATACGCTCTATCGGCCGCAACACGCTCATAGTGTGCCCCAATAAGTCGATAGCAGAGCAGTTCTATGGGATACTAGTCAAATCGTTCGGTAAGCACCGCGTTGGGTTTTTCGGCGATGGTCGTCATTCTATAAAAGATCTAACGGTCGGCATCGCACCATCTGTGATGAACCATATCGCTGAATTTAAGAAGGCCGATCTAGGTTTCCTTCTGTTCGATGAGGTGCACCACATCGCTGCTGATACGTTCTTCACGATAGCGAATGAACTAGGCACCGTAGGACGCGTGTTTGGCCTAACAGCAACAGATTTCCGAAACGACGGGAAAGATCTGCTGATAACTGCTGGCTGCGGACCAACTTTAATTCGCCGTGATGCCAAGTGGGGTATCGAACACGGGTGGTTGGCAAAACCCTACTTCTTGGTAAGAGAAGTACTGACTCTTGGTAAGAACTACAAAGATGACAAGTTAAAAAATTACAAAGCGCACGTTTTGAATTCTGCCGAGATGAAAACCCAGATAGAGTCTGATATCCGCAAGTTCATCCAATCCGGCAAACGAACCCTTATCTTGGTCGATGAAGTTGCTCACGGCCAAGAACTGGCTACTAACTTGAACATCGCGTTCGCCACCGGCGAAGATAAGAACTCACAATCCTACATCGACGCGTTCAACGACAAGAAGATAATGGGGCTAGTAGCAACGGATGGTAAGGTCGGCGAAGGGGTTGATACTCGTCCAGTCGAGGTTCTAGTTATCGCTAACTTCGTAGCTAGTAAAGGTGCCGTCTTACAGGCGATCGGTCGCGGTCTCAGGAAGATAGATGGGAAAGAAACGGTTATCATCTTGGACTACGTGCCGATGGGCAGCGATATGCTCAAGCGACACGCTTACCAACGGGTAGAGTATTACCAAGAACTTACAGACAAAGTGAAGGTGATAGAATGTTGATCTCAAAGGTTAAGTTAGAAGAGTTACGCACCAAATTACACACTACAATATACAACGTACCGTTCGCACCCTATATCGATCAAAATACGTACGGGTGCGATAACAACATGTGGTCGGTCGGTCAACTTCGTTGGCTCAACACGAAGTTTCAGAACTTAGACAGCAATGCTAAGTGCGCGATGACCAACATAATCGACGAGATGTTGGACACGTTATATACCCAAGAAGATATGGAGAAAGATTTAAAGTTGAGGTGAGACATGCATCCTAAGTTAGACAAGAAACTGTGCGCTGACTTCCCGCTTCTTTACGGCGACCGCAACGGCAACATGCAAAACACTTGCATGGTGTGGGGTTTTGACTGCAACGACGGCTGGTATCAACTTATCTATGACCTAAGTTCTAAGTTAGAACCGCTTATTAAAATGTACCTGGAGACCGCGACCAAAGAAGAGGCAGAATACTACCCGCGCGCTATGCAGGTGAAAGAGAAGTTCGGCACACTGCGCTTCTACATGACATCAGCAACAGACGAGATGTACAAGCTGATCCAAGAAGCCGAAGATAAGTCGGGAGAGATCTGCGAAACCTGTGGAAAACCAGGGAAATGCCGCAACGGCGGGTGGATCACCTGTCTTTGCGATGAGTGTTCACAAAAACGGTATCCCGAAATTGCAGTAGGTGAAGATGAAGTTCCTCCCATGTAACTTTATCCTGATACACTTACAACTACTTCACCATACCGAAAAAGGCCCGAAAGGGCCTTTTTCGTCATCGCGCGAAGCGCGACGGGTAAATATGTACAGTTACTGTATAGGTATAGTTAAGATTTGTATTGCTAGGTGTTGACAAATTTATTGTACCCGCGAGATGCCATTTTTTGCAGTTACATTTTTGACGCCGTGATTATTTTAGTGTTCGTATAATCTGAACATGTAGGAGGAACACCCATGAACGAGGATATCGCCAGTAAGATTCAAGATCTAAAGTCACAGATGTACGAGATTCAAGTGGAAGTTTTGCCAGATGGTGTGTTGCCAGTAAAAGCGCACGCTGAAGATGCGGGGTTTGACGTATTCGCAACTTCAGATTTTACGGTGTGGCCGGGACAGGTTGTGAAGCATCCGCTTAACATCAAGATGAAGATTCCCGCAGCTGCTTACGTTTCGATCGAGACTAAGTCTGGACTTGGCATAAAGGGTTTATTGGTATATGCGGGTGTGATCGATTCTGGATACCGCGGTGTGGTGCACGCAGTGATGTCTAACTTGCGTACGCGAGATTCGGACGGTAACTTGTTAGACACTAATCAAGCAAAGATCATGATCAAGAAGGGGATGAAGATCGCGCAGTTCATTCCGTTCCCGTTTTCAACCGTATATTATGTTAAGCAAGTAGAGTCAGTAGATGCAGATACAAGCAGAGGTGCAGGCGGATTTGGTTCATCGGGGGTATAGATGACTTCTTTTGTTGATATCCATAATCAGTTGGTGGCTGCTGCGATATTGCCGCTGCATAAACTAGATATAGAAATGGATAATCGCGGCTATACGGTGCTGCATGCTCATTTTGCATTAAGTCAATATGATCTATACACGAAGTTTGAACCGCTAGCTTCAAAAATGATGCGTGCATCGCCGATATCTTCATTGGTTGCAGTTGCCGCCGACATCGTATTTCCCTCAACTGCATTTCCACTGCAAAACTTTGTCAAGGAAGTGCAGATATATGATTGTCCACAGGATCTGCATCGGATGATCGTGATCACGTTCTGGTGTCCGGATATAGATAAGTTTAGTACAATGCTTGAACGAACTGCGCGAGCGAAATATGATGCAGAATTTAACGAACAACTAGAGCGTGCAATAACAAATGGTTAACGACGTTTCCAACTTATTCTCGACCAATGTTCGAGTACACAACATGTCGTGCTTTGATAAAGACGCGATTTGGCCGCAAGGCATTGAGATTGCTGTTTTTAGAGTACCTATCCGCAAGCGGGATGGATACTCATCGGAGATGATTTCAAATCTGGCGGTTAAACTTAAAACCCACATGGCGACCAACGGTATCGCTTTTCTTATCTGTTACGCACCCCAAGAGGCTAAGGCAAGACCGTTTGAGATTGCTGACGCTATGGTTAAGGGTGGTTTCACCCACGTAGACAACATCATCATCGAGAAGTCATGGTTGCCTGGAAAACGCAGTGAGATAAATTTAGTCAACTCACATGAGTATGTTCTGTATTTTTGCAACGGTACCGTGTGGAAGCTCGACCGATACCCTATCCGGCGATACCTCAACACTCCTGAGGAAGTATCTTGCCCCGGAAACCTCTGGAAGGTAGAGGTCGGTTCCCTAGACGAAGCTTATCCTGTGGACCTGGCAGAGCTGCTGATCGGCATGACGGACTGCCTTCCTGGTTCACTTGTACTAGATTGTTTTATGGGGACATCTGCTTCACTTAAGGTTTGTCTCAAATTGGGGCATAGTTTTTGTGGATTTGAGACTGACATTAAACGAATGAAAAAGTATGAAAAAATTATAAATGAAGAACAAAAGCGTAGATCAGATAAATAAATACTGTGCATCTAACCATATTAAGTGTTTAGAATCGCCGCAAACACAACAAACCTCTTGTAGGTGGTTGTGTTTGCTCCATAATATGGAGTTTCAGACTAATTTTAAGAATATTAAAACTAGAAATAGCCGATGCGTGTTGTGTCAGCACGATAAGGTAAAAAACACATTTACTAAAATTGGAAAACAATTTAACTTAGAAACAATTTGTGCATTTTTAGTTAGAGAACACCCCAATGGGTTATGCTTATCTACTAACTATAATAATAGTCAAACCAAGATGACATGGCAGTGTGATAAGGGGCATGTGTGGAATGCGACTGCTAATAGCATCATGAGTGCAGGTACCTGGTGTCCCGAATGTTCGAAAAATGCTACTGAGCAAAAAGTTAGGACTATCTTTGAATCCATTCTGAATAAACCTTTTCTTTCAGTGCGCCCTGATTGTCTTAAAAACCCTGATACTGGTAGAAATCTAGAGTTGGATGGATATTGCGAAGAACTTAAGTTAGCTTTTGAATATGACGGCCGTCTTCACTATGAAGATAGATCTACCCAAGATTTGACCGAAGAGCAGATTAGGCGTCATGGTTCTCTAGAGACAATACGACGGAATGATCAATTAAAGGATCAACTTTGTAAAAGTGCGGGTATTACTCTAGTTAGAATCCCTTACTGGGAAAAAGATAACTTAGAGTCCTTCATATCTCAATCCTTAAAGAATAAGGAAAATGAATAGTGTTATACGTCAAGTCCAAAGCGAAGAATATCCTCTCTGATAAAGAGAAGCTCAACAAGCTCGTGGTAGACACCCTTGACAAGATGGCTACTATAGTTGGAGCAACATTAGGTCCTTCTGGACGCTGCATTTTAATTGAGCGCGATGGAATGAGTCCTCTTGTATCAAAAGATGGAGCAACCGTGGTCAAATCTCTCGGCCTTGCTGAAGCAGAAGCTAATACTATCATCGAAGCTGCGAAAGAAATTAGTATTAACACCGCGAAAGAAGCAGGCGATGGAACTACGACTGCTATCATCGTAGCTAATTCTTTGGTTAAGGCGGGTCAACGTTTTCTAAGTCAAAATCCAAAGTCAAATCCTCAGCGGTTGACCAGAGAACTTAAAGATTGCTACGATAAGGTGATCATTCCGTATCTTCAGAAGAACGCTAGGCAGGTTACTGATGAAGTTTCACTTCGTAATGTGGCTAAGATCTCTGCGAACGGCGATGAAGATATTGCCAAAGTTGTTGTTGATGCTGTGATGGCCGCAGGCGATGATGGCACGGTTCTTTTGGAAGAAGGACAGGGTCGCGAGATGCGGGTTGAGACGGTAGATGGTTATATCGTCACTACAGGTTTAAAAGAACACGGGCAGATTGGCCCACTGTTCATCAATGATCGCGCGCATCAACAAGTGAAACTAGATAACGGTCTTGTGTTCCTATACGATGGTTCGCTGAACGACCTGAAGGTTCCGGCTATCTTGCAGGATTGTGTTTGCGATGAAGCTGGTCAATACGACGGTACCCCTATCCTGATCATCGCGCATGAGTTTTCAGATACTGTGATGGATAAGTTAGCGAAATCTGTTAAGGGTGGAGTTATGGTAATTCCAGTGAAAACTCCGCGCTCAGGTGTTCCTAATGGCGCTTCTATGTTTTTGCATGATATGGCTGCCTATACTGGCGCGAAGGTTCATGATGCGGGTACAGTGCAAGATCTAGAGGAAGATGATCTGGGCGAGTTTACTCAACTTAAGGTTAACATGTACGAGACGTTTGTTTCAGCTGAACCGGATCCAGACGTGTTGGACGCTCGTATTACGGAGCTAAAGGCTATCCATGATTCTGCTTTTTCAGAGTTTGACCGTTCGTTCTTACGGGCAGCGATAGGCAAGTTGACTGGTGGAGTATCGACTATCTGGGTTGGTGGTATGTCAGATCTTGAGGTTCGTGAGAAGAAAGCTCGCGTTGAGGACGCAGTAGAAGCAGTTCGCTCAGCTATCGCAGAGGGTGTGATTCCTGGCGGATGCACGGTTCATCTACGTTTGGTAAAGACTATCCTTTCTCATCCTGATAAGAAACCATCGTGGAGTATCTTAGCGGAAGCTATTTCTTCTCCGTTTGAAGAGCTGATGAATAACTGTGGGGAACTTCCCGATGAAGTTTTTCATTTATTGAACGTTGGAACGGGCGATGGTTTACCAGAAGTTGTTTTTGACGCCAATGAACACACTGTAGTAGAGCCGTTTGCGGCGGGTATCATTGAACCCGCTAAAGTTTGCAGAGTTGCGATCGGCAATGCTTTATCGATCGCGTCATTGTTGATTACCTTAGGTGGAGTTGTTGTGGTTCCGCGCAACTCGGATCTTGAAAATCAGATGGAACTAAGTAAACAGGCGTTTCAGGATATGATGAGCACGGCGAACCAGTAGGAGTTTGTATGGACGAGAAAACCCTTATGACGAAGATCACGGATTACATTAAGTCACTTGATTTAGTGAAGGTGAAAACGTTTTTTGGCAACCGTGTGGTTCAACTATGTTCTGCTTTTTTGGCTGGCATGTTGTTGTGCACGATAGTTTATCCTACGAAAAAGATAGAAGAACGTGTTCAACAGGAATACCAGCAGATCATCGATAAGAAGGTTCAAGAGCAGCGAGATATCACTATCAACGTCGCCAGAGAGCGCGATGAGATTTCCCATAAGATGACGGCGATGGAGTCATCATACCAGTCACAGGTCTCTGAACTTAGTTCTAAGTTGAAAGAGATGTCATCTCATAAGGTAGCAACGACACATAAAGTTACTCATCCTGATGGATCATCAGAAGAATGGACAACTCTCGAATCGGAAGATAAAACAACTGAGACTATTATTTCTCAGATCAAGGCAGATTATGAGCAGCAGATCAAGAACACAGAGATTGAAGTAGCTCAAAAGAAAGATGTAGAAATTACGCAGACTCGGGAGAAATATGAAACTAAGATTACTGAGTTAACAAAGACTATTGCTAAGCTAGAAGAAGAAAAGATTACTACTGTTAATGAGAAGAAGTTTGGGGTAGAAGTAGGTGTTAACACGGCTTTACGTGGATATGTACATGGTAGTTATGATCTATGGGGTCCAATATTCGTGGGTGGTCAGGTAGAAGCTAATCAGACCAGTATGGGTGCAGGGGTTGGTTTAGGACTACGTTTTTAATGCAAATTATTATTTATATGGCCCATAATTTAGTAAATGATTTACGATATATAGGTCAAACCCGTAGATTATTGACTAAGCGTATTTATGCCCATAAATGGGACGCATTACACAATTCACACTATAAAATTCATGAAGCTATTAGAAAGTTTGGGTTTGATTCTTTTGAGTGGATACAATTAGCGTTGTGCGATTCTAAAGAGGAGGCAAATTCTTTAGAGCGCCAATTTATAGCAGAATATAGTACTTTTACAAAAGGTTATAATTCTACTGTGGGCGGTTGTGGTACACGCCAATGGAAACACAGTGCACTTACTAAGCAAAAAATGAGCATTGCTCAATCTGGTTCTAAAAATCATGCTTTTGGAAAGTCAAGTTGCAGGAAGGGGTGTATTCTTTCATCTACGATTCGTGCGAAAATTAGTGCTAGTTTAGGTGGAAAAACTTTTTTGGTGTATGATCAAGACGAGAGATTATTAGGTGAGTGGAATAATCAAGCATTATGTGCTAAAGAATTAGGTTTATGTCAAAAACATATAAGTTCTTGCTTATTGGGGATTAGAAAAACACATCGAGGATTACACTTTAAACATAAGGATACATTTTGATTGGGTATAACCCTCAAAGGGTTATAAGTGGCTAAATATAGTTTTAAATGCAAGACTTGTGGTAAGGCCCAACAGCGTTATGTTGGGCCTCGTCTATTAGAGTTACCCTGTGATTGTGGTTCAGTGATGGTGCGGCAGATGCCTAAAACGTCGCATTCGACCACGTATGAGAAACCCGACAAGGATTCCGGCAGCAAATGGATCGAAGATCAACCTAACGTACTACAGGCGCGCAAAGAAAAATACTTTTGGGAGGTTGAGGTTCCTAGACTGGTTGCGTCTGGTATCTATTCTGCGGAGACTATGATCCAAAATGGATGGGTTTCTATATCTGATGATGGTAAAATTACCGTTAACATAAAACCACCGAGTCAACGCTGATGTTGATCAAATCATTAAAGATTTCTAATATTTTGTCGATAAAGGATGCCGATCTCTCGTTTGGGGAGATAGGACTTGTATTATTAGACGGTTGGAACTATGACGATGGTACTGCGAATGGCGCGGGAAAGTCTGCGTTATTCAACGCCTTATCCTTTGGGTTATATGGTAAGATGCCACGCGATGTTACGTCGACCGATTATCTGCGTAAAGGGACAAAGATTGGATTTTCGGAAGTAGCAGTAGAATGTGGTTCTGATATATGGGTAGTTCACCGCGCGCGCCCAACGAGTGTTTTGATCACTAAAAATGGTCAACCTGAGTCTATATCTCAAGAGGATTTTGAGGCTAAATTAGGTTTGACCTACCAGCAGTTTCTTCTTACGATATACGCGTCCCAACTTAAAACTGAGAAGTTTATCTTGTTAAATGATAGCGGTAAGAAAGACTTCTTGTTGCAGCTGATGAATTTAAATAAGTTTTCTACTGCAAAAGAACTGGCGACTAAGCAGTTAAAAGAGTTGAATGCTAAAGAGATCAAGTTTGATCAGGGCATAATTTCCCAGCAAACTAAGATTCAAACTTTACGAGATTCCCTAGTTGACCCTCAAGAGATTCGCACGCGGTTATTGGCCTGCGATACGGCAACTATTGTTGACGAGATAAATTCTCTCTCTTTGGTTCCTAAGCCGGATTTATCACAGGCTGAGGCATTTGAGCTTAATATTGTTAAAAAGCGTAAAGTTTTCGATGATATAAGACAAGAAATTTCTGCGTTGCGCCGAGAACGAGAGATGATTCTTCGTCAGCGACAGTCAAAAACTAATCCGGTTATCGCGCCTTGTCCATACTGTGTTAAAGATATTTCTATCTCAGGCAAGAATTTAACGAAAGCATCTGATGTGCATGCGCACAATCAGTTGATTGATGTAGCAAACGCTGAGTTAGAGCAACAGGCAGCTAATATTGCCTGTCAAATTAACGCGTTAGAAGATAAATTAGCTGAATCCCATCAAGTGGACGAGATGGAGATCAAGGTACGCGCTAAAAAAGCTGAAAAGTTGCAAAAATTTGATGAGGTTACAGCGCGTATCTATGAGTTGAGAATTTTGAAGCAAAAGAACGAGCAAGAAGCAACTTATTTGCGTCAAAAATTGTTGGATATACAGTCTATCAGCGATAAGATCCAAGCAACTCAAATTGACTTAGATAAACTTAGTCAAGCTAAAGATATTGTTGTAAAAGAACGCGTTATGATGGAAGTTCTTAGCGGGATGTTTTCTCCTGTTGGTGTGCAGGCTTATGTAGCGGATATGGTTTTAGATCAGTTAAATGGGCATGTCTCAAATTACATTAGTCAAATGTGGCCTAATGCCTCATATCAATTATTATCATATAAAGAAAACAAGACTGGGGATATAAAGGCCAAGTTCTCTGAAAAGATCGTCATGGGTGGAAGAGAAGTCAGTCTTGGCTCTTTGTCGGGTGGTGAACTTCGCTGCATCTCGTTGGCTGTTGATTTAGCGGTTGTTGATGTCGTTATGCAGATGTTTGGTATTACCCTTAACCCATTGATATTAGATGAACCGTTTGATGGCATGGATAATGCTAATCGAGAACGGGCCATTGACGTACTTGCCAGGCTGTCGCATGATCGAGAAATTTGGGTTATTGATCACTCTAGTGAGGCTAGGGCCATGTTTTCTCGCGTAGTGAGGGTTGAAAAACGCGTCGGTATTACGTCTATAGTAGCAGCGTGATATGATAGTCAGTATGGAACCTTTAGAAAAGAAATTAGGCGAGATAGAAGAACTTATCAAAGGCAGTTTGATGCCTAAGATGAATACCCCCAGTTTGATGCCGCGATTAGATCAACCGCATGCGGTAGGTCGACCTCGTGGTACTGGTATGCCCAAAAATCCATTTGACAATTCTCCTAACGCGACTGTCGGTACTTCTCCTGCATCCAAAAAGAACCCAGTTGCGATCGCTCAGCAGATTCAAAATAAAGAATCTAAAGAGACGCAGATTAAGCAAGCCAAAGAAGGACTTTCATTTAGCTCAAGAGGCCAATGGAGCCTTCGTCGTTAGTATAACTAATGCATGAAAAACCCCTATAATATCTTAGTTCTTGATCCAGCTGAATCAACCGGGTATACGATCGTAAACGTCGATGAGCAGCAATCGGTTGCTGACATCTTTGAATATGGTTATATCCAGGTTGATACGTCATCTAACTATATGGGCGACTGGTTGATCAACTTATCGCAGTGTATCGAAGCCTTAATCCAACGTTACGCAGTTCAGGTGGTGGTTGTTGAGGACTACTTCTTTAGTTCCCGGTTTACAACCGGTTCCAACGTTAATCCTGCATACCGTGCAGCCATACATATGACAGCACGTAAGTTGGGATTGCCCTATGAAATTCTCAACATCTCGCAGTGGAAATCTTATGTAGCTGGTAGATCCGTACCCACTAAAGATCAAAAAAAGAAGTGGGGTAAACCCGCTGCTAATAAGTTGTTCATACAAGAAGCCCTATGGTTTCGTCATGGCATTAGGTTTCCTAACCACAGTATTTCTGAAAAAACTGGAAAACCCATCAAGTTTCGGTACGATATCGTGGATGCGGTTGGGCAGTCGGTCTGTTACTGCAAGTTGATGGTGGGTATACGAACGATCGCATGTTCCATGCCGATTCCTGCTGATGTTTTCTTTAAAAAGCCCGATAAACATCAGATAGACTATTCTGTTCCGTTAAACGGGTAGAAAATACACGTACATTGTTGATTTTTCAAAGGAGTATACCATGGGTAAAGCTAGATCAATTCTTTCTAAGTCGTTTGTGGAAAACGTGAAGGATGTGAGTGAAGATCAGGCCGCTGAGATGGTCGTTAAAGCAGAGATGAAGATCAAAGAACTCAAGGAAGAACAGGCGAACGATGAGAAGCTGAATGCTGCAAAGCAGATTACCAAGGATCTTAATGCTGGTTACACCAGTGTTATCCGCATGGAAGAGGCTAAGATAGCGTATCTTCTTGATCAAATTAGGGCTATCCAGGACGGATCGGTTAATCCTAACGCTTCGGTTTGATATAATAGTTAGGACACCATTAGTAGGAGAACACAATGACTCTTCGCCAAGATTATTTCGAAAGCACAACGGGTATCCAAAACCAACTGTTGGATGCTTTTACTAATGGTGGTACGCTAGTTTCGGCGAACATGGCAACGCTCAGTCAGGGGTTGATAACGGCGGCTAGTCAAGGTCAAACCACCTTTACAGTGAATATTATCACCACGTTTAAGCCAACTGCTCTTCGTTTAAAGGGTATACTTCTTCAAGCTTATCTCGATGGTATTAAGGATGCTTTGGCTGCGCAGAACATCTACTCGTTTGAATGCGTTCCGGCACTGAACACGGGCGATCAGATGACTACTTCCATTGACTTTAATTTTACGTTTCAAACAGCTTAAAAAGATATAAGTTACTAACAAAAACCGGGCATTAAGCTCGGTTTTTTATTTGGTAGAATCTCTTCGCGAGTATTCATCAGATGCATGATACTGCAAGGAGAATCTAGCCGATGTGTGAAAACTGCAAGAAGTTTAAGCAACCTGCCCAACTCCATATCCACAGTATGTACAGCGCCCTAGATGCTGTTCCTTCTCCAGAGGAATGGTTAGAGTGGGCGTTAAAGAACGGATGTCCTGGTTTGGCGATCACGGACCATGGATCAGCTGTATCGTTGTTTCATGCTGTTAGGTTCAAAGATCTCATCAAGAAATATAATAAAGACAACAAGACATCTTTTTCGGAAGATGCAGTGATTGGTATTCCGGGTGTTGAGCTATATGTTAAGCTTAACAAAGAAGACAAGGGACATTACCATATCACGACATGGGCGACATCGACGAAGGGCTATTTTAACCTGATGAAGTTATCTTCACTGGCTTACAACGATACTGTAAACTATTTTGGTTCAGTTAAACCCCGTGTTACCTACGAGATGATCTCAGAGTATTCTGAGGGGCTCAGATTTGGCACGGGATGCATCGCTTCCCCCATGGGTAAGTGTATCATGGAGGGAGATCGCAAGGGTGCAGAGGAATGGTATCGAGCATACGTAGAGCTATTTGGCGATAAACTATACACTGAGTTTCATCCCACGGATTTAACCCACGATTTTGACAAGAAAACGGGAGGTTTTCATCCTATCCAGCCGAACGAATGTTCGTGCGATGGTAACATGCAGAAAGCTTACAACCTATTCTTACGGGATATGGTCGACAAACACGGTGGAAAGCCTATTC
>Ga0265297_10008053_pt1 | contig 14250 bp, 10 predicted proteins | sample Munlanlwell13791_FD_192502 | JGI IMG/M metagenome (GOLD analysis project Ga0265297, IMG submission 192502) | Leachate microbial communities from a municipal landfill in Southern Ontario, Canada - Leachate well 137-91 | ecosystem: Engineered > Solid waste > Landfill > Unclassified | place... | reverse complement strand
CAATTGGGTTTCCGAACTTGTAATCCATCTCTGGGTACCACCCATGACTTGCGTCATCGTCAAAGAAGTTCCATCCATAGTAACTTTTAGACATATCTTCGACTGCAAAGAGGAAACAAGCTAAAGTAAACAACATATGTTGACGAGCTAGTATAGGATTGTTATCAGCATTTTTTGTACCGCTTAATACAGCGATAACTTTTCCCTTCTCTGCTTGAGTGTGGAGTGTGTCGATTGCATAGAGAGTGTAATATTCACCATATCCTGCTTGTGTCAGCTCATGGTTTCTACCGTGGATAAATCCTTCCCAGAAATGAATTCCAGTGACATTATTACATATTTGTGTCCATTTCCAAGCGTTCGGTATGATTTTGCTATTTCCTATTGTTGTTTGTAGATTCTGAATATGTGCTATTGTCCAAATTCCCCAATTATTCAAAATGTTTTGGGGAAATTCGTTATAAGGAACAGTCCAGGAATATCCTGCCTCTGATAGATTCATTGCAACATTATCTGCAAAGATACCATCGTAGTGAGGATTATTTATAAGGAATTGTTTACTTTTTTGAGCATAATAATCGCTCCATGAATGATATGGTGCGTTAGGTGTAAGATTTGGGGCAGGATTCATTAGATATCCACCGTGACTACTTGCACGAACACGATTACCATAGTTATCATGTACAAACCAATTCTCGTATTGGTTGACGTAGTCCCAGTCTGAATAATATGTATGCATCGTTATAGCACAATAATATCCCAAGATAGTAATATCTGGGTTTAATGTTTTGATATTTGCTGCAGCATTGTGAGCTGTTTTACCGCAACTTATCAAATCGAAATGTTCAGCGAGGAATTGTTGGTTTGCTGGTAGATTGATACTTGAGAGGTAACTAATGGATAATTTTTGTATTCGTGGCATGGATTCTTCTGTATAAGTGTTTCCGTAATTGTTTGATACTGGAACAAGATCGAGGATTTCAATGTGTCCGTTCTTATCAACGTCTTCTCTAATCCATCCTGGTGTTCCACTCTGTCCCATTCGATTGGATATTTTTATGAAATCGATAAGGTTACAGACACCATCGTTGTTGACATCCCAGTCTGGAGGTGCTGCTGAGGTTAAAGGAAGAATGATGAGTCCTTGTATCGTGAGTAAGAGGAGAGCAAGTATGATTGCATTGGTTTTTTTATGGGTTGATATTCTTTTCATTTCGTTTCCATCTCCTACCTATTGCTAGATGCTATCTAATAGCATGAAATATTGTGTCAATATCGCTATTTAAAGCCTCTCCGTTAGAATACCAAAATGAAAAAAATACAGGGAAAATCATAGCAGTCTCTAGAGGAGAAAAGATATATGGTTTCTGAAAAAAAGTATTCTTCTTTTCGCTCTTACCAAAACTCACTGTAATGATTCGAAACGTACACTAAATCTAAAACCTGAACTTCACCGTTATTGTCTGCATCCTCACGGATCCAACCATCAACGCCAGTTTGACCATATCGATTTGATATCAATACAAGATCTAAAATCAAGCATTTACCATCTATATTAATATCCCAGTTTGGCGGCATGAAAAAGAATATATCATTTGATGTAGTCAGGTTATTGTACAAATCGGTTGCCCGAATGGAATAACTGTAGTTGCCTGCCATGGAGAACGCTGTGGTCGTCCGATGGTAATACGTCCCTGCAGACCCTGCGGTCATGGACACATTATTCCAGCTGCCAGCAGGGTTATGGATCTGTAAGATTGCTTGGGAGACGCCGACGTTATCGGTCACCGTGCAGCTTATGTTGACCCATCCGTAGGTGGGGCTGGTGTCTAACGGGTCAGAGGTTGTTCGAGCGATATTCAATATCTGGGGAGGCAGGGTGTCTTCGAAATGAGCAACGACTGCTTTGTTTCCATTCATGGTAATCGTCGTCGGGTTCTGACTGCCTGTAAGGTCCCCGGTCCAGGAGCTGAACGCCCATCCCGTTGTTGGTACGGCATTGATTGTCACCACCTGCCCATAGTCGTAGGTGGGTTGATTCGGACTCTTTGTTATCGTTCCAGAGCCATTTATTGTTATTGTTAATGTGCATTGATTTGAGGTAAAATGCGCGGTAACTGATTTATTCCCATGTATGGTAATCGATATAGGATTTGTGTTTCCGGCGAGATCTCCGCTCCATGAGTTGAATATACATCCGGTATTTGCGACAGCAGTGAGTTGGACAACGGTTCCATATGGGTAGGTTGTTTGATTGGGGGTTTTTGTCACAGTTCCCGATCCATCTATTGATATTATTAGATTGAATTCTCGCAAAGTGATGGTACCATCTGTTACCATAATTGGAACATAAGCAGTGTCGTTGGTAATACCAACCTGGAGAAGGTTGATGGTTGATGTCCCGGAAATCATCTGAGCTGTAAATGAGAGAGATACAAGGGTTCCAGGGGTTGAAACGCTACCACTACCCATAATTAAACCATAGATATCGATGATTCTTCCTGTGTTGTTGTTTATGATCCCTGGATTGAAAAACGTTGTATATCCCGTAAAAATCGTCCCTTCTATGACCGAGTTCACATGTAATAAGGCTGGATTAAAGGAAACCTCTAATTCGTAGGCTTTCATTGGTTGACCGGGAATACAGGAGATGTCCAGAGTGAATGTTTGACCAGCAGTGACGGTCATATTTGAAGGTGTGACAGAGACAAGGGTGGGATCATCTGCGGTTACATGGAACGGGAGTAATCCTATGAAAAACAAGAGACTGATAACAACTGTTGCAAGAATACTATTTCTTTTTCGATTATCTTTTTTTCTCATCCCATCCCACTCCGAATGAATTCTCATGTTTACCGGGCGGAGTTCGTATTAGACGTTCGTATTAGATTATGATACGGCAGAGAGGAACATCAGAAGGAAATACTCCTCCTGTGATGTTCATCTCTTGGAATGATGATGCCTCACTAGTGAGAACCACCGTATCGTATCCATCTCTGTTTTTGTCTCTCCTTTGCAGATTGAAATAGGTATAATTTTATTTAGGATTTTTCAAACATACCTTGACAGTATCAGATGTTGAGAGGTTCAATATATGATACAATCAGAGTTTGATATGTTCAATCATTGAAACAAACAGGATGTGAACGTTAATATAGGAGAAAGAGATTTAAAATTTACAATGAACAATAAAAGTAAGCGGGCATCACCAGCCCATATTGTTCTTTCCTTATTTGAAAAAAGCAAGGAATTGGGAAGAATTCTTGGGTTAGATGGGACCTGTGATATCCTTTCGCTTCTTGATGAAAACCCCCGTCAGTACAAAGAGCTTGACGCGAAGATTGATTTTTCCCAAACCTCACTTTCAAGACGTCTGAACATCCTCCAATCATTAGATATCATCAAAAAACAGCCGATTCGATCCAAGCGGCGCGAGACCCATGAGTATGCACTCACGTTACGTGGTGCCGAGCTGATGAAGTTTATCATCTCCTATGAGAAAGAAATGAAACTGCCAGTAGAACAACAAAAAATCATTGATGTGAAGAAAAAACAATAACTGGGATTCTCTGGGCAGGACTTCTTTTACGTGATGAGCGCAGATCCTCATACTGAAAAACATCCTATCCATAGAGAGACAAGAAAAAAAGAGAGATAAGGATGCGTTTTCTTACCACCAGGTCTCGCCGTAATGATTGGAAACATACACGAGGTCAAGTACCTGAATCAATCCATTGTTATCTGCGTCCTCCCTGATCCATCCATTGGTGCCACTTTGACCATAATGATTGGAAATCAAGACGAAATCAAAGATGCCACAGGTTCCATCATTATTGATGTCCCAGTTCGGTGGCATGGAGAAAAGGATGGTGCTGGAGGTATTGATGTTATTATTGGTGTCAATCGCTCGGATGGAGTAGCTGTAGTTACCCGCCATGGAGAACGCTGTGGTCGTCCGATAGTAATACTTCCCTGCAGACCCTGCAGTCATGGACACATTATTCCAGCTGCCAGCAGGGGTATGAATCCGTAAGACCACCTGGGAGACGCCGACGTTATCGGTCACCGTGCAGCTTATGTTGACCCATCCGTAGGTGGGGCTGGTGTCTAACGGGTCAGAGGTCGTACGAGCGATATTCAATATCTGGGGAAGCAGGGCGTCTTCGAAATGAGCGACGACTGCTTTGTTCCCATTCATGGTAATCGTTGTCGGATTCTGACTGCCGGTAAGATCCCCGGTCCAAGATTCAAACGCCCATCCTGCCGAAGGCACAGCAGTGACTGTCACCACTTGTCCATAGTTGTAAGTAACTTGATTTGGATTCTTCGTCACCGTCCCTGAGCCCGTGGTTGTGATGGTTAAGGTATATTGATTTGCGGTGAAATGCGCGGTGACGGATTTATTCCCAGTCATGGTAATCGAAGCAGGGTTAGTGCTCCCGGAGAGGTTCCCCGACCAAGAGGTAAACACCCATCCGGTAGTGGGCACCGCGGTGAGTTGTACCACAGTTCCATAGGGGTACGTGGCGTAGTTCGGATTCTTCGTCACTGAACCTGATCCATCGAGGGTCACCGTCAAGGTGAACTCACGCAGCGTCACGGTCCCGTTTGTTACTGTGATCGGGACATAGGCGGACTCGTTGGTGATCCCCACGTCGAAAAGACCAATGGTGGTAGTTCCAGAGGCAGCCTGAGCGGTAAATGAGAGCGACACGAGCGTCCCAGGGTTGGTGACACCCCCAGTTCCTACGATCAACCCGTATATATCTAAAATGGTCCCTGCTGTGTTGTTAATCGTCCCTGCGTTGAAAAACGTGGTGTACCCAGTAAAAATCGTTCCTTCAGTCACGGAGTTCGCGTGTAAGAGTGTTGGATTAAACGAGAGGTCCAACTCGTACGATTTGATGCTTTGACCTGGTGTACAGGCGATGCTGATGGTGAAGGTCTGACCTGCGGAGACGGTTGAACTTGCAGGGCTGACTTGGACGAGAGTCGGGCCATCTGCCTTAATTGAAGAAGGAAGAATAATCATCAATAATATCAACACAGCACATACTGTTGAACGAAGAACACCCCTCTTTTCTACCCCGTAATTTTTCATCTTTTTCATCTCGTCCATCTCCCGAAATATGATACGAAATACCATGAAATCTTTTGTCATTGGTATTATTAATATCTATCTCGAAAAAATAGCATATTGAAAAAATAATAAACAATCTATTTTAAAAAAAATATGAATTCAATTAAGAGAGAAAAACCAATTTTCTTCCTAAAAAGGATCAAAAAAGGAAAGAAAGGTCTCCTCGATCGTCTATTCTTTTACACATTATAGCGAGGGAGTTCCCCATGCAAATTCTGATAAAAATCTATGACAGACTTTATTGCATTGTTTGCATGTTCGCGAAGCAGTGGTCCTTTGACGATGCTGTAGTTCGTCCAGTTCTTGTCGCTATGTTCTTGTTCAAGCACGCTTCGATCTCGGTTATGAGTGATGCCATAGTAGACGATCTCACAACCGTCCCGCAACACATAGAGATAATACCCTCTTTTCTTCATACATCTTTACCTCCGCCCAAAGAAGTAATAGTTAATAAGTATCACTCCTATAAAAACATTACGGATATCAAGTGAATGACGAAATTAGGATTTTATATTTACTTTTTTTTACATTTGAAGTTGATTGTTTATTTTGAAGATTTCGTGTGTATTCATCAAATGTAAATAAAGATATCCTCTACAGGCATTTTACGTAAATCCATGATGGGAATACCATTTGAAGAAAGAAGGAGACGAGTGGCATTTTCGCTGAACACGTAGGAATAGCACATGGAAATATAGTTCGGTGACCCTGGTGTTTCGTCTTTTGTGGAGAAACAGAGGGTAGTGGGATCGATTGTGTAATTAAACCAAACGATTGTGGTGATAGTGTTTCCTTCAAACTGCTGAGCAAGATAATTTTTTGCGGAGAGGTTTGAATAAAACGACCATGTCTCGTAGTCAGGGGAGAGATCAACAACTTCCCAGTCTCCGAGAAACGTGTTTGCGGTTATGTTGTTTTGTGGTGTTCCATTTGTCGTATTGTTTGTTTGATTCCCATTGGAGGTATTTGTTGAATTATTCGTCGTGTTGTTTGTTTGGTGATTGTTGTCCTGGTTGCTTGTTTCTTGGCATCCGCTGAGACTTACGACGAGCAATAACACAGCTATGCCAAGTATCATACCTTTGTTTCTCATTAAAATCCCTTTGTTCTCGTACCGCTTATGTTGCTTATCTATAAAAACTTATCAGATACTGTTATTTCTTAATTATGAAAAGAAAAAAAGGAAAAAAAGATTTTTTTAGTACGGTTATTTTTGTTTTGACTCTTGATTTTTACTGATTGTCTTGGATTTCCGTCTGTTCCTTAATACGAAATAGAGTATTAACAAGACGATGATAAGAATACCCAAGATAATGAGTGCGTATTGGAGTAGCGGTGTTTCCTGGTAGTCCTGTGTTTCACCGGATCCAGGATTATACTCGATGTTCCATTTTCCGTCCCCATCCGTGTCTATCAAATAAGCGCCGTTGGATTGTTGGTTGACTGGCGTTTCGACCCCGGTTGCATTAGCGTGGAATTTGTCATAGGCACCGTCACCGTTATTATCGACGAGATATCCATAGTCTTTCACATAGGAAACCGCAATAGCGATTTTTATTTGAGTGGTGTCTGAGGTATCATTGAAGATGTCTTGTGCATAGGTCTGAATCGTGTAAAATCCTGGTGTGGTCCATTGATGAGAGAATTCATGGTTGGTTCCGCTCTCTAGGAAGGATGAATTGTCTTGGGTATTATCTCCCCAGTCGATGAAATACCTCAGATTATCTCCATCAGGATCGATTGCAACGACCGTGTAGAGATAGTTCACAGTTGTAACTCCGGAGAGTGGACCAGCGATGACTGGTTTTGCTGGTGCATTGTTTTCTTCGGTAATAGTAGCGGTTGTTGTATACATATCGGTTGCAAAATCATCATCCATGACCAGGAGGCTAACGTTATAGACCCCAGGAGTTGTGTAGACATGTGTGGTGACGTCCCCGGTCCCATTGGTACCATCTCCAAAGACCCAGCGCCATGAGATGATGCGACCATCGTAATCATAACTTTTTGATCCATTAAAGGTGACTATCCCATTGATGAATCCTCGATAAGGTTCTCCTGCGGTAGCATCCGCGGTAGGCCGTGTGTTTGAAGGTTCTTCTTCAGGTGGTTCTGGTTCTTCTCCACCTGATGTTTGGATGTACATCCCAGCATCCCATTCTGTGATACTCTCATTCTCAGAGACAGTAAACCCAATCGTTTTTCCTGTCGTGGTATCAGCATCGCTATCAATTGTATCGTCACTTCCTGCGCCTTTTAATGTGAATTTGTTATAACCAGATTTTAGAGTGAATTTTAGATAATATTCCCCGGGAGTGATGTCAGTGAAAATAAAGACTCCTCGAGCGTCTGTCGTGGTTGTCTGGGAAAGTGTGTCGTTGCTGAGATAGAGTTCAACAGTCACACCAGATAGTCCTTTTTCCGTCCATTCTTGAATACCATCTTTGTCCGTATCCTCCCATACCAGACCTTTAACATCATAAGGGTCGGGGATAATGAGTTCTAAAAATGCTAATTGAAGTGCACCTTCTGCTCCTTCAACTACGACAGCAAGAATTTCCCCAGCTTGAGGAACATATCCTGGACCATTTATCATCGTATCATTAACGATTGCTTGTGCACCAGGATACCCTGTATTGTCCAAGTTATCTGTAAAGTTCCAAATCGCCCTCTGAACACTTAATCTGTTTTTCCCTTGTTTATGGTTGATAATATAGTTAATTGCGGTCCAATTAATATTTTCAAAACCGTTTTGAAGATCGTCAGCATAGCATGATTTCAGTTTTACAGGATGGTTGGGACCCTCTTCCATTTCTTTCAATTGTTGAACACACCAACCAGGATATATATCATCAGTAATATCATACCCAGGAGGGACATCATATATAGTAAAATCAAACCAAGAATCTGTACCATCATTTGGGGTCATATAAACAGTTACACTAGGTAAATAAACTGTAGGTTCATTTTGTGCTAGGACTATCGGCTGTACTGAGCAAATTATCAGAATGCATATACTTGCTGCTATTATCCATTTCTTCATTTCTCCATCTACCTCACAAGTCTTTTATATGTTTTTGAACCGGTTTATTCATTAGCTCTTATTTAAAGGTTCCTTTTAGTTATTCTCACGGTCATATTTAGATGCAGTTTATGCATTTTATAATCAATTTTTTAAAAAAAAGAAGAAAAAAATAATTCTTTTATAAGTATAAACAAAGGTTAAAATTGTGGATACGTTTTATAAGAAATCCTGGTATGTTAATATTTTTTCTTCAGTTTGCTACGTAATATCCTTGTTTGTTTTTTTATCCGAAGGAAGAAATAAAGGATACCTAACAATAATATAATAAGAATAGTAAGGAAGTATTCGAGTATGGGAACGGCTTGATAGGTCTGGTATTGGTCTGTAGTAAGGTTATAAATGATATCCCAGTCGCCGTCACCATCGGTGTCGATGAGATATTCTCCGTTATCGAGTCTTTTCACTGGTGTTTCAATACCAGTGCTGTTGCTATGGAACAGGTCAAAGATGCCATCGCTGTTGGTATCGATGAGGTAGCCAAAGCCTCCGACATATCGTACATCAATTGCGATGATCAGCTGGGAGATATCTGAAGTCGCATTATGTTCATCCCGGGCGTTGACTTGTATGGTATAGAATCCATACGATTCCCAGAGGTGAGTTGTGGAGAGCGCATGGCCGCTAGGCAAGAGAGGGGTGGCATCTGTGTTCTCATCATCCCAGTCGATAATGTAACGGAGATCGTCTTCATCAGGGTCTATTGCGACAATGAGATAGTCATACCTGCTGTGTGCATGACCAAAGGTCGGTCCATTGATATTTGGGGTGGATGGTGGGTTGTTCTCTGAACTGATGTGTGCTGTGGTGGTATAGGTATCCGTGGCAAAGAGATCGTCGGTGACAGTTAAACTTACAGGGTAGGATCCTACATAATTGTACCTATGAATGGAAATCTCCCCTGTTCCCGTGGTGCCGTCGCCGTAGTCCCATCGCCAGGAGATAATCCTCCCGTCCCTATCGTAGCTGCGTGATCCGTCAAAGGTGATATTCTCATGGACCCGACCGTTATAGGGCTCACCAGCGGTGCCGTCTGCGGTGGGCCGGTGATTCGTTGGGGTGTTTGGTTTAGAGGAAGCGGGTTGATACATCCCTGCATCCCATCGTTGTGTACTATGGTTGATGGTGATAAGGAAGACGGGGGTCTTTCCGATGATGTCGACATCGCTGTCAATGGTATCGTTGATTCCCATGTTCTGCAGGCTGAAGCGATACCCATCCTGGAGTGTTACCTGAACATAATAGAAACCGGTAGCGAGTTCATTGAACTGGTAGTACCCTTTGCTATTTGTCGTCGTGGTGTGAATCAGGAAATTGTTGTCTTGGTAGAGATGAACCACGATGGCGCTCATCCCTGGTTCTCCTGCGTCCTGCAAGCCGTTTGTGTTCAGGTCATGCCAGACCAGCCCTTCGAGATCACCAGGGGTGGGAAGTATGGTTTCCAAAAAGGACAGTTGGATTGCAGGAACGCCTTGGATGGGGACGGCGAGGATCTCCCCGATAGAAGGGATGAAACCGGCACCGTGGCTCTCAGCATCCAGGACCATTGCGAAAGCGTCAGGGTCTTCAGAACAGTCTTCGTTGTTGGTGTAATACCAGATTGCTTGTTGTACGCTCTTCGCGTTTCCCTGTTTGTTGTTCAGGAGATAGTTGATTTTATCCCAATGACTATTCCGAAACTCGAGAGGGAGAGCCGGGTCGTAGCAGGAATAGAGAAGAACGGAATGGTTCACATGTTGTGTCATGTTGATGGTTTTTTGTAAACACCAGCCGTGATAGGCGCCATTCATGATGTCGAATCCTTCAGGAATATCAGAAAGCATCATGTCAAAATAACTGGTGGTTCCATACACCGCCTTCATGGTGACCAAGTCAGTGGGGAGCCGAATTAGAGGAAGAGACGAAGTTGCCACTATCACAGGTGTTGCGCAGAGGAGCATTAAAAAAAACCCGTAAGCAAATATCTTTAGGTTCATCAGTTCTTTCCTCACGACGTTTGAATCTTGTGAAAAGAAGTGTTGTTTTGCAGTCATTTAAACATTTCGTTTCTTATTTTTTTACCCTGATAAAAATGTTTTTTTCTCCTAGAAACATGTGTAAAGGAATCGGGTAACGATTGTCCATAAATATTTAAATAGCGCTCATATGAATATATTTAATAAGAGGCAAATACTCTCTCGATAGAGAACGAATCATAACAGTATGCATTTGAGGAGGAAAAAAAGCTTGCGAAAACAAACTCTGAAACGCACTCTCGCGGTAATACCCTGCTGTAACGAAGAAGCGACGATTGGCAGTGTTGTTCTGAAAACAAAGCGTTTCGTCAATGAAGTATTGGTTATTGATGATGGGAGTAGCGATGAGACGAAGAGAATCGCAAAAGAAGCAGGAGCAAACGTGATTTCCCATAAGAAGAACCGGGGGAAGGGGGCTGCGATCCGGACCGGGTTCCAATACGCGCTGCAGAATGATTTTGATTACGTGGTTACCATCGATGGTGATGGGCAGCATAACCCCTTGGAGATCCCAGCGCTACTGGAGAACGTCATGTATAACGGACATGACGTGTCCATCGGGTTCCGCGTGGGAAATGACTCGGAAATGCCGATGTGGCGACGGGTCGGAAAACGGGTCTTGGATTACACCACCAGCATGGGCACCGGTGGGTTTGTCACCGATAGTCAATGCGGGTTCCGGGCGTTCAATAAGAAAGCGGTAGAAGCGATCACCCCGAAACTCAAAGGAGACGCGTTCAGCGTGGAAAGCGAACAGCTGATCAAAGCCCATGAGTCAGGCCTGAAAGTAGTGAACACCAATGTGACCTGTAAATATTCAGATCTTGAGACCTCGACAAAAAACCCAGCATCCCATGGTCTTTCTGTATTGGGTTATGTTATTTGGGTGGTCGCAGAACAACACCCCTTGACATTCCTCAGCATCCCTGGTCTTATCTCTATTGTCATCGGACTGCTGTTAGGAACCTATACCTTACAGATGTATAATCAAAACCAAGTGCTTCTTATCCCCTATGCTATCATCGTGAGTATTCTGCTTATAATTGGTGCTCTTGCGTTTTTAATTGGTTTAATGTTGAACGTGCTTCCAAATCTCATTAAAAAAATCGAGTGAAAAGAAAACTAGGTGTCTTTTCTCTTGGTAGTTCTTTTTCTGGTAATATTGAAATTATATCAAGGAGTTGTGACAAATGCATCGCTGGAATTGTTTTCGAAAAAGGAAAAATCATCACAGAGAGCAAGAAACTTGTTTTTACCTTTTTAAAAATATATATCATTGAAAACCTTGGTAATAAGCCAATTTTTATAATGTATTATATAGATGATATCAATGAGAGGAACAGATAGAGAAATCATCGTTTTTAGACGGGAAGAAATATTTAAAAACGACCTGCGATGAAATGTGAGATATTTATTTTTGATAATACAAGAATAGATTTCGGTAATTTTATATATTCATTAAACAGTGCATGGGTAGTATAAATGAGGGAAAAGAGGGTATGAACGAAGTAGGAAAAAAGATATCCGTACTCCTTGTGATGGTTTGCCTGGTCGTGGTGTGCATTCCCGTATTTGTTGAGAGGGCGACCGCATCAGGTTCACGTCCATTTTCAGAGAAAGCAGATTATACTACGAATTTTAACCTGCAGAGCAACGACAACTGTACGGTGACTCTAAACGGATGGACGGAAACATTTGTCGACGGATGGGATGGCACGAAAGCAGCCTATTTCAATGAAGGCTCAACCGGAACTGACAAAGCAATCGTAAAAATGAAGACGCCAAGTGGAGCAGATATCCCTGATGCCAAGGGAGCGTATTTTGAGTTTAAGGTCACGAACAATTACGCAAACATCGGGGCAGGCAGCTTGTGCCTCTTGATTACGAATTCTTACAGCAGCATTTATTTCGGGTTTTATCCCGGCAGATATGATGTCTATATCCGGTACACAGATTATGCAAATACACCCGCCTCGAAATATCTGAATGTGGAATTGCAACGACAGTATCTCAATTCGGAGTATCATCGGATGTTTGCCCATTTCAATAACGCAACAGGGGTGGTAACCCTTGGGATAGACGACAAAGTCTATTCTATTTCAAACATTCAAAGGGATTTTGCCTCCTCATCGGTATATCTCTCTTTGTTGACCACAGGACATCCGGGGATTGTGTTAGATAATCTAAAGGTGTTTCGAGACATCGATTTTCCACTGGAGGAATACATGCAGGAGTATTATCCGGAGTTCCGGATAGCCTACCCTGAGAATAATTATGATTTTACCTATTCTCCAGTTATCCACGCGGACCAGATGACCTATAACATGACAAAACCGATCTTCGAGTTCTTCAATAGCCACGGGATTTCTGTCAGTCAAACCTATTTCTTCAATTATTCAACTTCTCAAGCATACGACTCGGAATGTCTTGTTGATGAACCGTTAAGGAATTATGCAATCTCGAAACAAGAAACAAACGGGATCTATACCCATTCTTTAAAGATGAACACTCATCTGAACACCGCACAAGTGGCTGCTATCCTTGCGGAATGGAAACAACTCACCGGTTCGTATCCAATGCTTTGGGTGGATCACGGGGCGCTTCTGCAGAATGTCGCCCGATATGGATCGGATGTGTCATCCCCGTATTATATTGGGAATTTACGGAATGCGAGTTCTCTGAAATACGCCTGGGCGAACTATGAGAATCTCCCCAGGATCCCCATCCCGTATGGGTATTACTTTAGCGCTCGGAATTCTTTGAAGGGGTTTCTCACAGGCAGCGACTACGGGCTTGTGTATAACAATCAGGGGGCAATAGATCTGTTCACCTCGGGAAAAAGGATATTCTTGCTGGACAGTACAAATGTGAAATACGATTACTACACCTGGGAACTCGCGAACAAGAAGGCATTGACACTCGAGCATACTTATCAACAGTATTATCTTTACAAGAATATCGATGGCATTAAGTATTCCAAAATATCCTACGCAGGGTATTCCCCTTGGAATAGCGCATGGAACCTTCATTATAAGGACGCGACGAGCCCGTGGGCATTCATGCCTGAGTACAGGACGGTAATGAACAGCATTCTTGGCATGTTCACGGTCAATAGTGGGCTTGGTCATGATCTCATTGATCGAGGCGTACTCTATAACGCGTCATCTGTCTATAAAACAGGTAATACGATTTATGTTAATACTCCATCAGAGATGAAGAATGTGACGATTTACACCAGGACGAATCAGAGCGGAAAAGCTCTTGAGCGAAATGGGAACTACTATCCCTTCACCAAAGGGTTCTACTCATGGGGAGCGACAATCCCATCAAACATCGGAAACAACTCATACACTCTGGTGAATTGGGACAAATACATCGGAGATATTGGTCAGATAGGTAGGATAGAGTTTCAGGCAAACAAGAACATCTCGATACATTTCAAACGATCAGAGAGTTTAACATTTGAGCTAAAGGAAGATACAGACCCAGTGAGTGTGATAAACAAGACCGATGGGTCATCGGTTGATTTCAACATTATAGGAAGGCAGATAACGTTCCAGGGTGGAAAAGATTGCGAGTATCTGATCGTATATGGAAGCGGAGGTACTCCCCAACCGCCAGGTCAGACGTATCAATTGAAGACGACCGCGCGCTGCAGAGTCATTTCAAACGGTGGGGTAAACGTCAATATCAGCGTCTATGACGATGAAGGAGAATTTGTTGGGAATTACGGTGCGAGCTGTGACCTCTGGCTGGATGCAGGGTATACCATTGATTTCGGAGATTTCGATGCTACTCCATTAATCAGGATGCATTTTGAAAGAGAAGAATAGTAATTATCAGATAGAATGATTTAAAAGATTATGCTATCTAACCGTATTATTCGATTTTGAAACGCAGTCAATCAAGCTTTGTAACTTGACTTCGCCAAATAGACCTTTTCACCACTAACATCCTCCGTTGGTCGATTTGCCAAAACGATTTTTACCATCGCAAATTCAACGATTTGTCCT
>Ga0265297_10008051_pt1 | contig 14251 bp, 13 predicted proteins | sample Munlanlwell13791_FD_192502 | JGI IMG/M metagenome (GOLD analysis project Ga0265297, IMG submission 192502) | Leachate microbial communities from a municipal landfill in Southern Ontario, Canada - Leachate well 137-91 | ecosystem: Engineered > Solid waste > Landfill > Unclassified | place... | reverse complement strand
TTGAAAAAGTTACCTAAAGCCGACAAAGAAATAGTTTTATTAGGCGTTTGGCTACACGACTCCCAAAGAGTTAGGGGAATAAAAGGCAATCATCAAAAAATAGGAGCAATTGAAGCCAAAAAAATAATGTTAGAATATGGTTATCCGCTTGATAAAATCAAGAAAGTTCAAGACATTATCCGTTTTCATAGTTGTGATAATTTAATGCCGAAGACATTAGAGGGGAAGATTTTGGCGACGGCTGATGCTATGACTCATTATGTAAACGATTTTTATTTGCAAATAGCTGCTACTGGTCAAAGAAGTTTGGCTGAATTTAAAGAATGGGCATTAGAAAAATTAAATCGAGATTTTAACAAAAAGATATTTTTCTCATTTGCCAAAAAGGAAATAAAAGATAGACATGCCATTTTAATGAAATTATTTACTATGAAATAATATGAATTACAAAGGTGTAATAATTGAAGAAAGTTTAGAAAATAATGATATTTTAAAAAGTATCAATATTTTAAGTACTAAAATTGAACCCGTAGTAGAAAAACATAAGACCCCATGGTTAAAACAATGGACCTTGCATGTAGTGGAAATTTCTGAAAATCAAGCCGATAGTATCGCCGAAGAAATAAGCAAGGCATTAGAAACGGAGCATTCTTGGTATGCTGATTTTAAAAGTGAAACGACTCATTTTATTATCTTCAGAAATAAGGTTTTTAAAATAGATCGGACGAGCAAGGAGCAATACGATAAGGCGAAAGAATATGGTATTTCGCTAGGCATTCCGCCTTATCAAGTAGATTTTTACCCTGAAGTTAAGAGATAGGTAATTAAATAATTATATTCATATGAAAAAAATTATTATATTAGGAGCCAGCGATGGGCTTGGTAAGGCAATTGCCAATTTATGCTTAAAAGAAAAGATAGACGTGGTCAATATAAGCAGAACGGCTTGTGATGTATCAGGTGTCATTAATATCGCCTGTGATTTATCTGTAGGAGAAGATATTAATAATACGGCTAATACAATAAAAGAAAAGCATAATGATTTTGATGCCATTATTAATTGTGCTGCTATCGTGGCTATGGAAAAAATTAATGAAATTACATATTCTAAATTTGAAAAAGCCTTTAAAATTAACACTATTGCACCATTATATTTCTTATCCCTGTTATTTGATAACATTGTAAAAAATGAAGCTGATATATTGAATATCGGTACAACGGCAGATTTGAAGGCTGGGTTTAATAATCAATTGGCCTATACTTCAACTAAATATGGTCTAAGAGGCGGCTCATATAATATTGGATTAGAATTGGCAAAGACAAAAAGCAGAATGATATATATCCATTGCGGTGGTATGAATACTAAAATGCACGAAAAGGATTATGGATTGAAAATAGATGACCCAAAAGAATGGATGAATCCTAGCGATATAGCTGATATAATTTTGTATTTGCTAAAACTGCCAAAACAAGTAGAAATATCCGAAATCACCATTAATCGTAAAGGGAGGAGATTGAAATAAATTGGGAATAATATGACAAATATGATTTCAGCTGGACTCAAAAAATTCATAGAAGCTAATGCTATGGGTTTTGCCACTGTTAGCAAAAACGGAAAACCGCATAATATTGCAGTGGCTTATGTTAAAGTTGCCGAGGATAAAATTATAATATCTAATGCGCACATAAAAGAATCTGTTAATAATTTAAAGTATAACGATAATGTTTCTTTAGCCATTTGGAATAAAGAATGGGAAAAATCGTGCGTCGGTTTTGAATTAATGGGAAAAGCAAAAAACTATACTGAGGGAAAATGGCTTGGATATGCTAAAAATTTACCCGATAACGAAGGTTGTAAAATTACCAGCGCTATCGTTATAACAGTTAAAAAGATAAAAAAATTATTATCATAAATCTTGATTGAATCATAAAATTAAACTGATTAATTTTCCACCAATTCTGCAAATAAAGTTCGAAAGCAGTCCCTCCAGGAGAGCACACATTGACAAAAAGATATCATTATGATATATTTTTTAGTTAGAAAAAGCACATTAAAAATAATCACCAAATAAACTAGAAATCATGGAAAAGATTATGAAGAAACTAGATATGAATGAAGTTGGTCTTGGCTTAATAATCTCGAAGATCAGAAAGGAACTTGGCATATCACGGGGTGAATTTGCAGGCAGGGCTGATATCACGCAGTCCTATATGTCGCTGATTGAAACAAATATAAAAATACCAAACAGGAAACTTCAATTAAAATTGGAGAGGCATTAGGAGTCCCGTTTTTGATGCTTATGCTTTTATCAATCACAGATAAATACGTCCCAAAAGAAAGGGAAGTTGTGCGGGAAGTTATCGAGCCAGTTATAAATAAGCTGGTGGTCGATGTGTTTTCTGAAACCAATAGTATTTAGGGAGCCAAGTAATTTGAATTTATAGTATCTAAATAAGATAGGAGGAAAAATTATGGGTATAATGTCAGAAATAGCAACGGAAAATACAATAAAAAGTATTGTTGAGGAAATAAAAAAAGATCTTTTGTCAAACACTAATTTTGAGGCTTGCAAAGCTTTGAGAAAATTAGGCAGATTTGTCCTTGGACAATTTGAATGGTCCACTCCTGAATGGGTAGAGGAATATGTAGAGTTATTCAAAGAGTGATTAACTATTAAAGGTTCATTTCGGAAGTCTAACTGTAGACTTCCTTTTTTATTTGTTTAAAACCATTCCAACCATATTTCAAAATTTCAAACTCCGAGCATTGTTTACAAAAATATAGTGTCGTGCTATATTTTTTTGTTACATTAACAATTTAAATAATAACAAGCAAGATTCGAAAGGAGATAAATATGCATAGAAATACAGTCATTCATTTACCGATTTCCGGCGAAAGAAAAAATGTTAAGATAGAAACAGATTTGCCGGTGATTTTTCTTGCCGGCCCAATAAGAAATGCACCAAGATGGCACGAACAAGCCATTCGCTATTTATTAAATAGAAACGAAAGCGTTTTCGTGGCTTCGCCCAGTAGAAAGATTGGTCAAAATTTATTGCCCTTTGTAGAAACTGACCTGCCTGAGTATGCTATTTTTAGCAGACAAAGAGCCTGGGAACAATATTATTTGTATGAGGCCGCTAAACATGGATGTATTATTTTTTGGTTTACGCCAGAAGTTGAAGAAAAAGAATTTTCTGATAAAATATATGCCCATATTACTATGATGGAATTTGGCGAGTGGATTGTCAGGAAAAAGCTTAATGCGGATATAAATTTAGTTATTGGCGTTAATGGCGACTTCCCGGAATGGTCAACTATCAAGTATGAGATCGAGACAGAAATTCCAAATGTGGAGATCTGCACTTCATTAGAGGAAACTTTGGCGGCCGCTTTATCCCTATTAAATGTTTAACTCTTGATTTCATTAAATGAAAAGATTTAAACGGTTTCAGTAAAAGTCTGAGGCCGTTTTTAATATAAGATATTACAACTTAGAAGCAAGTTGGCAAAACTGGAACAATTGAATTTCTCAGTTGCTTATGATAGTCTGAAAAGACCAAATCCTGGCTTGGGTTCAAGGCTTTATTTTGGGCCAGACTAGCGCTAAACCAAGGGATTTTATATAATATCAGAGTATTTAATCTTAACCTTTTTATGTCTAAAGATGGCAATGAAAACAAGGCGACCTCTTTTCCGCAACTGGAAGCGGCTGTCTTTGATTTTTGGAATCAACATCGGACTTTCTGGCAGTCGGTCGAGAGGGAAGCGCCGCAAGGCGATTATGTCTTTTACGACGGCCCGCCTTTTGCTACCGGCACGCCCCATTACGGCCATATCGTCGGCCAGATCATGAAAGACGTGGTGCCGCGCTATTATACCATGCAAGGCTATCGGGTCGAACGCCGCTGGGGTTGGGATTGCCATGGCCTGCCGATCGAGAATATCGTCGAAAAAGAATTAGGCTTGAAAACTAAGAAGGAAATCGAGAACCTGGGAATCGCCAAGTTCAATGAATTATGCCGGGAAAAGATCTTCACTTACGCTCCGGTCTGGTATGAAACCGCCGGTAAGCTCGGCCGCTGGGTCGATATGTCCAATCCCTATAAGACCATGGACCTGGATTTCATGGAAACGGTCTGGTGGGTCTTCAAGCAATTATGGGATAAGGGCTTGATCTACAAGGATTACCGTTCAATGCATATCTGTCCCCGTTGCGAAACCACTCTTTCTCAATCGGAAGTGTCCGAGGGTTATAAGGATATCAAAGATCTATCCTGTACCGTCAAATTCGAGTTAAAGGATGAACCCGGGACTTTTGTCCTGGCTTGGACGACCACGCCTTGGACTTTGATCGGCAATGTCGCCTTGGCCATCGGTTCTGAAATAAAATACGTTAAAGTCGCTAGTGCGGGCGAGAATTATATCTTAGCGGCAGAAACCTTGGAAAACACTTTTAAGGATAAAGAATATAAGATCGTTGCCGAATTAAGCGGTAAAGATCTGACAGGCCGCCGCTATCAGCCTTTATTTGATTATTATAGCAAGGATGAAGCCTTGGCTAATCGGGAAAACGGCTGGCAGATCTATGCGGCCGATTTCGTGACTACGACCGATGGCGTCGGCGTCGTCCATATCGCGCCGGCTTTTGGCGAGGATGATATGAATTTGGGTCGGGAAAAGAAATTGCCCTTTGTCCAGCACGTCGGCCTCGACGGCCATTTCAAGCCCGAGGTTAAGGATTTTCCCGGTTTGAATGTCAAGCCGATTGACGATCACGCCAGCACGGATTTAGCAATCATCAAGCATCTAGCCAGCCATAATCTCTTATTCTCTAAGGCGAAATACGAACACAGTTATCCTCATTGCTGGCGCTGTGATACGCCGCTTATAAATTATGCGACTTCTTCTTGGTTCGTGGCCGTCACTAAGATAAAGGCCGATCTTTTGAAAGCCGCAAAAGAAATTGATTGGTCGCCGGATTATTTAAAGGAAGGCCGTTTCGGCAATTGGCTCGAAGGGGCGCGCGATTGGTCGATTTCCCGCCAACGTTTTTGGGCGAGCGCGATCCCGATCTGGGAATGCGCCTGCGGGGAGCGGCGGGTAGTCGGGAGCGTCAAAGAATTGGAAGAACTAGCCGGCCAGGAAATTTCCGATATCCATAAGGACGTGGTCGACGGGGTTGAGATCCCTTGCTCCGCTTGTGGCGGCCGGATGCAGAGAGTGCCGGATGTCTTGGATTGCTGGTTCGAAAGCGGCTCTATGCCTTATGCTCAGCTCCATTATCCTTTTGCTAATAAGGAAAAGTTCGAAAACAATTTTCCGGCCCAGTTCATTGCCGAGGGCATCGATCAGACCCGGGCTTGGTTTTATTATCTCCATGTCATCGCGGTCGCTCTGACCGGCAAGCACGCTTTTAGCAATGTCATCGCCAATGGCATCGTCTTAGCCGAAGACGGCAAGAAGATGTCTAAGCGTTTGAATAATTATCCCGATCCGCTTTTCGTTTTGGATAAGTACGGAGCGGATGCTTTGCGCGCTTATCTCTTGTCATCGCCGGTCATGCTGGCCGAGAATCTTAATTTTTCCGAGAAGGGGGTGGAAGAATCCCTGCGCAAGAACGTGATGTTGCTTTGGAACGTCTATAAATTCTATGAGATGTATGCCCATCCAGAGGGCGCAAGTCAGTTGAGCGATAAGAAGCTGGTTTCCGATAATATATTAGACCAGTGGATTATTGCTAAATTAAATGTTCTGATCGCCGCCGTTACTAAAGCGATGGCCGCTTATGATTTAGTCAAAGCAATGCGGCCGATTACGGAGTTCATCGATGAATTATCGACTTGGTACTTGCGCCGTTCTCGGGACCGTTTTAAGGAAGAAGGCTCGGACAAGACTCAAGCTTTGACGACCACTAAAACAGTTTTGGAAAAATTAGCCCTAGTCATCGCGCCCTTTATGCCTTTTATGGCAGAAACCTTATGGCAGAAAGTGACCGGATATGATTTCAAGGATGGCGGGCAATCAGTCCACCTTCAAGCTTGGCCTTCTGCCGAATCAGATAAGCAAGCGGCCGAAGTCTTAGAGAAGATGGTTTTGGTCAGGCAAGCAGTCGAAGCCGGCTTGGCTAAACGTGATGAGGCAAAGATCAAAGTCCGCCAGATTTTAGGCCGGGCCCTCATTAAAAGTCCGGAAGCCAAAATCTTGGAAGGCCAGGCTTATCTCGATCTTATCAAGGACGAACTGAATGTTAAGGAAGCCAAGTGGCAAGCCGGAGCGGAAAATATCATTAGCGTTGAGCTCGATACGGATATTACCCCGGAATTGCGCCAGGAAGGTTTGAAGCGCGACTTAGTCCGCTTGATCAATATGTTCCGCAAGGATTTCGCCTTTTCCTTGGCTGATAGCGCTCGGGTCTATTTAGCCGGATTGAGCCAAGAAGCTAAAGACATGGTGGCAGCGCTGGCGACTGACATCAAGAAAGAAACCCTGTCTCAAGATATCTTGGTCAAAGAAGAAATAAATGATTTAAACTTGAAAAAGGAAGGGAAGTTAGGCGAAGAAAAAGTCTGGATCGGTTTGGAAAAGATCTGATTATCTTATGGGCATCGATTTTCCTCAAGATATCAGTCTTTTTTTTAGAAATCATTAAGAAAACCGGTTGGATCCGGACGATTTAAGATTTCTAGAATTTTGTTAATTTTTTTATTTTTGTCAAATACAAAAGCTACCTAGGACCAGATTTTTATGATATTATAATATTATTATAGTATTATTAAGGTCAAATTAAGATTTTTCAGTTTGGAAAATTTTTTGTTTATAAAAATATTCTTTATTTTATTTTTAAATTAGTATGAGCCAAGCTAGCCTTTCGATCGTGATTCCAGCTTTGAATGAAGCCAAGAATATCAAGGAATGCCTGCGTACTTTAAAAGAGCAGGATTATCAGGGCGAACACGAAATCATCGTTGTCGATAATAATAGCACTGATAATACTGGTGATATCGCCCGGGAAATGGGTGCCAAGGTTATTTTAGAAACCAAGCCCGGCGTGATTTTTGCCCGGGAAACCGGAACTCGGTTCGCCCAGGGAGAGATTATCGTCCAAACCGATGCCGATACGACCTTCCGGCCGGATTGGCTGACAACCATCGTTAAGACTTTCGAAGCCAATCCCCAAGCGGTGGGCGTGGTTGGTTCCTTCCGTTTTAACGGCGGACCCTGGTGGGGCAAGCCTTTCACTTGGCTCTTATTCGGTATCACCAGCCTCATCCATAAGATTTGCGGACGCTTGATCTATATGCCGGGCGCCAATACGGCTTTCCGCCGTTCGGCTTGGCATGGTTATGATACCAAGCTCGATCAGGGCGGAGACGAGATTGCTTTCCTGAAAGAACTAAAGAAAGAAGGCGAAGTCATTTTCCTGTGCCACAATCCGGTCTTGACTTCACCGCGGCGTTTATCCAAGGGTCTTCTTTATAATATCTTCGTCATCTTGATCTTCTACTATATCATCGATTACACTTTCCGTCGTTTGACTGGTCGGAAGCTGGCTAATTTTCCGGCCGTTCGCCATTAGATCGGACTAGCTTTTAATTATGCCCTGGTTAATCCTAATAATCTTGCTGGCTATTGTTTTTTTCGCTTACCGTCTGTTCATGTGGCCGCGCTCCAAAGTTTTTGGCTATTATCCTTACCAGGCCAAGACGCGCGATCGGGTCTTGGCTTTGTCCTTTGATGACGGTCCCAATCCGCCCTTTACCGAACAGCTCTTAGCCGTCCTAGCTAAACATGAAGTCAAAGCGACTTTTTTTATTATCGGTCAGAATCTAGAAAAATTTCCGGAAACAGCCCGGGCGATCGTAGCTGCCGGCCATACTTTGGGTAATCATGCTTACAATCATAATCTCTCAGCTTATTTGAAAGATTTGTCCCTTAAAGCGGAAATAATCAAAACTCAGGACCTGATCCGGAAGTTCACCGGAAAGAAGCCGGCTCTATTCCGCTCCCCCTGGCTGATTAGGAGTCCGAAGCTGTTTCGGGAATTGAAAACCTTGGGCCTAACCCCGATTTCCGGAATTTTTGGCACTCAGAAAGAGCTTTATAAGCCGTCGGCTCAGCTGATTTATCGAGATGCTCTTAGGAAAATCAAGCCGGGTCGCATCTTAGTCTTCCATGACGGTTTTGGCTTAAAAACGGCGGATCGGAGCCGATTGCCGCTGGCGATCGACCGCTTGCTCGGCGACCTAAAGGCGCGCGGTTATAGTTTCCTGACGGTCGACAGCTTATTAGGCTTAAAGCCTTATCAAGATTAAATAAATATGCACGCGAGTACTGTTTCCCAATTAGTCCCCTGGGTAATCGATCACGGCTATCTGTTGTATTTTTTCGTGGCCGTGCTCGAAGGCCCTTTGGTTACCATGGCCGCCGGCGTGGCCGCCGCCTTGGGTTATTATAATATCTTCATTATCTTATTGCTCGCCATCGGCGGCGATCTCGGCGGCGATCTCATTTATTATAGCTTCGGTTACGTCATTACTTATCTGGTTAAAGCTAAGAATCTCAGATTTTTCGGGATTAAGCCGGAACGGGTAGAAAAGATCAAATCCTTGCTCCATGGGCACACGATCAAAGCGATTCTCTTTATCAAGATGACACCCTTGATCGGGGCTCCAGGCTTGATAGTTTTGGGCTCGGTCCGGACACCGATCCGGAAGTTTGTCCGGGCCGTCGTGATGATCGGCATCCCGAAATCAGTCTTCTATGCCTTGGTCGGTTTTGCTTTTGCCAATGCTTATATATATCTGGATAAGGCGATTTCGATCGGCCAGCGTGCTTTTCTCTTGATTGTTCCGGCCGCCCTTTTGCTTTATCTAGCTTATCAGCGGACTAGGAAGTGGATCCTGAGCAAACTTAGCGGCGCAAAGATAGAATAAACTCGGCCTTTCCGTATATAAAAGATTATTTAAAAAAACCGCTGTAACCGCGATTTTTTAAATGGTCGGGTTGGTCAGACGAATTTCGAGGGGACGATTGATCTATCCGGTCTTGCTAAACTGCTTTTAATCTGGTAATTTATTTAACATCAATCCATTAAATCCTAATCGTACTTTAAAAAAGGAGAAATATCATGAGAAGATTTAAAAGATTCCGCGACTATTTTTTCTTCTGGTCCCTGGTCTATTTAGTGATTATCATCATCGGTTGGCTATTTTTGGGTTCTTTACGTCTATTTAGAGTAATCAGGGTCCATAATAAACAATTAGTTCCTAAGCGGCCTCAAAGCTTGATCCTGATTTCTAACCATCCGTCTTTCTGGGAGCCCTTTTTCCTGCATTGCTTGTTTGTCAGAGCGGCCTCGATAAATCCGGTCAAGTTTTTTCCGTATAGCGCTCCGGATCTGAAAAATTTTAATAAATGGTACTGGACGGCTTTTAAGGCGCGCTTCATCTTTTTTCCGCGCGGCAATAAGCGCGGCTGCGCTTTAGCGCAAGCGCGAGCCCTGCGGGTCTTGAAAAGAGGACGGATCTTGATTATTTTTCCGGAAGGTGGACGGACTAGCACCAATTCTGGCAAAGGCTGGTTGATCTCGACTAAAGGTCATAAGCTACGGCCCTTAAAAAGCGGGGCGTCGCGCCTAGCCTTACAGAGCGGTTGTGACATTCTGCCGGTTTGGGTAAAAGGAGCGGAGCGAGCTATGCCGCGCGGTTCTAAATTGCCTCGTTTTTGGCGGCGAGTCGATGTCATTGTCGGCGAAACTTTCCGGATCAAAGGTGAGGATAGTAAGGAAAATTTAGAAAAAGCTAAAGATGAAATGACTAAGAGATTATTAGCTCTAGCTGATCAGGAGGTTTGAAGATGAGAGGTGCAAAAAAAAGCACCTCTTTTTTATTACGTACCAGGGAAGCCTAAGCCCGATTTTTCTTTGTATTTAATATTTGTTATAATCAAAATTAAGGTATACAATGATATACCCGCTTTATTTAGAGATTTTTTGTCTAAAATTATACAAAATAACTTAGAAGTTTAAGGCAGAGCCGTCCGCTAGCCTTTGAATCCAGGGATTGGGACTTTTTTCCGATCCTGAATTTTTATGCCTCCATTATTCCAATTAAAATCCGAGTTTCAGCCCGCCGGCGATCAGCCGGCAGCCATCAAGAAGCTGAATGCCGGCCTGAAAAAAGGTGACCGCTATCAGACGCTTTTAGGCGTGACCGGCTCAGGCAAGACCTTCACGGTAGCCAATATCATCGCTAGCCAGGACAAGCCGGTCTTAGTGATGGCACCGAATAAGGCCCTCGCTGCCCAGCTCTATCGCGAGTACAAGAATTTTTTTCCCAATAACGCCGTCCATTATTTCGTCTCCTATTATGATTACTATCAGCCCGAAGCCTATCTGCCCATCACTGATACTTATATCGATAAGGAAGCGATGATCAATCAGGAGATCGAACGTCTGCGTCATGGCGCTACTTCAGCCCTAATGACCCGGCGCGATGTCATTATCGTGGCTTCGGTGTCCTGTATCTATAATTTAGGCGTGCCGGAAAATTATTCCGAGGCGAAATTATACTTAGAAAAAGACAAGCCGATGGTCCGAGCCGATCTGATTAGGCAATTGGTCAAGATGCAATTCGAGCGGACAAACGGGGAGATCGGCCGGGGCCAGTTTCGGGCGCGAGGCGATGTCTTGGAAATCCGGCCGATGTCGGAGAATCTCTTATATCGGGTTGAGATCGTCGATCAAAAGATCAGTGATTTAAGCGTAGTCGATAATCTGACTAAGAATATCTTGGAAAACCTACCGGAGATCATGATCTTCCCGCCCAAGCATTTCGTATCTACCCAGCCGCAGATCCAAACCGCGATTAATAATATCAAGGAAGAGCTTAAGGATCGTTTGAAATATTTCCAGAAACAGAAGCTTTATTTAGAAGCGGAGCGATTAGAACGTCGGACCCGTTATGACATGGAGATGCTCAAGACTTTGGGTTATTGCCATGGCATTGAGAATTATTCGCGTCAGTTGACCGGCAAACTAGCCGGTGAGGCTCCGGATTCTTTGTTGGCCTATTTCCCCCAGAAAGACGGACGGCCGGATTTTTTAACCATCATTGACGAATCACATATCGCCGTCCCCCAAGTCGGCGGCATGTATAATGGCGACCGGGCCCGCAAGGAAACCCTGGTCCAATATGGCTGGCGTTTGCCCTCGGCTTTGGATAATCGGCCCCTGAAATTTTCCGAATTTGAAGCTCGGATCGGGCAAGTGATATTTACCACGGCTACGCCCGGCGATTTTGAGGCTCAGCATTCCGAACAGGTGGTCGAACAGGTCATCCGGCCGACCGGCCTGGTTGACCCGGAAATCGAGATCCGGCCGGTCTTTGATAAGAAGACTAATTACAGCCAGATCAACGACGTTATCAAGGAAATCCAGGTTTTAGCGGCCAAGGATGAGCGCGTGATCGTCAATACTCTCACCAAGAAGCAGGCTGAAGAATTGGATACTTATCTGCGTAACCAGGGCCTGCGTTCCAATTATTTACATTCCGATATCAAGACCTTCGAACGGACGGAAATCCTCCAGCAGTTCCGGGAAGGGAAATTCGATACCTTGATCGGGGTCAATCTTTTGCGCGAAGGCCTGGATCTGCCGGAAGTAACTCTGGTAGCGATCTTAGACGCCGACCGCGAAGGTTTCTTGCGCAGCCAGACCTCTTTGATCCAGACGATGGGCCGGGCGGCCCGTAATGTCAAAGGTAAAATAATTTTGTATGCTGATAATATAACCGGCTCGATCAAACGCGCCGTTAAAGAAGTCGAAAGGCGCCGCTTGAAGCAATTAGCCTATAATAAGGAACATAATATAACTCCGGCAACCATCATCAAGAAGATCGAACAATTTTTTGATGTGGAGGAGAAATAAAAAAAAGCTATAATTATGAAAATCGAATACGAAGCGACTTTTACCAATATTGATAAAGACGAAGTCCGGGAGCGCTTGCGTCAAGCCGGCGCAGTTTTAGTGAAACCGGAATTTTTGCAGAAGCGAGTAGTTTTCAATCTGCCGAACAATGATCCGAATTCTTGGCTGAGAGTGCGCGATGAAGGCGATAAGATCACTATGAGCTTAAAGAAAGTCGAGGGCAGTAATATCCAGGATCAGAAGGAAACTTGTTTTACCGTCAGTGATTTTGAAGAAGCCAGGGAATTCCTGCATCTCTTAGGTTGCCAGTATAAATCTTACCAAGAAACCAAGCGCGAACTTTGGACATTGGACGGCGCAGAGATTACTATTGATGAATGGCCCTATCTCGAGCCCTTCGTGGAAATCGAGGCTTTAGATGAAGATACGGTCAAAGAGCTGGCTTTTAAGCTCAGCTTTATTTATGAACAGGCTTATTTCGGAGCGGTCGATGTCCTGTATGGTAAAAAATATAATTGTCCTTTAGACGTAATTAATTTGCAGACTCCTCGGATCACCTTTGATGATCCTAACCCCTTTGCTTGAGTATGGAAGAGAAAATCATCATCCGCGGGGCGCGGATGCACAATTTAAAGAATATCGATTTAGAGATCCCTCATAATAAGCTGACGGTCATCAGCGGGGTATCGGGTTCAGGGAAATCATCCCTGGCTTTTGATACGCTATTTGCGGAAGGACAGAGGCAATACGTCGAATCCCTCTCGCCTTATATGCGCCAATTTCTAAGTCAGAAGAAAGCGGCGGATGTCGATGAGATTATCGGTTTGGCGCCTTCGATCTCGATCGATCAGAAAGCTCTATCGCATAATCCTCGTTCGACCGTCGGCACCCTGACGGATATCTATGATTACCTGCGTGTCTTATATGCCCGAGTCGGTGAAGTCTTCTGCCCCTTATGCGGTACTAAGATTGAGAAATTATCGAGCGAAGAGATGGTCGACATCATCATTAATCGCGGCCAAGATTTAGGGGAAAAACATGTCACTATCCTGGCTCCGGTGATCCTGGATCGCAAAGGCGAATATTATCAGCTTTTGTATAATTATCTCTCCTTGGGTTTTGCCGAAGCCCGGATCGATGGCGCCTGGCATTCCTTGCGCGACCGGGTGAAACTTTCGCCCAAGCAGAAGCATGATATCCAGATCGTGATGGACAAGGTCCTGCTTGATGACCAGACCAGATTATTTGAAGCCGTGGAAAATGCTTTATCTTATAGCCAGGGTTTAGTAATCGCTTATTTTTCTAAGAATGAATTTTTATTATCGGCTAATTGGACTTGTCCGAAAGATAATTTTTCCTTTCCCGAGGTCGAACCGCGCTTGTTTTCTTTTAATTCTCCACACGGCGCCTGTCCGGAATGCAACGGCTTAGGCAAGATCGGCTTCTTTGCCGAAGATACTTGCCCGAAATGTAATGGTGATCGCTTGCGGCCGGAGGCCTTATCCGTGCGGGTTAACAATAAGAACTTGGCGGAAGTGGCCAGAATGTCGATCGATAAAGCCACGGATTTTTTTACCCGCTATTATCATAAGATGACCAAAAGGCAATTAACGATTGCCGAGCCAGTCGTCTTGCAGATTATCAATCGTTTGGAATTCTTGCTTAAGGTCGGTTTGCATTATATAAACCTATCCCGGGAGGCCGAGACTTTATCGGGCGGCGAAGCCCAGCGCATCCGTTTGTCCTCACAGATCGGCTCGCAATTATCGCGGACGCTTTATGTCTTGGACGAGCCGACGATCGGCTTGCATGAACGGGATACGGATAAATTGATCAAGACCCTGAAAGCTCTGCGCGATAAGAATAATACGGTCGTCATCGTCGAACATGACGAGCGGACGATCCGAGAATCCGATTACTTAGTCGATCTCGGACCTTTAGCCGGGGTGCACGGTGGCGAGGTGGTGGCTATCGGCCAGACCAAAGATCTTTTGAAGGGAAAGCCAACGGCCACAGAGAAATCCTTGACCCTTCAGTATTTACGGGGCGAGCGGCGGATCGGCCTGCCGGATAAGCGTCGGGAACAGAATCACGGTTCGCTCAAGATTATCGGCGCGACCGCTAATAATTTGAAAAATTTGAAAGCGGAGATCCCCTTAGGCCGCTTAGTCGGGATTAGTGGCGTTTCCGGATCCGGAAAATCGTCCCTAATGTATGATGTCTTGTATAAGAATATCAACCATATCAAGAGCCGACCGGGCGGCCGGGCGAAATTGGAAGATGTCGCCGAAATCAAAGGGACGGATTATATCAACAAAGTC
>Ga0265297_10008050_pt1 | contig 14252 bp, 9 predicted proteins | sample Munlanlwell13791_FD_192502 | JGI IMG/M metagenome (GOLD analysis project Ga0265297, IMG submission 192502) | Leachate microbial communities from a municipal landfill in Southern Ontario, Canada - Leachate well 137-91 | ecosystem: Engineered > Solid waste > Landfill > Unclassified | place... | reverse complement strand
TATTCCATAAGTATATTTTCTATCCACAATAAACTGATCAAAGTAAGAATAGCTTGGATCATCAAGGTTCAAAACGGATACTTTTGGAATACCAGGCTTTCTTTTTGACTTATTAAGTCTCTGAAAAAGACTACCTTTAGCCTGCAAATAGAGCTGGAAACTTCCGTGATACTCAATATGATCCTCGGTTACATTTGTAAAAACAGCCGTATCAAAATTAATACCAAGAACACGAGACTGCGTTATTGAATGTGACGAAACCTCCAAAACACAGTGAGTACACTGCTCTTTAACCATCCTTCTAAGAAGTTTTTGAAGGGCAAAAGGACTCATAGTTGTCTGCTTTGAAATGTTGGTCCATTTATCAGGTCCGACCTGAAAATTTATTGTTGACGCCATTCCAACCTTATAACCGGCCTCTTCCAAAACCATAGTTATAAGATTCACAGTGGTTGTTTTTCCATTTGTCCCGGTAACACCAATCATATTCATGCTGCGCGCCGGAAATCCATACATCACAGCCGCAATTGCAGCCTTAATCTGGTGATAAAAAAGTCTGAGCGGATTAGTGTCGGAGATAAGATTCTTTAGTTTGCTAAGCATTTTTTTTGAAATATTTATTGGCTATAACAATGTCCTTTTTGATTTGTTTTATCAAATCTTCATCGCTTTCGAATTGTCTCACATCACGGATTTTTTTCAATAGATTAACGGAAACTTCAAGTCCGTATACATCCCGGTTAAAGTCAAAAACATGAACCTCGCAGAAGACCGCACCTTTGTCGTCAGTTCCTATGGACTTGGTTCCATAGTGCATTACAGCATTATATGAAGCTCCTTTTATCTCTATTAAACAAACGTATATACCAAATGCTACGTTTTTCGGAGCATTTGAAATTTGGACATTAATTGTTGGGAAACCGATTTCGGAACCTTTTCGAACGCCTTTTACCACTATCCCTAGAATATTGACACTCACCCTTGACATATATTACATCTCGTGTTACTGTATTCTTCTTTATATACATATAAATCTTATCACATGGAACAACAAGCTGCTAATGATTGTCCTATTATACCAATTCCTGCTATGGCGGATTTTGATAGACCTTTAAACACGGTTGTGGAACTAAACAATGAAATAGTCGCTACTTTACGAGAGGAAGGTTTGTCTAAACAAGAGATTAAGACAGGTACTGCAAACTTAGTATTTAATGTTTTAATTCAAAATAAAATGCTTGTTGGCGTCACCCCTAACAATGTACAAGAAGTAGTTAAGTACGTTTTGTATAACTAACAGTAGAAAATAAGGCTGCCATAATCATCCAAAATAGCAGTGCCAAATCGTTCTTCCAGAAAGGTATATCAATAAATCCGTGGAGAAGAATGTAAACAAGCATCATTGATGCCGCCATCATAATTTGACGAGACTCCACAGAAAGCAAAATTGCGGTCTTTTTTGTGTGGATAAAAGACAAAATGACAATCCACAAAAACGCTGCAATACCTATAATCCCGGCATTAATCCAGGTTTCCATATACAGATTATGAGAATGAAGACGAACAGGCTCGTAAGGCGCATGTCCAAGCAGCTCGGTGGCCCTTTGGGTATACGCATTTTCATATTCTCCAAGCCCTACGCCGAGAATTGGACTTTGCATTATAAGCTTTGCTCCCACTTCCCAAATTTCAAGCCTTGTTCCAATTGAAGTGTGCTCGTTAAATTTAACAAGATTCTGGAATTTCTCCACATTAAGAGCCGCAACAAGCGTAGTTCCAAGAACAACAACAACGCACACAAATGCTATAAGTTTTGTAAGGAATAAGCTGCTCCTTTTATCCTTAATTTTAAATTTTTCGTAAATTATATAGAAGAAGATTGTTGCAAAAACACCCAAAACCCCGCCATAAGACTGTGTAAGTATAAGTGCTACAAATATTATCGACACAATTCCGCTTAAATAAATACGTCTTTCAAATGAGTTTATTCTTACCGCTGCGGATTCCGCCGGACCATGAATAAATGTCTGCAAAACCCTTACGCCTGCAAAAACAAGAGCCGGAGCAATATACATCGCAAGATAATTTGCAGATTCAAAAGGACCTGAAGCCCTTGAATCCATTGTTATATAATGACCGGAAACAGACTGAAAAAGAGCAATTAAAGACAGAAAAAACGCCGAAGCTACATACGAATAAAAAACAAACTGCAAATCTTCCTTTGTCTTTATTGTCCTATAAAGGATGAAAAAGTAAACAAGAGGGATAATAACCCAGCTTTTAAGTATTCCAAGAGCATGTTGATAAGATTCGTTCGGAACTATGGCCGCACCTATAAGCGCACCCAAAACAAACAAAGTAATTGGCAAAAACGGAGACTTTGCGAACTCCACAAAAGGCCTTCTTTTAGCTAAAAAAGGGCTTTTTGCAAGATACAGAATTTTAGAAACCGTATTCTTCTCAAGAATCTCATGATCACCTTTTAGCAGTTTATAAAAAACCGGCACCGCAGATATAACTATAAGCCCTTCAATAAAATAAAGAGGCATACCTGCTATATCGAACTTAATAAGATATAACGGAAAGAGAAGAGGCAAAACAAGAACCGAAATTCTTGTGGACTTATAAACGAGTGCAGCCCAAGCGGTATAGGTTACAAAAAGCGCTATATAATCAATCATCCTAAATTTTATTTATTAGTAAGTCTTTTTTTCAAGCTCTATAAGCCCATAATCCCCACTCTGCCTTCTGTAAACAACAGAGAAAAGACCGGTGTCTTCATTTATAAAAGCATAGAAATCATGTCCCAAAAGTTCCATTTGCTCTGCAGCTTCTTGCTCTTTCATAGGCTCAAGATCGGCATATTTTTTTCTCTTAACAATCTCATCAATATCAATTCCGTTCATACTGTCGGAAGCGGCCTCAAGGGTTGATTCAGGAATCCACTGTCCCCCTCTGTCTCTTCTGTGTTTCTTGGTTTTATATCTTTCAATCTGTTTTCTAAGTTTTTCAACGGCTAGATCAGCTGTTTCTTCAATAGTAGATCCTTTTACCTCAGCCCTTATAACCGCATTTGGAACATGCATTGTTATTTGAGTTGAGATTTTCTCGTCACCTGACTTTACCTTTGTCTTCTCAACATCAACACGAACAATAGTAGCTTCATCGGCAACACGCTCCTCATATTTCTTTAAATTGTTGATCTTCTCTTCAATGTACTGCTTCTGATTATCTCCCAATGTAATAGACTGGCTGAATAATTGTATTTTCATGAGTAAAAATTGATTAGAATTACTGAAATTATAGAACTAGAGCAAACCCTTTGCAAGATTGGTTAGAACTTCGTGCGGATTTTTGGCTTTAGTAACACCGGACGCTAGCAAAACTCCGACAGCACCAAGTTCAATTGCCTTCTTGATATCTTCTGTCGTTTTAACACCGGCACCAACAAGGATTTTAACGTTTTTAACCATAGCTACGGCATTTTTTATAACTTCCGGTTTTGCATTTGAAACTGATACATCCCCTCCTATAAGCTCAGGAGGCTCAACTGCAATAAGATCTGGATTAAATTTTGCTATTTCGACGGCAGCTTCAGGAGTATTTGCGCAAACACACGTAAAAAGACCAACTTCTTTTGCCCTTTTTATAGACTCTTCAAGAACGTCCAAAGAAAGCTGTCTTTCGGCATGATTAAGTAAAGTTCCGTACGCGCCGGCCTGTTTAACGGCCTCCGGCAAGACACTTCCCGTATGAGATCCATAAGTTACAGAATCAATATGCTGAGCAAACACTGGGATTTCAACCGACTGGGAAACCCTGTAAATATCACTTGCTTGGACGCAAACCGCAAAAGAAACACCCGTTTCGCGGGAAACTTCTTGGTGGATTTGGGCCAGCTTAAGAGCATTTTCCCCCGTAGCGGATTCGTAGTTTTTAAAATTCACAATTATTATTGGAAGTCTCATTTTTGTCGCATTAAGTGTCCGTTCATACTGTACTAAATTGAGACCTTAAAAAACAAGAACATTTATTGAAGATATTACTTACGTAGCCTTTGACTTCAAAGCCCTTTTTTGATAAACTGTATGGATAAAAATAAAACTAAACACAAAAATATGTTTTTAAAAGAATCACTTCACTTTTTGGATAATGAGCTCAAAAAGGCCTTCCTTATGAGCGAATCCAGGCTTGTTTATATGACTCCGGGTAAAAATCCGGAAGCGGGAGGACAGGCTCCGTCTTGGTTTGAAGGCCAAGAATCCGGCAAAGATATCCCAAAAGCAAATCAGGAAGCAATAAAAAAGCTTCAGGAAGAGCTTGCAAATCTAAATAAATATAACGAGGGATTTGATAAATTTGTGGCTGAAAAAGAGATAGAAAGAACTTACACAAAACAGCTTAATGAAAATGATTGTGTGGAGATTGGACAGGATATGATTTTGGATCTTGCAAAAAGACTGGATCCAAAAATAAAAGATTTAAAAGATTTTAGGAAATTCGCGCATGCAACATCACAGAATATTTCAGAAGCTGTGTTAAAAAACTCCGGTTTGGAAATCTCGAATGCTATTAAAAAACATGCAGGGACAATAAACGAAAACATTCCTGTTACAATAAAGCTTGGACCAGGTAGTTCTCTTGAATTTTACAACAAAGCAAAAAATTTCAGCATAAAACTTGACCTTAAAACTGACTCACCACAAGCAAAGTTCATCCAAAGCCAAATAGACGAACTAAGCCGAGCAAGAGAAAAAAAAGATGAGAAAAAAGGCGAAGTGATCGACAAAACAAAAGGCGGACTAAAAGAAACAAAACAAGGAGTAAAGCCTCAGGAAAACTTTGAACTTCTTGCAAATGAATCAAAGAGCCAGTATCTAAAGAAACAAGGTGATATTTACGTTGTTGATTTTAAAAACGGCAAAGCAGTAGACAGAAAAGCTGAGAAAGAAACTCAAATACAGGACCTGCTTGATTTAAGCAAACTTAAAGGCGGAAACATGTATATACGCATTTATGTTGATGGAACAAGCCCTGAAGGAGTACCTCACAAATACTGGGCTTATTATCACCCTTCTCAGGAAACTTTCATTAAAGAAGGGACAAAAGAAAGAGCAAAAATTTTCCATGGCACAAAAATAAGCAAAATCGAGTATAAAGTTGCCACTCCAAAGCAGGCAAAAATGCCAAAAACGGCTCCTGGTGAAAAACCAGAAGCTCCTAAGATGAGTCAAGAGGCAAGAGAAAAAGCAAGAAAAGCAAGAGTTGAAAGAAGAAATTGGAAGAACATACAAGACAATCATAATTATGTCTTTGATAATGCAAAATTCGGAGTTCCTGAATTTATACAGGACGACCCTGATTTCAAAAAGAACTGGGGAAGAATAAATGCGATATTGGACGAAGCGCTAACAGGGGCTCCGTTTAACATAACTACGCCGGAAGCAAGAAGAAAATATATTCAAGACGTAATACAAGGAACAGGTTTGTCTGGCATTCGATCTTAATAGCAATTTATACGCTGAAGATTTCTTTAAACACAAAATAAACGGCAAAGAGCTTTATAAAGGTGGATATAAAAAATGGAAGAAGGATTGGTCCGAGACACACAAACAAATAAAGGACCTTAAAATGGATTATAAAAATCCAAAGAATGAAAAAGAAATAAAAATCGCTGAAAAATGGGCCAACCTTGAAAGTATAGGATTTGGACTTGGAAGAATTTTCGCGGCACTTGGAAGAACCGATTTGCTTCACAAAAGCCCTGAAACAAGCGATGACAAATACAAAACCACATTGGTTGGAATTGGAAATCTTTCAGCTGCAGAAAAGGAAAAACTTGGAACATTGGAATACCACAATTTAAACTCGCTTCTTCACAGAAGAGAAAATGCTCCAAAAGGAATTGATATTGGAGTAAGCAGCGACATAGTTACCGAAATCAAAGGAATGATTATAGATCAGGAAGTTCCTGGACTTAACACCGGAGAGCTTGTTGCTGAAAAAGGAGGGCTAAAAGTAATGTTCATGGCTTTTGGTCTTGAGAACCTTATTAAACAAGGATGTATTAAAAAACTTGATGATAAACATTATGTACTGGTACAGGTTCCTAAAAATGGATGGGCTGAGGCTCTTGGAGTTTTATCCAAGAACAAAGCCAAACTATATGATCATTCGGCAGATAATTTAAAAAAATGGGAAGCGGTTAGAGCTTCTCTTGATAAAGGAATGCAGGCAAGAAATTTTATACTAAAGATTTTTAAGCCTACAAACTCGGAGATTAAACAAAACATCAACTGGTGGCAGAAAATGTGGCACTGGTCAGGAGGAAAGAAGGAAGTAAACATGGAATATCTTGGAAATGTTACTTTAAACCCAAGTGATCTTGAAAAGCATGTAGCCAAAGACCGCGGATACCTTGATATGATGGAAAAAACATCAAAGAGAATTGAAGGTACCTCAATATATGAACCTCAAAATGATGAAGTTTTAAAGTTAACCAACAATTATCTTGAAATGAGTCTTCTTGCGACTTTTATGAACGCAAGTCCAAAGAATTTGGGTAAAATTACAGATCAACTGTTAAATGATTTTAATATTGCGGACAAAGTTAAGCTTCTAAGGCCGCTTGAAAAGAAAGAAAACAGACTTGAAAACGTAAAGAAAATATATGAAGCGATAGCTCTTAAAAATCTGGATCCATCTACTCTTACAAAGGCGCATATTCGAATGATTCAGTTGGGATATGTAGCTCAGAGACAAATGGAAACTTCACTTGAACAGGAAAACACATTAAGCGGGAATTTATCTACACAACCTTTATATAGGGAAATTCAAAAACAAGCCCTTAGAGATGGATGTCCGGTTTATAAACTAAAAGAGATCGAGCAGAGAATACATTTAGCAATATTTGGACTTTCTCAAAGCATGCATGCTCCGGGAGTAAGTGAATTTAATGTACGAGGAGCGGGAGCAGCAGCTTCGATCGACCTTGGAGAATGGGGCGGACAAAAATGGCATTTTAGTGCGGGAGCCGCGGGAGTAGATGGCAAGTTTATGCCATTTGCCGAAGTTGGAGCCGCAATTAAACTTGGCAAAAAAGTAAACTTAAAATGGAGCCTTGGAACAACAATTGGATTTTCCGGAGCTTCCGTAGGAGTAGAATTCCCTATCACAAGTGAATGGGATATGTATGTTAATGCAGGAGCTGGAGTAGATTGGAAAGGAAAAGTCGGTGTAGGAGGCGCAATAGGCGCAAAATGGAATCAAATGAGAGCTAATAAAATAAAGGAAAATTCAGCTTTAACAGAAAGAGGTGCAAACGAAATAGATAAGATGATAGATGGAAACCCTAGCAAAGCTGTTGAGCTTATATTAAAAAATCCTACATTTGGAGAATACGTAAAAGCAATCAAAGACAAGTTTAAACTGCCGGATGCAGTGGTGCTTGATATTTACAGAAACGCTAAAACGGAATGGCTAAATGAAGCAAGAAGAGGAGTTAAAATTCCTGCCGTAACAGGCTTTGGAGCCGGATTCTTCACAGGAGTAAGTGCTGCTAACCCAATGGAAAGCGGAGTAAGCGTTGGAGCATACATAACATTTAAAGTTCCGGGAACAACAGTTAATTACGTTGTCAGACAAGAACACCCACAATATTCTGAATACGTACAAAGTAAAGTTGCCGCAGAAGATCTTAGAAAACAACTTGAGAAGGCTGAAAGTGGAGGTAAAAATGTTATATCGGAATTCACATTATCTGCAAAAAGCGGAATCGTATATTTTGATTCACGTCTTGGAAGAGGACATGTTGCAAAGCCAAACAGCACAACGGAAGCACAAAAAACTATGGCCATTAAGGATAGTGAGCGTGAAGCGGAACTATCGGTTGGCAGCACTTTTGAAGCAATTAAAAGAACTTTCGCAGGTGTGGACATGCACGTTGAAATGGTTAAGGATCCTAAGAATCCAAAAAACACCATTTTGGCTGTAACTCCTTTACAGACTGAAGGAAGTAACGTTGAAATGCTTATTGACCCTGAACTAAAGAGCAAGGGAATAATATTCGACAGTCAAAATAACAGAATTTTACTTGCCGCAAGCGAAGCATCAAAATTACACATAACAAGAACAAGGTACAGATATCCTTTTAACAGAAAAGGAGCAATGAACCTTGATGTTATTGCATTCAAAGATAATCCGGACAGAAGTAACGCCGAAATAAAGGAAGATTCTCCTCAATATATATATAAGTATCAGGGAGAGAAATACGCGATGGTTCGTGGGGAAGCAAGAACGGGACTTGCTGAAGCCGATGCAAACACCATGACACTTGGTCAGTATAAAGAAAGAAAAGCAACTTATGAGAGCTTTAACGATAAAAAACTTGAATACAGCTTGAGAGAGGGCAGAAATCTTACAAATGGAATGTCCGAAGCAATCGGATATAAAGACCAAGAGTCAGTTAGATTCGATGAATTAAGGCTTGCAGATTTTGCGGATGCTTCTTTAAAAAGAAACCGAGCAATGTTTGAAGCCGGAGTTGGAAGCGCAGACACTCCTGAGAAAGAAGCCGCTTTTAAAACAAATGTATTTCAAAATTTAAAAAATCAATTTAAGAAATATGCAAAAGAAACTCTTGGAAATGACAAACTTTCATTGAACGAACAAGAGTTAAATTTGATTTACACTTACATGTTAAACGAGACATTTGTAAAACTCGCAAGCAGCAGCGATGAAGTTGTAACTCGAAGACTTGAAACAAGAAACAAACTTTTCAGAAATTACATGAAAAAGTATGTAAGCGATTTTGCAGACAGATATCCGGACAAATGGGCGGAAATAAGAAAAATTGATCCGTCAATAACTCCTGATTCAATTGCGGATTACTTAATGCTTACAATGCCTCAAAACGCGAGACAGTTTAAGGAGTTCCTTCAGAAAGAACAACTACCTATTGGAGAAGGACTTAAGTTCGCATCTTATACCCTTAAGGGTAAAAATGAGGCGTTTGCAACTTCTTACGGAATGCAAATGCCGGAAAAATTCCAGGATATATTAAAGATGGTGGGGCCTACAAAATTGAATATTGACTCCCCTATTCCACAGGAAAAGGCTGCAGCAAGACTTATTCTACAGGTAATGTCTCCATTGGACACAAGGAATCTTGAAAGTGCTGACGGAAAGAAAAAATTCCTTGAATCGGAATTATCATTACTTCTTATATCAATGTACGACGAAGCAAGCGGTGTTTCACCTATGATCGAAGTACTTGGAAAAAAGAATTATGAAGGAATGACTAAAATTTACGAAGCTATAAAGTCAAAGTCAGGCAAAAATCTTGATGAAGCTTTAAAAACAAATGAACAAGCATTTAATGCATTTAAAGAACTTGTAACAGGAGTAAGGAACGCGCAGCTAAGCGGTGAACCTACATTTGTATTCAAGAATAAATATATATTCCACATGGATAAAACCGAGGTTTATTCCGGACCATACCTAAGGTGCGGAAATGGAACAATCGCGGCAAGACAACAAATTGGAATATCAATAAAACAAGGAAATGTTGGCGAATGGTATGGCGCAAAAACCGGAGTTAACATTGCCGGTATTCCAAACGAAAGACTTGGATACAAGACATTTACTCTTGGATGGGCGCATACGTTTAAAAGTAAGCCTGAAACAGGCAAAGACAATCCACCTAGTGATGATGAGCCTGGAAAGGGCAGACCAGCGAGCGATACCGAAAAGACTACAGGTGGAACCGAAGGAAGTACTACAAAACCAAGTGTTGAAACTCCTGTCAGCGACAGACCTTCAAATGATCTTTAATTATTTTAAGTTTCATATATCTAACAACTCATTATGAAAAATAAAAACAACAAAAAGTCCACTTATATCTTTATGGGAATAGCAGCCCTAGCGGTATTGCTGCTTGCATTAGGATTTATGTACTTTTACAACCAAAACACAAAAGTAGTTCTAAGTTCAGAACAAACTGCATACTTTCCAAATGATCAAATAAAGGTAGAAGTATCAATCGATAATTATAAAGATGCAAATGAAGCATCTGTAATTGTAAATTACCCTGAAAATGCGGTTTTTGTTGACTCAAATACAGAAAAAGGAGTTACGGCAAGATCGCTCGACAAAGCAATTGTGCTTGAAGCGGACAATTCATTCTTTGATTCAGGAAAAAATAAACTTGGAACAATTAATTTTGATTCAAACGGAAACGGAGAATTTGTTTTCACTGTTGATAAAGAATTAACAAAACTTAATTCGACAAAAGAAAATTTGGATATTAAAGAATTGGTAAATCTTACAGTTAGCGTTGGAATTCCAAGCGATGGCGAAGAAGAAACAAAAAAAGCAGATGGATCACCTTTAGAACTTTAATTTACACACTTAAACACCTTAAAAATGAAAACAAAAATCCAAAAGTATAGCGCTCTCCTTATTGCATTTTCAATAATTGCAATAAGCTCCATTGCATACGCTTCGTATGGTTCGAATGGGAACCAGAATGATTGTCCGAATCCGGGTGGATCAGGCACAATAAGTTGCACCACGTTTCACAACAACGGTTACACCGGAGCCGATGGAACAGGTGGAAACTTCCCTAACGGAACAACATTCGCAACTTTTAACGGATACAAAGATCAAGAAACAGAAGACGGAAGAGCTTTTGATGAAAGACAGTTTGTTTATATAGAATCCGAACAGGCTGCTTATCCAGGAAGGCCATATCCGTCACCATGGGAAAACGAATCAGATTACAATTTTGCACAAGGAACTTCTTACACAATAAATTTTAATGGAACAGAAACACAAAGAGTTGGAGTTTGGGGATACTTACATAACAATGGTATTCAGAATGAATACCCTGCTTACGATACAACAATAAGATTCAGCGGATGGAGCCAAAATACACCTCAGTTGCAACACAGTCCGCAATTGACAATTTCAGGAAGCAACACAAGGCCAACAAGCGTTTGGTCGAATATAACAATCAATGGTTCACAACCTTTTACTCTTACTCCAGTTGAAGCATATCTTGTTCGCGAGGACGCAGATGGTAGACCTGGAACAAGCCCGCTTGAATTAAGACAGGATCAAATTCAAACACTAACAAGTACAGGAGCAAAATTTAACAGCAACCCTGGTTACACGGGAGGAAGATTTGACTCTTCACACGTGCATTACGCAAAAGTTTACTTGGAATTTGAAGCCACTCCATCTCCAAGCGGAGTTTGCCGATCGCTAACAATTACTGATCCGGCTGAAACATCTATAACTCTTGATGAGAATGGATTTGTTGATGAAAACTTATCATTCAATGTTGATGCAGATGCAAACGTTGTATCCGGCTACAGAGTTCTTTCAACAAGAAACACTGTTACTTTTGATAACAGCGGACAGTCAAATCTACAGACAAATAAAACTACAATGGTAATGGATGGAGGTCCTACCTCTACAAACTTATCCGATACTGTACAGGTTTGGGCTCTTGATAAAAACGGAAACGGAATTTCAAACTGTATGGACAGCTTTAATGTTAAACTTGATCAGGAAGAAAATGCCTGTGAAGTTTTAGCTACCACACCAACTCCTCCGGGACAAGAAGGACCTGTGCCTTTAAATGAATTCGTTACAATCAATATTGATGAACTAACTGATACAAACGGAGATGCATATTTGGATAACGGAGCAACTCCTCAAATTAGATATTGTTACAATCAAGATGGAATTCAATTCTTACCTGATTCAGGAAATATGGTTCTTGAAAGTAACGGCAAATGCGCCGTTGCGCTTGCAACTGACACAATGAGTGTTATCGCAACAGAGGAAGGAAATATGAATATAAAAGTTGTTGGAGCATCTACATACAAATGTGAAGATGAATTTCAAACACAAGGTGAAGAAATTGAAGGAGCCTGTTTGGATCTTTCATTCCTTTCGAGATATGAATCATTCAATTTAACCGAAGAAACAGACTACTGCGTGACGGTTGATGTTGAAGAAGAAGCTGACGAGGCTTACAACGACAACATAAGATGGACGGTTGAAAGAGGAGAAGGTAACGTTGAATTTACACAAGAAACACAAAATCAATTATGTTTGGATTTTGAAGATTATCCAGAATATGACTATGAAGTGGGAGACACTTTAATCGCACAGGCAATAGATATTGAATACGAAGGAGCTGTCTGTGAAGATGAGTTAACAAGCGATGGAGAATGTACAAGATTCGACCTTGATCGCGACACTTTTGAAAGAGGGACAAGCCAAGAAGTATGTATCGACTATACAGATTGGCCACTCGATGAAAACGATGAACTTGAATATTCCGTAGATAACGGATCAACCGAAACTGTTGATCTTTACGAAGAAAGCGGAGAAATTTGCTTCCTTCTTACCGAAGATATGGTTGAAGATGCAGACTTAATTCGTGTTTGGGTTCCTGGATATGAAGATGAATGTAACCATGAACTTACCCGAAACGTTGAACCTCCTTCATTTGATAAAAACGCAAAAAGCGCTGACGCTTCTGCGTACTCTTCAAGAACAATCGCAAACTTTAGCGACGATTACGTTAATTACAGAATTACATACACTCACTATAACGATGAAGCTCAGGATGTAACAATTACGGACACAATAGGTACGGAAGGATACATTCAAGGGTACATCGCTGGCACTCAGACGGAAATAGATTCAGACACTCCTGAAGGAGGCAGAATTTACTACAATGAAGACTCAATGAGAGTTTTTGTAGGCGGAGATGTAATTGAAGCTTGCGACGATATAGACGAAGAAGACCTTGAAGAAGCCGTTTGTTATGAAAGAAACATTGGAGATGAAGACGGAGTAATCGTAAGAAATGTCCCTTCACGCGACGAAGTATTGGTTGAATACCGCGGAGAAATAAGAGATTCAAGCGTTAATCCGGAAAACTGCAGCGATCCTGATCATGCGTTAAATGAAACAGGAATCTGTGGAGAAATTTATCCAAACGTTGCACAGTTCGAAGATGAAGCAAACTTTGAAGGCAGCGCGGATGCGGAAGTTGTAATCCCATGCCCATTCATTATTATCCGTGCGGGCGGAGATGTATTCCTTGAAAATCCATTTGATTATGGAGTTGATACACTTTCATGTTCCGAAATAAGAACATCAGATACTCCGGTAATCGTAGGAAATCCACCTGACGACCGTGACTTAGTTTCAACAGGTGGCGATGTTTCCATGTTAAGAGAATACAATGATCGTCTATGTAATAGCACGGCTGAAGGAAGCGTGGATATAGAAGGGATATCAAGTTTGATCTGTGAGTTGGAATTAACTTCAGAAGAACTTACTCAGCAAGCAATCGTTCAGAGTCTTTCAAGAAATGTTCAGTTGTTCGCAAGATATTCAAAGAATCTAAATGGAACTCCTGTTGTTGATGGAAGCTCTACGTTAGACAGATTAAGCAGCAGCAACAACGTTTATGTAAAAGACGACGGAATGCTTACACTTGGAGGAGAATTCGCCGAACAAGCCAGAACAATAGTTGTTCTAAATAACGATGTTTATATAAATAAGAATTTAACATTCAAGGATCCAACAGATTTGAGCGATCCACGAAAAGTTCCTTCTTTGGCCGTAATTGTTATCGGAGGCAACATAGTAATTGATCCAAAAGTAGAAGAGACTCAGGCAATCTTCTTTGTACAGGAAGGAGCCGAAGGCAAAGGCGGACAGGTTTGTGAAGCGCCAAAGACGGGAAGTGCAAAGACTGCAGACTTCTGCGTCGACGACACATCACTTGTTGACTACAACAGCGAAAAAAGACTTACACATTACGGATCAATCTACGGAGACATTCAACATCTGTTAAAATACAGAGTTAAATCCGGAGATCCTACAAAGGAAGAAGGAGCAATTCTTATAAGATTCGATAACAGAGTATACTTGAATACTCCACCTCTTCTAAACAAATTGGTTGATGTAAGCCAAAAGTCGTTCTAAGTTAAACAATCTTTATGCAAGAGCTCTCATACATTGATATGAGGGCTCTTTTTATTTATAATTACGTCCCCTACCATACATAGGTTTAATCAGAATCATGGCGACAAAGAAAAACGTTTACTTATTTTTTGGAGAAGACACATATTCTGCGCATAAAAAAATGACTTTTTGGCGCGACGCATTTGAAGAAAAACATGGGGGCGATATGAATATTGAAGTTCTTGAAGGAAAGCCATTAC
>Ga0265297_10008049_pt1 | contig 14254 bp, 12 predicted proteins | sample Munlanlwell13791_FD_192502 | JGI IMG/M metagenome (GOLD analysis project Ga0265297, IMG submission 192502) | Leachate microbial communities from a municipal landfill in Southern Ontario, Canada - Leachate well 137-91 | ecosystem: Engineered > Solid waste > Landfill > Unclassified | place... | reverse complement strand
GTCAGGAAAGATTTGCCGGAAATGATATTTGCGGTGACTTTTCCGGTCGCGCTCGGAATTTTTGAAGCCGCGCGGGAGTTAGGTTTGAAAATTCCGGATGATGTCGACGTAGTCTGCTTTGGCGGCGGCCAGTTCCATCGTTACCTTTCGCCGGCCTTGACTTTCATGAATCAGCCGGCCAGTGACATAGGCGAGCAGGCTTTTAATCTGTTGCTGGAGGAACTGCGCGCGCCGGAAACATTTGCCCAAAAGGGCATTGTCATTCCATCCCAATTAGTAATAGGAGAGACTTGTCGTAAGATAAAAGTATATAATAAAAAATGAGGAGCTATGCATCTAAATCCTGATCGCTTTTTTGATTCTGACCCGGAAATTCGTTCACTGGCACGCGAGCTTTACGGTAGTGTTAAAAACCTGCCGATTATTTCGCCGCATGGGCATGTCGAAGCCAAGATTCTGGCCGAGGACCTGCCCTTTCCCAATCCGACGGCGATGTTCATTCTGCCTGATCATTATATTTATCGTCTGCTTTATTCCCAGGGCATTGCGCTGGAATCGCTGGGAATTGCGACTTTTGACGGCACGCCGGTCGAAACCGATCATCGTAAAATCTGGCAAATTTTCGCAGATAATTACTATCTGTTTGCCGGAACGCCGACCAGCTTATGGTTGACTCACGAATTAATCGAGGTTTTTGGCGTGAACGAGAAACTTAATAGCAAAAATGCCATGGCAATTTATGATCATCTGCAAAATCAACTGCAGAAACCGGAATTCCGACCACGCGCATTATATGAGCGTTTTAACATTGAAGTGCTGACATCGACGGACGGCGCCGCTGACAGCCTCGAATATCATCGCCAGTTGCGGGAATCCGGCTGGAAAGGACGAGTCATTCCCTGCTTCCGACCGGATGCTTTGGTCAATATAACTGAATCAGGCTGGCGGCAGGAAATCGAAGCGCTGAGCAGGGCGGTCGGTTTTGAAGTCAATACCTATCAGAAATTCATCGAGGCGATCGAAAACCGTCGCGAATTTTTTAAAAGTATGGACGCCGTTTCAACGGATCAGGGAATCGAAAGCGCCTATGCTCACCGCTTGAGCCTCAAGGATGCTGAAGCAATCTTTCAACGCGCCCTGATCGGTCGGGCGGATGCGGAAGACAACCGCCAATTTACCGCCAATATGATTATGGAAATGGCGCGGATGAGTGTCGTCGATGGATTGGTCATGCAAATTCACATCGGCTCCAAACGCAATCACCACCGACGCAATTATCGCCGCTTCGGTCTCAATACCGGCGCCGATATTCCAATCACTTCGGAGTTTACAGTCAATCTGCAGGAACTGCTGAACGAATATGGTGATGATCCGCGCCTGACGCTGGTCGTTTTTACGCTGGATGAGACGACTTATGCACGCGAGCTGGCGCCGTTGGCTGGTTATTATCCGGCTATGAAACTGGGAGCGGCCTGGTGGTTTCATGACAGCATCCAGGGCATGATCCGTTTTCGCGAGATGGTCACCGAGACGGCTGGATTTTATAATACAGTTGGATTTACGGATGACACGCGTTCCTTCCCATCCATTCCGGCGCGGCACGATCTCTGTCGGCGGGTGGATGCCAATTTCTTAGCCGGCTTAACTGCCCGGCATATCATCGATCCAGCCGAGGCACACACTTTAATCAAGGCGTTAGCCTATGATCTGGCGAAGAAAACCTATAAACTTTAAATGAAATCCGGGAATATTATGAAACCAAAATTCTATAAAATTATCCTGCTTGTCAGCGAACTATTGATAGCCGGATTTGCTCTGACGGGTTGTCAACCGGAGGCTCGCACGAAAGTCATTAAACTGGCGCACGCGTTAGATTCTTCCCATCCGGTGCATAAAGCCCTGGTGTACATGAGTGAACGTTTTGAGGAAAAATCGGATGGAAAATATCGTATCGAAATTTATCATGGCGGGCAACTCGGTTCTGAGCGTGAGTATGTGGAACTGCTTCAGATCGGCAGTCTGGGAATGACCAAGGTTTCATGCAGTGTGGTGGAAGGATTTGTCAAGAAGTTCAACGTCTTCAGCTTGCCGTACATCTTTCGCGACGACGAGCATCGTTTTAAAGTATTGGAAGGTGAAATTGGCACTCAATTATTGCTGGAAGGTGAAAAATATTGGGTTAGAGGGCTTTGCTATCTGGACGCCGGCAGTCGCAGTTTTTACTCAACCAAAAAACCGATCAATTCGCCAACTGATTTGCAGGGACTGAAAGTACGCACTCAGGAAAGTACGACTTCCATGCGCATGATCCAGATCATGGGCGGATCGGCTACGCCGATTGCCTGGGGTGAACTTTATACGGCTCTGCAACAGGGTATAGTTGACGCGGCTGAGAATAATCCGCCCTCATTCTACCTGTCGCATCATTACGAAGTCAGCAAGTATTTTTCGCTTGACGAACATACCTCGGTACCGGACGTTTTACTGATCAGCACGGTGGTCTGGAATAGCCTGCCACCCCAAGCTCGGGAATGGTTGCAGTCCGCGGCGGATGAAGCCGCCGTTTACCAGCGTGAGTTATGGAGAATCGCAACCCAGGAGGCTCTGGATGAAGTCCAAAAAGCGGGCGTGGTCGTAAGCTATCCCGATAAAAATGTTTTTCAGGATAAGGTCAAGGATATTTACGAAGAATATAGAAGTGAACCTGAAATCTATGAATTGATCCAAAATATCAGGGCGGTGCAATGATGACAAAAATACGCAAGATACTCGATTTTATTTTAAAATGGGTGCTGATCGGCCTGATGGCTTTTTCGGTGTTTAATGTTCTCTGGCAGGTATTCACACGTTTTGTATTGCGCAATCCAAGTTCCTATACAGAGGAATTGGCGCGCTATCTGCTGATCTGGATCGGTTTACTGGGGGGCGCTTACGCCGCCGGGAAGAAAATGCACCTGGCGATTGATCTTTTCAGTGCTAAAATGCAAAAGAAGCCCGCACTGCGGTTGGAGATTTTCATCCAGATTTGTATTCTATTATTTGCGGTTTTTGTAATGGTCATCGGAGGAATCCGATTAGTAACCATTACCCTGGTCCTTAACCAGATTTCGGCGGCTTTGCAGATTAAGTTAGGTTATGTTTATATGGTTTTACCGATCAGCGGGGGATTGATTGCTGTTTATTCGATTATGAATCTGATAGATACTTTCGGCCAGCTCTTCCGGCGCGATGAGGTAATTAACCTTTCTGAAGAGGGGGCGGAATAATATGGAATGGACTGAAGTAATTGTACTTGTAATAAGTTTTATAGTTCTGTTGTTAGCCGGCGTGCCGATTTCTTTCAGCATTGGCATCGCTACTTTGAGCACGATGTTGCTCAGCATTGATTCGCTTCCGGCTTTGACTACTGTTGCCCAGCGTATGGCGACCGGAATTGACAGTTTTGCCTTACTGGCGATTCCGTTCTTTATATTATCTGGTTTGTTGATGAGTCGCGGTGGGATTGCGCGGCGTCTGATCGATTTTGCCAAAGTATTGGTCGGACGCTTACCGGGCGGTCTGGCTTTCGTCAACATTCTGGCCGCGATGTTTTTCGGGGCGATTTCCGGTTCAGCGGCGGCCGCGGCGGCCGCGATTGGTGGTTTTATGACTCCTTTGATGAATAAAGAGGGGTACAGCACCGGTTATTCGGCCGCGGTCAACGTAACTTCATCAACGACAGGATTATTAATTCCACCCAGTAACATTCTGATCGTTTATAGTCTGGCAAGTGGCGGAGTATCGATCGCGGCGCTGTTCATTGCCGGTTACCTGCCGGGATTTTTAGTTGGCTTGTCGCTGATGTTAGTGGCGGGTATCATCGCCTGGAAGAAAGGTTATCATGGCAGTCGCGATCGATATAACATTAAACAGGCGATTTTTCGCTTCCTGGATGCTCTGCCCAGTCTGATGCTGATTGTGATCGTAATCGGCGGTATTATTGCCGGTTATTTTACGGCTACGGAAGGTTCGGCTATCGCGGTATTATATACATTCATTCTGTCGGTTTTGATTTATCATGAAGTTAAATGGAAAGAATTGCCGCAGGTTCTATTGGATACGGTATCGACTACAGCCATTGTCATGTTGCTGATCGGGACGTCGATGGGCATGTCGTGGATCATGTCTTACGCCAATATTCCTCAGACCATTACTGCTTCATTGATCTCATTATCCAGTAATAAGATCATTATTCTGCTGATAATCAATCTGATTCTGCTATTTGTCGGAACCTTTATGGACATGACGCCGGCGGTATTGATTTTCACGCCGATTTTCCTGCCAATCGTAACCGCTCTGGGCATTCATCCGATACACTTCGGCATAATCATGGTTTTGAACCTGTGCATCGGGTTGTGCACGCCGCCGGTTGGTGCGGTGCTGTTTATCGGATGCGGGATTGCCAATACTACGATTCCTAAGATGATCAAACCGCTTTTGCCGCTTTATGCGGCCATGATTTTGGCGCTGATGCTGGTGACCTACTTCCCGCAGATCAGTTTGTGGTTGCCGCGCCTGTTTGGGTATTAATTTTATGGGAGAATGAGTAAATGGAAATCAGATTAGACAATAAAACCGTTGTCATTACCGGCGGCTCCGGTGTTCTGGGACGGGCGATGGTTTGGGCGCTGTTTGAGGCTGGCGCCAATGTGGCGGTGCTCGATCTACGCCAACCGGCTGAGGGGGGAGCCTTGCCAACCTCGCCGGGAAAGAGTGGAAATCGCCTGCGGTTTATCCAGGCTGATGTTCTCAATCGGGAAAGTCTGCAAAGCGCTGCCGAAAAGGTTTTGACGGAATTCGAACGAGTCGATATTTTAATTAACGGCGCCGGCGGCAATCGCCCGGACGCCACGACCTCCGCGGAACGCTCTTTCTTCGATTTGCCGGCAGAAGCTCTGCGTTTTACGATGGATCTGAACCTGTTAGGTACGATCTTGCCCAGCCAGGTTTTCGGTCGAATCATGGCTGAACAGAAAACCGGTAACGTTGTCAATATTACATCTATGAATGCTTTTCGTCCGTTAACGCGCATTCCGGCCTACTCCGCCGCCAAAGCCGCCGTCAGTAATTTTACGCAATGGTTGGCGGTGCACATGGCGCAGGAATATTCGTCGAATATCCGGGTCAATGCCATCGCGCCGGGCTTCTTCCTGACTGACCAGAACCGCTTCCTGTTGACTGACAAGGCAACCGGCGAACTGACCGAGCGCGGGAGAAAGATCATCGCCGCCACGCCGCTGGGACGTTTCGGTGAACCGGACGAGCTGATCGGGACGCTGTTTTATTTGATCTCCGATAGTTCCCGGTTCGTGACCGGTGTGATTATCCCGGTCGACGGCGGCTTCAATGCCTACAGCGGTGTATGAAGATAATTTTCATAAATAAACAAAAGGGAACTTAATATGAGCAGTGGACTGAATATCAAACCTACCGGAAGTCTCGATCTTTTATCGCTCGGGGCGCTGGTGCATCGGCTGGATCCGGGCACAATCCCGTTCCGCAAAGCCAGCGAATGTAAAATTCACGTCAGCGGCGGCGAATTCAACGTCGCGGCTAATCTGGCGGACTGTTTCCGGCTGAATACCGGCATTGCGACGGCTATGGCTGATTACCCGATCGGCGAAATGATTGCCGAGCGCGTGCGCGCAATGGGAGTGAAACCTTACTACAAACATTTTGCGCATAATGGCGTGAATGGTCCGAATATGGCGACCGTTTACAGCGATCGCGGCTACGGTTTGCGGGCGCCGGTGGTTTTTTACAATCGCTCCAATGAAGCCGCCGCCTTGTTAAAACCGGGCGATTTTGACTGGAAAGCGATTTTTGCGCAGGGCGTACGCTGGTTGCACAGCGGCGGGATTTTTGCCGCACTTTCGGAAACCACTGGTCAGGTGATTATCGAAGCCATGCAGGCCGCCAAAGCCGCCGGAGCGATCACCAGTTTCGATCTGAATTTCCGCGCTAAACTCTGGAATTTATGGGGCGGTGAAAAGAAAGCCGCGGAAGTGATTAACGATATCGCCCAATATGCGGATGTATTGGTCGGCAATGAAGAAGATTTGCAGAAAGGGCTGGGAATTCCCGGCCCGGAAGTGACCGCTAAATCGAAGCTCGATCCGTCGGTTTTCTTCGCGATGATTGGCGACGTGATCAAGAAACATCCACAGGTCAAAGTCGTAGCGACGACCCTGCGCGAAGTCCATTCGACCAATCGGCACAGCTGGAGCGCAGTGGCCTGGATTAACGGGCAAACCTATCAGGCGCCTACAGCCGAACTGGAAGTATTCGACCGGGTCGGCGGCGGCGATGGCTTTGCGTCCGGTTTTTTCTATGGTCTGCTGACCGGAGCGGCTCCCGAAGAGGCTGTTAAACTCGGTTGGGCGCACGGCGCTCTACTGACCACCTATCCGGGCGATACGACTATGGCGACTTTAGCCGAGGTGCAGAATTTCGTCAAAGGCGGCTCGGCGCGCATCCAGCGCTAAATCGGGAGAAAATATCAAAAGATGCTGTTCTGCTCAAGAAGTTCAGTCAACCAGGGATTGACAGAGACCGAAATCCGGGAAGGCCTTTATACCGCCCTGGAAAAGATCGGGAATCGCCGCAAGGTGTTGGCTATTCCGCCCGATTTTACGCGCTTTCATTCGCGGGCTGGCGAACTGACGCAGATGGCGTATCAATATTACCATAGTAATCTCACCGCGATTCTGCCGGCGCTCGGCACGCATTTTCCAATGAGCGATTTCGAAATCCAAAAGATGTTCGGCAACCTGCCGCGCAATCTATTCCGCATTCATCGCTGGAAAGAAGACTTGGTGACGCTCGGCGAGGTTCCCGGGGAATTTGTGCGCGATGTTTCCGAGGGCAGATTGGATTACGCCTGGCCAGCGCAGGTCAATAAATTGCTGGTGGAAGGCGGTTTCGATCTGATCCTTTCCATTGGGCAGGTCGTGCCGCACGAAGTGGTCGGCATGGCCAATTACAACAAGAATATCTTAGTCGGAACCGGCGGGCAGGAAGGCATTAACAAGAGCCATTTTCTGGGAGCGGTTTACGGCATGGAACGCATCATGGGACGGGCTGACACGCCGGTGCGGCGGGTGCTGAATTATGCTTCGGAGAATTTTGCACGGCAGATGTCGATCGTCTATGTATTGACGGTCATTGGTAAAGATGCCGCAGGGCGTTTGAGTATGCAAGGTCTTTTTATCGGCGACGATTACGAATGTTTCCGGCAAGCCAGCGAACTTTCCCTGAGAGTCAATTTCGAAATATTGGAAAAGCCGCTTAAGAAAGTCGTCGTTTGGCTTGATCCGCAGGAATTCAAGAGCACCTGGCTCGGCAATAAGAGTATTTACCGCACGCGAATGGCAATTGCCGATGGCGGTGAACTGATTGTTTTGGCGCCCGGCTTGCGCGAATTCGGCGAAGATGCGGACATCGACCGGCTGATCCGTAAATACGGTTACCGCACCACGCCGGAAGTTTTACGATTTGTGGATGAAAATGCTGACTTGCAGAATAATCTCAGCGCGGCGGCACATCTGATTCACGGTTCATCCGAAAACCGGTTTACCATTACTTATTGTCCCGGTCATATTTCGCGGAAGGAAATCGAAAGCGTCAATTTCAATTACGGTGAACTCGCCGCAATGCTCAAACGCTACGATCTGAAGAAATTAACCGACGGTTTCAATGTTTTACCGGATGGTGAGGAGATTTTCTTCATCTCAAATCCAGCGCTGGGATTGTGGTCAACCAAAGAAAGATTCAACGACAATTAAATATCAGGAGAAAATTTATGAACAAAGCAGATATAGGTTTAGTCGGCTTAGCCGTGATGGGCGAGAACCTGGTGCTGAATATGGAACGGCACGGCTTCACGGTGGCGGTTTTCAATCGCACCGTAGCGAAAGTGGATAATTTTCTAGCCGGGCGCGGCAAGGGTAAAAATATAATCGGCGCGCATTCGATCGAGGAATTAGTTGCATCTCTGAAAACTCCCCGCAAAATCATGCTGATGGTCAAAGCCGGTCAGGCGGTCGATGATTTTATCGAACTGCTTATTCCGCATCTCGAAAAAGGCGATATCATCATTGACGGCGGCAATTCGCATTTCCCGGACACCACCCGCCGCACCGAATATCTCGAAAGCAAAGGTCTGTTGTATATCGGCACCGGAGTTTCGGGCGGTGAAGAAGGCGCGCTGAACGGGCCGTCCATCATGCCCGGCGGCTCGCCGGACGCCTGGCCGCACGTCAAGCCGATTTTCCAGGCAATTTCCGCTAAAGTCGCAGACGGCACACCCTGTTGCGATTGGGTCGGCGAAAAAGGCGCCGGTCATTTCGTGAAAATGGTGCACAACGGCATCGAATACGGCGATATGCAATTGATTTGCGAAGCCTACCAGATTATGAAAGACTTACTCGGGTTGAGTTATGCAGAGATGTATCAGGTTTTTGCGGATTGGAATGAAGGCGATCTGAAAAGTTATCTGGTTGAAATAACGCGTGATATTCTGGATTATAAAGATGACGACGGTCAGCCGCTGGTTGAGAAAATTCTGGATACCGCCGGTCAGAAAGGCACCGGCAAATGGACGGCGCAGGCCTCGCTGGATTACGGGGCGCCACTGACGTTGATTGGCGAGGCAGTTTACGCCCGCATGTTGTCGGCTATGAAAGAGGAACGGGTTGTTGCCGCTAAAATCTTGACCGGTCCCAAACCTAATTTCAAGGGCGATAAAAAACAATTCATCACCGATCTCGGTCAGGCATTGTACGCGGCTAAAATAGTCTCCTATGCTCAGGGTTATGTCCTGATGCGCATCGCCGCCAAAGAGTTCGGCTGGAATCTGAATTACGGCGGGATTGCCCTGATGTGGCGCGGCGGTTGTATCATCCGCTCCGAATTCCTCGGAAAAATCAAAGAGGCTTTCGATAAAAATCCAAAACTGAGCAACCTGTTGCTCGATCCGTTTTTCAAGGAAAAGATCGAATCCTCACAAGCCGCCTGGCGGCGGATCATTGCCGCGGCCATTACGAACGGCATCTGGGTGCCGGCGCTCTCGACTGCCCTGAATTATTTCGACGGTTTCCGCAATGGTCGCCTGCCCGCCAATTTACTGCAAGCCCAGCGCGACTATTTCGGGGCGCACACCTACGAACGGGTCGACAAGCCGCGCGGCGAATTTTTCCATACCAACTGGACCGGACGTGGCGGGCAGACGGCTTCCACGACCTATACGGTTTAAACAAAAAGGAGAAAGTTTTGACTAAAAAGGCTCTGATGAATTTCGAAAAACGTCATGAATTTTTAGTTGCAATCGACTCTGACGGCTGTGCCTTCGACACGATGGAGATCAAGCACAAGGAATGCTTTATCCCGAATATCATCAATTACTGGAATCTGCAAGCCGTCTCGAAATATGCGCGGGCCGCGGCGGAGTTCGTCAATCTGTATTCCAAATGGCGCGGCATCAACCGCTTCCCGGGCTTGGTAATGGTTTTTGATTTGCTGAAGGAATGGCCGGAAGTGCAGGCGCGCAAAACCGCGATTCCGGTTGCCCAGTCACTGCGCGACTGGCTTGCCCGCGAGACCAAACTCGGCAATCCGGCTCTCAAAGCCGAGGTCGAACGTACCGGCGACCCGATTTTGAAACAAGCTTTAGAGTGGAGTGAAGCCGTCAATGCTGACATCGCCCGCCTGGTGCACGACGTGCCGCCATTTGCTTTTGTACGCGAGTCGCTTGAAAAACTTCAGAAAGTCGCCGACGTGATGGTCTGTTCGGCGACACCGCTCGAAGCTTTGCGGCGCGAATGGGAAGAGCACGACATTGCCCGCTATACGCGGGTGATCGCCGGCCAGGAAATCGGCAGTAAAAATGAACAACTGGCTATGGCGATCGACGGGCGATATAAAGCGGAAAATGTGTTGATGATCGGCGATGCGCTTGGCGATTTGAAAGCCGCGCGAGGCAATTCAGCCCGCTTTTTCTCAATCAATCCGGGACACGAAGAGCGTTCCTGGGAGAATTTTTATAAGCGCTATCTGGATGAATTCATTTATGGTAAATATGACGATCAGACCGAAGCGCGACTGATTGCGGAATTCGAGGAGTTTTTGCCAGCGGTTCCGCCCTGGAAGAAATAATTTTTGACCTTTAAGGAGGTATTATGGAATCGAAAAACATCTTGGATTTATTCAAATTAGACGGCAAAGTTGCGATAGTAACCGGCGCGGCGCGCGGACTGGGGCAGGCGATTGCCACCGCTTTGGCGTCAGCCGGAGCCGATGTAGTCGCTGTAGATATTTTGCCGACCGATGAGACCCGCCAGATAATTTTACAAATGGGTCGAAAGGCGCTCAGTCTTTCCGCCAATTTAATGGAAAAAGCCAGCATCGCGCCGCTGGTCGAATCTGCCCTGAAGGAATTCGGTCATATCGATATTCTGGTCAACAATGCCGGGATTATCCGGCGCGCGCCGCTGAGCGAATTCAGTGAAAAAGACTGGGACGACGTCATCAATCTCAACCAAAAAGCCGTCTTTTTCCTCAGTCAGGCGGTTGCGAAAACGATGATTAAAAAAGGTGACGGCGGCAAGATCATCAATATTGTCTCGCTGTTGTCATTCCAGGGCGGGATTCTGGTGCCGTCTTACACCGCCTCGAAAAGCGCCGTGATGGGCTTAACGCGTGCCATGGCCAACGAACTGGCGCCTCATCGCATCAATGTCAATGCCATTGCGCCGGGCTATATGGCGACCGACAACACCGCGCCGCTCCGTGCCGATGCGGTTCGCTCGAAATCGATCCTCGATCGCATTCCAGCCGGGCGCTGGGGCGAACCGGCGGATTTGCAGGGCGTCGCGGTTTTTCTGGCATCAGCGGCTTCTGACTATATGACCGGCTATACCGTGGCGGTTGACGGCGGCTGGCTGGCAAGATAAAATTTCGGAGTGCGCCAACAATATTGGCGCATTTTCAATGATTATTCTATTATCGCATAAAAACCATCTTCTTAGTTGCGTTATATCCCGAAGAAATTTTCAGTGAATAGAGGTAAATCCCGCTGGGCATTATTTGCCCAAAACCGTCTTTGCCATGCCAGATAATGATTAATGCCTGGTAAGTTTTTTCAATACCTGGCATTCCGGATTTGATTTTTCCATTTACTTTCTGTTAGTGTAACGTACAGAATAAATCGTACTCAAAATGGCATGAATATCTATAAAATTACTGTTTTGATTTTTCTTGTTATTTTCATATCATGTAACAACAATGAGGAGGTTATGCAGGTATTTTCCGGTTTGGACATCGAACGATTCATGGGTGACTGGTATGTGATTGGGCTGGCTCCCAATTTTATTGAGGAGGGCGCCATCAACGGCATCGAATCTTACCGGCTGAACCCAAAAGGACAGGTGGAAATCAGTTATAGTTTTATTAAAAACGGTAAACCGAAAAAAATGAGTGCCAAAGGCTTTATCCAAAATCCGGAAAATACCATCTGGAAGGTTCAGTTTTTCTGGCCGGTCAAATTTCCTTACTACGTTCTCGATCTTGATCCCGATTACAAGTATACAGTCGTCGGTCTGCCCAGCCGGAAATACGTCTGGATCATGAGCCGCACTCCGGAAATTGACGACGATACCTATGCCGGCATTTTACAACGATTAGAGGATATTGGTTATAAGATAACCGACATTAAGCGGATGGAACAAAAATGGTAAAACCAATTCAAAATTTATCATCCCTGCACTTTTATACGGCGTTTATGGCGGGCGGAGCGGCGATCATCCAGCAAAAATCCCATCTGAATAAGATCAATGTCTTTCCCGTACCCGACGCTGATACGGGCACCAACCTGGCCGCCACTATGGTTTCGATCATGGAAAACAGCAGACTGTCCGATTCGCTTAAACAGACCATGGACTCGATTGCCGATTCTGCAATCCTGGGCGCCCGGGGCAATTCGGGGATAATTTTCGCTCAATTCCTGCATGGCATCCGCGAACAGATAACCGACGCCGATCAGATCAATCTCACCCGCTTTGCCCAATTATTGAAAAATGCCGTGCGTTATCTTTATGAAGCCGTGGTGGAGCCGGTGAAAGGTACGATTATAACGGTTGTTGAAGATTGGATTAAAAGTGTCGAATTTCACGCCCCCGGAGTTACTGATTTTACTGAATTACTCCAAAAATCCTATCAATCCGCCGTGCAATCGCTGAAAGAGACCCCTCAAAAACTTGAAGTTCTCGCCAGGTATAACGTTGTTGACGCCGGTGCTCAGGGATTCGTAAACTTTCTGGAAGGTATCCTGGCCCAGATTAAAAAAGGCAAACTAATCAAACATCCGCCGAAAACCAGTTTTGCTGAAGTTGACAAAACCACTCATATTTTTAAAAAATACGATGTCATTGAATACCGTTACTGCACTGAAGCCCTTCTTACTCAATCCGGCGCGTCAGTGACGGAACTGAAAAACATCCTGAAAAATTACGGCAATTCTGCAATCGTTGCGGGGACTCAGCAAAAATTTCATTTCCATATCCATACTAATCAACCAGGCGAACTCTTCCAGGAAATCAGGACGTTGGGCACAATCAGCCAGATTAAAGTCGATGATATGCTGAGGCAATACGAAACCGCGCATGCCCGCAAATTCCCCATTGCACTGGTCACCGATTCTGCGGCGGACTTGCCCCGGGAGTTGGTGGAACGATATCAGATTCAGATGATCCCCTTTAAAATCAGCTTTGGCGATAATGTTTATCTGGATAAGCTGACGCTGGATCCGGCTCGTTTTTATGAAATGCTCGAACAGTCACGGGATTTGCCACGCAGTTCTCAACCCGATCATAAAGTGATCCGCAATTTATATGACCACCTGACCGCCCACTATGATCAGATTTTCACTGTTCATATTTCCAGTCAACTGACCGGCGTATACGATTCTGCGGTCAAGATCAGTAAAAATTATTCGGATAAAGAAATTCATGTGATTGATTCCCGGCATCTGTCGGCGTCGGAAGGCCTGATCACTCTGCGGGTTGCCCAGGCGATTGAAGCCGGCGATTCTTTTGATACGATTGTGGCGGCGTCGGAAAATTGGGTGAAAAATACCCGCATCCTGACCGATATAAATTCACTGAAATATATGGTCAAGGGCGGGCGGGTTTCACCCTTGACCGGACTGATTGCCAAACTTATCAACCTGAAACCAATCGTGTCTATGGATCAAAATGGTAAAGGCCAGGCTTTTGGGAAATCTTTCAGCCGGTCTGCCAACATGAAAAAAATAATCGAAATTATAAAAACCGAAGCAGCCGACAGAAAACTCTGGAACTATGCGGTTGTCCATTCCAATAATCGGGCCAGGGCTGACGAATACGCATCTAAACTGGAGAAAATCCTTAACCTTCCGCCGGTTTATATCGTGGATATTTCACCGGTCATCGGGGTGCACAACGGGCTGGGTACCGTGGCGGTTGCTTACATGTTTGAATAGAGGTGAATTATGACTTTCTGGCAAATATATCTGCAGGGTGCCGGTCTGATTCTGATCTTTATGACCGGTATGTGGCTGTTGAGTGTCTATCTGAAAAACGCCAGTATTGTGGACAGCGGCTGGGGACTTGGATTTGTAATCCTGGCTTGGTTCTGGTTTTTCCGGACAGATGGTTTTCTAACCCGCAAATTGCTTCTGCTGACACTCGTTACGATCTGGGGTCTGCGACTGGCTGGTTATATTACCTGGCGTAACTGGGGCAAAGGCGAGGATTACCGCTACCAGAATTTTCGCCGCAGGTACGGTGCAAAATACTGGTGGTTTAGCTATTTCCAGGTCTTTCTGCTACAGGGCGTTCTCCTGCTACTGATTGCCTCTCCGCTATTGGCGGCTCAGTTCTATGGCACAAATTCATTGAATATTATTGATTATATTGCTATGGCTGTTTGGATTATTGGATTTCTATTCGAAGCGGGTGGCGATTTTCAGTTGGCTCGCTTTAAAAGCGATCCGGCCAATCGCGGCAAGGTTTTGGATCGCGGATTTTGGAAATACACTCGCCATCCCAATTATTTCGGCGACGCCACCCAATGGTGGGCTTATGGTCTTTTTGCCCTGGCCGCCGGCGTCTGGTTACCGCTGTTTAGTTCCGCTCTGATGACATTGTTGTTGCTGAAAGTGTCCGGCGTAGCGCTGTTGGAG
>Ga0265297_10008048_pt1 | contig 14256 bp, 13 predicted proteins | sample Munlanlwell13791_FD_192502 | JGI IMG/M metagenome (GOLD analysis project Ga0265297, IMG submission 192502) | Leachate microbial communities from a municipal landfill in Southern Ontario, Canada - Leachate well 137-91 | ecosystem: Engineered > Solid waste > Landfill > Unclassified | place... | reverse complement strand
AATTTCAGGATTCGGATTATAAAATCCCGCTCGTTCTGGGTAAAGATATTTCCGGGCACCCGGTAATCACGGATTTGGGAGATATGCCGCATCTTTTAATCGCCGGTACTACCGGTTCCGGTAAAACCGTATGTGTTAACTGCCTGATCTTGTCCATGCTTTTTAAATCTTCTCCTAATGAAATAAAATTTGTCATGGTTGACCCGAAGATGGTGGAATTAGCGCCTTTTAACGGCCTGCCGCATTTGCTTTGCCCTGTAGTGACTGATGCTAAAAAAGCAGCGGTTGCTTTGCAGTGGATTGTCAGCGAGATGGAAGACCGTTATCAGCTTTTAGCAGGCATCGGCGCAAGAAACATTGAATCGTATAATGAAAAATCAGAGCAAAAAATGCCTTATATTGTAGTGCTTATTGACGAGTTAGCGGATTTAATGATTGTCTCGCGCGACCTGATTGAAAATGCGATTACGCGCTTAGCCCAGCTCTCCCGCGCAGTAGGAATTCATTTGGTGCTGGCAACTCAGCGGCCGTCGGTTGATGTTATTACCGGCGTGATTAAAGCAAATTTTCCTGCCAGGATTTCTTTTAAAGTTGCTTCCAAGGTAGATTCCCGCACTGTCCTTGATATGAACGGGGCGGATAAGCTTTTAGGCAAAGGCGATATGTTGTTTTTACAGCCGGGAGAAGAAAAATTAATCCGCGCGCAAGGGTCTTTAATCACCGATAAAGAAATAGAGCGGGTGGTGGATTTTGTCAAAAAGCAGGCGCAGCCGGTTTTCAATGAAGAGATATTAAAAGAGCAGCAGAAATCTCATTTTGGCAACGGAGAAAAAGACGAGCTTTATGATGAGGCAGTGAGGATTGTCATGGAATCAAACCAGGCATCTGCTTCAATATTGCAACGCCGCCTGCGCTTGGGGTATACCCGCGCTGCCCGGATTATTGATACAATGGAAGTAGACGGTATGGTCGGGCCTTTTGAAGGCAGTAAGCCGCGCAGGATTTTGATTGACCGCGAGGCATGGCTGAAGAAAGATTTAATGGAAAAGGATAGTAAACAATGATAAAAGAATCTGTGGGCGCGAGGCTGAAAAAAATCCGCCTGGAAAAAGGTTTTACCCTGGAAGAGGTGCAGAAAAGGACAAAGATCCATCCGGGTATTCTTAAGGCGATAGAAGAAGACAGTTTGATAAATTTAAATCCGGTATATGTAAGAGGTTTTTTAAAAATTTACTGCCGTTTGCTTGGCGCTGATCCACGCAGTATTATTCCGGATTACCGGGAGGTAAAGGCGGAAGTCCAGTCAAAACCCAAGGCAGCAATGAGGAAGGTTCCGCGTTTTTCTTTGCCGCGGATTAACCTTAAAATTGTTTTCATCATTTTTGCTGCAGCAGTAGTTATTTTTCTGGCAGCCGGGCTGATAAAACTGGTTAGCCATCAGCTGAAAAACAAGGCATCCGCGCCTGTGGTTAAAAAAACCGCTGCTAGCGCAGTATTCTCTAAGGCTCAAGCAACGTCCTCCGGAATCAGGCTGGGTATCCGCGCCAAAGACAAATGTTATGTCAATCTGAAAGTTGACGGCAGGACTGTTTTTCAGGGAGAATTAAAAAAAGGAAGATTTGAGAGCTGGCAGGCAAAAGATAAAATTGAATTTGCTTTAGGCAATGCCGGAGTTGTAGACCTGGAAGTTAACGGTAAATTAATTTCTAATCTCGGTAAGAAGGGGCAGGCTTTAAGAAATATTGTTGTTACCAAAGACGGCTTAAGCATTAAGAAATGAGAAAAGCCGGTATTTTAAGTTTAGGCTGCCCGCGCAACCTGACCGACTCAGAGCATCTTTTAGGCAAGCTTAAAAAAAGCGGGTATTCAATTGTAGATATTACCGAAGCTGACGTAGCTTTTATTAATACCTGCGCTTTTATTGAAGATGCCAAGGCTGAGTCAATTGAGGCGCTCCTTGATTTAATTGAACTGAAAAAAGAAGGCAAGCTTAAAAAAATAGTTGCCTGCGGCTGCTTTGTGCAGCGCTATAAGGATGTTTTAGAAAAAGAATTTCCCGAGGTTGATGTTTTTAGCGGGATAATTCCCTTTGAACATTCTTTAGACAGGTTTCCTATTACGCCCGGGCATTACGCGTATCTGAAGATTTGCGAGAGCTGCCTGAGTTCATGCAGTTTTTGTATTATTCCTAAGGTAAAAGGGAAATTTTCAAGTATTGATATACAGTTATTAGTTAAAGAAGCTAAACAGCTTGAGAAATCGGGTGTCAAAGAATTAAATATTATCGGGCAGGATACTTCAAGCTATGGCCTGGATTTATACAGAAAGAAAAAATTACCCGAATTGCTGCGGGCTGTCCTGAAAGGGACAAAAACTATCCCCTGGGTACGCTTGCTCTATCTTTATCCCGATATTAAGGTAATTGAGGCTTTACTGGAAATTATGCAGGATGAGCCGAGGCTCTGCCGGTACATTGATTTACCTCTGCAGCATATTAATAACCGGATTTTGAAATTAATGCGGCGGCGCAGCAGCAGGGAAGAGATACTGAAAATTATTGATTTGATAAGAAAGAAAATACCTGATGCGGCAATACGTACTTCTTTTATCGTAGGTTTTCCTTCTGAAAGCGAAAAAGAATTTCAAGAGTTAGTGCGTTTTATTGAGGATGTTAAATTTGAACGGCTGGGCGTATTTACTTATTCACGCGAAGAAGGGACTCCGGCATATGATTTTGAAGGGCAGGTTCCGGAGAAAACCAAGCTCGCGCGTTTAAATACGGTAATGATCCGGCAGCAGGGGATATCTACCGAAGTTAATCAGAGGATGTTAGGGAAAAAAATTGATGTTTTGATAGATGAACTGGAAAACGATACTTATCTGGGCCGGTCTAGATATGATGCGCCGGAAGTAGACGGTACGGTTTATCTAAAGTCCTTACGTGCTCTAAAACCGGGAGATATAGTTAATGTTGAAATTACGGACACTTTGGAGTATGATTTAATCGGAGAGGTGAAAAATGAACATTGCCAATAAACTGACGATTCTCAGGATTATTTTAACTTTTGTTTTTATGTTTTTTCTTTTTGTACGCGGGCCATGGGCAAAAATTGCCGCTTTGATAATTTTTATCTCAGCTGCCTTGTCTGATTACCTGGACGGTATGTTTGCCAAGAAGAGGAATATGATTACTGATTTCGGCAAATTAATGGACCCGATTGCCGACAAAATCCTGGTCTTGGCGGCATTTGCGGTATTTGTCCAAATGCAGCTGATTGAAGCCTGGATGTTTGTGATTATAATGTCGCGGGAAATTATTATTACTTCTTTAAGGCTTTTTGCCCTGAATAAAGGCAGGGTGCTTTCTGCCAGCAAAGCAGGAAAACATAAGACGGTTTCCCAGATGTCGGTAATATTTTTGATTCTCTGTTTTATTGTTTTAAAAGAAGTAATGCTGGCTTATTTTACCTGGAGCCCGGGATGGGAGAAATTTTTCCGCCAGGGGATTTATTTCCTGATGTTATTGACTGTCGGGTTTACTCTTTATTCAGGGGTATCCTATCTCTGGGAGAACCGCAAGATTATTGCCCGGTTCTAACCGCATTACAAAAATAAATGAAAATCCGCCAAAAGGCAGTTAAATTAACTTCTACATTTTTTTATATCGGTTGTTTGCCGCTTATCCCCGGGACATTCGGGAGTATTGCGGGCATAGGATTATTTTATTTAGTAAAAGATAATCCACTTGCTTATTGCCTGCTTGTAGTTTTTTTACTGGCAGCGGGCTTCTGGTCAGGCGCTCAGGCAGAGGTTATTTTTAACAAGAAGGATCCGAAATACGTGGTTATTGATGAAGTATGCGGCATGCTTTTATCTTTGGCATTTCTGCCCTGTTATAATTTTAAAATCGTAATTTCAGCTTTTTTTTTATTTCGTTTCTTTGATACTCTGAAAATCTACCCGGCTTGCCGTTTGCAGGAAATAAAAGGGAGCATGGGGATTATGATTGATGACCTGGTGGCTGCGTTGTATACAAATATTATTCTTCAGGTGGTTCTCAGGTTTGCTTGGTGTAAAACTTCGTAGGTAGGGCCTTTGGGGCTCAGGTTGCTTTTAAATAAAGTAATTTTGTTAACGCTGAATTCCAGATTTTCTGCAGTTAAGTTTCCTGCCAGTTTATTCAATAATTTAACTAAACTTTCTTTGTTTTTCGGGGATCTTACTCTGCCAATAGTAATATGCGATGAGAAAACCCTGCCTTCTTTAGGTATGCCTATTTTTTCAATTTTCTCTTCCAGCGCTGCTGCAATTTCTTTCGTTTCTTTATCACCTGAATCAAGCCCGACCCAGATTACCCGGGGCGAACTGATATGCGGGAATGCTCCTAAAGAAGAGATGCGTATTTTAAAGGTATTTTTTTCTGCAGCATTTTCTTCAATAACCTGTTTAATTTTATTCAGTTGCTGCTCGTCAATCTCGCCTAAAAACTTCAAAGTTAAATGAATATTTGCAGGCTTAACCCATTTTACATCTGCATTGGATTGCTTCAGCTGTTCCTGCAATTTAGCTAAGTCAGTTTTAATTTGTTGCGGTAATTCTATGGCAATAAATGTTCTCATAAGTGATATATTCAATGAATCTGCCGCATTTTCTCGCTCATTAATATTGAGCGGGTCCTGTCTGCCGATCCACCTCGCCGTCCTCGCTATTCGCTGCGGGCGGCAAGGTCTTCGTCTCGGCAGCCACCCGCAAAACATGAATTCGCTCAAAATTTGACAGATCAATTTGTAACTTTGATAGCGGTTGGCTTGGCTGTGTTTTCGAAGGACGTGGAGGCGAGGAGCGGGCACGGTTCCCGCAGCCGGCTCCTTGATTGAAAAACGCTTTTATATAGGGCCCTGGCTGCGGGAGAGCGACGAAGCCGACCCCGAGCGAAGCATTTCCTCGCAGGGGAAATGCAAGCGCTCCTGAGAAAACACAGGCAAGACAAACGCGAAACATGGAATACAAATTGAGATTTTTTAGGATGCGGAGTGTGATATAAAAATAAGAAAGAGAGAGGAGCCTAGCTATGGTAAAGCCTGATCAGAAAAATAATTTTTTTATTTACAATTGACAGGATAAGCTAAAAGAGTAGAATAATAAAAAGGCCTTTAAAATGTCTTCAGAAAAACTTGTTTTTAATTATTCCACCGCAAAATCACTCCAGCTTAAATTAGGCGGCGACTGGCGGATTTTTTCTGCGCTTCCAACAGTAGAAGAAGTTATAGCTCAGCTGGCAGCTCATCCTGAAGTTGAAGATATTGCTTTTGGGGTTGGGGAGGGTATTCAATGGGACAGCGGGTTAATTTCTTTTTTGCGCCATGTAGCCCGGGAAAGTGAAACCCGGAAAATCCGGGTTAATTTAGAAGGTTTACCGCAGGGAGCTCGGAAACTGCTTGCGATGGCTTTGCAGGTTAGCGAAAAAACTGTGCAGCGGCCGGTAGTGCACGAACCTTTCCTGGAAAAAATTGCTGATCAGGCTTTGCAGGCCAGCCGCAGCACGCTTTCCCTGCTGAATTTTCTGGGCGATATTGCGGTTTCTTTTGTAAGATTTTTCCGGGGCAAAGTTTATTTCCGGCGCGAAGAATTTATTACAATTCTGCAAAAATGCGGCTCTGACGCGTTGCCGCTTGTTTCTTTAATCAGTGCTTTAGTCGGGATTATCCTTGCTTTTATCGGAGCAATCCAACTGCGTTTATTCGGGGCGCAGATTTTTATCGCTGATATCGTCGGTATTGCCATGGTGCGGGTAATGGGCGCGGTAATGACCGGTGTCCTAATGTCCGGCCGTACAGGCGCTTCATTTGCCGCGGAATTAGGCATTATGCAGACAAATGAAGAAATTGATGCTTTAAGGACTCTAGGTATTTCTCCGGTAGAATTTCTCGTCTTGCCGCGGATTATGGCGCTGGTAATTATGATGCCGCTTTTAACCCTTTATGCAGACATAATGGGTATTCTGGGCGGGTTTGTAATTTCTACTGCTGTTTTGGGCCTTAACCCGGTAGAATATTGGAACCATACGCAGTCAGCAGTTAAGGTTGCTCATTTATGGATCGGCCTGATCCATAGTTTTGTTTTCGGTATTATTATCGCGGTTGCCGGCTGCTTGCGCGGCATAAGGTGCGCCAGAAGCGCAGTGGCAGTGGGAGAAGCAACTACTTCAGCAGTGGTTACGGCAATCACCAGTATTGTTATTGCCACGGCAATTATTACTCTTGTTTGCCAGATTTTAGGAGTATAGCTGATGGAAAAATCCATGGGTCCGGTAATTGAGGTACGTAACCTTGATCTGGAATATGAAGATTATTCGGTAATACGCAACCTTAATTTCAACGTCAATAAGGGTGATATTTTTATTGTCATGGGCGGCAGCGGATGCGGAAAAAGCACGCTTTTAAAAGTGCTCATCGGCCTTAAAAAACCGGATAAAGGCGAGGTTATATTCAGCGGAGAAAATTTCTGGGCTTCAGATGAAACGAAACAACAGGAAATAATGCGGCGTTTCGGAGTGCTTTATCAGGGCGGCGCTTTATGGAGTTCTTTTTCTTTGGCAGAAAATATCGCGCTTCCTTTACAGCTATATTCCAGGCTGAATGCTTGGCAAATCCGGGACCTGGTAAAATTAAAACTTGCTTTGGTCGGCCTGGCGGGTTATGAAGATTTTTATCCTGCTGAAATCAGCGGCGGGATGTGTAAAAGGGCAGCGCTTGCCCGGGCAATCGCGCTTGACCCGGAGGTAATATTTTTCGATGAACCTTCAGCGGGGTTGGACCCGATCAGCGCGCGCATGCTTGATGACCTGATTCTGGAATTAAGGGATATTTTAGGCGCGACAATTGTTGTGGTAACGCATGAACTGGCAAGTATCTTCGCCATAGGCGATAATGCCATTTTACTGGACGCAGAAAGCAAAAGCGTAATTGCCAGCGGCGCGCCCAAAACTCTATTAAATCAGTCTAAGGATTCCAAAGTAATCCAATTTTTGACCAGAGGCGAGAGACAAGGAGCCGGATAAAAATGAAAAAAGCGAATAAGACAGTGATTGGCCTGTTTGTGGTAGGAGCTGTAGTATTGCTGATAAGCGGGATAACGGTTTTTGGTTCAGGTGTATTTTTTAAGCGGTCGGATAAATATGTTTTATTTTTTGACGGCTCTATCAAAGGGCTTTCCGAGGGCGCGCCGGTAATTTTCCGGGGGGTGAAAGTCGGCAATGTCAGTGAAATCAGCTTGGTTTATGACGATAAGACCAAAAAAGTGATTATTCCGGTTATAGTCGATATAGAGCTGGACAGGATTAGCGGTAGGCTTGACAAAATAGGTTATCCGGATTATCAGCATGCGATTCAGCGCGGCCTGAAGGGAAAGCTGGAAATACAGAGTTTTATTACCGGACAGTTAATGATCTCTTTTGATTTTTACCCGGATAAACCGATAGAACTATATGGTACTATTAAACAATACCCGGAACTGCCGACGCTGCCCATATCGCCGGATATCTTTGAAATGATGGATGACATCCCGATTAAAGAAATTGCCAGCGACTTGGAGGATACAGTCGCCGGTTTAAACAGGTTGGTAAATTCCGAAGGTATTTCTGAACTTGACAGGACGCTTCAGGAAGTAACCGAAGCAGCGCGCTCTTTACGGCTGTTTGTTGAATATCTTGAGCAGCATCCGGAAGCGCTTTTAAAAGGCAAACCAACTCCCAAAGGAGGCCATAAATGAAAGCCAGGAATTTTTTAGCACTTATTAGTGTAATCTGCCTTCTTGGATTGTCAGGGTGTATTTCGCTGGCAGATACTCCTGCTCCGCGTTTATATATGCTGCACGCGCTGGATAAGAATCAGGCAGTCGAGCAATACAGTATTCCCTCTGATGTTATTATTGCCATCGGCCCGATAAAGATCCCGGAATACCAGGACCGGCCGCAGATTGTTACTCAGGATAAAAATAGAATGCTTACTATGGCCCAATTTGACCGCTGGGGAGAGCATCTTGACAGGGGGATGAGCAGGGTAATCCTGGAAAACCTTTCTTTGATGCTCCCGGGTGCAAATTTAGAGTTGTTTCCGGTGCATTATGCTATCCCGCTTAGCTACCAGGTGCTGGTAGATGTTGTAAAACTTGAAAATGATCTGGAAAAAGAAATATTCTTTGTTGCTCAATGGTCAATTATTGACCTGAAAAATAAAAAAATGGCTTTTACCAGGAGAGCAGAATTTCATCAGCCTATCAGCCCTGCCAGTTATACAGGCCTGGCTGACGCGCTCAGCGCAATCTGCGTTTCTCTAAGCGGCGAGATTGCTAAAGAAGTGGAAAGCCTGGTAAAAAAATAATGAAAATATTATCTCCTCAGATAAAAGGTAGTTTTGAATCAGGGAGGTTTCTTGTTCCCTACAGGGTATATGGCAGTAACGGGCCGCACATCATCTGCATCAACGGTATCCAGCAGTCTATGGCAATGTGGCAGAGTTTTGTTGAGCGTTTTGCCTCCAGGTACCGGATAGTGCTTTTTGATTTTCCCAATCAGGGCAAAGCTAAGATCGTTTACGGGCCTTCCCGGATGTCATTTGACGAGCAGGTCGCAATATTAAAAGCTGTCCTGGAAGAAACAAAGACGAATGACGGCGTTACAATCTGTACTGCTTCCTGGGGCGGCGTAGTTGCGGTTGATTTTGCTGCAAAGTACCCGGAAAAAGTAAAGAAGCTGATCCTTGCCAGTTTAGGCACAAGGCCGAACAAGACCATGATTGAGACGATTAAAAAAGGCGCCGCGATAGATTTTAAAGACCGTTCTAAAATGTCGGAGGTTTTATTGAAAAGTTTCGGCGCAGACCTGCCGCAAGGGGTAAAGCAAAGGATTATAAACCAGTTTCAGGCAATGACAGAAGAAAGCCTGCGTGCGTTTTATGAACACGGGCTTTTTGTGATTTCTTCCAAAAGATTGAGCGAGTCAGTGGACCTGAAAAAGATTAAGGCAAAAACTATCCTTCTGAACGGAGAAAAAGATACGATTATAGATTTAGAAGATGTTAAATTCCTTGCCTCACAGATTCCGCATTCCCGGATGATTATTGTAAAAGGGGTGGGGCATTTTTTACACCTTGAGCGAGAAGAAGTGCTGGATATTTATGATGATATACTCAGGCGCGAGGTAGCATAAAAAGTATTGATTCGGCGCGGATTTAACAGTAAAATATAGCCCTGAAAAGGGGGATTGATGGAATTCATTGATTTAAGAAAAGAATTGAAGAATGTGCGTTTCGAAGAATTACGCCATGACCGCGATGATTATCTTGAAGCGGTGGTAAAAAAAGACGAATTTGCCAAATTAACCGCTGTTGTTGAAAAAATTCTCGGTACAGCTATTCCGCAGTCCCAATTGCCGCAGGGGATTGAGAACGTAATAGGGAAATTCGGCGGAATTATGCATGGCCAGAGTTTGTATTTGAAAAATTTAGGCAAAGATGAAGTTATGGCAATGTTCTGGCCGTGGCAGGACGGAGAGCATACAACAGTAAAGATCATTAAAAGATAGGTGTTTGGGTAAAAAGCCCTTTTTCAAATTGACAATATTCCGGGCTGTGGTATAATGTTTTTGTAACCAAAGACTGTTTACGAAGATAAAGATGTCTTCTGGTAATTATACTGGGAGGCATTTTTTATTTATTCAGCTATTTTGCAGGGAAAGATGAATATACTTTTAGCAGTAATTTTGATTCCGCTTATCGGCGCTTTTGCCTTACCTATATTAGGCAGGTTTTCCGCGCGTTTGCGCAATTGCACGGCTTTAATCTTAATCCTCGCGCCTTTTGCCCTTTCGTTGTTTCTTGCTCCGGCTGTTCTGAGCGGAAAGATTGTTAGTGTTACGCAATTAATCCCTTTAGGTTTTAATTTATCTTTCAGTGCCGATATCCTGGCAGTTTTTATGGCCCTGGTTTCTTCTCTGATCAGTGCTGTAATCGTGATTTACTCTTTTGGCTACATCAGCCATTATTCAAACCAGAACGAATATTATTGTTTGGTGGTTTTATTTTTAGGCTCAATGATGGGTATTGTTTTTTCCCAGAACCTGATTTTGCTTTATATTTTCTGGGAGATGACTGCGATAGTCAGCTGGCGTTTAATCGGGTTTTTCCGTGCTAAGCAGGATATCCTGCGAGCAGACAAAGCATTTTTAATTACTGCCTGCGGAGCGCTGCTGATGTTAATAGGTTTTATTGCTATTTATCAGTTCACCGGGTCATTTGATATTTTTACGATTAAGCAAAGCTTAAAAAATAACCCGTTGCCAAATTTTATAGTGGCATTGATCCTGGTTGGTATTCTTTCCAAATCAGCAACTTTGCCGCTGCATACATGGCTTCCTGACGCAGGTGTGGCGCCTTCGCCGGTAACCGCGTTATTGCATGCGGCGGTATTGGTGAAAATCGGTGTTTATGTTTTTGCCCGGCTTTTTGTTGCCAGCTTCAGCATTGCTGAGATCTGGCATACGATTGTGCCGGTGATTGCGGCATTCAGTACGATTATTTCTGCGGGGGCTGCACTGGTAGAAACTGATTTTAAAAGGATAGTTGCTTATTCAACCATCAGCCAGATCGGGTTTATATTTTTTGCATTGTCTACGAGCAATATTATCGGTATTGCCGGAGGTTTGTTATTTATTCTGATGCACGGCCTTGCTAAGGCAGGGTTGTTTCTTTGCGCCGGTATTGTTGAACAAAATACCAAGACAAAAGATATTACCCAGCTCGGCGGGTTAATCAAAACTATGCCGTTTACCGCGGTATCATTTTTATTCTGCGCTTTTTCTGTAATGGGCATACCGCCGTTCGGAGGGTTTTTCAGTAAATATTTTGTCTTTGCCGGATCAGTAGGGAATAGGCAATTTTTTATTTCTTTGGTATTTTTAATCGGGGCAGTTATGACCATGCTCTATCTTTTCAGGTTATTTGATAAGGTATTTTTAGGTGAAGCAAAAATTGCAGGCAGGGAGGGTTCCCGGACGATGATTCTCGCTGTAATGATACTGGCATCATTGTCGCTTGCCGGCGGGATTTTTATTAATTTTCCTTTAGAGTTTGTTGAGAAAGCAGCGCAGCAGATGCTGGGAGGGTGTTGGTAAGTGGAAACGGGCCTTTTATTATCATTAATCTGGCTGCCTCTGGCAGGAGCAGTTTTAATTCTTTCAGCTCCCGGCAAGGCGCGTTTTTTAAAAGCTGCTCCGGCATTGGCAATAACCATAACAAACCTGGTTATTGCTTTTGTTATTTTTAAGAAGAATATTATTCTTAGTTTGCCTTGGGCAGGGTTTGGCATAGATTTATCGTTTAGGCTCGATCGCTTCAGCGCGTTTATTGTTGCTGCTGCGGCGTGTTTTACTTTTCTGGTTGCATTGTATTCCTCTGTTTTTATGCGCCAGAAACCGGGCCTGAAGCAATTTTACGCTTACCTTTTAATTAACCTCAGTTTTACAAATGGGGCATTGCTGGCAGATAACCTGATTATCCTTTTATTTTTCTGGGAAGGCCTGCTTTTAAGCCTTTTCGGGATGATCGCGCTGGGGAACAAAAACAGCTGGCAGACGGCGATTAAGGCATTTATTATCGTGGGGATTGCAGACCTTTGCATGATGCTTGGCATTACTATGGCAGGGCATCTTGCCGGGACACTGGTAATTTCAAGAATCAGCCTGGCTTTAAATAATCCTTTAGTGATTTTTGCTTTTGTAATGCTGATGATTGGAGCAATTTCCAAAGCAGGCTCTATGCCGTTTCATACCTGGATTCCTGACGCTGCCACGGATGCGCCGCTTCCTTTTATGGCACTATTACCGGCTTCCCTGGAAAAACTCCTTGGGATTTATTTTCTCGGCAGGATTTCGCTGAATATGTTTCAGTTAAAAGCAGAGTCAGGATTAAGCATGGCTCTGATGGTAATTGGAGTAATAACTATAATTTGTGCTGTTATGATGGCCTTAATTCAGAAAAATTATAAACGATTACTTGCTTATCATGCAATCAGCCAGGTCGGTTATATGATATTAGGCATAGGCACTTGCCTGCCTGTAGGGATTATCGGCGGATTATTCCATATGTTGAACAATGCCATGTATAAAAGCTGTTTATTTTTTACCGGCGGTGCAGTAGAAAAAGCGGCAGGGACAACTAACCTTGAAGAATTAGGCGGGCTTTCTTCAAAAATGCCAATAACATTTTTCTGTTTTGTGATTGCGGCGCTTTCTATATCCGGCGTGCCGCCTTTTAACGGATTTTTTTCCAAAGAGCTGATTTACGATGCGGCACTTGAACGAGGAGCGGTTTTTTATTTTCTTGCTGTATTGGGGTCATTTTTTACCGCTGCTTCATTTTTAAAACTCGGGCATGCGGCGTTTTTAGGCAAGGCAAAGGAAGAGAATCGGAAAGTTAAAGAAGCGCCTTTAGCAATGCTCGCTCCGATGGTTGTAATTGCTTTAGGCTGTATATTCTTTGGCCTGAAGAATAGCTGGCCGTTAAATAATTTAATCCAGCCGATTTTAGGGAACCATACTGAAGGAGTTGGCTTTGCGGGATTTCCGCTGAATATGAGGTTAGTCGTAATCACTATTGTGGTATTATTGGCGGCTTTGGCTAATCATATTTTTTGGAGCAGGATTTATGGCAGCGGCCTTAAGGCAGCTGATTATATCCACAATGCCCCGGGCTTAGCTGAAATTTATGCTTTGGCAGAGAAGGGTTATTTTGATCCTTACAGGATGGGGATGAAATTTGCCCATGCCGCGGCCAAAATTATTTTTATCTGCGACCGGGGGATTGATTGGCTGACCAGCAATTTATTTGTCAGCTCAAGTTATAAGTTAACCGGAAGAATCCGCAAAATTCACACTGGTAATTACGCCCATTATCTGAGCTGGTCGCTGGCAGGTATGTTTTTAATCGCGATGTTTTTATTGTATAAGCATTAAGGAAAGGAAAGAGGAGTGCTTCCTTTATTTATTCTTCTGCCGTTGTTAAGCTTGATGGCGATTAATTTATTGCCTAAAGCGCTGATGAAAAAAATCGGCACATTGATGAGCCTGTCCCTGCCTTTAATGCAGCTGCTGACTGTAATATTTTTATTCCTTGGGGTTTGGGATTTTCAGCCCGGGCAGCTGGAGAAATTTTTTAAATTTAACCTTACGGTAGATAATATCAGCCTGGTGATGCTTTTTTCTATCGCTATAGTTATCTTAATTACTTTGCTTGTGGAAAGGCAGTTGATTCCCGACGAGGATGAGAGGTTTAACTTTTTAAATTTAGTTTTGATTACTTTTATTGGGATGAACGGCATTGTTTTGGTGCAGGATCTTTTTTCGCTTTACGTATTCCTGGAAATTACTACGGTAGCTTCGTTTATTCTGATTTCTTTCCATAAAAAAAGAGATGCCCTGGAAGGGACATTTAAATATATCATACTTTCTGCGGTAGCAACCGTGGGAATTTTGTCGGCGATTGCTTTAGTATTTTTAATTTCCGGTGATACTTCATTTATCGCGGTGCGCCAGGCTTTAGAGAGTTCACAGCATGTTTCTTTAATAGATTTTGCGCTGGCGATTTTTTTAGGAAGCCTTTTTATTAAAGGCGGATTAGTGCCTTTCCACGGTTGGCTTGCCGATGCCTATTCATCAGCAGGCAGGGCAATATCAATATTATTAGCCGGTATCGTAACCAAGGCTTTGGGGGTTTATACCTTAATAAGGCTGGTAAGTTCGGTTTTCGGCTTTGATCCGGGAGTAAAAAGCGTTCTGATGTTTATCGGAGCACTTTCAATTATCGTAGGTGCTTTTGCAGCCTTGGGCCAGCATGATTTTAAGCGCCTGCTTGCATATTCCAGTATCAGCCAGGTGGGTTATATTATTTTAGGTTTTGGCTGCGGAACTCCTTTAGGGATTGCCGCCGCGGTATTTCATCTTTTTAACCACGCGATTTTTAAATCGCTGCTTTTTGTGAATTCTGCTGCCCTGGAACTTCAGGCAGGCACAAGGCAGATGGATAAAATGGGGGGGTTGGCGCAGAGAATGCCGGTGACAGGAGTAACTTCCCTTCTTGCTTGTTTATCTACCGCAGGCATGCCGCCTTTGTCGGGATTCTGGAGCAAGCTTTTGATTATTATGGCATTATGGTTTTCCGGGCATTCTGCTTATGCGGTTATCGCGGTATTGGCAAGCGTTTT
>Ga0265297_10008047_pt1 | contig 14256 bp, 13 predicted proteins | sample Munlanlwell13791_FD_192502 | JGI IMG/M metagenome (GOLD analysis project Ga0265297, IMG submission 192502) | Leachate microbial communities from a municipal landfill in Southern Ontario, Canada - Leachate well 137-91 | ecosystem: Engineered > Solid waste > Landfill > Unclassified | place... | reverse complement strand
TTGATCATGCGTTTATGAATCAGATCTTCCAGGTTCAATAGCGTATCGCGCTCGGCATCACCCGATGCTACACTCACCTTTACGTCCATCGTTTTTTCGATAGCTTGTTGGACAGAATGAGCGGTCACAAATCCAGATTCAGCGTATTCCGCAGCTGATTCTAACAATTTGACCGCGCGCCCAGGCATAACCAGACTATGTACATATCGCTCGCTCAAACGATAGGCCTCGACCAGCGCCTGGTGCATATAGGTAACGTCGTGACGGAACTCGATCATGATCAATTGATCGCGCATCACGGCCATTGTTTCCGCTTTGGACGCTGGCGCCACATTGATACGGCCCATAGCATTAACCAGTTCTGGATTACGCTGACTAATCTGCAGATAGCGCTGTTCATCCATGGTTAATATCATCGGCAAGCGACCAGCTTTGATAATAGGCAACAAGGTGTTGCCCAGGTCGACCGAACCGACGCCTTCTTCAAAAAACAACTGCGCATCGTCCAAACAAATAATAATATTTTTAGCACTAAAGGCCTCGACTAATATTTGCGTGATCAAATTTTCTAATTCACCTCGCCCGGGTGCTGCCGAAATTAGACTAGACGAATCCAACATAATCACTTGACGGAATTTGAGGTTAGACGGAACTTCGGCGCTTCCATCCATCAAGCGTTCGGCAAAGGCATGAATAATTTCGGTCTTGCCTACCCCGGCTCCACCGACCAGAACCGAATTTTGGTGTCCGCGCGACCCCAAACTATCGACTAGCGAATCTAGTACTTCGGTATGCGCCTGTAATTTCAGCAACAACGATCCCTTGCGCATTACTTGCTGACTGATATTCTGGCCATATCTAGACAGCATTGGAATCCAACCAAATGACCAATCACGCGCTATGCCACCCGTACGCCTAGGTGTATCCTGAGACTCAACCAAATGATTAAAATGTTCAAACCACTCAATGCCATATGGTAAGTCGTCAACAGTTAGTTGCAGATGGGCCAGCAATGCCTGGTGCTTTGGATGCAATCGTATCAAGGCAACCGCTAGCACACCGGCAGAAATGGTCTGACTACCAGTTTGTTCACGTACGCGTAATGACTCTTCCCACAACGCGGCAGTATCGTCGGTGTTTTTAGATGTGATTTCTTGCAAAAATCCGGATCCGATCCCAAATCTAGCCGCAAAGAACTGACCCTCACGGACGCGCCCAATAATTGACGCAATGTCGTATGGGGTTGGATGATGCGGTAACAGTCCCAACACATCCTGCGCTAAAACATCGTCGATCGAATCGATTTTTTTCTTGATCGGCAAGTGCGCCAGCTCGCCACGCTTCCACTCGATAATCATAGCCGGTACAACCGAAAAGCCTATCAACACCCAGGCAATTGACCATCCCAGCGCTAACAGCACGCCGCCGCTAATTATCAGCACGATAGCGCTTGCTGCAAATACCCGTAATGCAAATGGCGACAAGCTAGCCCCAATACGAGCTTTTTCAGACCGCGCGCTATGATAGTGTATTTTTGTTATCGCCACGACGGTACCCAACCAATCGCGACCATAACTAGACCAATTATCGGAAATAGCGGAATTATTGCCCAGCCTATAACCAGCACGATACCCCAAACTGCTACCAATATCATTACTACAATGCCCAGTAAAATCATAAAGCCACGGACAAAAAATCCAATCATACGCGATATTAATTGGTCAACCAAAGCACGGGCCTGAACGCCGATTGGACCACTGACCACGCCGGCTGATATCTGCCTAAATGGCGAAAACAACGTCCGAGCTAGCAAACCGACCGAAAAAAAGTCATTGATACGATCAATACGAGCGCCCAAGAGGTTAAGCCGCTGTCGCCATCCGTCGCCGTACCACCAAGAGAGAATACCCACCAAAAACATGTCTTCATTATAACTGGTTACGTTATAATAGACCATATGCCCAAACCGTATGTCACTATCTTAGGCAAAGCCGTCCGCAAGGCTGCCCAAATCCGCGGTGGCGGTTCTGCCCTTCCGGGTCTAGTTGTCGAGCGAATTGATCCGAACTTCATCAAGGACACTTTGGCTACACTACCCTACGGAGTTGTCGTGATTAGCGGTACTAACGGCAAAACTACTACTACCAAAATGGTCGTAGAGTTGTTATCTAGCCAAGGCCTCAAAGTATTTACTAACCGCACTGGCAGTAACTTTACACGTGGCGTAGCAGCTGCCCTACTGGGAGAGATCGACATGCGTGGCAATCTGGATGCCGACATTGCCGTCCTAGAACTAGACGAGGCTCACGCCGTCCACTTTGTTAAAACCATTCCACCAAAATACAGTTTGATCCTAAATGTCATGCGCGACCAATTAGATCGTTTCGGCGAAATCGATGCAACTGCTAAATTACTGCGCACAATTACCGACGCTACGACCGGTGCTGTCGTCTTAAATCGCGAAGATGCCCGTATCGTCAGTCTAAAAAATTCACTTACAACCCAATCAGTCCACTATTTTGGGCTGAGCCCCGATCTGATCGCAACATTTCCTAGTGACGACAATCTGCACGGTGGGGTCAAATCTGCGGCTAACATTCCAGCTGACGTCACGCTAACAAAATTTGATGGATCATCGGCCACATTTAGTATCGATAACCAAGCTATTACAACCAAACTTAAACTGAGTGGAATTTATAACGTTTATAATGCGGCAGCGGCGCTAGCGCTTGTTAGGGTTATTGTTGGCGACAAGGCTAGTGACAAAAAACTCGTCACTGCTTTGTCCCAAGTCACGCCAGCCTTTGGTCGTGGTGAAACTATTATGATCAATGACCAGCCGGTCGAGTTAATCCTGGTCAAAAACCCATCGGGATTCCGTCTGGGCCTACAATCATTTAACCCCACCGGATACGCCACAATGATCGCGATCAACGACAACTACGCCGATGGTCGCGATATGTCCTGGTTATGGGACGTCGATTTTGCCAGCCTCAGACAATACGGCGTCAGTACCGTGTCGGGTATCCGTGCTTATGACATGGCCCTGCGCCTGCAATACGATGAGGTGCCGTTTACAACTGTTACTCCTAATTTAACCAAAGCTCTAAAATTATTACTATCCACTCATCCCGATATGCCTAAACGTATATACTGTACCTATACTGCGATGCTGGCCCTACGACGCGAACTAGCAAAACTAACCAAGGTGGATAACATCGGATGAGCAAACAATCAATTACACTCCTGCAATTATATCCGCGCGATATGAATATTTACGGCGATAATGGTAATGCCCTGGTGTTAGAACGTCGCCTAAAATGGTATGGGTATGATGTCCAACATGTCGCTTATAATCCTGGCGATAAGTTTCCCGACCAAGTAGACATTATCATTGGCGGTGGTGGTCAAGACAGTGGCCAAGACAAAATCGTTGACGACCTACAGTCAATCGGACCTCGCCTTAAACAACTAGCAGATGGCGGCACGCCAATACTGATGATCTGTGGGCTATACCAACTGTTTGGCAAGTTTTTCAAAACATCTACCGGCGAGACTTTTCCGGGAATCGGCGTATTCGATATCGAAACATATGGTGAATCAGAGCGACTAATCGGCAATATTATTTTAGATAGCGAAGAATTCGGCGAAATTATTGGCTACGAAAATCATAGCGGTCAAACCTTTCTATCTGATAACGTAACGCCGCTGGGACGTGTCCGTCAGGGCGCCGGCAACAACACAGCCGACGCTTACGAAGGCGCTCGTTACAAAAACGTAATCGGCAGCTATTTGCACGGATCGCTCTTGCCTAAAAATCCAAAAATTGCTGATTTCTTGATCGAAAGAGCCGTTACTAGAAAATACGGCGAATTCAGTACCGACATCATCGATGATGGACTTGCCCTAAAAGCCCGTACCGTCGCCATGAGACGTCCGCGCTAAATTAGCTGTGATGTTTTAGATCATTTACCAAAATTTTGCATCAGGCACTAGAAAAACATCCACCACTAGGGTATAATTTCACAAGTACGCACATATCGGGGTGTGGCGCAGTTGATAGCGCGCTCGGTTTGGGACCGAGAGGTCGAAGGTTTGAGTCCTTTCACCCCGACCAATTAAAATAACCACCTTTTGGTGGTTATTTTAATTGGTCGCGCTGAGACTCAAACACTTCGACCTCAGAGGGAGAAGGTGAGACCCGCAACGTCTGCGGGTCGCAAGGCCGGAAGCCGGATGACGAACGTCACCGACTGAGGCGGGGTCGCGGAACGTGACTGAGTCCTTTCACCCCCCTGCTATTATTTAGCAAACTCAATCGCTCGTGTTTCACGGATCACGTTGACCTTGATCGTACCCGGGTATTGCATAGTACTTTCAATCTTGGTCGCGATGTCACGCGCTAGTTTAATGGCGCTAAGATCATCGACGGCTTTTGGACTGACAATAACGCGCACTTCACGGCCGGCACTAATGGCATAGGCCTTGTCTATTCCCTTAAAGCTTAGGGCGATGTTTTCAAGATCACGCATACGTTCGACGAAATTCTCGGCACTAATATTACGTGCACCAGGACGAGCAGCCGACAACGAGTCACAAATACGGACAATCAACGCCTCCGGCGTTGTAGCTTCAACATCATCATGATGCGCCTCGATAGCGTGGACGATATCATCGCTCATACCGTATTTTCGTGCCAGTTCGGCACCAATATGGTGATGTTTGCCCTCAATTTTATGCGTAACGGCCTTGCCGACATCATGCAGCAATGTGGCGGTTTTGGTTACCCGAACGTCAGCTCCAATTTCTTCTGCAATCAGGCCAGATAGATGTGCCATTTCGGTACTGTGCATCAATACATTTTGACCGTAACTAGTACGGTATTTTAGTTCACCCAGCAGACGGATCATTTCTTTTGGAATTCCAACGACACCAACTTCGCGAGCAGCGTCCTCACCGGCACGAGTAATTTCTTTGTCCAGTTCTTTCTCGGCCTTGGCGACTACTTCTTCGATACGTCCCGGGTGAATACGGCCGTCTTTCATCAGTTGCTCTAGCGTAATGCGCGCCACTTGACGGCGAATTGGATCAAAGCTACTGAGGATTACCATACCCGGTGTGTCATCAACCAAAATATCAACACCCGTCGCGCGCTGTAATGCCTGGATATTACGACCCTCTTTGCCGATAATTCGGCCTTTCATTTCTTCGTCGGTTAGTTTAATGGCCGTTACGGTACGTTCGGCCGTAACCTCTGACGACATGCGCTCCATAGCCCCTACCAAAATCATTTGGGCTTGATCTTCGGCTGTTTCTTTGGCATCATTTTGCAGTTTGTTAACCAGACCCAACATATCGTGTTTGATATCTTTTTCGGTCATCTGCATTAGTTTTTCGGCTGCATCAGATTTTTTCAGACCAGCAATCTTTTCCAGCTTTTCCTGTTGGCGAGTACGGATTTCACGGATCTCGTTTTTCAGACCTTCGACTTCGTCTTCCTGGGAACGCAGATTTTCGCTACGTTTGTCCAACTCGTCTAATTTGCGGTCCAGATTAGTCTCGCGGTCAGCCAAGCGATTTTCAGTTTTTTGCCATTCGCGGCGGCGATTTGATTCTTCCTTTTTTGCATCATCCACCATCGCCAAGGCTTCGTCTTTGGCCTTCAGTATAATCTCGCTTGATTTAGTTTTGGCATCAGCCAAATACTTGTCAGCCTTGTGTTTACCCAAAGTACTGCGGCGCTTATCATAAACGTATGTTCCGCCCGCACCTAAAAGCACTCCGGCAATTGCGGCAATAATTCCTATTAGCATAATTGTTCCTTTCCTCGCGGTGACCTCTGGAATATGATGCAGAGATATAAAAAGCAAATTGTATCAGATGTTCAGGGGGTCAAAGGCGTCGGTTTCAAAAATTTATTCCAAAGTCCATATTGGACTAATTACAGTGTAGACCTTTTTACTGCGTATATGCAAGTTATTTGCGAGGTGACGTAATGTGGGCTTCGCTGCCATAAAATGGCAACACGATTTGATCATTATCACCGCGTTTTAGGCGCGTTACGACATCTGTTTGCCAATCATCACTGCGTGATCCAACAATTGAAACAGATTGGCTATCGGCAATAGTGTTTAGGACAGTCAGGCCAATTCGCAGACCAGTAAAACTGCCTGGACCTTCAAAAACACCGATCCCTTCAATATCCGAAAATGACCAGCCGTGTGAACCTAACTGCGTTTGCAAATAGCCCAACAAGCCTTTAGCTAGTCCACGATCAGCCTGCCACTCGTCATCATAGCGGTTATCACTATCAATCAAAGTTAATTTACAAACCGGCGTACTGGTGTCTAGCAATAAAATCATAGCGCTTTCTCGATTATTCGACTGCGCGGACCATGGGCTTCAACGATAATCCGTCGATCGTTTTCGGACGGAGATACAAAGGTTAGCGTTAGCCGATCAGACGGCAGTGCGCCCTCTACGATTCCACCCCATTCGATAACTGTGATAGTTTTGGGATTGACCAATGTTTCGTGCAGCTCATCGGCCATAATACCGGCCTGTTGCAGGCGGTAAAAATCATAGTGCGCCAACGTCAGACCATCGCGCGCTGGGTAAACTCGACTAATTGTAAAACTGGGGCTCTGAACATCCTCATCAACACCTAGACCTTGGGCTAAGCCCTTGGTCAAAGTAGTTTTGCCACTACCAACATCGCCAACCATTTCAATCACCTCACCACCCCTCAGGTGACTCGCCAATCGCGCGCCGAATGCCTTCATCTCTTCTTCGTTATGAGCCTCTATAATCATTACAAATTATTATAGCATCTAGCGCTTTTGTACTCTGTCAATTACAATGGAGCGTAAGCAGTATGCGTATTTCTGATGCAATCATCGAAAAGTTGCTCGCGCGCAGTGGTGTGGCTACTGCAGAGCAAATTACAGCCCTCAAAGACGAGGGTAGTCATTCAAGACGCACTCTGCAAGATCTAGTCATCGAAAAACAAATCACCGACGAAAAAACCCTTGTCCAAGCCTTTGCCGATTATGCCCAGATACCTTTTATCGAACTAGACCCACGCGACATTCCATCCGACGTACTAAACCGCATTCCCGAACGCGTCGCTAGGCAATATAACGCTGTTTTGTTTAAAATCGCCGAAGATGGTACCCAACAACTGGCCATGGAAGACCCCGATGACGTTCAGGCGGTCAACTTTATCCAAAAAGAAATTGGTGAGAATACTAGGATTTACATAGCCACCCGCGAAAACATCCTAGCTGCGCTCGAGAACTACCGCGGCGACGTTAACCAAGAGCTAAACGAGGTGATTGATGTCCAACGTGAAGACGATGCTGCTACTCAAACAGTCACCGAAGAAGACGTAGCCGAAGATTCACCAATCGCCCAGACAGTTAACCTGCTGCTAGAATATGCAATCCGGTCACACGCTAGCGATATCCACATCGAACCGCGCGAAGATTTTGTCCAAGTCCGCTACCGCATCGACGGCGTCCTCAAAGAAGTCAACCGACTGCCAAAAAACGTATTGGGGGCACTCATTAGCCGTATAAAAATCCTCAGTAACCTCAAGATTGACGAACGTCGCGTCCCGCAGGACGGACGATTCAAAATCAAAGTCGCTGGCAAACAATACGCCCTGCGTGTTAGCTCGCTACCGGTAGCTGACGGTGAAAAAGTCGCTATGCGTATTTTGGACGAATCTGACCAGGCCGTCACACTCGAAACCCTAGGTTATTGGGGACCTTCACTCGATATTATGAAATTAGCCCTAACCGAACCAAACGGCATGGTACTAGTTACCGGACCAACCGGTAGTGGTAAATCGACTAGCCTGTTTAGTGTGCTGTCAATGCTAAACACACCAGATGTGAACATATCGACCATCGAAGACCCGGTTGAATATCGAATACCGGGCGTCAATCAGACTCAAACCAACGTCAAAGCCGGCATGACATTTGCTAACGGCCTGCGCGCCCTACTGCGCCAAGACCCAAACATCATTATGATCGGTGAGATCCGCGACAGCGAAACAGCTAACCTGGGTGTTCAGGCAGCCCTGACCGGTCACCTGGTATTTAGCACCCTGCACACCAACAACGCCGCCACCTGTCTACCGCGACTTCTTGATATGGGCATCGAACCTTTTCTTATTGCCAGTACTGTCAAGGCAGTCGTTGGTCAACGCCTGGTTCGTCGCCTAAACAAATCAACTCGCGAAAGCTACGCTCCAACCGAAGAAGAAAAACAAGCTGTCATCCGCATGTTCAATCTACGCGAAGGCCAATCATTCAGCTACATCCACGAACTTGAAAAGCGCGCTGCCGCCGAAGGTATAGGTGGCGATGCGCCACTAAGCACTGACGAAAACGGCATAGTTAGTTTATGGCGAGCCAACGCCGACGACAACAAAGACGAAGCGCACAACGGATACAAGGGTCGTATCGGTATCTACGAAGTCCTGGCTAATACTCTAAATATTCAAAAACTAATTATGAGCAACGCCACCAGCAATCAGCTGCAGTCTCAGGCCATCGCCGAAGGTATGGTGACTATGCAAACCGACGGACTGATCAAGGCACTGCGCGGCGAAACAACCATCGAAGAAGTTCTACGAGTGAGCAAGGATTAATGACAAAATTTCTTTATATTGCCACCGACAGTTCGCGTAACCCGGTCACAGGCTCGACCGATTTGCCTGATCGTGCTAGTGTGATCGCCGCTCTAACCAAACAAGGTCTGCGGCCAATTAGCATCAAAGAAGCATCCAGCCGTGGCGGCGGCTTTTCGTTTAAAAGATTTTTTAAATCCGATAAAGTTAGAAGCGATCACCTAGTTATGATCACTCGTCAAATGAGCGCCATGGTCGGTGCTGGCGTGCCGTTACTACGCGCCCTAAACTCACTGTCATCACATGCCGAAAGCCCCGCCCTTAAAAAGATCCTAGACGTTGTTATCAAAGATGTTGAAGGTGGATCATCACTAGGCGACGCCCTGGCCAAACACCCTTCGACCTTTAACGATGTCTACGTCAACATGGTGCGCGCTGGTGAAACAGCCGGTATTTTGGACGAGATCCTAAAGCGTCTAGCTATGCAGCAAGAAAAAAACGCCACCATTCGTAAAAAAATCAAAAGTGCTATGGCCTATCCAACAGTTCTGATCGGCATCACCGTTATGGCTTTCTTTGGTCTGATGCTTTTTGTAATCCCCCAAATCGGCAAAATCCTAACCGACCTGGGTGGCCCAGACGCCAGCTTGCCATTTATCACCCAATTTATGCTAGGAATTAGCGGTCTAATTACAAGTTCTTGGTGGTGGATATTCCCACTACTCGGTGCGGCAATTTACGGCGTCACCTGGTATATAAAACAACCCAGGGGTAAACTATTGTTCCATACTACAGTTCTAAAAATCCCAGGAATCAATAACATCGTCAAAAAAGTAGCCATTGCCCGTTTTGCGCGCACGTTTTCGGCCCTTATGGGTGCTGGTGTGGCCGTGTTGGAGTGTCTGGCTGTCACTTCACGCTCAGTCGGCAATGTTATTTACGAACAAGCTCTCAAAGATGCCGCTGTAGAGGTAAAAAACGGTAAATCATTGTCATCAGTTATTGCTAAAAACCCATTATTTCCGCCGATTGTAGCCCAAATGTTGTCCGTAGGTGAAGAAACCGGCCAAACAGACACCGTCTTACTGAAAGTTGCCGATTTTTACGAAGAAGAGGTTGACGTTGCCATCGAAGGCCTTAGTTCGATTATCGAACCAGCTATGATCGTCGTCATGGGTGGTATGGTTGGACTAATTGCAGCTAGCGTTATGAGCCCAATTGCTGGACTTGCTCAAAACATCAAATAACAGTGGCCTAACCCAAACCGCTCATGGTATAATAAGCCCAGTATTTACTAGTGGGCATCATGGCAAAATTATTCTATAGAGACAAACCGATTATCGGACTTGATATCAGCAATACTGGTATTAAAATCATGGCCATTGATCCCAAAAAATGGCTTGTTTTAGGCTATGGATCGGTCGATCTAGAACCCATCAAAGTCAAAGAGGCCCTAGAGGGCACCAGTACTTACCTAGCTGAAAATATTCAATCTCTGCTAAAAGACAAATTCGTTGGCAATATGCCCAGCAACCACGTAGTAATCGGCGTACCCACCGCCCGCAGCTATTCACGAACATTTACCCTGCCCGTCTCGGCCGAAAAAACACTCAAAGATGCCGTAGAAGTCGAGGCCGATCAATATATTCCGATTCCAGTGGCAACGTTATATATCGACTACGAAGTTATTGAACGTGGCAAAAAAGAAATTACTGTACTAATGAGCGCCGTATCCCGGGTTATCATCGACAACTGTGTCGCTGCCGCCAAAAGCGCAGGCCTAAAACCAACTATGGTCGAACCCGGCATGAGCGCCGTCGGTCGACTACTAACCGCTACTGAAGATGGCCACCTGCCTACTATCATTGTTGACATCGGGCCGGCCAGTACTGATATTGCGGTCCTCGAGGGCGGATCAATTCGTGTTACTGGCGGTCTGGCAATCGGCGGTAATACATTTACACTTGATATCGCCAAAAAACTCGGTGTCGCCCTTGAAAACGCCCACCAACTGAAAGTCCTAAACGGCCTGAGCGCTGGACCACGCCAAGAAAAAATCAGTGGCGCCCTAGAACCTAGTTTAGAGCGTATAATTGTCGAAACCCGTAAGGTAATCCGCTATTACAACGAACGAATGAGTGAAGAGCACAAGCTAGAACAACTACTGGTAGTTGGTAGCGGCAGCAATATGCCAGGTATTGGTGAATATTTCACAAACGCCCTCGTTATGCCGGCGCGGGTTGCTAGTCCATGGCAAAAATTAGACTTTGGCAAATTACCAGAACCAGCCAAACAATTCCGATCACGCTATATTACAGTGGCTGGCCTAGCCAGCGTCACGCCGGGGAACATCTGGAAATGATCAATCTATTACCTGACGAAATCAAAAGTGAAGTTCGCGCTGCCCGAACTAACGTTAAACTACTAAACTATATGTTAATCCTTGGTATGGGCGTTGTTTTCTTGTGTTTTATCTTTGTGGGTGTCTATTTAGTGTTGGTTAGCTCCAAAGTAAATGCCGAACAGGCAATTGCCGACAACCAACAAAAAACCAATTCATATAGTGCCGTTCAGCAACAGGCTTCGATTCTAAAAAGCAGCCTTCTAACCGCCAAAACCGTCCTAGACAAAGAAATAATCTACAGCAAGATAATCACTGGTATCGCAGCCGACATGCCAGCAGGAACAGTGATCGATTCGCTTAATTTAACGGTCGCAACGCTCGGTTCGCCGATTTCACTTCAGGCCTATGCCAAAACGACCGACGATGCGCTAAAACTAAAACAAAACTTCCAGCGATCGTCATTATTTTCAAATGTTAGCTTTCAATCCCTAGCTAATTCTTCCAGCACAAAAGCCAATGGATATCCTGTCAGTATCACCCTAACCTTGACGATTAATAAGGACGCTATCCGATGAAAAAAACTGGTCTAACTGCTGTCGGATTACGGGGAATACTGGTTACCCTGATTGTACTGCTGATCGGCCTGTCTGGTGCTGGGTTTTACTTCGCCCAAAAATGGCTCACTGAGTTTTCTAAAACTGTCAGTCAAACAATCGCAAATTCTAGCACATCTGGCCATGATGTTCAGTCACTAAAACAACTACAAGAAGATTTGGCCGCCAAACAAGACATTATTACCAAGGCTACTAATATCGCCACCACAACTGACAATTTTCAGACACAAAGCATCCAAGACCTAGGTACCTATGCCGACCTATCTGGTGTCAAAATTACAAACTACAGCTTCCCTCCTGCGACCCAGGCAGCTGGCACAGCCGCCAAAAGTGCAACTTCTATTACACTTACCCTACAAAGCCCAATGTCATATGTCAGCCTATTAAAATTTATGAATTATATCGAGAACAATTTACCAAAAATGCAGATATCAACCATAACATTATCCCGAGTCGAAGGTAATAGCACGTCAGTACGAGCTGAAAGCATGACCGTTGAGGTATATACTAGGTAAAACGTATGAAGAATCTAAATGCCCGCACTATCCTAGGCCCAATCATTGCAGCGTTCAAACGATATAACTTTACTATTTTTATCGTTGTTCTAGTCAGTGGTTTAGCGGTCGCCGTTTTAATGCTTAACGGTATCTTGCAGCAATCTTCGGATATTAGTGGCTACGAATCATCACTTGGTTCGATCAATTTTGACCAAGCGACGATAGACAAGGTAAAAGGACTACACCAAAGTACCGACACACCGCTACCAGAATTTACAGTGCCAAGTGGCCGCATCAGTCCATTTGGTGAGTAGTTGGATCTAGGTAATAAAACGCTTATACTATAGATATGCTAATACTTGGATCTCGACTACACGGTACGCCCGTAATGGGCCTTCAGACCGGCACTAAACTAGCCCACACTGCCACGCCGCTGATTGATCCAGCCAACCTTAAAATCATGGCTTATGCTGTTGACGGTCCGCTACTCAGTGAACACCCATCATTTATCCGCATGGCCGACGTCCGCGAGCTAAGTGACATTGGTATGATCGTTGATAGTAGTGATGAGTTCGTAGGCCTAGACGATGTAATCAAACTTAAACAATTACACGACCTAAATTTTAATCTAGTCGGAATGACAGTCATTGATGAATCAAAGCGCAAATTAGGAAAAGTCTCGGATTACAGCCTGGATTCACACAGTTTTATGATTCAACAGCTTAACGTTAGTCGCGGTATTATCAAAAGCCTGACCGATACTGGCGTACTGATTCACCGCTCGCAAATTATCGAGATTAATGACAAAAACATCGTTGTGCGCACAACCGCAAAACGTGTCGAGCCGGTCATGAAAGCCGAACGACGCGAATACGTTAACCCATTCAGATCTTCGTCGCCTCAACCAGACACTAGCGACGTAAACTAACCAGCATTAGTAATAATCCTTAAAATAAACCGATCATTACCTGAGCGAGGGTCCGGCCCTCGCTCAGGTAATTCTCAGGATCTGAAGTCATCGACTGAGTATTGTCGACTAGGTGCCGAATCTTCCTCAGTTAATCCTCAGGGTTATTTAGCGCAGACTTGATATCATCATACGAGAAACCTTGTCTGACAAGATACATCATCAATTTTTGATCATCCGGATATTTGTCACGCTTTTTGGCAATTACTTTTTGTAGTTCATCTTTGTCGGCACGGGCAGATCCAGCCAAGACCGATTCTATAATCGACTGTTCGACACCCTTGGAACGTAGTTCTGCTACTAGTTTACGCCGACTTGCACCTTTGGTCAGCGAACGGTTATCAACCCAATAGTGAGCAAAGCTCTCGTCATTAATATAGTTTTTTTCAACTAGGCGATCATACACCCTGGTCGTGACTTCTGGGTTAACCCCTGGTCGTAATTCACCTGTCTTTCCCCGCGTCGGTCGAGTCTTGCGGTACAGATAATCTCGCACTTCTTTGGCACTATGCGGCCGCATCAAACAATATTCAAGTGCCCGACCGTAAACTTTGCCAAATTGACTTTCCGTTTCTAGATCTGTTAGCTGTTTGTCGGTGTATTCCTGGCCAACCTTAATTCCCAAATCACCTAATTGAAATACGTCCAAGCTAAACCGATACTTACCGTCAACCGACACATTAACCCGGTTTTTGTCGCGAGCTTGGATACCAATTGCCGTAATAATCATACGGGTCTTGTTATGCCGCTTCTTCAGCTACCTTTTTGCGAACTTTGGCTTCAATTTCAGCTAATACTTTTGGGTTATCCTTTAGGTATTCTTTGCTGGCTTCGCGGCCTTGACCAATTTTACCTTCGCCATATGCAAACCATGCGCCTGATTTTTCTACAATGTTATGTAGCACAGCAAGATCCAAAACGTCACCGGTTTTGGAAATTCCTTCATTGTACATAATGTCGAATTCGGCTACGCGGAAAGGAGGTGCGATCTTGTTTTTGACAACTTTGACCTTGGTACGGCTACCAATAATCTCTTCGCCAGACTTGATTTGACCGGTGCGACGAATATCCAGGCGAACTGAGGCATAAAATTTCAGAGCATTTCCACCAGTTGTCGTCTCTGGGTTACCAAACATGACACCAATTTTCATACGAATTTGGTTGATAAAGATAACAGTTGTTTTACTTTTGCTAATAAT
>Ga0265297_10008046_pt1 | contig 14256 bp, 12 predicted proteins | sample Munlanlwell13791_FD_192502 | JGI IMG/M metagenome (GOLD analysis project Ga0265297, IMG submission 192502) | Leachate microbial communities from a municipal landfill in Southern Ontario, Canada - Leachate well 137-91 | ecosystem: Engineered > Solid waste > Landfill > Unclassified | place... | reverse complement strand
ACCACAATACCCGTCAGGATACTTTCTGGTCAAGGCATATACATTTCCGGCGGCCCCTGAGTTTTTACACCGCCGGACTGGATAAAACCGGCGCTAATTGGGATGAATTGAACTCTACGCGTATCGGCGACGGCATTGACAGCGGAAGGAGCGTCCTGGGCTTTCGTTTCGAGATCTTCCTGGAAGATAAGTTCTCCAACCTTTTTGATGTGCGTAATGTCCATACTACGGATGGTAAATTCGTGGAGAACGTAGCGCGTGACGAGGCTGTGCTGAAAGTCACGGACAAACTTACCGCCAAAGGCCTGGGGATCTACCATAAGCTGCCCAAGACCGTCGCCGGCATTGATCCGTTCATCTATGACGGTTCGACAGGGGATTTCTTCGCCAACAGCGCTGTTGTAGACGGTATGAACCCGACGATTAAGACAGGCTCCATCGGCCTGAATTACGATTTTTTTGACTGGTTAAGTTTGGACGGTATCTATGAACGCACCAATGACTATACCTTAGCCTACGGCGATTTCCCGCGCAATGTTTTAAGGAACGACACGACTTTATACGGAACGCTTTATCAGGACAGCAATCTTTACCGTTCTATCCAGCCGTTCCTTTACGACCAGGGGGTATTCCCGCAGGCTCCCTATGAATTCTACAATGTATTTAAATGCGGATTAAGGATAATGCCTTTAGAGAATTTGGAAATTTACCTGGATTACACCCGCAACGAATTTGAAGCAGCTTCCTTGGTTTCCGACAGCATGAACCATATCGGATTGGAAATCGGTTATATGCCGACCAAGCATCTGGGTATGACTTTTAAGTATGTTTATTCGCGCTGCCAGGACCTGGACAAATTGCAGGCCGGGATCACTGAAATGACCGGGCACCATAACTTTTCCAGCGAATTCCGGTATTTGCCTACCAAGGATGATGAGCTGGTTCTCCAGTATGGGGTAGGGGACGCGACCTCCATTAATAACTTGTCTTCTACCGATCCCTACGGAGGGGGCCTGCTTACTTTAGATACGCAGCATATTATCCGCGCTTATTACCGCCGCAAATTCTAAAAATAAAGGGGACGGTTCTATTTTTTATGAATAGAGAAAAAAAATAGAACCGTCCCCTTTTATTCTAGGTAGATATCTATTTTGTCTATCTGGCGGGACCTGATTTGTTCAGCGTAAGGAGAGGGTATTACGGGGGAGTCGATCTCTGTAGGTTTGTCTTTGGTCCCCAGGATGATCCGGGTAACTCTAGCCGGGTTCTGGCCAAAGGTATTTTTTCTTCCGGGATTATGATAGGTAACTTTGATCTTGCTTAAAAAATTGAAACTGTACTCGCCTTTTCGGCTAAACAGCCAGCCGGCAAGCTTCGGGCTGAATTTTAACTTTAGTTCATTTTTGTCCAGGAAGAAGGGGGCAGGCCCGGTATTCATTACCAGCCACATCTCTAAAAATTCCGCGGTTGAGCCGGAGAGGCGGGCGACAAAGCCGTTTCCGTGCAGCTTGGAGTCGGCGAACGCGCTGCTGACCAGGAACGATGAATTTTCTAAAATACTCCTGCCATAAACCTGGGGTTTCTGGAAAGGGATAAGCGTATTTTTAAGTTCCGCGTAAAATTCTTCTTCCAGCCCTGCCTTTAAAAGTTCCAAAAGGTATTTATATTCCATATGCAGCCAGATGGATTCGTTCTCCAGCCAGCCGGGGCTGAATACGCGGCACCTGCCGATCTCTTCGGGCATATTTTTTAAGGCCGCAGTTACTTTATACATCTTCAGTTTTTTATCAAAAAGCCCGCTTTTTTTTGTTCCCCGGTGGATGAGCCGCGCCTGGGCCGCATCCGGTGCCAGGCGTAAAGCGTGCACCTGGGCTTCTAAAAATAAGGGGAGCCTGATCTGTTTGAATTTAAGCGGTTTTATGAAATGGTCGTTTAAGTTCTTATATTCAACAGCTTCGTTGATGAAATAACCACAGTAGACCTTTTTTCGGTCATCCCAGGCCTGGAGGATCCCGGCATCGATCTTCTTCAAGAGAGTAGCGATGACCCCGGTTATTTCGGCAGCGTTGACTTCTGTTTCATTCCCGCTTACTCCCATTTTGGTCAGAGAGCGGTATTTTTCTTTAAGCGAGTGCGTCTGGTCCCACCACGTATAGTCAGCAATGTTGTTAGTTAGATAATCAGAGGTCAATTCACCTAATTTACTTAAGAAGGAATATATCTCTTCGCAAACCGTTAGTTTCTCCGTACCTGTTTTCTGTAAGGCCTCGTTAATAAAAAGTGCCAGGCGTTTTAATTCCAGCGTTTCGCAGAGCGACGAACCAAAGAGCGCGGGAAGGCCGTTTAAGGCATCAAACCAGTTCGGCTTATCTGCCTCCATCTCTATGCCTACACCGAAAGGATCAAGCGAGGCGAATTTATTGACTAAGAGGCAGAGAAGCTTATTGATCAATGTTGTGTTATAGACCTGGCCCTGTCCAAATTGCGTCCTGACGCTATGGGGCAGTTCCTGGCGCTTGCGCAGCATTTCCTTTTTGGAATTGTCGCAGGTGACCGCGTGCAGCTGGCGGGCCTTGGTATTATAGAGGACGTATTTTTCGTTACGCGGCCGGACCACTTCGGAATTATCAAAAAAAGCAAAATCCCGGTTAATGAAAACTATTTCTTTGAGCTTTTCCGGGTAAAGTTTTAAGTAACTCTCTAGCAGGTCAAGGTTATAATGCCAGTGGTCGCTCCAGTAGCCTTCCCCGTGGTCAGCCTCATGGGTTTTTAGCGATGAGGAGATAAGTAATTCCAGGAATTCATCATAAGGCAGATTGAGCTTGATCCTGTTGTCCTCAATAAATAAGATAACTTCTCCCGGAGTAAAGGGTTTACTCAGGAAAGTAATTATGCTCTCCAGGTCCTTGTCCCCGCAGGACGGCTGCAATTTTTTTTTGAGGTTTTCTTTATCCTGGAGTATAAAATTAGAGCCTTTGATCACCAGGGGGTTAAAGCCGTCCAGCTGGACCAGGTTAAAAAGGCTTAAGACATTTTCATCTTTTATTTCGGGATTAAACCAGGCGTCGTTTCTGCGGTTTTGGTTCAAATCGCGGTAATTGCCGTTGCCTTGCGAAAAATAGGTAGGCGCAAGCTGGAATTTATTATAGTCGCGTTCAGGATCGCCGTGTTTACGGGAATAGAGATAAAAAGTTTTTCCGGATTTAAAAGTGTAAGGATAACCTCCGCGCATCAGGTTATCTAAATAAGTCTGTTGAGCGTAAAGATCGAATTCCCGGAAGCCGGAGGAGGTGAAAATATCGTTAGTTAACGCGGCTATTGTTTGTTTATTTTCCTTCTTTTTTTGTTCAAGATAGCCGGCAGCAACGATCTTAGGAATAGAATTGTTCAGCGTCCCGAGGCTGCGCATATAGCCGGTAACCGAATAAAAAACTTTTTGCGTATTCTTTTTTAACTTAAGTTTTAAGGAAAAAAAAGCACAGGGAGTCTTACTGGATACCGCCGGGCTTATCCTTAAGCGTTTATTCCTGATGAAATTAATCGGGCAGGAAAAATCCGTGATCTCACCGAAGATATCCGCCGGATCCACTATCGCCGGCGCCAATTCCGCCTTCTTTCCTGTAAAAGAAAAACCCAGCGCAAAGTTTCCTTCATTGATATGAATGACCTCCGGCCGGTCAACCGGGTCAACTTTCAGGCGGAAGAAGGGAGCTTTGTTCTTAAGGTTTTCAACAGCCATCCAGGCCTCGATAGTCCGGGACATTTTTTTCAGGAAGAAATTATTTGTGCCGAACGGGACTATCTGCGGAAGGCCGTCAACCAGCTCCATATTCCTGTCTTTATTGCCAATATTATTAACGCTCAAAATTCTAGCCAGGCCGGCGTAATTGTCACCGGGAATATTAAAATATTCTACTTTTATGTTTAGCCCCAGGGAGCGGTTTGTTTCTTCAAGCGCCAGGCCCTCCGGCCGGATCAGCATCCTATTAGTTAGGTTATAACCGAGATTACTAAAACCGTTATGGAAAGGTTCATAAAAAACTGTCTTATTTTGGGAGGTTATTTTGATAAAAGTGCGAAAGCCCTGGCTGCTGACCAGCTGCCAGGCCTTGTTCGCGGGAAGAAATTCCAGTATAGAATGGTCTTTGTCTCTGACCCCGAAGCTGGAAATAGCCTGGCCCCGGTTGACATAAAACGTCCACATCGGTATGCCATACCTGCCGGCTATCCCGGGGAAGAAGTTGGCGAAAGGCTTGGAGTAGTTATAGTTTTCAATAACGAATTCTCCGGCCTCATTCAGGTAATATTTGGGTTTTTTGCTTTGGGATTTCATATTAGATTATTCTAACTGATTTAAGCTTTTTGTCAAGGAAACGCTTGTGATTATGTTTGACTTTTAGCTCCGGGGATGATAATATAATTTTCTATAACTATAAGGAGCGCTATGAGTATCGACAAAAAAACAGTTGAGGATGTGGCGCATTTGGCGCGAATCGAGCTGGGAGCAGAGGAATTGAAAAAACTCTCCGGCCAGCTAGAACACATTTTAGCCTTTATTGATAAATTGAGCTCTTTAAACACCGAGAATATCGCTCCGACCAGCCATATCCTTCCCATAAGTAATGTGTTGCGAGAAGATGAGCCTAAAAGCTCGCTGCCGATTGAGAAGACGCTCAAGAATGCCCCGGAAAAACAAGGTAATTTCTTTGTTGTCCCCAAGGTAATTGAATAAGATGGAACTCTATAAATTAACCGCCCACGAACTTCTCGAAAAAATCCAGAAAAATGAAACCACTTCCGAACAAATCGTTTCAGATTTAACTAAGCGGATCAAAGGAATAGATGCTAAGGTTCAAGCATACGTTCGGGCTTTTAGCTCTACGCTTTTGGCTCCGGGCTCCAAATCAAACGGGATTCCCGTATCAATCAAAGATAATATCTGTACCGATGGATATAATACTGAATGCTGCTCAAAGATTCTTGCAGGATTTAACCCGCCGTATAACGCTACTGTAATCAATAAAATAATTGCTTCGGGCAACAGTTTCCTGGGAATAAAGTGCAATATGGATGAGTTTGCTTTCGGCTCATCTACCGAAAATTCCTGTTTTGGGCCGACGCATAATCCCTGGAATTTAGAATGTGTGCCGGGAGGTTCATCCGGCGGTTCGGCAGCAGCAGTAGCGGCGGATGAGGCAATCTGGGCTTTAGGTTCAGATACCGGCGGCTCTATCCGCCAGCCGGCATCTTTTTGCGGAGTAGTCGGGTTAAAGCCGACCTATGGCCGGGTATCGCGTTTTGGCTTGATCGCTTTTGCCTCCAGCCTTGACCAGATAGGGCCGCTGACCAAAGACGTAGAAGACGCAGCAGTTTTAATGAATATCATCTCCGGTTATGACCCCCAGGATTCTACTTCTATTAATACGCCTGTTCCGGATTATACCAAAGCGCTGATCAACGATGTAAAAGGGATAAAAGTAGGGATCCCTAAAGAATATTTTGTGGAGGGGTTGGACCCCGAAGTTAAGAGAATTATAGAAGAAGCGATTAATAAATTAAAGGCTTTGGGCGCGCAATTTAAGGAAGTAAGTTTGCCGCACAGTGAATACGCTGTGCCGGTTTATTATATTATTGCTACTGCTGAAGCCAGTTCTAACCTGGCCAGGTTTGACGGGGTGCAGTATGGCTTGCGGGCTAAGGCCCAGGGCTTGATTGATATGTATAAAAAAACCCGCAGCCTGGGATTCGGCGACGAGGCCAAGCGCAGGATACTTTTAGGGACATTTGCTTTGTCGCACGGCTACTATGACGCTTACTACCTGCGGGCTTTAAAGGTGCGCACGTTGATCAAGCAGGATTTTGATAATGTTTTTAAAGACCTGGATTGTATTATTACTCCGACTTCGCCTACTCCAGCATTTAAGATCGGCGAGAAGGTAGATGACCCGTTAAAGATGTACCTGTCGGATATTTATACTATTTCAGTCAACCTAGCCGGGATTCCGGCAATATCCGTGCCTTGCGGCCTGACCAAAGAAGGATTGCCAGTGGGGTTGCAGATCTTAAGCAGGCATTTGAACGAAGAGATGCTTTTTCGCCTGGCTTATACTTATGAACAAAATACCGAGTGGCACAAAATGAAACCAAAATTATGAAATACGAAGCAGTCATCGGGTTAGAGGTCCACCTGCACCTGAATACTAAAACTAAGGCTTTTTGCGGCTGTTCCACGGAATTTGGCCAGGAACCGAATACGCAAGTCTGCCCGGTCTGCCTGGGTTTTCCCGGTTCTTTACCGGTTTATAATCAGAGGGCTTTGGATTATGCCATTAAAGTCGCGCTGGCTTTAAACTGCCAGGTCCAGGAGTATACCAAATTCGACCGGAAGAATTATTTTTATCCGGACTTACCAAAAAATTACCAGGTCTCGCAGTATGACTTGCCTTTATCTGTCCGCGGTTTTTTGGATATTGAGCTGGGTGGTAAATCCAAGCGGATCGGCATTACCCGCGTGCATATGGAAGAGGATGCCGGTAAACTTATGCATCAGGAAAACTCCAGCCTGGTGGACTTTAACCGCACAGGCATACCGCTTTTAGAGATCGTCAGCGAGCCGGATATTAATTCTCCGGAAGAAGCTTATGAATATTTAGCTACGCTAAAAAGCACTATCCAGTATCTGGATGTTTCGGACTGCGATATGGAAAAGGGCTCGCTCAGGTGCGATGCTAATATCTCATTAAGGCCGGCCGGCGCAAAAACTCTGGGAGTAAAAACAGAATTAAAGAATATGAATTCGTTTAAGGGTGTTAAGGATGCCTTGAGCTATGAGATCAAACGCCAGAGTGAAATGCTGGATTCCGGAGAAAGGCTTATACAGGATACGCGGCTCTGGGACGCCAAGGCCCAGGAAACAATCGCCATGCGCACTAAAGAAGGTGCTAAAGATTACCGTTATTTTCCTGAACCGGATCTGCCGCCTTTTATAATTAAGGAAGATATGATCGCCGAGATCAAAAAAACCATACCTGAGCTGCCCAAAGAAAAAATGCAGCGATTTATTAAAGATTATGGGCTGAGCGAATATGATGCCAAAGCTTCAGCCGTTTCCAGAAAGACAGCGCAGTTTAGCGAAGAGGCCATGAAAATATTCGCCGATAGTAATAAGAAGCCGGTTGTAAATTGGATTACCGGGCCGTTGGCTGCCTTAGCCGGCAGTAAATCCTGCGAGATTTCGGAGTTGGGGATTAGGCCTGAAGGTTTGGTTGAATTGATCGAATTAGTTGAGAAAAAACAGGTTATTTCTAATCTTACCGGGAAAGCGGTTTTAGAAGAGATGGTTAATACCGGCAAGCCCGCCCTAGTAATAATCACCGAAAAGAATCTGGCCCAGATCTCTGATTCCGGAAGTTTGAATAGTGTTATTGAAGAAGTACTCAAAGAAAATCCTAAGTCCGTAGCTGATTTTAAAGCCGGTAAAGCTAACGCGCTTATGTTTTTAGTCGGCCAGGTAATGCGTAAAAGCGGCGGAAAAGCCAACCCTAAGATAGTGCAGGAGTTGCTTAGAAAGAGGCTGGAGAGTGCGTAAGAAACTATTTATTGTTTTCATTGTCCTGTTATTATTTTTTTCTTCGGTTTCGCTGGCAATTTCCTTAGACAGGAAAAGCAGGGATGAGCTGTACCGCCAGGTGCAGCTTTTTTCAGATGCCCTGGCCGTCATTGAAACGGATTATGTAGATGAAGTAAAAGCAAAAGACCTGATCTACGGGGCGTTAAAAGGAATGCTTTCTTCCCTGGACCCGCACAGCCAGTTCATGGACCCGGATACTTACAATGAATTAAAAGTGGACACCGAAGGCGAATTCGGAGGGCTGGGAGTCGAGATCAGCTTAAAAGACGGCCAGCTTACGATCATTACGCCTCTTGAGGACACGCCGGCCTGGCAGGCAGGGCTTGAGCCGGGAGACCGGATCCTGAAGATCGATAACGAATTAACCCGGGGGATGGACCTGAACGCCGTGACTAAAAAACTGCGCGGTAAGCCCGGGAGCGCGGTGACCTTAACGATCTTAAGGGAATCTACGAAAAAAATATCGGAATTCAAGATCGTCCGGGCAATGATCAAGATCAATGATATCAAGGAAACCAGGATTTTGACTGACGGTATCGGATATATACGCTTGGTAGAATTCCGGGAAAATACCCCCAGGGATTTTAAGGCCGCTGTGCAGAAACTTTCCCGGCTTAAGATGAAGGCGTTGATACTGGACCTGCGCAATAATCCCGGAGGGTTATTGGAGAGCGCCTTGGAGATAACCGGAGAGTTTGTCCCCAATGGTAAATTGATCGCTTATACCAAAGGCAGGAAAGAGGACCAGAATATGCGGTTTATTTCTAAAGCCAGACACCCCGAGTTGACCCTGCCGTTAGTCATCCTGATCAATGCGGGTTCTGCTTCCGGAAGCGAAATCATTGCCGGGGCATTACAGGATTATCAACGCGCTACAGTATTAGGGGCCAAATCTTTTGGCAAGGGTTCGGTGCAGACAGTCATACCTTTAAGCGATGGTTCGGCGCTCAGGCTCACTACCAGTAAATATTTCACTCCTTCCGGTAAAGAGATCCACGGTAAAGGCGTTACCCCGGATATTATTTTAGATACTGCTCCTAAACCAGCCGCCAACCAGGAATTGCTGGAAGAAGCGGGCTTAAGCACTTATTCAGGGAAAAACAAGGGCCCCTGGGATTATAAAACCGACACTCAGGTGATGGCTGCGCTCAACTTCCTGAAATCCAGGGAAGAGGATAAATCCGGGGCGGCTAAATAATGAAAAAACTTATCATCGTTATCCTGGCCCTAGTTGTCCTGGCAACGGGAATTTTCATTCTCAGCGGAAAACCCAGGGAGCGGGTAAGGCCCCGTTTGGCGATCAAAGGCAAGATCGCTATTGTCCTGGATGATTGGGGGTATAATTTAAACAATCTCGGCCTGGTAGAAGATATCAAATACCCGATTACGGCGGCGGTTTTGCCTAACCTGAAATATTCGGGGATAATTTCCGAAGAATTACATAGCCGGGGCTTTGAGGTGATCCTGCATTTGCCGATGGAGCCCGAAGAAAAAAACGGCCTGGAAAAGAACACGATCAAGACATCCCTGGAAGAGGCCCAAATACTGCGGATATTAGACAAAGATCTGGCCAGCATAACTTACGCCAGAGGCATCTCCAACCATATGGGTTCAAGGGCAACCAGTGATTTGAGGACAATGGGGATCGTCCTGAAAGAATTAAAACGCAGGCATCTTTATTTTTTAGACAGCTATGTGACCTCCAAATCCGTCTGCTCCCGTTTAGCGCGTAAACTTAACCTGACTTTTTTCAAGCGCGACATATTCCTGGACAATAAAGAAGATAAAGGATACATAAAACAGCAGATCTATGAATTAAAAGTTAAGGCCAGGCAGCATGGTTTTGCGATAGGCATAGGCCATGACCGCAGGGCCACTCTGGAAGTCTTAAAAGAGGTTATGCCTCTTCTGGCTAAGGAAGGGTATAAATTCGTATTTCTGTCGGAGATGGTCAAGTGATCGTGCTGGGCATAGAAACATCCTGCGATGAAACTTCCGCTGCGCTTGTGCGCGACGGCCGGGAGGTTTTAGCTAACACAGTTGCTTCCAGTCTGGAATTTCATCAAAAATACGGAGGGATAATCCCCGAGATCGCCTCCCGCATGCAGCTGGAGACAATTTCCGCTATCGCGGGGAGCGCGCTTAAAAAAGCTAAAATAAAATTAAAGGACATTGACCTGGTCGCTGTGACCAGCGGCCCGGGATTACTCGGTTCCTTGTTAGTCGGGATTTCATTTGCCAAGTCTTTAAGTTTGGGTTTAGCCAGGCCCTTATTAGGCGTCAACCATGTCTACAGCCATTTTTACGCTAATTTCCTGGCCGGCGAAAAGATCAAATTACCATTTGTGTCGCTGGTTGTTTCCGGCGGCCATACGAGTTTATTCTATATCCGCGATTTTGACAAAATAGAAGTATTGGGAGAGACCCGGGATGATGCCTGCGGAGAAGCTTTTGATAAGGTAGCCAAGATTTTAGGCTTAGGCTATCCGGGAGGGCCGGCAATCGAAAAAATAGCCGCTTCCGGCGAGCCTAAGAAGATCAGGTTCAACTGTTCCGGGACGAAAGGAGCGCTGGACTTCAGCTTTAGCGGCATAAAGACCGCGGTATTGTATTATGTAAAAGGCAGGCGTTTAAGCAGCGGAGAAAAAGCGGATATCAGCGCTTCTTTCCAGGAAGCGGTGACCGATACGCTGGTTAAAAAAGCCGTATTAGCCTGTAAGATGAAAAAATCCAACCGCCTGGTTATCGGCGGAGGAGTCGCGGCTAACCGGTGTTTAAGGAGCAAATTCCTGGCGGCAGCGGCCGAGCATAATTTAAATTGTTATTTTCCGTCTGCGCAGCTTTGTATGGACAATGCGGCAATGGTCGCCGGCCTGGCTTATCAGTTGTTTAGGAAAGGGTGCCGGTCGGAGCTGACCTTAACCGCGGATTTAAATTAGCCTGTTCTTGAGCAGGCAGGACTGCCGATAGGCAGTCAGGAAGGCAAATATGCTTACAGATGGCCAGATAATTTTACGTTTACTGGTAACGGTAATTTTGAGCGGTTTTATCGGTTTTGAGCGCCAGCTGCATAAAAGGACGGCCGGCCTGCGCACGCATATCCTGGTAGCTTTAGGTTCCTGCCTTATAATGTTGACATCGCTCTATGTTTTTGATATATATAAAGGGATAACGAATGTGGATCCTGCGCGTATTGCTGCCGGCGTGATTACCGGCATCGGTTTTTTAGGCGCCGGAACGATTATCCGCGAGAGAGAAGGGGTCAAAGGATTGACTACCGCTGCCAGCCTCTGGGTAGTAGCCGGGATCGGGTTGGCCAGTGGCTGCGGTTTCTTGCGGGCAGCCGTTTATACTACGGCTTTAGCTTTCGCTGCCCTTTTTTTGCTAAGGTATGTTGAAGGGTTTATTTTTACCGAGGAAAAAGAGAAGAAATCTAAGGATAATACTTCGCGCTAAAAGCGACGCGCGGATACACCCTTACGGGTAAGGAGGTGGGTTATGGCTTTCAAGAAAAAGCTGGAAGAAAAGATCCTGGATGTTGACGCCTCCATGCAGGGCAGTTTAACTTTTAAAGATGCCGTAAACCTACGCATTAACGGTAAGTTCGAAGGGAATCTGGAGACCCGGGGTAATTTAACGGTCGGGCCGACAGCAGTAGTTTTTGCGGACATTCTCGGCGATAATGTGATCATCGGCGGCAGGGTAAAAGGCAGGATAACTGCCAGAGAAAGATTAACTATTCTTCCTTCGGCAATAGTAGAGGGAGACATCTACCCGGCTAAACTGAATGTCGCCGAGGGCGCGATCCTGGAAGGCAGATGTTTCATGCTGCATGATTTTTTAAACGCCGAAGAACTGGCCAGGTACCTGGAAGTAGACCTTAGTTCGATCATGGAATGGGCAAATTCAGGCAAGGTTCCCGGGAATAAAGAAGGCAACGATTGGAAATTTGAAAGAAAGGCGATTGATTCCTGGGTGGCGTCGGGAAAAATCGATAAGTAAACGGCAGGTAAAATCATGGCTGACGAAAAGCTTTTAACGGTAAGGGAAGTTTCTCTGCTGCTGAATATTTCGGAAAGAGAAGTTATGAATTTGGCGGAGAGCCGCGCCCTGCCGGCGTATAAGGTAGGCGGTGTATATTTAAGATTTAAAAAAGACCAGGTGCTCGGGTATCAAAAATCATTCCGCCCGGCCTCTTCTCCTCAGGTTGAGCCTTTGGCTAAGAGCGGTTTTGGGGATAAGCTGAAAGATTTTTTCTATTTCAACGATTTTTATATACTGTCCGCCTTAGCGGTGATCTTGTTGCTGATAATACTCTTACGGGGTTAATGAATAAAATAATATAATGTCTCCAAGACCCGGTTTTTGTGATTTAGGATTTGCCAAGGTGGATATTGACAGGCAGAAACGCCGCGGTTTTGCCGAAGTAATCTACTGCCCGGGCAAATCCAGGGAGCATATCGCCAGGATAGCCAGCCAGTTAATAAAAAATAAACAGGATCTCTTGCTTACCAGGTTAGACCGGAAAACCTTTATTTATCTTAAAAAGAAAATCCTTGGATTAAAATATAATCCTTTAGCCAGGGCCGGTTTTTTAGTCAGAAAGGGTTTGCCCGCGAAAAAAGGGCTGGTCCTGGTGATCTCTGCAGGCACAGCGGATCTTCCGATAGCCGAAGAAGCCGTGGTCACTCTGGAGGTCATGGGTAATTGCGTAGAGAGGCTCTATGATGTGGGAGTAGCAGGAGTGCACCGCCTCATGCACCATGAATCTCTTTTAAAAAGCGCGAAAGTTATCGTTGTGGTTGCCGGAATGGAAGGCGCGCTCGCCAGTTTAGTCGCCGGCCTGGTCAGCGTCCCGGTAGTCGCCGTGCCGACGAGCTGCGGTTACGGGGCCAACTTTGAAGGCCTGGCAGCACTATTGACTATGTTAAGCAGCTGTTCTCCGGGCATAGCCACGGTAAATATCGATAATGGCTTTGGCGCGGGATATTTTGCCAGTTTGGTTAATAAATGACCCCTTTAAAAGAAGCGATAAAATTCCATGGCCACCTTGGGCCGTATTTAGTTTTAGGCCTGCTTGCCGGAGAGCTGGGCTTAAAAAAAACCGGCGCTAAAAAATATTTCGGGACGGAAGTCAAGGTCTATGGCGCCAACATTAAGCCCAAGTCCTGCCTTATCGACGGATTGCAATTATCCACCGGTGCCACCTACGGTAAAGGAAATATCAGGAGATATGCTTCCGGCAGCCTAAAGATCAGCATACGTAACGCCAGGGACGGCCGGACAGTTACGCTCGGGCTTAAAGAATCTTTGATCAAAGAACTGGATAATTTAGAGGGGCATGCCGCTTGCGAGAGGTTTGCCCGGAAATTATTGAAGATAAATAAAGAGAAAATATTTACCCTCAAATAAGGAGTAAGCAACTATGGGCTTATCAGGATTGGATATTTACAAGTTACTGCCAAAGACAAATTGCCGTGAATGCGGTTTTGCCACCTGCCTGGCCTTTGCCATGCAATTGGCCAAAAAAGCAGTCGGTATTGACAAATGCCCGCATTTAACTGCCGAAGTTAAAGAGAAGTTAGAAGCCCAGGCTCTGCCGCCGATAAAATTGATCACTGTTGGCGCAGGCGAGGCGCGCCTGGAGATCGGCAATGAGACTGTAATGTTCCGGCACGAAGAGAAATTTCACCGGGCCACTGGCATCGGTTTTATCCTGGAGGATAACCTTAGCGACAGCGAGATTAAAGCTAAGATCGAAAAAATAAACCAGTTGAAATTTGAACGCGTCGGCCAGAGCCTGGAGGTTAACCTGGTAGCTGTCCGGCAGAACAATGACAGCGCGAGGTTTATCGCTGCGGTCAAGCTTGTATCAGCTGCTACTCCTTTGGCCCTGGTGCTGATGGCTAAGGATACGCAGGCTTTAAAAGGCGGGTTGGAACTCTTAAAAGGCCAAAGCCCGCTGATCTACCATGCCACTAAAGAAAATCTGAATGAAGTCGGCAAGTTGGCTAAGGAATATAAGGCAGCTTTAGTCGTTTACGGAGAAGGCCTGGAGCAGGTTTCCGGACTGGCTGTTGCCCTCGCCAGCCAGGGAGTAAACGATCTGGTCATCGAAACAGGGAAAAAGCCCATCTCTGAAAAGATCTGGGATTTGACGCAAGGCCGCAGGCTGGCCTTAAAAAAATCCGAGCGCAGCCTCGGTTATCCGTCTTTAGCCGTTATTGAACAGGATGACCCTTATGAGGAAGCGCAGGAAGCCGCTACATATATTTCCAAATATGCCGGGATTGTCCTGATGAAAGGTATACTGCCCTGGCAGATCCTGGCGCTTCTGACCTTGCGGCAGAATATCTACACTGACCCGCAAAAACCGCTCCAGATCGAACCCAAGCTTTATCCGATAGGGCAGGTCAATGACAAATCGCCGGTATTGATCACGACTAATTTTTCCCTTTCATATTATACGGTCCTGGGAGAAGTAGAGGCCAGCAAGATTCCGGCTTATATTGTCAGCGTAGATACGGAAGGCATGTCGGTATTGACTGCCTGGGCAGCCGAAAAATTCACTCCCAATAAAATAACCGAATCCATAAATAAATTCGGGATCAAGGATGCGGTCTCGC